>Ga0209698_10006670_pt1 | contig 12231 bp, 7 predicted proteins | sample LitLauG_LLR_2012_FD_187203 | JGI IMG/M metagenome (GOLD analysis project Ga0209698, IMG submission 187203) | Freshwater sediment microbial communities from Pennsylvania, USA - Little Laurel Run_MetaG_LLR_2012 (SPAdes) (version 2) | ecosystem: Environmental > Aquatic > Freshwater > Creek >...
CTCATCGAGAGGTCCCTCGCTTCGCTCGGGATTTCGGCTGCGGGCTCCCGCTTCGCGCACGCCCGCAAAACGCCTCAACCTGGCGCCGTTTGGCGCGAAGATAGCGGCTCGCGATGAAAAGTTCGAAGCGCATGAAAGTGGGCGTCGGACCACAGACCTCGGACCTCAGCCAAGTCGGACTATGGGCAGTATAGCGGGGACTTTGCGTCTATAGGCCGTGAACTCCGCTCCGAATCTTTTTCCCAACTCTGCGTCCTCCATGTGGATCATCACCGCACCGGTAACAACCGCAAACGCCGTTAGCACCCAGCAGACGAGCAATCCGGTGCCAAGGCTCCAGGCCAGCATCTCGCAGAGATGTGCCAGGTAAACCGGATGCCGCACGCGGGCACGAATGCCGGTAGTCACCAGGCGGTCGTGGTCATGATTGGACCGCACTTCGGGCAGACCCCCGAGTTGGGCGAGGGTGAAGTGGGCGCCGGAGCGGAGATATAGAAAGATGCCGGTGGCAAAAAGCAATCCTGCGGGAATCCAAGCCCAGACCGTGGAATAGATCGCGACATTTCGCCAGTGGCCCGTGATCGCTCCAATCCCGATCCACATTGTGATCCATGCCGGCACCAAAACACGAAATGGCGAACGCACGCGCGCCCGCCAGCGGTGGGCACGCGGGTGAACCATCAGCCAGAACGAAGGGATGGTGGAATAGACCACGCAGGCTAGCCAGCCCACAGTGCGCACAAACTGCATAGGCTGATTTTACAGGTCAGGTTCGTGTGGGGCGGACGCCCTCGTCCGCCCCGCGAGCGGAGCGAGCGTGCCGTGCAAGGCCACGTCGGTTGACGCGCCAGTTGCTACCGGTCAAGCCCGCATTGCGCGCTGCGCGCGCAACCCCGGACGAAGGCGTCCGGGGCTACACAAGATCCCCCGGTCACTACCCGATTTCCAGAAGTGCTGCCATAATGGAAAAATGGGGCGTATTTTCCTGAACGAAAATTGGCTTCCGAAATCTGTCCTCGTGCTGAGGACTTATGACCGTCACAAGTTTCTGCTCGACCTGGTCGCTGGCGTAACCGTCGGACTCGTCGCGCTGCCGCTGGCGATGGCCTTCGCCATTGCCTCGGGACTTACGCCGCAGGCGGGCATTTACTGCGCCATCGTCACCGGATTCCTGATCTCCGCACTCGGCGGCTCGAAGACGCAGATCGGTGGGCCCACTGGCGCCTTCGTCGTCGTCGTGGCGGGCATCGTCGCAGCGCACGGCGTGGACGGACTGTTCATGTGCACCGTGATGGCCGGACTGCTGCTCGTCATCATGGGACTGACCGGACTCGGCACTGCCGTGAAATTCATCCCCAGGCCCGTCGTAATCGGATTCACGAATGGAATTGCGGTGCTGATTGCCAGCACTCAAGTCAAAGATTTCTTCGGGCTGCACCTCGACAAAGTCCCCGGCGTCTTCTGGCAACGGATGGAGGAGCTGGCCCGCAGCTTCCACACGCTATCGTTCGAAGCAACCGCGCTGGCGATGTTCACATTGCTGACGCTGATCATCTGCCGCAGCCTGTCGGCGCGCATTCCCGGACCGATCGTCGCGCTGCTGCTGGCTACTTCCGCCGTTTATTTCTTCAAGCTTCCAGTGGAAACCATCGGAACTCGATTTATCGGTGGAATTCCAAGCGGTCTGCCGCACCTGCAGATTCCGAAGTTCCGCACCGATCTCATCCACGGTCTGCTCGGCCCCGCGTTCACGGTAGCAATGCTGGGAGCGATTGAGTCATTGATGTCGGCGGTAGTTTCGGATCGTATGAGCAATGACCGGCACAATCCCAACGTTGAACTCATGGCGCAGGGCGTGGCCAACGTCTTCTCGCCCATGTTCGGAGGACTGCCGGCGACGGGAGCCATCGCTCGCACCGCAACCAACATCCGCTCGGGCGCGCAATCGCCGGTGGCGGGGATCATCCACGCGCTGACGCTGACGTGCATCCTGCTGTTCGCGGCGCCTCTGGTCAGCTATGTGCCCATGGCGGCGCTCGCGGGAATTCTTATGGTTGTCGCCTACAACATGGGTGAATGGCGTGAGATTCCGCAACTGCTGAAGCTGACGAAGACGGATATCAGCATATGGCTGGTGACGTTTGCCCTGACCGTCTTCGCCGATCTGACCGTCGCGGTCGAAGCGGGGATGATTTTGGCGGCCCTGCTGTTCATCAGCCGTGTGGCCGCGACCACGACTGTTTCGCAGGTCACAGATGACTACGTCGAAGACGGACGCGTGCACATCCTGCAGGACAAAGATATTCCCTACTACGCCACGATCTTCCGCATTCACGGCCCATTCTTGTTCGGCGGGACCGACAAGATTTCGGCAGTGACCGACAATCTGCACAAGCTGCCTCCGGTCGTGATCCTACGGCTGCGTAATATGACTGCCCTCGACGCCACCGGCCTGTTCGCGATCGAAGAGGTCGCCAGGGAACTGCATGCCAGCAAGCGCACGTTGATCCTTTGCGGAGCGCGCGAACAGCCTTCCCAGTTGATTCATCAGGCGGAGTTTGCCGAGGTGATCGGCGAAGAAAACATCTGTGACAACGTGCAGGAGGCGCTGCGCCGCGCGGAGGAAGTCTACGAGCGACTGGAAGCGAAGTTCGTCCGGGCGCCGTCATAAGAAATCCCACGCGCGCAGAACAACAGATTGTGTAGGGGCGGACGCCCTCGTCCGCCCCGCGAGCGGAGCGAGCGTGCCGGGCACGGCCGCGTCGGTCGACACGCCAGTTCGCCACTGGTCACGCCCTCATTGCGCTTTGCGCGCAACCCCGGACGAGGCGTCCGCGGCTACATGAATTCCTAGAAGCGGAACACGTACGACGCCTTCACGAAGAACTGACGGCTGTCATTGATGTAGCCATTGCGTGTGGTCAGGATCGCGCCCGTCACAGGATCGACCGCCAGGTTGCGATCCAGATTCTCCAGATCGCTGTTGTAACCCACGTAGATTGCTGTCCCCGGATGGATGAGATACGTGATCAGGAAATCGGTGTTGAAGTTCTTGGTGCGAGACAGCGAACTGATGGCCGGATTCGACAACACCGCGTTGTATTGCAGGATCAGGCGAGCAGAGAGATTGCGCGTGAACTGATAATTCCCCTTGCTGCGGATGATGTGATTGGTCACCGCGGTGAGATGGGCATCGCGCTCGCGAATGTGTTCGAGCAGGTAGGCGTTATCGATGCGCAGGCGGCCCGCGGCGTGGAACGTAAGAGTGAAATTACCCTGATCCTCGTGGCCAATCGTGGGCGCCTGGCCCGTGGCAGGGTTAAAATTCACCCCGACGCCGGAAACGAAGAACGCAGTCAGGTCGAACTGCTTGAACCAGCTGGTCCCGCCCTCAATGCCCCAGAACGGTTGGGGATACGCCGTCACCCGCGACAGCGTGCTGTAGTCGATCGGGCGCAGGCGTACGTCGTCATATCCATATGGATGAAAGTTGACATAGGTGCCGCTCGTCATGTCCACGCGGAAGCCGGGATAGAGGAAGTAGTCGAGGGCCGTACCGCTGTGGTCCCAGATGTTGAACTGCTGGAGCGTCGGACCATACGAGATGAGGAACTTGCCTTCCGGCCGCCAGTAGTAGCTGGCTTTCACGATTTGTTCTCGGAGGTCCACGCGGTTGACGAATCCGGTCTGGGTTTCGAAGTTGGGACTGAAGTCGAGATATTGCGACTGAATGTTGAGCTTGCGTCCGGTCCGTTCGAGATCGAGCTGGTAACCGAGTCCGTCGACTCGCGGCGTTCCGGCAATAACATCGAAAGTGGAACTGCTCACGGCCTGCCCCTGCAAGCGCCAGTGCGAATCGAGCTTTAGGTTTGCGTCAATGCCTCCGACCCGGTTGAATCCCCCGGCGAATTCGCGGTCAGTGTAGATTGCCCCAATCGTTGATTGATCAAGAATGTCGCGGCTCACGCGCGCAATGGTGTAGGTTGCACGATCACGTGCGTGTGGATCTGTGGGAGGCAACGCCTCCCCCGGGGCGCGATCGTCGCTGGCAAGAAGCCCCACGGCCCACGGTCCCGATTTCCCTGTGAGCCGCAGGCCAAACTCCGGATGCCCTATGTCGCGTGTGAAGACCAGGTTGATGGGGCTGGTGAAGTAGTTGCTGTTCTCGAGAAAGAACGGCCGCTTCTCAGGGAAGAACACAGCGAAGCGCTGGTTGACGGTGATCTGCGGCTGATCGGATTCGACCTGGCTGAAATCCGGATTGATAGTCGCGTCAAGCACGAAGCTGTCGTGCAGGATGAACTTGGCATCGAGGCCGATTTCAGGCTGAAGCGTGCGGTTCTCAAAGAACGGACGGGTCGGATCGCGATCATCAATGTCCCGGTAGCCCTGTAGCAGCCCATAGGGAATGAGCTGAATGTTGTGCGCCGGCGAGATGTGATCGATGCCGGTTGCGGTCGCGGCTTGATTAAATCGTCCCTGGATGCGATTGGAGATGCGCGGCCAGAACAGGTTTTCGTTGGTGCGCGGAATACTGCGGTTCAGGATGATCCGCCACTGCTGAGGATCGGTTTTGGGAAAACGCAGGCTCTTGAACGGGATTGCCATCAGCAACATGTAACCCTGGTTGGTCAGCCGTCCTTCGGAGTTCCACACCGTATCAAACGATGGATCGAAACCACTGTAATCGGCGGGGAGTCCGTTACCGATCGAGCCTTCGGTCCAAAGCGCATCCCATTGAATGCCCAACGGATTGGCCGCAAATGCGTATCCGCGACGGGCATCGTCAAAAGTGTCGATCATGATCTCGGCCGAGTCGTCGGAGAAGATGTCTTCGCGGCGAGTCATGCGCGCGCGGATCTTGTCGGGTTCCTTGTCCCAGCAGATGAAGACGGCGTACAGGTTGTGGTCGTCGTAGGCCAGATACACGTCGGTGTCTTGCGTGGGCTGCGCGCCGTCGGCCGGCTCACGTGCGATGAAGCCGCTGACCTTTAACATGTGTTCGGACACTCCGCCTGCGGGCCGCATATCTTCGAAATCGGCGAGCTTGGGCGGTCGCTCGATGCGGGGGATCTGTATTGCAGGCGGCGCGGCAGACGCGCTGGGCGCCAGAAGCAAAGCCGCCAGCGAGACGAACACTGATTTGAGAGCTAGATTCCCGAGGCTCACGAGGTGACGAAGCATTCTACATGTTGGGCGCGCCACTGAAATTGATCAGGAATTGACAGAGTAATGCCCCAGCGCCTTTGCTGAGTTGGACGAGAAGCACAGAAAACGGATAGCAAGCGTATCGGTCAGTGCTTGAAGATAACCTGGGCTGCCTGAATGATCCGTTGCAGGCAGGGTATCAACAGAAAAAAGTATACGAATACGCGTCGCATGTCGTGGTGCGACGTTTCACGGCGAGCAATTCCACATTCTGCCCCGCGGATGTGCCACAATCAGTCTTTCTCCTAAACTGTTGCAGCGGGTCGCGCTCCTCCGATGATTATCAACCACGCCGAACGTGCGCATAACCACAATTGGGAACTCGACCCGGTCATCCGGTCGCTGCTGGATACGGACTTCTACAAACTGCTGATGCTGCAGTTCATCTGGAAGCATTTTCCTAACACGCAGGTGGAGTTCTCGCTCTTCAACCGGCATCCCGCCGTGCGCATCGCCGATATGATTCACATCGAAGAGTTCAAGGTCCAGCTACAACACGTGCGCGGGCTGCGCTTCCGAAAGTCGGAACTGGTGTGGCTGGCTGGCAACACGTTCTACGGGCGGCGCGGAATTTTCCAGCCGGCGTTCCTGGAGTGGCTGGAAAAGGATTTTCGCTTGTCCGACTATCAGTTCCGCGTTCGTGACGGCCAGATCGACTTGACGTTTGACGGACCCTGGACCGCGACCACGATGTGGGAGTTGTATGCGCTGGCAATTCTCGACGAGTTGAAGACGCGCGCGCAATTGAAGACGCTGAGCGAGTTCGGGCTCGACATTCTGTACGCACGGGCCAAGACAAAGCTGTGGGGCAAGATTGAGCGGCTGCGCGGGGTGCCCGGATTGAGTGTGGCTGACTTCGGAACCCGCAGGCGGCACAGCTTTCTGTGGCAAGAATACGTTGTCGTAGCCATGGCCGCCAATCTCGACGGCAATTTCATTGGCACCTCGAACGCCTTTTTTGCCCACAAGCACGACCTGGAAGCGATTGGGACCAATGCCCACGAGATTCCGATGGTCATGGCCGCATTGGCGAAAGATGATGTTGAGCTGAAAGCATCGCAATACAAGATGCTCGAACTCTGGCAGCAGACGTACGAGGGCGCGTTGCGGGTCATGCTCCCGGATACGTTTGGAACCACGCAGTTTCTGGCTACTGCGCCGGATTGGGTAGCGGACTGGACCGGGCAGCGCGTCGACAGCAAAGATCCCTACGTTGCGGGCGATGAGTACATCCAATGGCTCAAGACCCGAGGACGCGATCCGCGGGAGAAGCTTCTGATCGCTTCCGACACTCTCGATGTGGATCAGATTCTCGGCCTGCACGCGTATTTTGCCGGAATGATAGCGAAGGGAGTTGTTCCCGGCGATTTTCGCCTTGCCGCCGACTTTCTCGATCGGAACAAATGGACAGAGGATCGTCGGATTCGCTTTAGTGCAGGTTGGGGAACCTTGCTGACCAATGATTTTCGCGGATGTAACCCGAACGACGGAGGTGGGTTTGATCCCATCGGTCTTATCTGCAAGGTGTCGAGCGTTGAGGGACGACCTGCAGTGAAACTTTCCGACAACTATTCGAAGGCGCTTGGACCGCCTCCGGAGATTGAGCGTTACCGCAGAGTATTTGGAACGGCCGGCATCGCGAATGCGCCACTGGTAGCGTGAGCAGACATGTAGCCCCGGACGCCTCGTCCGGGGTGCGAAGCGCGCAATGAGGGCGCTCGATAGGAAGCAAGAGGCCAAGATAACGACACTGTAGGCACGCGTCGCTTCGCTCCGCGGGGCGAACCCTTCGACTTCGCTCAGGGAAAGCTGCGTCCACCCCTACACAACCTCCAGGACATGTCCTTTCGGTTTCGGCCGTAACTTGTGGGTGAACAACCTCCGTGCCACGATCAACCGGGGCATGCATGAAGATCCTGCTGGTTGAAGACTCTTATCTCGAGCGGACCAAACTCGGCTGCTTCTTGACCGATTGGGGGTTTGACTACGTCGCCGTGGGAAGCGGAACCGAAGCCGTAAAACTGCTCGAGTCCACCGACCCGCCCGACCTCGCTCTACTGGACTGGCTCCTGCCCGGGATGGATGGCATTGACGTTTTGCGGCGCATCCGCAAGCTCAGCCATGGAACCTACGTCTACACCGTGATGCTCACGGCGAAAAGCCATAAGCAGGACCGCATTAAGGCTATGGAAGCTGGCGCCGACGATTACCTGTCGAAGCCGGTCGATCCGCCGGAGTTGCGGTCGCGCATTATGGTCGGAAAGAGGATTCTGGAACTGCAGCAGTCATTGCGCTTCGCCGCGACTCATGATTTTCTGACCACCCTGCTCAACCGGTCAGAAATCCTGGCGACGCTGGAGCGGGAAGTCTCCCGCGGAGCACGCGATGAAAAGCCCGCAAGCATCATCCTGGCAGACATCGATCACTTCAAACGAGTCAACGATACGCTCGGCCACGCGGCCGGAGATGAGGTTCTGAAGGAAGTCGCGCGCCGCCTGAAAGTGGACTTGAGGCCCTACGACCTCGTGGGCCGCTACGGCGGCGAGGAATTTCTGCTGATTCTGCCGGGCTGCAACCTCACCAACGGCTCCAGGCGCGCCGACGACATTCGAAAACTCGTCGCCGGGCAACCCATCAAAACACCCGCCGGTGCGGCTTCGGCCACGATCAGCATGGGCGTCACCGCTACCGACGCCTCGCGCTACTGCACGCCGGCCGAGTTCCTGCAGGAGGCCGATGTCAGTCTGTACGCGGCCAAGAAGAACGGCAGAAACCGGGTAGAGATTTTCGTTCCGGCCGCAAAGTCCACCAGCGCGGGCCAAAGCTAGCCCTCGCGTTACCACATCCAATCCATTCTGTGTCACATTAGACGTTCATGCCTCCGATTGCCGAAGCGAGGGCGGGACGTGCCGCCTTTTCCCATCCGGGATTCTTGCTCTTCCAGATTGCCCGATTTTTGATTGTTTCAGCCGTGGAGATGCAGGCGGTGGCCGTGGGTTGGCAGGTTTATGAGATCACCAAGCGGCCGCTCGATCTTGGATACGTAGGACTGGCGCAGTTCCTGCCCGGGATACTGCTGTTCCCGATCTCCGGACACGCTTCGGATCGGTTCGAGCGGCGCAATGTGCTGTCGGCGTGCTATGCGGGATATGCCTTGTGTTTCGCTCTTTTGCTGGTGCTGAGCCGGCGGGGCGTTTCGTCCATTGCGTCGATCTACGTCGTGCTTGTCATGATCGGAGTCGTGCGTTCTTTCAACGGACCCGCCAGCCGATCGATCCTGCCGCAGCTTGTTCCCCAGGAGCACTTTGCGAACGCCGTCGCCTGGAACGCAACCGTCTTTCAAGCAGCAACGATCCTCGGTCCATCATTCGGAGGAATCGTCTATGCGGCATTCCGCGGGCCGTCAGCGGTTTACGCCATTGCGATGGTAACCGCTCTGGCAGCAACGACTTCGACCTTCCGAATCCGGCCTGAAGTCAAGGCGCGGCCGCGAGAGCCCATGAGCCTGAAAACGCTCTCTGCAGGATTGCATTTCATCTGGGGCAAGAAACTGATTCTCGGCGCGATCTCGCTGGACCTGTTCGCGGTAATGCTGGGCGGTGCTGTGGCTCTGCTTCCGGTTTACGCGCGGGAGATCCTGCATACCGGGCCTTGGGGACTAGGTCTGCTGCGCACGGCTCCCGGAGTAGGCGCGGCGCTGATGGCGATCGTGCTGGCACATTGGCCGTTGCGCGGAAACGCGGGGCCGAAACTGCTCTGGGCCGTGGCTGGATTCGGCGTGTTTACGATCATCTTTGGACTATCGCGCAGCCTGACGCTATCGCTGATTGCGCTGGTGCTGCTTGGCGCAAGCGACATGATCAGCGTCATCATTCGCGCGACGCTGACCCTGTTGGCGACCCCCGACCAGATGCGGGGCAGAGTGACTGCCGTGGACATGATCTTCATCGGCACCTCGAACGAGTTTGGACAGTTCGAGTCCGGGGTCACGGCACAGTGGTTTGGAACCGTGCCGGCGGTCGTGCTGGGAGGAGTGGGAACCCTGGTGGTGATTGCGTTGTGGGCCTGGTGGTTTCCAGAGCTTCGACAAGCCGGCGAACTTCATACGCTCACCACCGAGAGTGAATCGACTACTGCTGATCCGGCTTAAGAACTTTCACCACAGAGGGCACGGAGGAATACGGAGGGGCGCATTTCCGGTTTTTTTCAACTTCAGTTTCTCACGCACTTGCTGACGACTAACGACCGCCCCGTGCCGTAGAATGTCGGTTTCATTCCCCAACGAGGAATCGGATTGATCGAGCGCTACTTCCGTCTCAAAGAAAACCAGACCACGCTTCGCGCAGAGTTTCTGGGCGGGCTGACGACCTTCGTCACCATGGCTTACATCGTGGTCGTGAACCCGCAGATTCTCTCCAAGGCCGGAATGCCCGTCGAGGGAGTCGTGTTCGCCACCTGCATTTCGTCTGCCGTTGCAACGCTGGTGATGGGGCTTTACGCGAATTATCCCATTGCGCTCGCGCCGGGCATGTCGCTGAATGCGTACTTCACTTATTCGGTGTGCCTGGGGATGCATGTGCCCTGGCGGACTGCCCTCGGAGTGATTTTCTTCTCGGGGGCCTTCTTCCTCATTCTGACCGTCAGCCGCGTGCGGGAAAAGATTGTGAACGGGATTCCCGACTGTCTGAAACACTCGACCGCGGGCGGGATCGGAATGTTCATTGCCTTCGTCGGACTGCGCAATGCAAATCTGGTGGTAGCGAATCCTGCGACGTTCGTCAGCCTGGGAAGCTTTGCAAATCGCGAGGCGCAGCTGGCCTGCGTGGGCCTTGCCATCATACTGATCCTGATGACGCGGAAGATCACGGGTGCAATTCTGATCGGCGTAGTCGCTACGACCTTGCTCGGCATCTTCCGGGGGATGGCAACATGGCCGGCGCATATTCTTTCTCTGCCTCATCCGTCGGCAACGTGGCTGCAACTGGATTTGCGAGGAGCTTTGCACCTGGGCTTACTCGAGATCGTCTTTGTTTTCCTCTTCGTCGATCTGTTCGATAACGTGGGCACGCTGCTGGGAGTCTGCGAGCAGGCCGGATTTGTGAAGGATGGGAAGATTCCGCGGGTCGGGCGAGCGCTGGTGTCGGATGCGATCGGCACGGTTTTCGGTGCGCTGACTGGGACTTCGACGGTGACCAGCTACATCGAAAGCGCGGCGGGAGTGGCTGCCGGTGCGCGAACCGGATTGAGTAATGTCTTCGTGGCCGCACTATTTCTCTTGGCGACTTTCTTTACGCCACTCGCGGCGGCGATACCGGGATACGCGACTGCCCCGGCATTGATCGTAGTGGGCGCGCTGATGACCGAATCCATCGGGCGTGTAAAGTGGGATGATTTCACCGACGCGATTCCTGCATTCGTTACCCTGCTGGCGACTCCACTCACCTTCAGCATCGCGACCGGACTCAGCCTGGGACTGATTTCCTACACGTTGGTGAAGGTCGCGGCGGGCAGGTTCCGGGAAGTGAGTCCGGTGATCTGGATTCTTACGCTGCTGTTCATTTTCCGCTACGCTTATCTCGCCGCGGAATAAAAGCCTTCAACCACTAAGGACACCCTTCGACTCCGCTCAGGGCAGGCTAAGGTGCACGAAGAGAACCTTACGGGACATTCACTGTGACGGTGGCCGTCGTGCGGCCGTATTGGTTCGTGGCGTACAGCGTATAGGTGGTCGTCGCGGTTGCATTCACCGTCACGCTTGTGCCGCGGACGGCACCTGGTCCCGGGGAAACGATCACGTAATCCGCGCTGCCTGCGGTCCATGACAAGGTCACGCCTCCTCCGGAGGAAACGTGAGTCGGCAAAGCCGTGAAACTGCTCACAGTCGGCGCGGCGCCAGTTGGATAGTTGGCGCTGGTATAGACGGGATTCATCTGCACGACTTCGAAGGCCGAGGAAGGGACGGTCTTCAGCGAATCGAGATCGGATCCCCAGCGGCTGTCAGAGACTCCCGTCACAAACAGCGAACTCCCGTTGTCAGCCAGGATCAATCCGTAATGCTGCATAGCCGTGAGGATGACCTGCATCTGGGAAGAGAATCCTGAAATGTCATAACTGGATTTCAGGCGCAAACGCATGCCCATCGGCGGCGCGCTCGGGTCGCTGGTGTTCGCGGCCCAGTGCGAAGCCGGAGGGATAAATGCCGCACGCGTTTTCGGAAGCGTGAAACGGAAGGCGTGTTGAATCTTTCCTGAGGCCACTTCGTCATATCGCACGAGGCCGGGAAAGATTGGCAGGCCGGCGGCATCGGCGGAAGTCCATGTGTAAGGACGTTGCTCGTCGGAAAGCAAATCCCAGACCGCGGTCGAATCGGCGTTCCAGCTACCGTCCCCGTTCACGGACGAATTGTAGAGCTCATACAGAAAGCAGTTGCCGTTGTCGAGCACCACCACGTGACGATCGCCTGTACTGGATGATCCGCCTTCAACCGGAGCATTGGCGGGAACCGGCATCGGACCAGGATCGCTCTCGCTACCGTAGGCCTGAAGATTCACGTTGACCAGCGACTGGCTTCCGTTGACGACAACGTAGGGAATGCCGTAGGTGGGATCGGTGCCCCAGTCCGGGTGTAAGTTCACAGAGCCAACCCAGTTCGTGATGATCGTGCTGGAGGTCGGATCGACCGGGGCGGATGAAATGTCGGTGTTCCACAGATTGCTGCTGGTGAACGGTACAAAGCCGTTGAGACTCGCCGTCTGGCCGGTGGACATCCCGTTGCAAGCGAGTTTACTGCCGCCGGTTCCTCCACCATTCCCGCCGCCTCCACCGCCATTCCCGCCGTTCCCTGATTGATTGGCGACGCCTGAGCAGGCGGCTAGAAACACCAGCACAGTCGCGACGGAAATGACAAACGCAAGCCGGAGGGCTGCGCGGGACCTACGCATGGGGACATTGTCCGGGACACGCAGATTCTTCGAAAGAGGCCTTTCGGACATGTCCCGATTCGAAGATTGCAACCAGGATTTG
>Ga0209698_10006671_pt1 | contig 12231 bp, 8 predicted proteins | sample LitLauG_LLR_2012_FD_187203 | JGI IMG/M metagenome (GOLD analysis project Ga0209698, IMG submission 187203) | Freshwater sediment microbial communities from Pennsylvania, USA - Little Laurel Run_MetaG_LLR_2012 (SPAdes) (version 2) | ecosystem: Environmental > Aquatic > Freshwater > Creek >...
GCCGACCGCGTACAGCGCGTAGTCGGCCAGGTGGGCCAGCGTGACCGGCTGCCGGCTGCCGATCGACACCGCCACCGACATCGATCCCGGCCCGACCGTGAGCGGCATCGTCAGCGGATAGAAGGCGCCGGCGCGATCCATCGCGTCCTGCGGCACCTGGCGGGGGGCATGGTCCGACCACTGGTCCTGGCTGAGCAGCTTCCAGCCGATCGAGGTGACCACCAGCCCGCCGGCAATCCGCAGCACCGGCAGTTCGATGCCGAAGAACACCAGCAGCCACGGTCCCAGGACCATCGAGCCGAGCAGCAGCAGCGTGCCGTTGACCGCCACCTGGCGCGCCAGCACGCGCTGGCGCGGGCCCGGCAGGTCGCGCGTGAGCACGTGGTACAGCGGCGCCACTTCGAGCGGGTTGACGATCGGAAACAGCCCGGCGAAGGTGACGAGGAAGGCGGCGGCGACGGTATGCATCGATAGGGAACGGCGATGGTGGATCGGACGACAGGTCGGACAGCGGTTCATTTTCGCTGTTTCGGGGCGGCCGTGCGACGGTTTTGAAGGAACCTTCCCCGGTGTAGGCACATTGGCCACGTCGGCCGGTAAGATGGCCGGAAAATGTGGCGCGTTTCGATCCACCCCGAATGGTTCCTCGCCCCGGGCGGGGGAGAGCCGCAGCCGCTGCCCGAGCTGCTGCCGCTGCTGACGGCGATCCAGAATTCCGGCAGCATCGCCGACGCCGCACGCACCACACGCATGTCGTACCGGCGCGCCTGGGGCATGCTGCGCCGCTTTGAAAAGCAGTTCGGCGCGCCGCTCGTCATCAAGACGAGAGGCCAGGGCACGCGGCTGTCGCCGCTGTCGCAGAAGCTGCTGTGGGCCGACCGTCGCGTGACGGCGCGGCTGTCGCCGACGCTCGAGAGCCTGTCGTCAGAACTGGAGCGCGAGCTCGGGTCGCTGCTGGCACCGCAGCAGTCCAGCCTGCGCATCAACGCCTCGCATGGCTTCGCGGTGGCCGCGCTGGTGGAGGCGCTCGGGAAAAGCCACGTGCCGGTCGATCTGAAGTACCGCAACAGCACCGAAGCGGCGGCGGCGCTGGCGCGCGGCGAATGCGACCTGGCCGGCCTGCACGTGGCCGAGGGCCCGTTCCAGAACGCGTCGCTGGCACCTTACCTCGCGTGGCTCGACCCCAGGCGGCACGTGCTGATCATGCTGGCGCACCGCACCCAGGGCCTGTTTGTCGCGCCCGGCAATCCGAAGCGGATCAAGAGCTTCGAGGACCTCGCACGCAGCGACCTGCGCTTCGTGAACCGCCAGGTCGGCTCCGGCACGCGCCTGCTGGTCGATCTGCTGCTGGCCCGGCAGGGCGTCGACGTCGCGCGCGTGGCCGGATATGAAAGCACCGAGTTCACCCACGCGGCGGTGGCGGCGTACATCGCCAGCGGCATGGCCGACGTCGGTTTCGGCCTGGAAGCAGCCGCGCGCCGTTTCGGTCTCGATTTCATCAGCCTGCTGCGCGAGCGCTATTTTTTCGCCTGCGAGGCGGGCGCGGTGGGCATGACCCCGCTGCGCGGCGTGATCGAGCTGCTGCGCGGAGCCCGGATGCGCGCCTGCATCGATGCACTGCCGGGCTACGACAGCCGGATGACCGGAACGGTGCTCGAGCTGGAACAGGCCTTTGGGCCGTTGCCGGCGGCCGAGGCCTGAGTCCGTCGATGGCCACCGCACACCCGGGCGCCGGTGCGGCGGGCGCGATCGACCGCGCATCGGCCGGCCGCCCGCCCGAGCTTCCAGCCCAAGCTGCGGCCACCGAGCTGGCGCGCCGTGTCAGGGCCGCAGAGTCGACCGTTGAAGCCGTCGCGAGCGCCTATGCGGACGCGATCGAAGCCCGCGATGCGCCGTTGCGCGCGTTTGCGGCCTTCGACCGCAAGGTGTTGCTCGACGAGGCGCGCCGCCTCGACCGCAGCCAGCCGGCAGCGCAGGGCAGGCCGCTGGCCGGCGTGCCGGTGGCGGTCAAGGATGTGATCGACACCGCGCAATACCCGACCGCCTACGGGTCACCGATCTATGCGGGGCATCGGCCGGTGCTGGACGCAGCCTGCGTCGCGCTGCTGCGGCAGGCCGGCGCCCTGGTGCTGGGCAAGACCGTCACCGCGGAGCTGGCCTTCCTGACGCCGGGGCCGACACGCAACCCGCACGATCCGCAGCGCACGCCCGGCGGCTCGTCCAGCGGATCCGCTGCCGCAGTGGCGGCCGGGCTGGCGCCGCTCGCCCTGGGCACGCAGACTGCCGGCTCGGTGATCCGCCCGGCCTCCTTTTGCGGAGTGGTCGCCTTCAAGCCGTCGACGCGCCTGATCGCCCGCAGCGGCGTGAAGATCGTCTCCGACACGCTCGACGAGGTGGGCGTGTTCGCCGCCAGCGTCGATGATGCGGCGCTGCTGGCATCGGTGCTGGCGCAGCGGCCTGACTGGGCGCTGCAGCCCGAGCTCGGAAGAAGCGGCCCGGCGCCGCGCGTGGGATGGCACCCGACGCCGGAGCAGCGGCATGCCGAGGCGTCGATGCGGCGGGCCTTACGGCAGGCGGCGCTGAGCGCGTTCGAGGCGGGAGCAGTGCGCGCGCCGATCGACTGGCCGGGCGGATTCCATGGCCTGTTCGATGCGCAGCGGACCATCCAGCTGGCCGAGATGGCGCGTGCGCTGGGGCCCGACTACGCATACCGGCGCGGCCAGCTCTCCGAAGGCATGGTGGCGGCCATATCCGAGGCACTTGCATTCGCGCCGGATCGCTATCCGCGGGCGCTGCAGCTGGCGCGCGACTGTGCCGGACGGATCGACACGCTGTTCGGTGCGGCCGACGTGATCCTGGCGCCGAGCGCTGCGGGCGAAGCGCCGGCTGGCCTGCATTCGACCGGCGATCCGCGTTTTAGCCGGCCCTGGCAGGTGCTCGGCTGCCCGATGATCAACCTGCCGTACGGCCGCGGGCCCGCGGGGCTGCCGCTCGGCGTCAGCGTGGTGGCGCGTCCCGGCCAGGACACGCTGCTGTTCGCGGCAGCAGCGTGGCTCGAGGCCTGCTGGCGCGCTGGCGGCGGGGCCTAGGCTGACTGCTGCTCGGACAGGCCCAGGTCCCGGCTAAGTTGCTGGCGCAGCTTGTATTTCTGGACCTTGCCGGTGATCGTCATCGGAAACGACTCGACGAATCGCACGTAGCGCGGCACCTTGAAATGCGCGATCTGCTCGCTGCAGAACGCGCGAATCTCCTCGGCGCTGGCCCGCTGGCCCTCGCGCAGCACGATGCATGCGCACAGCTCCTCGCCGTACTTCGGATCCGGCACGCCGACCACCTGCACGTCGCGCACTTTCGGGTGGCGGTACAGGAATTCCTCGATTTCGCGCGGATAGATGTTCTCGCCGCCCCGGATCACCATGTCCTTCAGGCGACCGACGATGTTGACGTATCCCTGCAGGTCCATCGTCGCCAGGTCGCCGGTATGCATCCAGCCATCGGCGTCGATCGCCTCGCGGGTCAGCGCCTCGTCGTTCCAGTAGCCGCTCATCACCGAGTAGCCGCGGGTGCACAACTCGCCGGTCGTGCCGCAGGGCGCCGGAGCGCCGTCGAGGCCGACGATCTGCACCTCCAGGTGCGGCTGCACGCGGCCGACCGTCGAGACGCGGCGCTCGATCGGATCGTCGACCGCACTCTGCGTGGACACCGGCGAAGTCTCGGTCATGCCGTAGGCGATCGTCACTTCGCTCATGTGCATCTGGGCCTGCACGCGCTTCATCACTTCGACCGGGCAGGGTGAACCGGCCATGATGCCGGTGCGCAGAGAGCCGAGATCGAATCCGGCGAAGGCCGGATGGTCGAGCTCGGCGATGAACATCGTCGGCACGCCGTACAGCGCGGTACAGCGCTCCGCCGCCACGGCCTGCAGCACCGCCAGCGCATCGAAGCTCTCTGACGGATAGACCATCGTTGCCCCGTGCGTCAGGCAGCCGAGGTTGCCCATCACCATGCCGAAACAGTGGTACAGCGGCACCGGAATGCACAGGCGGTCGTTTTCGGTCAGGCGGATCGCTTCGCCGACGAAATAGCCATTGTTCAGGATATTGCGATGGCTCAGCGTTGCGCCCTTCGGGAAGCCGGTGGTGCCGGACGTGAACTGGATATTGATCGGGTCCCGGTTCGTCAGCTCCTGTCCGATCCGCGCCAGCCGGTCCAGGCAGGCCTGCTCCGCGCGCGCCGACAGCTGGTCGAAATTCAGCATGCCGGCGCTCGCCTCGGGCCCGAGGCGCACCACCCAGCGCAGCGTCGGCAGGGCGGCCGACTGCAGGCGCCCGGGCGCGCTGACGCACAGTTCCGGAGCCAGCGAAGACAGGATCTCGATGTAGTTGCTGGTCTTCAGCGCAGGCGCGAGCAGCAGCGCCTTGCACTCGACCTTGTTCAGCGCGTATTCGAGCTCGGAACGCCGGTAGGCCGGATTGATGTTCACCAGCACCAGCCCTGCGCGCGCGGTGGCGAACTGGGTCAGGACCCACTCGGCGCAGTTGGGCGCCCAGATGCCGACGCGGTCGCCCGGCTCCAGGCCCAGGCTCAACAGTCCGGCGGCCACGCGGTCCACGCGCTCCAGCAACTCGCCCCAGGTCCAGCGGATCTTCTGGTGCAAGACCACCAGCGCTTCGCGATCGGCGTAGCGCCCGGCGGTGCGCGCCAGCATCTGCCCGGTGGTCAGTTCGATCAGCGGCGGCTCGGTGGCGCCGCGATCGCGGGATAGTCCGCCTTCGATCACCTGACCGCCTCGCGCCGCCTGCGGCTGCCGCCCGCCCGTTTGCCGGCCGTTGCCCGCCTACTTGACCGGCGGCAGCATCGGAATCGCGCCGGTGAACACGTAGGCCTGCAGCATCGCGATCAGGCCGATCACGGCGGCGCCGGCGATCGAATGCCACCAGACCGTACGGAAGATCGGCCCGAGCGAATGGGCGCGTTCTTCCGGATCGTCGTAGCAGGCGGCGCCGGCCACCATGATCGACTGCGCGTCGATCATCTTGCCCATCACGCCGCCGGTCGAATTGGTGGCAACGATCAGCACTTCGTTCAGGTGCAGCTGCTGCGCGGTGATGCGCTGCAGGCTGCCGAACAAAGCATTGGACGCCGTGTCCGAGCCGGTCAGGAACACGCCCAGCCATCCGAGGAAGGCGGCGAAAAACGGGTACAGCACGCCGGCCCCGGTGAAGGCCAGGCCCAGCACGGCGTCGGTGCCGGCGTAGCGCGTCAGGAAGCCCAGGCCCAGCACCTGCGCGATCACCAGCACCGGGGTCTTCATGCGCTGGGCGGTCTGGCTCAGTGCCGAGCGCCACTGCGAGGCGTCCAGCTTCAGCACCATGCCGCTGAGCATCGCCGCCAGGAACACGCCGGTGCCGGCCGCCGACAGCCAGTTCAGCGTGAACTTGGCCGCTTCGGCCGGCGCGCCATCGGCCACGACGGGCGGCATGCGCTGCACCAGGTTGTGCAGCGACGGCATCTCCCAGACCGGCAGCGACAGGCTGCCGCTGAAGTTCGACCCCAGCAGCGTGGTCTTGAACGAAATTCCCGAGAAAAGGCCGTTCAGCAGCTTCTTGAACTCCGGCATGCCCCAGACCGCGCAGCAGGCTACCAGGATCACCCAGGGCATCCAGGCGTTGACGGTCTGTCCCGCCGAGTACGGATACTTGCGGTCCGGCGCCGGCGCTTCGGCGCGTGCGCCGGCGCTTGCCAGCGCCTCGCGCTCGGAGCGCAGCAGGAAGCGCGTCTTCGGGTGCCACACGAAGCGCAGGAACAGCGCAGTGCACACCACCGACACCACGCCCGAGACGACGTCGGTCATCAGGTGCAGCGGCGTGCTGCCCGATGCGAAGTACTGAACCGCCGCGAACGAAACGCCGGCCACCAGCGCCGCCGGCCAGACTTCGAACACTTGCTTCCAGCTGCCGCCCTCCATCCTGACGAACACCGCCACCAGCCAGAACGGCACCAGCACCGAGACGAACGGCAGCTGGTGACCGGCCATCGCCGACACCGTGACCTCGTCGAGCTTGCTTACCGCGGCCAGCGTCACGATCGGCGTGCCGATCGCACCCCAGGCCACCGGCGCGGTATTGGCCAGCAGGTTCAGCACGGCCGACTGGAACGGCCGGAACCCGAGTCCGACCATCACCGCGCCGGCGATCGCCACCGGCGTGCCGAAGCCCGAGGTGCCCTCGATGATCGCGCCGAACGAAAACGCGATCAGCACGCATTGCAGACGGCGGTCGAAGGAGATGTGGACAATCGATTCCTTGACGATCTCGAACTTGCCGGTGATGACGGTCATCGTGTACAGGAACATCGCCGCCAGCACGATCCAGATGATGCCCAGGAAGCCGGACAAGGTGCCGAGCGCGAAGGCCGACACCGCCGCCGCCAGCGGCATGCCGAACACGAGGCAGGACACCGCAAAGGCGGCTATCACGCCGAAAAAGGCGGCATAAGGCGCCGAAATGCCCAGGTGCCGGCGGCCCTGGGCGTCGCGGTGCGGGTGCAGCGCAATGAAGTACAGCAGGACGCAGATCGGAACGGCCGCCAGCAGCGTCGACAGAAGCGGGTTGCCGGCCGGATCGTAATTCTGGTGGTACATGTGGTCCTCCCTGCGCCGGCCGTTTGTTGATCGATGGCGGTTCTAAATGCCGCCTAGACGGGAAAGCTCGGGGGAATACTCCCGGAAACATGCACGCGAGGATGCGCGCGGATTGTTCGCGGGAATACTCGGGAATATCCCGTTTACTTACTTCCTGGTGCGACCGTGCGATTTCAATATCATGGTCTTGCTTGAAGTCCAGGGCAAGCGGCGCCGCGGGCATTCCGCCGCGCGGCCGGCTGCCGGGGAGCGCTCATGCTGCTTTGCCAGATCAGCGACCTACACATCCTGGGCGGGCGTCGTCCGGCGTATGGCTCGGTGGACACGGCCACCTGCCTGGAGCAATGCGTGCGCCGCATCGCCGCGCTCGACCCGGCCCCCGATGCGGTGATCGCGACCGGCGACCTGGTCGACATCCCGGACGCGGCCGCCTACGGGCTGCTGCGCGAGCTGCTGGCGCCGCTGCGAATGCCGCTGTTCGTGCTGCCCGGCAACCACGACGAGCGCGCCGCGCTGCGCTCGGCCTTCCCGGACCATCGCTACCTGCCGCAGCGCGGGCAATTCCTGCAGTACGCGATCGACGACTTCCCGGTGCGCTTGCTGGCGCTCGATACCGTCACGCCGCGCCAGGAGGGCGGCACGCTGTGCGCCGACCGCCTTCACTGGCTCGAGCAAGCCCTGGCGGGGTCCGATGCGCCGACCGTGATCGCCCTGCATCACCCGCCGTTCGCGACCGGGATGGCATTGATGGACCGCATCGGCCTGCAGGACCCGTCGGGGCTGGCGCGCATCGTGCGGCGCTTCCCGCAGGTGCAGCGCCTGATCTGCGGTCACGTGCATCGGCCCATCCAGGCGCTGTTCGCCGGTACGCTGGCCAGCACCTGCCCCGGCACCGCCCACCAGGTGGCCCTGGAGCTGCGCGATGGCGCGGCCGCAGGCTTCGTGATGGAGCCGCCGGCGCTGCAGCTTCATCGCTGGGCCGACGAAACGCTGGTGACGCACACGGTGTACGTGGGAGACTACGGCGGGCCACGGCCGTTCCACAGCTGAACCCGCCCCCCCGGGGCGCTTCCAGCTACGTGACGAGCTGCGGCAGGTCGCGCGGCCTGCGGTGTTCGTCGGTGGCGACGAATACCAGCGTGGCCTCGGTGACCTTCACCACTTCGACTTTCAGGCGATTGCGTTCCGCGTACACGCTCATGTCGATCGTGATCGACGTGCGCCCGGTGCGCACGACCTTGCCGTAGATCGAGATCAGGTCGCCGACGAAGACCGGTTCCTTGAACACGAAGCTGGTGACCGCGACGGTGGCCACGCGCCCGTTGGCGCGTCGGCTGGCCAGGATGCCGCCGGCAATGTCGACCTGCGACATGATCCAGCCGCCGAACACGTCACCGTGCGGGTTGGAGTCGGCCGGCATCGGAACCACCCGCAGCACCGGGTCCTCCATCGGCAGGCGCGACCCGCCGCCGCTCGTGATCGATCCCTTCTCACTATCCCTGGATTGACTCATCGTCCGGCCGTGGTCCATGTCCCTGCGCGCGATCGCCCTTGGCAGCATGCCGTCCGCGCGATAATGGCGGCATGAGAATCCCCCGTATTGTTCCGCAGTCCGTTTCGCAGCCCGCCTCGCATTCTGGCTGCCAGCGCCTTCCTGTCAAGCGGTACCTGAGCAGCGGTTCTCGCGGTCGCGCCGGACCGCTCCGAACCGTGACCCGCGAAGGCGCTTCATCATGAGGAGCATGCGCCCGGCCGCCGGCAGCGAACCGCGCCTGGCGCCGGAACTCGGAGGCGCCGGCCGGCCCTGGCGCACGGTTCGGATGCTGCTGCCCTACCTGTGGGCCTACAAGGCGCGCGCGATCTTCGCGGTGGCCTGCCTGATCGCCGCCAAGGTGGCCGTGGTTGGCGTTCCAGTCCTGTTGAAGAAGATCGTCGATCACCTGTCGGTGCCAGTCGCGCTGGCGCCAATCGAGGTGCCGATCGCGCTGATCGTCGCCTACGGCGCACTGCGCCTGTCGACCTCGATCTTCACCGAGCTGCGCGAATTCTTCTTCGCACGGGTGACGCAGTCGGCGGTCCGCACGCTGGCGCTGAAGACCTTCCGCCACCTTCAGTCGCTGTCGCTGCGTTTCCACCTGGATCGGCGCACCGGCGCGGTGACGCGCGAGATCGATCACGGCATCCGCGGCATCTCCTCGCTGGTGAGCTTCACGCTGTACTCGATCGTGCCCACGCTGGTCGAGATCGGCCTGGTGTTCGGCTACCTGCTGACGCACTACGAGCGGTCGTTCGCGCTGATCGTTGCGGTCAGCCTGAGCCTTTACATCGGCTACACCTTGAGCGTGACCAACTGGCGCACGCGCTTCCGGCGCCAGGTCAACGAGCTCGACGCCAAGGCGTCGTCGCGGGCGGTGGATTCGCTGCTGAATTTCGAGACCGTGAAGTACTTCAACAACGAGGACTTCGAGGCGCAGCGCTACGACACCACGCTGGCCGAACAGGAACGTGTCGCCATCAAGGCGCAGCAGTCGCTCAACGTCCTGAACATCGGCCAGCAGGTGATCATCGCCGTGGGGCTGACGCTGATGCTGTGGCGCGCCGCCGCCGGCGTGGCCTCCGGGCGCATGTCGATCGGCGACCTGGTGCTGGTGAACGCCTTCATGCTGCAGATGTACGTGCCGCTGAATTTCCTGGGCGTGATCTACCGCGAGATGCGCCAAGCCGTGGCCGACGTGGAGCGCATGTTCCGCCTGCTCGACGAGCAGCGCGAGATTGCCGATCGTCCCGGCGCGCCGGCGCTGGTGCTGCCGCCGGGCGGCGCCAGCCCGGCGGTCCGCTTCGAGCACGTGCAGTTCTCCTACGACGTGCGGCGCCAGGTCCTGTTCGACGTCGAGTTCACGGTGGCGGCCGGCACCACCTGCGCGGTGGTCGGCGCCACCGGCTCGGGCAAGTCGACCCTGGGGCGGCTGTTGTTCCGCTTTTACGAGGCCCAGGCAGGCAGTGTCCGGATCGACGGTCAGGACGTGTGCTCGGTCACGCAGGCGTCGCTGCGGGCGGCGATCGGCATCGTGCCGCAGGATACGGTGCTGTTCAACGACAGCATCGAGTACAACATCGCCTACGGCCGGCCCGGCGCCTCGCATGCCGAGGTGGTCGAGGCGGCGCGGCGCGCGCATGTGCATGAATTCATCGAATCGCTGCCCGAAGGCTATGCCACGCGGGTCGGTGAGCGAGGCCTGAAGCTGTCGGGCGGCGAAAAACAGCGCGTTGCAATCGCCCGCACCCTGCTGAAGGATCCGGCCATCCTGGTGCTGGACGAGGCGACCTCGGCGCTGGATTCACGCACCGAACAGATCATCCAGTCCGAGCTGAAAGAGGCGGCTGCGCAGCGGACCACGCTGGTCATCGCGCATCGCCTGTCGACCATCGTCGATGCCGACCAGATCATCGTGATGGATCGCGGCCGCATCGTCGAGCGCGGCACTCACGGCCAGCTGCTCGACCGCGAGGGTGCTTACGCGCGCTTGTGGGCGCTGCAACAACGCGAAGGCGAGACCGACCGGGCGCCGGCCTGAGGGTGATCGGCCGCGTCAGCCGCCGATACGACGGCTGGTGGCCTGAACCGGCGCCACCATCGTAGCGACGGCGCCCCTGCGGGGGTGAGGGCGCCTGCACTTCGCGGTGACCGCTCGAGTGACGCCGTAAACTTGTGCGCATGCAAACGCTGACCATCACCCGTCCCGACGACTGGCACCTGCACCTGCGCGATGGCGCCGTCCTGAAGGACGCGCTGGCGCCGACCGCCGCCGTCTTCGCGCGCGCCATCGTGATGCCCAACCTGAAGCCGCCGGTGACGACGGTGGCGCAGGCCCTGGCCTATCGCGAGAGGATCCTCGCGGTGGTGCCGCCGGGGGCGCGCTTCGAGCCCCTGATGACGCTGTACCTGACCGACGCCACGCCCGCCGGCGAGCTGCGCCGGGCGCGCGAATCGGGCGCGGTGCACGGGGTCAAGCTGTATCCGGCCGGCGCCACCACCCATTCCGACAGCGGGGTCAGCGACCTGGCGCGCTGCGACGCGGCGCTGCAGGCGATGCAGGACCTTGGCATGCCGCTGCTGGTGCATGGCGAATCGACCGATGGCGCGGTCGACGTGTTCGACCGCGAGCGCGTTTTCATCGACACCGTGCTTGCGCCCCTGCATCGTCGCTACCCGGCGCTGCGCATCGTGTTCGAACACATCACGACGCGCGAGGCCGCGCAGTTCGTCGAGCAGGCCGACGGGCCGGTCGCGGCCACCATCACCGCGCATCACCTGCGCTACAACCGCAACGCGCTGTTCGTCGACCCGCAGGGACGCAATGGCCTGCGGCCCCACCTGTACTGCCTGCCCGTCATCAAGCGCGAGGTGCATCGCCTGGCGCTGCTGGCGGCGGCCACCAGCGGCAACCCGCGCTTTTTCCTGGGCACCGACAGCGCGCCGCATCGGGTGCGCGACAAGCTGGCCGCGTGCGGCTGTGCCGGCTGCTTTTCCGCGCCGGTGGCGCTGCCGATGTACGCCGAGGCGTTCGAGGCGGCCGGCGCACTGGCGCGCCTGGAAGGATTCGCCAGCGTGCATGGCGCCGACTTCTACCGCCTGCCGCGCAACGCCGACCGCATCACGCTGGAGCGGGCGCCGTGGCAGCCGCCCGAGCAGGTCGCCTTCGGTGCCGACCAGGTCGCGCCGCTGGGGCAGGGCGAGACACTGGCGTGGCGGGTGCGGGGCTGACCGACTGGAGCCGCCCGTGGCTGGCGCCGCTGGCCCGATGGCGCGCGCTGCTCGACAGCGATGACCCGCACGCGGCGCTGACAGGCGCGGCGCGCGATGCCGGCATCTGCACGCGCGGCAATAGGCGCTTAATCGTATCTTTCAACGCGGTGTTGACCATCGTTGGGAACTCCGTCCTAGGTAAGGCCGTGGTTTCGCAGTTCACCGAGCGTTCTCCCTCATTGTAGCGGGAACGGCCGGTGCGGTGCGAGCCTTTGTTTCGCGACGGTATAACCGCCGGTGACGCTGATTCGCGTGCCGAACGGCCGATTGGTGACGGGGAATGCTCGTCGGCCAGCGCGGCTGAACGCCGATCAGCGTCGTGCCAATGACGGTAGGCAGGTGTCAGTGCGGGGCATCTTGGTAATACGAAACCGGGCAAGTGCCGGCTCATGCTTGGCTTGTTCCGTGTGTTCGCATCCAGCCAAAGTTGAAAGCCCCCGTCGACTCCGTTGACGGGAACGGCTTGAGACAAGGCGGAACCCGTATCCGAGTCCACGCCCTGAACTTGGTATCCCGCATCGACGGCCGATAGGAGGATGCCGGGCAGATAGGTCAGCGCCCCCTTGACCACCAGCACCCCGGGATCGCCCCTTGGAGGAAAAGTGACAAAGACCTCCACGGGGACACCGGAGGTGGCGACCAATCCGCGCAAGGTGAACGGAGGGAGGGTCGGGTCATTGGCTGCAACGGCATAGAAGTCGTACAGCCCCGTGCCGGTGCGCAGGTTGAACTCTCCCGGCGGCGTCGAACTCGTGAGGTCCTGAGTGGAGGTGAACGTCCG
>Ga0209698_10006672_pt1 | contig 12230 bp, 13 predicted proteins | sample LitLauG_LLR_2012_FD_187203 | JGI IMG/M metagenome (GOLD analysis project Ga0209698, IMG submission 187203) | Freshwater sediment microbial communities from Pennsylvania, USA - Little Laurel Run_MetaG_LLR_2012 (SPAdes) (version 2) | ecosystem: Environmental > Aquatic > Freshwater > Creek >...
ATTGGCGGAGCACACCAGTGGGCGCAAGCCCACTTTTTCGTTTCGGCCCCCACACACAGATCGGCAAGGGCGGTAAGTAGCTGAAATTATGGCGCTTGACGTGGATCGCGTGCGCGAGATCGCGGACCGCGTGGCCCAATCGAGCGGGCTGGAAGTGGTCGAGGTAGAGCTTCTGGGCGGAGGCAAGAGCCGCTTACTGCGGGTCTTTCTCGACAAGCCGGGGGCGGGACCGGAGCCGCTGTCTGGTGTCACGCACGAAGACTGTGCGACGTTCAGCCGCGAGTTCGGCACGATTTTGGACGTGGAAAATGCGATGGGCAGCGGGCCGTACACGCTGGAGGTGTCGTCTCCAGGTTTGGACCGCAAGCTGTCCCGGGTGACGGATTTTGAACGGTTCACTGGAAGTCTGGTCAAGTTGATGACGCGGCAGCCGGTGAATGGGAATAGATATTTTGAAGGCCGCTTGAAAAGTTTTCGTGAGGGCCGTTTGACACTCGACTTGGGTGAGGGTAGCCGAAAAGCCCGCCACAAGTTGGGTGCTGGTGCCGAGCGGAAACTTGAAATTGATTTCGCCAACGTCGAGAAGGCGAACCTGGTACCGGAGATTTAGGTTTCGTTTCAGAAAGACTTATGGCAAGCGAGCTCTACAACACGATCGAGATCCTTAGCCGGGACAAAGGTATTGATCCGCGGGTCGTTGTCAACGCCGTGGAAGACGCCATCGTCATGGCCACGCGCAAGTACTACAAGACCCAGGACAATATGCTGGCTGTGCTCGACAAAGATACCGGCAAGATCCACGCCTACGTGTCGAAGACTGTGGTGGAGACCCCGGAGCAGGTGGAAGACCCGACCTTGCAGGTGAGTCTGGAGGAAGCGCGCAAGGTGGATCCCTCGCTCGAAGTCGGCGGCGAAATGCGCATTGAGAAGCCGACGGAAGGTATTCTTGGCAGGATTGCCGCGCAACTCGCCAAGCAGGTGATCTTCCAGAAAGTCCGTGAGGCAGAACGCGACACCGTCTACAACGAATACATCGGACGGGTGGGAGAAATCGTCAATGCCACCATCAAGCGCATCGAAGGGCCCGATGTAATCGTGGACATCGGCAAGGCGGAAGCCCGCATGGGCCGCAAGGAACAGTCGCGACTGGAGTCCTTCGCGGTGGGCGAGCGTGTGCGTGTGGTGATAGCGCGAGTGGACAAGGCTGCCAAGGGTCCGGCCGTGGTTGTGTCGCGCGCCGCCCCGGAACTGGTGCAAAACCTATTCCAAACGGAAGTTCCTGAAATTTACGACGGAACGGTGGTCATTCGAGCGATTGCGCGCGAAGCCGGGGAGCGTACCAAAATTGCGGTGATGTCGAAGGACAAAGACGTCGACCCCGTGGGCGCGTGCGTGGGCATGAAAGGGATGCGTGTGCAGTCCATCATCCGCGAACTGCGTGGAGAAAAGATTGACATCATCGAGTATCACGAAGACATCACGACTTTCGCCGAGAAGGCTCTGCAGCCTGCCAAAGTTAGCAAAGTGACAGTGGTCGATCCGACCGAAAAACATCTGGAAGTGGTCGTGGATGACACGCAGCTTTCCCTGGCCATCGGCAAGAAGGGCCAGAACGTGCGCCTGGCGGCCAAGTTGCTGGGCTGGAAAATCGACATTAAGAGCGAAGAGGAGAAGCGTCAGGAAGTCGAACAGCAGATGTCGGCCATGACCGCAGCAACACCGCTTAGTTCGGTGGAGGGTTTGGGAGAAGGGCTGATTGAGAAGCTCGGCGCTGCGGGAGTAACCACAGTGGAAGCGCTGGCTGACATGACACCGGAGCAACTTGAAGCCATCGAAGGCATTGGGCCGAAGACGGTGGAAAAAATCAGCCTCGCGGTCAATAATTATTTCTCGGCTCTAGACGCGGCGCAGGCTGCTGCTGTGCCAGAGGCCGATACAGCGGCGCCCGCAGAGACGCCAGCTGCAGAACACGCTGCGGATCCGAGCACGACTGAAACCGCGGAGGTCGCAGTTGCCGTCGAAGAGCCAGCCGCCGCGAGTGTCGATCTCGACGCGGCCGCACCCGCGGTAGAGGATACAGCCTCGGAGGAACCCTCCAACGCTGAATCGAAAGAGTGAGTATGCCGCGTTTGCTTGCAGGCTGGCGCGCCCGAGATTTTAAGAGGCTCCGAGAGGTCGCGATGAATCGTTAACCAACGACCCAACGCGGAGCAGAGAAAGGCCGGATGAGCAAGGTTCGAATCAACGATCTCGCCCGAGAGCTGGAAGTCAAGAGCAAGGCGATCCTCGACGTGCTGGAGCAGGCCGGGGTAACCGAGAAGAAGACGCACTCCAGTTCTCTGGAAGAGCATGAGGCCGAAAAGGTACGCGCGATCCTCCGCGGTGGGGCTGAAGCTTCCGCGCCGACGGCATCCTCGCGCAGTTCACGCGGCGAAGCTGAGATCAAGACCAAGATTGATCTGTCCAACATCTCCAAGCCTGGAGATGTACTGAAGGCTATTATTCAAAAGAAAGAGCCGGGCGCCGTGCCGCCGGCCGCGAAAGTGCCTGTTGTCGCTCCTGCGGCACCAAAGCCGCCCGTTGCCGCGCAGGTCAAGCCTGCAGTTCCCGCTGTCACGCCTCCGGTGCCGCCACCGATAGCAGAGAAAACCCCGGCGCCTCAGGTGGCTAAGCCGGTCGTTCCAGCTGCCCGGCCAACGGCCCCCGTTGCGGTGCCGCCAACCGTCGCTGCCAGCGCCCCGCCATCGCCAGCCGCCAGCGCTCCCCCGAAGCCAGCAGCACCCACGACGCCGGCTCCGCGCATGATCGTACCCCAGACCGGCCCGCGCCCGGTGTACAAGGCGCCAGTACGCCCCATGCATCCAACCTCCCCAGCGGGCGCACCTGCTGCTGGAGACGTTCGGCCGGCTCCCGGCAAACCAATTCCCGGCCAGCCCATCTTTCAGCGAGCGCGGCCACAGGGTCCGGTTGGCACCCGCCCTCCGCTGCGCCCAGGCGAACGTCGGCCCATGCATCCCACTCGGACGTCCCCGACGGGGGCGCGCCCCATTGGCGTGGGGCCGGGGCTTCCGCCGCCGGGTCCAGTTCGCCCCGGCAGCCGGCCGGGAGGACCAGCGCGTCGCCCGGGTCAACGCTACGTGCCGCGGGGCATAAAAGAAGGCCCAATGAAGGGCTACACGCCGCCGCCGCGAATGGTGGTGTCGAACGAGCCGCTTCCGATCACGCGCAACATCACGATCACCGAAGGTATCAGCGTTAAGGATCTGGCGGAAAAGCTCGACATTCGTGCCAAGGACTTGATCGCACGCCTGCTCATGCAGGGAGTTTTTGCAACTATCAACCAGACGCTCGATGCCGAGTTGGCTTCAGAAATGGCGCGCTTCTTCGGGGCCGAAACCAACGTGATCACCTTTGAGGAGCAGGCTACGAAGGAGATGGACGCCGCTGCCGTAGGCGAGGGCGACGAGGCTGTCGTCGAGACTGCTCAGCGACCTCCCGTAGTTACGATCATGGGGCACGTAGATCACGGGAAAACTACGCTGCTTGATTCAATTCGGCTGAGCAGCGTTGCCGAAGGAGAGGCTGGCGGCATCACCCAGCACATCGGAGCTTACAAAGTTCGAATCACGGACAAAGATTCGCCGGCCTACGGCCGCGAGATCGTGTTCCTCGATACCCCCGGCCACGAGGCCTTCACACGCATGCGGTCGCGCGGCGCCAAGGCCACCGATATAGTCGTGCTTGTGGTAGCGGCCGATGATGGCGTGATGCCGCAGACCATTGAGGCCATCGACCACGCTCATGCGGCCGAGGTTCCGATCATCGTTGCAGTCAACAAGATCGACAAACCGGAAGCCATGCCCGATCGCGTGAAAAAGCAACTGGCCGATCGTGGACTGGTCCCTGAGGAGTGGGGCGGGAAGACGATCTTCGTAGACGTGTCAGCCAAGAAGAAAACCAACCTGAACCAGTTGCTCGAGATGATCTGCCTGGTAGCGGATGTGGAAGAACTAAAAGCAACGGCGGAACGTCCTGCAACCGGCGTTGTGCTTGAAGCCAAACTTGATCGCGGCCGGGGTCCGGTTGCCACAGTGCTGGTGCAAAACGGAACGCTCCGGGCCGGAGACAACTTTGTGGTAGGCAACGTATTCGGCAAAGTCCGCGCCATGTTTGACGATCGCGGAGCAGCGCTGGAGTCCGCTGGCCCGTCCACTCCAGTCGAGATTATCGGCTTGGAGGGCTTGCCTCAGTCCGGCGATGCGTTTGTGATGGTGGCTGATCGCGACAAAGCCCGCGGCATTTCAGAGTACCGCGAACAGAAGGCCCGCGAGGCAACCCTGGCCAAGAGCTCGCGCGTATCGCTCGAGGGCCTGGCTCAGCAGATCGAGCAAGCCGGCACCAAGGAACTGAACATCATTCTCAAGGGCGACGTGCACGGATCGGTCGAAGTCCTCACCGACTTGCTCACCAAGCTGTCCAACGAAAAAGTCCGGCTCAAGGTGCTGCGCTCCGGTGTGGGCGCGATCACGGAGACCGATATCCTGCTGGCCGCTGCCTCCAACGCCATCGTCATCGGCTTCAACGTTCGGCCCGAACGCAAAGCACAGGAACTGGCGGAACAGGAGGAGGTGGATATCCGGCTGCACTCGATCATTTACGAGCTGCAGGACGAGATCAAACGCGCCATGAGCGGCTTGCTGGAGCCGACTTTCAAAGAGCACTACCAGGGCCGGGCCCAGGTTCTCAACGTTTTCCGTATCCCGAAAGTGGGTGCAGTAGCTGGATGTCAGGTCGCAGATGGCAGCATCAAGCGCGACTCCGAAGTCCGGCTGCTGCGCGACAATGTGGTCGTCTTCAAGGGCAAGATCGCCTCGCTGCGCCGCTTCAAAGACGATGCCAAGGAAGTCACCAACGGCATGGAGTGCGGCATCGCCATCGCCAACTACGGTGACATCAAGGTGGGCGATGTGATCGAGGCATTCGTGACCGAGAAAATCGCGGCCGAAGTGATTGCTTGAAAATAGTGGCCAGGGGTCAGTGGTTAATGGTCAGCTGAACCCGTGACTTGTGAGCAGTGATTTTGTTGGCCACTGACCACCAACCACTGGCCACTGCATGATCGCCCACCTCACCCTCGAACTGCGTATTGAAGCGGCGCAATCCCTTAAAGACAAGCGACAAGTCGTGCGCAGCCTGAAAGACCGGCTGCGAGCCAGCTTCAATGTCGCGACGGCCGAGTTGGACCCTTCCCCCCTGTGGAACCAGGCGACAGTCGGTGTGGTAAGCGTCTCCGATTCGCGCGATTATCTCGAGGGACTAATGAAAAATGTGGAGCGGCGCGCCGCAAGAATTGCCAACAACCACGGGGCGGAAATCATGGATTCCTTCGTCGACTATTTCTGATATTCTCAAACGTTTTACGGCAGGAGCTTTTCAAGGTGCAAAAGCGGGCGGTTGTTTACCATCGCGGGCGGCTGGGCGAAGCTTTGCGAGAGGAGATCGAGGCGCTGGTGGAAGGAGAGCTGGCCGATCCGCGAATCGGTCTGGTAACTGTCACTGGCGTGGAAGTGGCCGGCGACGGTCGAAGCGCTCAGGTTCGGGTCGAAATCGGAGGCGACGACGACGAGGCCCGCCGCAGCATGGAAGGCCTGGAAGCCGCTCGTGGCTACATCCGGCACGAGGTTGCGGCGCGCCTTCACCTTAGGCGTGCTCCCGAACTCTGGTTCCGTCTGGACCGCGGTTTGCAACAGCAGGCTCGAGTAGAAGAGTTGCTAGGCCGGCGCAAGAAGAGAGAAAAACCGGATGCTGCGGGAAACGAAAAATCGCGTTAAGGGCGGGCTGCCGGATGTCGCCCGTGAGATACGAAGCCGTCAGCGCTTCGTGATCACCTCGCACGCCCGCCCCGACGGCGACGCAGTGGGATCGGCTTTGGCGCTTGTACAGGTTCTCCGGCAGATGGGCAAGCAAGCCGATGTGGTGCTGCATGACGGGGTGCCGCGGATTTACCGCTCCTTGCCCGGTGCGGCCGAGGTGCGGCAAGCCTTGCCAGATGCATATTCCTTCGATGCCGCGATCCTGCTCGAATGCGACAGCCTGCAGCGTACGCGTCTGCAAGCGCTCAACCAGCACTTCCTCATCAGTGTTGATCATCATTCCAGCGGCAAGTTGTTTGCCAGCCTGAATTGGATTGAGCCGCACGCCGCCGCCACCGCAGAACTCATCTTTCGACTGGCGCGCGAGTTGGGCGTTTCGGTAACTCCTGAAATCGCCAGCTGCCTCTATACCGCGCTGCTGACCGATACAGGCGCATTCATGTTCCAGGGAACCAACGAGCACACCTTTGATGTGGCGCGCGAACTGGTGCTCGCCGGAGCCGATCCGGTGCGGAGCGCGCGCGCGGTCTACTTTGCTCACTCCCCGGCGAAGCTGCGACTGCTCGGCGAAGCCCTGCGCAATCTGCAACAGGACGGAAATGTTGCGTGGGTGTGGGTAAGCTCGGAGCAGATGCGGCATTCAGGCGCAAGGGAGGAGGATTGCGAGGGTCTGGTCAACTACGTCCTTTCCATTGGCGAAGTGGAGGTGGCGATCTTTTTTCGGGAGATCGCGAGCGGCCGGTTCCGGGTCAGTTTGCGCAGCAAGGGCGGCGTGAACGTGGCGCGCGTGGCGGAAAGTTTTGGTGGCGGCGGGCATGAGTGTGCCAGCGGATGTTCCGTCGGAGGTCCTCTTCCCCTCGCCGTGGAGCAGGTCCTGCGGCAGATTCGCGCCCCTTCCGTACAATAGTCCGCATGGACATTGGGCTTGGCAAGCAGATATTCTCTTTCGCGGGCGCGTTGATGATCCTCATCGCCTACACCGGTCATCAGTTAGGCTGGATGAACCCGCGTACAGCCACTTACAACATTCTTAACGCGGTCGGGTCGGCAATCCTCTTTTACATGGCGCTGCATCCGTTTCAAGTCGGCTTCATTGTGCTGGAGAGTGTTTGGACGCTGATCAGCCTGTGGGCCCTGATGCGGCCCAAGGTTGGCTGAGGAACAACCCATTCCAAGCCCTTCTCAATCCGCGCGCACTCGTACCGACATCTTGCTGCTCTCCGGCTTTTGCCTGTTCCTGTTTTTTTATGGACTGAATCAGTTTGGCCTGGTAGGTGCCGACGAACCACGCTACGCGCAGGTTGCGCGCGAGATGCTGGAGCGGCGTGACTGGGTCACACCCGTGCTGGGCGGCCAGCCTTGGCTGGAAAAGCCTCCGCTTTATTACTGGCAGGCGATGGTTGCCTATTCGGTATTTGGAACGAAGGACTGGACTGCCCGCCTTCCTTCGGCGCTGGATGCAACGCTGCTCGTGTTCGCGGTGTACTTCTTCATACGTCGATTCCGGCCCGGCTACGAACTGGATGGCGCCTTGATCACCGCGTCTGTTGCGGGAGTGATCGGATTGGGACGCGCCGCCGCCACGGATATGCCATTGGCCGCAACGTTCTCGGTCGCACTGATCGCCTGGTGGACGTGGCGCGAATCGGGAGACAGGTTCTATCTGATCGCGTTTTATGCGCTGCTTGGTCTGGGTACCCTGGCCAAGGGGCCGGTCGCGCCCTGCCTGGCCGCGGCAGTCATCGTCATTTATGCCATCGCAGCCGGGGACAACCGCTGCATCAAGCGGACGCTATGGCTGCCGGGGCTTGTGGTGTTCCTGATTATTGCCGCACCCTGGTTTGTGGCAGTCCAGCTGCAGAATCCCGACTTCTTCCACACCTTCATCGTCGAACACAACTTGGCCCGCTTCTCCACCAACATCTACCATCATCGCCAGCCTTTCTGGTTTTACGGTCCGGTGAGTCTCCTGGCGCTGATGCCTTGGTCCGTGTTCGTCATCGCTGCCGTCGCTCGGACGGCGCGGCTATGGTGGGTTAAGAAAATGTGGCTCGGAAACGTAACCGGTACGGACATCTCAGAGAATGGCTTGAGCTTATTCGCCCTGATCTGGTTGTTGGTCCCGCTGGGTTTCTTTTCTTTTTCCCAGTCGAAGCTGCCTGCTTACATTCTCCCCGCCATCCCCGCAGTGGGGTTGCTGTTGGCGGAGTATATCCGTCAGAGCGTCGACGAACTGGACAACCAACCGACTCCTCGATCTCTCGTTGTGTTACACGGGTTAGTCGCAGCGGCACCGGTGTTCCCGGCTCTGCTAATTCAATTCCTGATCAGGCAACATCACATTCCCTCCGGTAAGCCTGCAATCGTTGCTGCTGGAATCACCATAGGGCTTGCTGCAACCGTTGCCATGACTCTGTCAGGCAAGCTGGGCATGCGGGCCCTGCGATTCGCAACCATGATTCCGGTCGTGCTTGCGGTTGGTGCATTCCTGAAGATAGGCGCCGAACCTATGGATGAGTATCTGTCGGCACGCGTGCTTGCCGCCGAGATCAGCAGCCATCAGCCCCACGCTATGCCGCTCGCTGTACAGGGCGTGCGTCGCGAGATCGACTATGGTCTGGCCTTCTACCGCAACGAGCAGCCTCTTCATACCGATGGAAGAATCCAGCCTGAAGGCGAGTATCTCCTTGTCGTGCCCGAAGAGGCCGACGTAACCTTGACCCAGCGAAGAGCATTGCTGCTCGGCACTCTTGAAGCGCAGCACTTGGACTACTACTGGATCTTGCCCTCAAGCCAGCCTGCGCCGAAACCCTAGCCTGGCCAGCCTTGTTGCTCCCTCTTGTTCGGACCATTTGCCCCGTGTCCGCCGAAAGCACTACACTCGGCTTCGCGGCCACACTGAAGGAACAGTTCAGCCGACCCGGCAAGAGCCACGTGGAGATACTCGACCTCAGACACTTTTCCTCCGCCGATTTGCGGCCTCTCATGGAGGATGAGGCGCGGGTCTGGTCGCGGCTGTTGTCCTGGGACTACGCCGGTTCGGCGGAGATGATATTGCGTTATGTTGACTCCAAAATTCTCCCCGGTTATGCAGCCATCGACCGCGGACAGATCTTTGGTTATTCCTTTTTTGTCTACGAAGGCAGCAAGGGCGTCATTGGCGATTTGTTCGTCGCCAACGGTGCGCGCCTGCCGGATGCACATGATGTTGAGCTTCAGCTTCTTGCACACGTGATTGAGACCCTGCAGCAATCGCCCGGCATCCAACGGATTGAAGCACAGCTCCTGGCCCACGATGCAGGCAGTGTGGCAAGGCCCTTTGTCGACCAGGGGTTCCACCGTCATCCACGCGTCTTCATGGTTTTGCCCCTGGCGGCGCCTGCCCGTCCCGGCCATCCGGCGGCGCCCGAAATCGAAGTGCGCAGCTGGGCAGAGAGTGACTTTCAGGCGGGCGCCGCCGTGATTACAGCCGCATATCGCGGGCACGTGGACTCGCAGATCAACGACCAGTACCTGACTTTGAATGGGTCTCTGCGCTTTCTGAATAACATCGTGCGCTTTCCCGGATGCGGCGTGTTCGATGCAGAATCTTCGTTTGTCGCGCTCGATCGCCGCACGAAGACCATGATCGGAATGATCCTCTGCTCACGGGTCCGCGGAGACGTTGGGCACGTTACTCAGGTCTGCGTCCTGCCGGAGTATCGATCGCACGGCGCCGGAGAGTTGCTGATCGAGACCTCCGTCGCCAATCTGCAGCAGCGCGGTTTCACCCTGCTTTCTCTTACCGTGACCGAAGAAAACGCTCGCGCCATCGCTCTCTATCAACGGCTCGGATTCGAATCACAGCGTCTGTTCGATGCGTTTGTTTGGGAGGGTTGATACTATCGCCGCAGAAACCACATGATCCACCCGACCACCACCACGCCGCCCATGAAGGTGAAGAAGCACTTCAATCCATAGCGGACCATGTCCCGCGTGGTATCGCAATGAGTGATACCAAAGACCACCGATGCAAAAAGAGCGAAAAAAAACGCGGCGCTGAAGTGGCTCAACTGAAGGGGCGGGTTCATTATGGTTTCTTTCCGATGGCGATGTGATACGCGTCGGCTGCGGCAATGAAGTTCAGCAGACCGGCGGCGATAATAAAAATCTTGCCGTAATCGGCGGTCGCCGTGAACGGCGCAGCCTGGCCCCATCCCATGGCCTGACCCAGAAGGTAAAGACCGCCGGTTCCCAGGTCGCCGACAAAGCCGAGAACCTCCAACAAGTCGTTGCCAATTGGCTGGTACATGCGGCCCTGCAGCAGCAATCCGAGGATTGCCATACCCAGAATGGACGCCAGGAGAAGTCCGCCGCGGATCCAGCGTCTCTGCGCCATGTGACCCGCACCCGGGATGAGCCAGCCCAGCACCGGTGCCATCACGGCCATCAAAGTGACCGGCGGGCCTGCGGCACCGGTTTTTCCCGTGGTTGAATTCGCCATCAAATGTTCACAATCTCGCGTTGAATTTTCCCGGTTACTTCTGCCGTTTTTTGCCGCACCAGCACATTCACCTCGCTGCGCACGCCAAACTCCGGCAGGTAAATGCCCGGCTCGATTGAAAAGCATGAATTAGGCAGTATCTGGCGCTCGTCATGGATCTCCAGATCGTCCATGTTAGCGCCGTTGGCATGGACGCTCGTGCCGATCGAGTGGCCAGTGCGATGAATGAAATAGTCGCCGTAACCAGCTTTCTTGATGTGATCACGCGTGGCCTTGTCCACTTCCCAGCCCGCCATGCGGCGTCCGCTCGCGATGCCGTCCACTACCGCCTTCGCGCCTGCGTCGCGCGCATCGCGCACAATCGCGAAGATTTCATGCATCCGTCCCGTAGGCGCCCGCCCGACAAAGCCCATCCAAGTGATGTCGTAATAGACCGCTCCCGGCGTGTTCTTCTTTCCCCAAACGTCGAGCAGCACGATGTCGCCCTCGCGAATCGCGACCGGATGGTCGGCACGTGGCTCGTAGTGCGGGTTCCCAGCGTTGGCGTTGACGGCCACAATGGGCGGATCATCGGTAACCAGGTTTTCGCGCCGAAAGGCCTCCATGAACCACTGCTGGATTTCGTGTTCCTTCGCACCGCCGTTGCGAACACGGCGTCCAATTTCCTGGAAAGCCGATGCCACAATCGCGTCGATCGAATCACGTGCCGCAAAATGGCTCTTGATCTGTTCTTCGCTCCATGTGGCTTCAAATAGCGCGACCAAGTCGGCGGAACTCACAATGTTCTTGCCCAGTCCCCGCAGCAAGTCAACCGTTCCTGCATCCACCAGCGAAACCGTGAACACACTGTTGTTCGGGGAATACTGCATCGCAATGTCGCGCTGTCCCGCCAACATGGTCTTCAGTTCCCCGAACAGTTCCTGCCATCCCGCGTATTGCCGCTTGCTGCCGGGAAGGGAATCCAAATGACCAGCCTCGATCTTGTGGACCAGTTTTGCCGGCTCTCCGTTTGCCGGAATCAGGTAAAACCAGCGACGCGTGGCCATCAAGCTCTCAGAAAGACCCAGAGTTCGGTAGGCAATGGGATCGCGGTGATGGTGATCGTAGAAGAGCCAGCCGTCAATATTCCGCTGGCGCAGCGCGGCTTGGATGGCAGCAAGGTCCATGGGCAAACATCTATTGTAAACAACGGGGACGATTTTGGGCGAATCCGGGCTCGACGAAGGCGCCCGTCTGAAGTTCACAGGAAAGAGATGTAATTATTGTAGGAAGTACGGACCAACTTGAGGCACGCCGGACAGGTTCGTGGAATCATGGCGAAACGCATAGTTCTGAACATCATCAAAACACTGGCTGTGATTGCAGCTGTTGTCTTCTGGCTGATGCCACTACACACAGTCACTCAATCTTCTCGTGCGCCGGTTCCTTTGCTATTTTCCTGATCTGCGCCGCACTGTCAGCCAATCTGGATGACAAGAAAACAGGCTACTGGCCATGCAAGCCGGACCTCTGAGGTCTGTCGAGTATCTTCTTGCGCACACTCGCAGGCAGCGTCTCGCACGCCGTCCGCAACACCAGCCGCGGTGCTCGTCCGCGAATCTTCATCAGGTACGGTACTGTCCGTTTCGCGTCGTACTTCGCGGTCTCGCGCAGCAGCCAGCCCAGTCCTTTCTGCACCATGCCGTCTTCGTCGGTCAAAAGCAAGTTGGAAAGTTGTTTAATCTCTGGAAGAACATCTTCGCCCGCGTGCCGCGAATCAGCGCCACGCAGGCGGCGCGGCGCTGCCAGCGATTCGGTGACTTCGCCCAGGCAAAAACTTTCTTTCTGCGCGCAGGCTTGGTCACGACCATCGGCCCGATCAGACTATGCACCAG
>Ga0209698_10006673_pt1 | contig 12230 bp, 14 predicted proteins | sample LitLauG_LLR_2012_FD_187203 | JGI IMG/M metagenome (GOLD analysis project Ga0209698, IMG submission 187203) | Freshwater sediment microbial communities from Pennsylvania, USA - Little Laurel Run_MetaG_LLR_2012 (SPAdes) (version 2) | ecosystem: Environmental > Aquatic > Freshwater > Creek >...
AGCTGACTGGGGCATCCTGCCGTCTGTGACATGCGCCAACGTCAAGTCGATCTACCCCGGCCTGCCGACTGGACCCGTGCAGCTGGTGCAGTACAGCTCACCGAGCGCACAACTTTCGCTCGGCGGCCTCGACTCTGCGGATTACGACAACGACTACGCCTGCTGAGGGGTACCGGCCCTTCCGGGTGAGCCGGACGTCACACGGTGATCGGTCGCAGTGGTGACCCAGCAGCAGGTTCGATCCGGTTCCCGGGTGCCCGGCATCGAGGTCCACGACTCATGATGCACACGGGGTGCGCGGCCGGTGCGGCAAATCCGTCACGCCCACCTGTCGCCAGGCCGGCGGTGCACCGTCGGTCTGCCCGCCTATCGTGGGGTCATGACGTCCCCCACTGACGCCGAAGGCTGGTACTCGGATCCCTACGGCCTTCATGAACAGCGCTGGTTCTCGCGCGGCAGGCCGTCACGGTTGGTCCGCGACGGCCTGGTGGAGACGGACGATCCTCCGCCCGATCGACCCTTCGACGGTCCGTTGTCCCCCGCCCCGACGCCGGACGCCCCCGGGGGCGGATCCGATCTTCGACGGGCCGACGAGGCCGAAGCTGCCGATCCGAACGCCTACTACGATGCCGCCATGAACGGCACCAGCGAGATCTTCCGCCCGAACTGACCCCCCTTCCCCTGTGCGCCGGCGGACGACGCCGGGCGCGACAGCACGTCGCGTCGGGCCTGCAGCCACCAGGTGAGGTGCGGGGAGGAACGTCCTGTGGTCGTACTCGGCCGACCAGAGGGGACGTTCCGCCCGCATGGCGGGCCACCTGGATGACGCCTGAGTTCGGGAGGACCGACGGGAGGAATTCGACGCCCTCCTCGTCCTGATCGTCGGACCGGAGGAACGGGCGGACCTTCGCCACAGGGCCAGCTCCCGTGCGCGATGTGCCAACGAGGCCCCGCCATCGGGTGCGGCCGACTCGAGCCGGGCCGCCTCGGCCGCCGAGGCGATGGAGTCCGTCCGGTCCGGTCCAAGCGCCTGAGGCCGGATCGGACCGCCTCCGGCGCCGACGGGCATGCGGCCGTCGCCTCCCTACGTCGTGGCGACCCCTCGGTCCGGGCGCCACCTGTACCGGACGTCCGGGGCCCGCTCCTCGTTGTCACCGTCGGTGGTGGCGACGGCGACGAACCCGAGTCCCTCGTAGAACCGCCGGGCCCCGGAGTTGCTCTGGAAGGTCCAGAGCTCGAGCCCGTCGGGGCGCCGGAGCATCGCATGTCGGACAAGGTCCCCACCGATCCCGCACCCGGTCGCCGACGGGTCGACGTAGAGCTGGTCGATCCACGGACCGTCGAGCACCAGGAGGGCCAGCACCTCGCCTCCGCTGTCGGCCACCCAGACCTCGCGTGAGGACAGGACCAGCTCCTCCATCCACCGGAGCACCTCCTGGCCGGTGTGGACGGTCGGCGGTACGGCCGGAACCGACGCCGCACGGGACCGGAGCCAGAGTGCCGCCAGGGGCTCCGCCTCGGTGGGGAGCGCCCGGCGTATCTCCATGCCCCATGATGGCCCGGGTGCGGAGCGCCGCGTGGGCGAACGCTCCCCGTGGTGCCGGCCGGCGACCGCGATCAGTGGGCGGCGGAGGACGCCAGTGTGGAGGCGAAGATCTGCCAGGCGAGCAGGCTCTTGGCCACCAGCGACAGCGTCACGTAGACCCGTTCACCGAAGAGGTAGTCGGACCACCGACCGATCTTCTTGTACTGCAGCCACTGGTTGATGGCGAAGCAGTTGAAGAAGATGAACAGGGAGATGAAGATCGCATAGACGAACCCGGGCGCGTGCTGCGACGCCCCGGGTCCGATGAGGTAGATCCCGATGGCGATCCACGGGAAGATGCCGGCCAGGCATCCGATCCAGAACGGTCCGAGGCCGCTGCCGGGGCGCTCGTAGCGCTCCTGCATCCAGCCGAAGCCGATCATCGACCCGTTGACGCCGATGAGCGCCACCAGGGCGGCGATGTCGCTGATGCCGGTCAGCATGGCGATGAGCACGACCATGATCGACGAGCTCAGTGAGTACTCGATCCAGCGGTAGGGGTTGCGCTCGATGCGCAGGTCGGCGCAGTACCGGTCCCAGCCCGGCCCGACCACGAAGAAGTGGGCCAGGGCCGACAGCACGAAGAACGCCGCGATCGCCCCGGCGAAGCCGAGGTTGAACAGGACGACCGTCTGGCGACCGACGCCGGGGCCGGGCGGACCGGTCATGTAGGTCGCGTTGACCGGCAGCGAGAAGCTGTTGGCCAGGACGAGGATCAGCACCGCCTGGACGAGGTGCAGGAGCCCGGCTGCGGCGTTGTAGGGCCGGAGCCGGGCGATGGACACCTCGTTGTCGGTCACCCCCGCATGCTAGATGTCGCACCGTCCCCATCCGTCGACAGGACACCGGGGCCGGTCCCCACCGCGTCGCGTCACCGTGTCGGCATTCCGTCGTCGTGGGGACTGTCTGCAGCATCGCCGCCATCTGGGGAACGGTGCTGTTGATGGCGGTGGTGGCCGGGGTCGATCCCGTGAGGATCGGTGCGGTCGCGTTCATGCTGACCCGCAGCAGGCCGATGCGCCTCCTCATCGGCTACTTCATCGGCGGCTTCGGGCTCAGCCTGATCATCGGTGTGGTCGTCGTGTTCGTGCTGAAAGATCTCAAGATCGCCAAGACCAGTGCGATCCCGCCGGGGATCGAGATCGCCGTGGGTGCACTGGCCCTGCTCGTCGCCCCCGACGCCACGCGCACCCGCATCGAGCAGCTCTACGCATGGGTCAGCTCCCATCAGCGGGTGGTCGTCACCGTGCTCGCCGGAGTGGTCGGCACCTACCTGGTCATCGTCGGGGTCAGCAAGATCTGATCCACCCGACGGTGCCGACGCACTGACGGGTACGCCCGGACCCCGGCGCGGTGCGACGTGTCCGGCACCGGTCCCACGGTCCCACTCCTCGGTCAGCCGTGGATCGGCGCCCCGCCATCAGGCCGAGGGTGGTGCCCCGGTCGAACCGACGCCTTCGGGACGTGCACCGTCCTGCACGGAGACCGGGGCCCCCAGCAACCGGTCCAGGTACCGGGGATCGCCCGGCCAGGCCGCCTCGACCGCACCCCGCGGAAGGTGCCTGCACGTGTACCGGAGCGCGGCCATCAGCACCAGGATGTCGTCGGTCTGGCCCACCACGGGTACGAAGTTGGGGATGAGCTGGATGGGCGAGACCAGGTAGGCCAGCGCAAGGGCCAGTGCGAGGCGCCCCCGCACGGGCAGTCGATGGTCCCGGCGCAGCCGACGCAGGAGGATCACGCAGTTGGGGGCGAAGGCCACCAACTCACGGGTCCTGCCCGGGGGAAGGTGCCGGGCGGCCAGGAAGAGGCCCACCCAGACGACGACGACCACGAGCAGTCCGGCTACGACAGCCGTCAGCCACATGCGACGAGTCTGCCCCGGGTCGACCTACGGGGCCAGCTGCCCGGCCACCGACTCCAGGTGGCTGCAGGCGATGCGTCGGGCTGTCCGGCTGCGGACCAGGCGGGACGCCGTCCCTCCGCGGACGGCGTCCAGGTCGGTCTCCACCAGGTCGACCAGGCGGTCGGCACCGGCTCCGTCGTCATCCGCGCCGGATCCACTGACCTCGGCCGCCCGCCGGACCCGTTCGGCCAGGGCGTCGAGCGCGGGGTCGAGCGCCGCCAACGCGGCGAATCCCTCGGCCGTCGGCAGTGCCGCCAGGTTTCGCACCTCGGCGAACCAGGCCGCCTCGTCGGGCGTCACCGGCGGGACGTCCCGCCCGGTCGCCGCAGCCACGAGCAGCCGTTCGGCCCGACACGCCGCCTCGTCCTCGTCGGCCAGGCCGTCGGCACGGATGGTGGCCGCCGCCCGTCGGAGCTCCTTCGGGTGCCGTCCGGCGACCCGGGCCAGCTCCCCTGCCGCCTCCCGGTCGTCCGTGCCGGCATCGACCAGCGCGAAGGCCAGGGACCGGAGGGCGTCGGACCGTCCGGTGTGCCACACCACCTTCGGCTCGGCCTCGTCGAGTTCCTGGTCACCCAGCGACTGCAGCAGGGCGGACTCGCCGATCGTGCCGAGCACCCTGGAGAGGGGGCCGGGCCGCCTGCGGTAACGGAGCTCGAAGTCGGCCATGGATCGAGTCTGTCACCACCCGCGGCCCGTGCCGGACGACGGTCGGGCTCAGGCGATGCGCCGGCCGGTGCCCACGCTCATCCACGACCGGCCCGAGACGGTCACTCCCTCGGCGCTTCCACCGACCCCTTCGGTGCCCAGGTGGTGGGCACCGTCGTTGTAGCCGAGGAGCTTCCAGCGCCCCCCGTCGACCTCCCAGGTGGTGAGGGATGCGTGCTGGGTGCGGAGCTGCATCCGGGCGCCGTCGAGGCCGTCGACCACCGGCGTCTTGGCCAGCAGTGACGCCTCGACCACCCCGGCGTGACACGCCACCACCACGAGCTCGCCCGGATGGCGTGCGGCCACCGTGTCGAGCATGGCCGCCACCCGGCGGACGAACCCGGTCCAGCTCTCCCCTCCCGGGGCGATCGGCCGGTCCGGGTCGGTGTCCCAGTCCGGGTTGCCGAACCGCTCGCTGAACGCCGACCAGTCGAGGCCGTCCGCCTCGCCGGGGTGGAGCTCACAGAAGCCGCACTCCCGCACCACGGCCGGCGCGTCCCCCGTCGCACCGTCGTCGCTGCGGCCAGCCAGCGCCGGGGCCAGGATCGTCGCCGTCTCGACCGCCCGGGGCAGGATGCTGGCGTAGAGGGCGTCAGCGCCGGCCAACTCGCCGGTGTGGGCCAGCCGATCCGCCAGCACCGCCACCTGGGCCCGACCACGATCGGTCAGGCCGGTGCAGCCGATCGGTCCGCCGCACACGCCCGACACGTTGCACACGGCCTCGCCGTGGCGGACGAGCACGATGGTGGTGGCCGACGGGGCGCTCGGTCCCATGGTCCGGATGCCGGGTGGCGGCGCCTCGGGCGACGGCCCTTCGGGGGCACCGGTGCCCGCACCGGCCAGGGCGTCGAACCCGCCGGCGGTCATGCCAGCTCCCCCACGAAGCGCTCGAGCTGGCGCAGGGTGCGGCACTCGACCACTTCGTCGCAGTGGTTGGCGTACTCGCCGACGATCGAGTCACCCGAATCCCAGTAGGCGCGGGGCTCGGGGTTGAGCCAGTAGACGTGCCTGGCCCTGGCCCGGATCTCCTTGATGACCCAGGCGCCCGATGCGTGGTAGTTGTTCCTGGCGTCGCCCAGCAGGAGGACGCTGGTGCGAGGGGTGATCTCCTCGCCCCAGCGCTCCCAGAACACGGTCAGGGCGTGTCCGTAGTCGGAGTGCCCGTCGACCCAGACGACGTCGGCCTCGGTGTTGATGCGGTGCACCGCCTCGGCCGGGTCGTCCACCCCGTCGAAGTAGCTGGTGACCTCGTCGATCCCGTCGATGAACACGAAGCTGCGGACCTTGGAGAACTGCGAGCTGATGGCGTGGACCAGGTGGAGGGTGAACCGGGCGAAGCTGGCCACCGACCCGGAGATGTCGGCGATCACGATGATCTCCGGCTTCGACGGCCGTGGGTACCGGAAACGGGGCTCCACCGGGACACCGCCCGTCGACAGCGAGTGGCGCACCGTGGAACGGAAGTCGAGCGGACCCTTGCGTCCGTGGCGCCGCTTGCGGGCCAGTCGCACCGCCAGCTTGCGCGACAGCGGGGCGAGGGACTTGCGCAGCGCCACCAGTTCGTCCCGGGTGGCGTGCATGACGTCGATGTCCTCGGGCAGCGGCTTGCGGATCGACTTGGCCAGCGCCTCGCTCCCCCGGTCGGCCACCAGCCGGCGGCGGATCTCGCTCTCGATCTCCTTGCGCAGCTGGTCGATGCGGGACTGGTACTCGTCGCGCAGCAGCCGCTCCTCGAGCGGCGTCAGGGTGACGTCGGGGCCGTGGTGGCCCTCGGCGGCGTTCTCGGCCGAGGTGGCCTGGCGGGCCTGGTCGATGAGGCGCTCCATGACCTTGTCGAGGTCCAGGTTCCGGAGCGTGCGGTAGAGGTAGTAGGTGCCCCCGACCGGGCGGCCGGCCTCCATCCCCCCGTACCGGTTGACGGCCTGTCGGGCCACGGCCTGGATCATCGAGCTGTTGGCGCCCAGCAGCGCCTTGTAGAGCATGTCGGCGAGCTCCTCGGGGGTCATCCCCTCGCCACCGCCCCCTCCCCGACCCTTGCCCTGCCGTCCACCCTGGCCGGGCTGGCTCGATCCCTCGTCGTCGGCCTCGGTGTCCGCACCCGATTCCTCGTCCTCGCCGTCGATGGCGTAGCCGGGTCCCCGCAGGCTGAAGTAGATCTCGAACGCCGTCTCATAGGCCGGCCAGTGCGTCGACGACTTCACCAGGCTGGCGCCCAGCGTGTACTTGATGGCCTCGCGGTCCTCGAGCGGCACGTGCCGGAGCGTCTCGGCGGCGTCGAGGTGCTCGGACAGGGACACCGGGATGCCGGCGGCACGCAGTTCGCCCACGAATCCGGTCAGGAGGTCCAGCACGGTCGCCCCGACTCAGCCCGTGGTGTCCAGGCCGGCCAGCTCCTTGGACGCCCGGTCGATGTCCGAGCGGTACTTGAGCAGGATGTGCAGGGTGTCCTTCGCCTGCTCGGCATCGATCGACTCGACCCCCAGCACGACCAGTGTCCGGGCCCAGTCGAGCGTCTCGGACACCGACGGGGCCTTCTTCAGGTCGAGCGAGCGGATGGAGCGCACGATCCGCGCCACCTGGTCGGCCAGGGCCTGGCTGATCCCGGGCACCCGGGTCTCGATGATGAGCCGCTCGCGCTCGAGTCCCGGGTAGTCGATGTGCAGGTAGAGGCAGCGCCGCTTGAGCGCCTCGGACAGCTCCCGGGTGTTGTTCGAGGTGAGGAACACCAGGGGGATCTGGCTGGCCCGCACCGTCCCCAGCTCGGGGATCGACACCTGGTACTCGGACAGGATCTCGAGCAGCAGGGCCTCGGTCTCGAGCTCGACGCGGTCGATCTCGTCGATCAGCAGCACCACCGGCTCGGTCGACTTGATGGCCTCGAGCAGCGGGCGCGTGAGGAGGAACTCCTCGCTGAAGATGTCTTCCTCGAGCTGCTGCCACGACTGTCCGGAGTCGGCCTGGATCCGGAGCAGCTGCTTCTTGTAGTTCCACTCGTAGAGGGCCTTGGACTCGTCGAGCCCCTCGTAGCACTGGAGCCGGATGAGCCGGCTGCCGGTGAGCCGGGCCACCGACTTGGCCAGCTCGGTCTTGCCCGTCCCGGCCGGCCCCTCGACCAGCACCGGCTTGGCCAGTCGGTCGGCCAGGTAGACGACACCGCTGATCCCGTCGTCGGCCAGGTAGTCCACGCCGGCGAGCCCCGTGCGCACGGCGTCGATCGAGTCGAACCGCGGCGGTCCCGCTTCCGGGAACCCCGAGGTGATCTCCTCGCCCCGGACGATGTCGGTCTGGTCACTGCTCATGTACGCACCTGGCCTGTTCCTGTGACGACGAATCTGATGGAGGTGAGCTCGCGCAGACCCATCGGTCCGCGGGCGTGGAGCTTCTGGGTGGAGATGCCGATTTCGGCACCGAGGCCGAGTTCGCCGCCGTCCACGAACCGGGTCGAGGCGTTGACCACGACTGCGGCGGCGTCCACCTCGGCGGTGAACCGGCCCGCCGCGCCGACGTCCCGGGTGACGATGGCCTCGGAGTGTCCCGACCCGTACCGGGCGATGTGGTCGATGGCGGCGTCGAGGTCGTCGACCGTCGCCACGCTCATCGTCATGCCGAGGAACTCGGCGCCGAAGTCCTCCTCGGTGGCCACCCCGATCCCGGGAAGCAGGGCACGGGAAGCCTCGTCCCCGAGGAGCACGACCCCGTCGAGGGCCGCGGCCACCCGGGGCAGGAACTCGGCGGCCACGTCCCGGTGCACCACCAGGGACTCGGCGGCGTTGCACACGCCGGGGCGCTGCGTCTTCGCGTTGACCACGATCGACTCGGCCATGTCGAGGTCGGCGGCCGCGTCGACGTAGACGTGGCAGTTGCCGATGCCGTCGACCACGTAGGGCACGGTGGCGTGCTCCTGGATGGAGGCGACCAGCGAGGCGCCGCCCCGGGGGATGAGGCAGTCGATGATGCCGGTGAGCTGCATGAACGCCACCGCCCCCTCGCGGGTGGTGTCCTCCACCAGGCCCACCGCGTCGACCGGCAGCCCGGACTTGGCCAGCCCGTCGCGCAGGGCGGCGGCGACCACCAGGTTGGTCGAGATAGCGCTCGACGACCCCCGCAGCAGCACGGCGTTGCCCGACTTGAGACAGAGTCCTGCCGCGTCGCTGGTGACGTTCGGCCGGTTCTCGTAGATGATGCCGATGACCCCGAGGGGGATCCGCACCCGCTGGACCCGCAGCCCGTTGGGCCGGACCCAACCGTCGACGACCTCGCCGACGGGGTCGGGCAGGGCGGCCACGTCCCGCAGGCCGTTCGCCATGCCGGCGATCCGGCCCGCATCGAGGCGCAGCCGGTCGAGCGAGGTGGCGTCGGCTCCGGCCGCCGTGGCCCGTGCCAGATCGGTGGCGTTGGCTTCGAGCACGGCGGCACCGCGCTCCTCCAGCAGGTCGGCCGCGAAGCGCAGGGCGTCGTCCCGGGTGGCCGATGACGAACGCGCCACGACGCGGCCGGCGGCCACGGCCGCTCGGCCGAGTTCCACCATCGCGTGGGACGGGCTGTTCGGCACCGGGCCAGCGTACTTGCCGCACCCGGTGGCCCGGTGCCGACCGGAGTCGCCCGACCATCGCCCCGGGGGTCACGGGCCCGGGCATAGGGTTTGCCCAGTCGGGCCCGGCGCCCGGACCTGCGAACAGGAGGATACCGAATGTCTGCCATGGAGCCCCCGTCCCCCGACGACCCCGCTGCCGTAGACGCCGCCGCCGGCGTCGCCCACCAGATCATCGGGACCGTCATGCCGGTCCTCCACGTCGACCTCCAGCCGGGCCAGTCGGTGGTGTCCCCCGGTGGCGAGGTGTCGTGGATGTCGTCGACCATCCAGATGTCGACCTCGACCCAGGGGGCAGGGTCCAAAGGCGTGATGGGCGCCCTCAAGCGGACCGTGTCGGGAGGTGGGTTGTTCGTCACCCGCTACGAGACCCAGGGTGGTCCCGGCACCGTGTCCTTCGCCGCCAAGATGCCCGGCGAGATCCGCCCGGTCGCCATCGCCCCGAACCGCGAGTACCTGGTCCACCGGCACGGGTTCCTGGCCGCCACCTCCGACGTCAACATCTCGATCGGCTTCCAGCAGAAGCTGGGGGCGGGGATCTTCGGCGGGAGCGGATTCATCCTCCAGAAGGTGACCGGCCAGGGCACGGCCTGGATCGAGCTGTCCGGGGAGCTCATCGAGTACCACCTGGCCCCGGGCGAGAACCTCCGGGTCCTGCCCGGGCACGTCGGCCTGTTCGACGCCAACATGAGCTTCGACATCACCATGGTGAAGGGCATCAAGAACCTGCTGTTCGGCGCCGAGTCACTCTTCCTCGCCTCCCTCACCGGGCCAGGCATGGTGTGGCTCCAGACCATGCCGATCTCCCAGCTCGCCCACTCCATCGCGCCGTACCTGCCCCAGCAGGACGACTCGGGCGGGAGCACGGCCGGCTCCATCATCGGTGGACTGCTCAAGAACTGAGGTGGGCGGCGGGGTGACTCGGACGGACCGGATGACCGCGATCTGCGCCGGCGGCCCCCACCACAGGTCTTCGTGCCGCTCCGCTCCGGTGGATCACGACCGGGCAGACTGTCCTCGCGTCAGGGGCCGGCACTCACCCTGTTGAACCGAAGAGCGCCCCGATCCCGTACGTCACGGCGAGTGCCAGCGCCCCTCCGACGCCGACCCGGACCGCGGCACGCGTCCGGGGCGCACCACCGAGCGCCGCTCCCACCACGCCGAGTGCGCAGAGGGCCACCAGGGTGACGATCGCGATGACGGCACTTCGACCCCCGGCAGGAGCGAGCGCGGCGACCAGGAGCGGAATGAGCGCGCCGGCCGCGAAGCTCGCTGCCGATGCGGCGGCGGCCTGGAGCGGCCGTGCGGCTCCTGCCTCGGTCTGACCCAGCTCATCGCGGAGGTGTGCCGTCAGGGGATCCGCATCCTGGAGGACCGTCGCCACCTGCAACGCGAGGTCGGGCGGGAGTCCCCGTCGTTCGTAGATGGCTGTCAGCTCGGACAATTCCGACTCCGGATCCGCAGCCAGTTCCGCTTCCTCCCTCCGCCGATCGGCGGTCTCGGTGTCGGCCTGTGCGCTCACGGACACGTACTCGCCGATCGCCATCGCCATCGCACCCGCGCTGAGTGCGGCCACGCCTGCGGTGAGGATGGCGTTGCGACCCGCGCCCGATGCCGCCACCCCGACGAGCAGTGCGGCGGTGGACACCAGCCCGTCATCGGCGCCGAGCACCGCCGCCCTCAACCAGCCGGAGCGTCCCGACCGGTGCCGCTCGAAATGGGGGAGCACGTGGCCAGCGTACTCACTGCACCTCCCGGCACCTCCCTGCACCTCCCGGCACGGAACCTCACGGCACGGCGGGTGCGGCCCCCTGCCACCGGAAGGGTGTCGCACTCCCGCACGGTGGCGATCTCCCGGGAGCCGTCAGCCGATGACCGGTGCCGGGACGACGGGCGTCGCCACGACGCGACCGGTCCCCCTCAGAACGGCACCGGACCCGTGCCGGGTCGGGCGGCGCTGTCGTGACCGCCAGGAGCCCGGTCCTGCTCGCCACGTTGCGCCGCCGCCCCGGCGACGACCACGAGCAGGATGCCGAAGACCTGGATCAACGACAGCCTCTGGTGCAGCACGACGAGGCCCAGGACCACGCCGATCGCCGGCTCGAGGGCCATGAGGGTCCCGAACGCGGTAGGGGTCATCCGCCGGAGGGCGAGCAGTTCGAACGAGTAGGGCACGACCGGGAGCAGGACGGCCAGGCCGACACCGGTGGCGATCACCTCGAAGGTGAGGTGGCCCGAGGCCTGGGGGATGCCGACGACGGCTGCGGCGCACGCGGCGACCGGAACGGTGAGGGCGAGGCCGGTCAGGCCGGTGAACCGGTCACCGAGCCGCTGGGTGAGGACGATGTAGGCGGCCCAGCCGGTGGCGGCAAGCCCGGCGAACCCGACACCCACCCAGTTGACGGTGCCGAGCCAGGGCTGGGTGACGAGTACGACGCCGATGCCCGCGGCACTCACACAGACCAGCGAGCTCCGCCTGCGGCTGTGCGCCACGGCGACCGTCATCGGACCCAGGAACTCGATGGCGACCGAGGTCCCGAGCGGGATGCGCTGGATAGCCGCCAGGAAGGCCACGGTCTGGAACCCCGTGATGACTCCGAGGCCGACGAGGATCGGTGCGTCGTGGCGGCGGAGGGAGCGCAGCGGTGGCCGGGCGATCAGCAGGAAGATGGCCGCCCCCGCCGTGAGCCTCAGCCATGCCGTCCCACCCGGCCCCACCGTTGCGATCAGGTGCACCGACAGTGCCGCCCCGAGCTGGACCGACAGCATGGCGCCGACCGCCAGGGTCCACGGTGGAACGGACCGCGCCCCCGGGCCGGGTCCGCTCATCGGCGGTCCCGGGGGAGGCGCGTTCCGACGGTCGCCTCCCCGGGCCCTGTCGTCGACGACACGCCGCCAGTCTCACATAGCGGGTGCACCTGACCGTCTCGTGGGTGGAACCTCCCCCGGCGGAGGCGCTCAGCCGAGCACGACGAGGTCGTCCCGGTGGACGACCTCCGCGGCCACGTCCTCGGGGAGCTCCTCGGAGCGGCGCCCCGCCCACCCGGCCACATCGTCGGACGAGTGCCGGACCAGACCCTTGGCGAACACCTCGCCGTCCGGACCGACCAGCTCCACGGCATCGTCCGGCCCGAAGTCGCCCGACACCGACACGATGCCGGCCGGCAGCAACGACTTGCCCCCGTCGACCAGGGCACGCCTCGCCCCGGCGTCGACGGTGATCGACCCCGAGGCCCCGATGGCGAAGGCGATCCACAGCTTGCGGGCCGGCAGCACCACCTCCCGGGGGCGGAACCGGGTCCCGACCCCGGGCGTGCCCGATGCCACCGCGGCCAGCACCCCGGGTCGCGAGGCGTCGGCGATGACGGCCTCGATGCCCGACCACACGGCGATCTTGGCCGCCGCCAGCTTGGAGCCCATCCCCCCGCTCCCCACTGCGGTCC
>Ga0209698_10006674_pt1 | contig 12229 bp, 10 predicted proteins | sample LitLauG_LLR_2012_FD_187203 | JGI IMG/M metagenome (GOLD analysis project Ga0209698, IMG submission 187203) | Freshwater sediment microbial communities from Pennsylvania, USA - Little Laurel Run_MetaG_LLR_2012 (SPAdes) (version 2) | ecosystem: Environmental > Aquatic > Freshwater > Creek >...
GAGTGGCACCGTGGCGCTCGTCACCGGATCTGGCCAGCACGTCGGGGCCGGCATCGCCCGGGCGCTCGCCGAACGCGGGGCCGTCGTCGCGGTCAACGACCTCGTCGCCGAGCGCGCCGAGGCGACGGTGGCGGCCATCCGGGGAGCGGGAGGCACGGCGGCGGCGGTGGCGTTCGACGTGACCGACCTCGAGGCGGTCAAGGCCGGCGTCGCGTCGGTGGCCGCCGATCTGGGACCGGTCGACATCCTGGTCAACAACGCCGGCAACGCCGGGGCCCACCGCATGCGACCGACACCGTTTCGCGACATGGACCCGGCGGACTGGTCGGCGCCGATCGACGTCAACCTCTACGGCGTCCTCAACTGCAGCCATGCCGTCATCGGCGCCATGTGCGACCGGGAGTGGGGGCGCGTCATCACGATCGCGTCCGGCGCGGGCACCGTCGGCTTGAAGCTCGGGGTGTCGACGTACGCCGCGGGCAAGGGCGGCTCGATCGCCTTCATGCGCCACCTCGCGATCGAGAACGCCCGATTCGGGGTGACCGCCAACACGCTCGCGATCGGCCTCATGCAGGCGCCGACGGAGGACGGTACCGCGGCGCTCGCCAAGCAGATCCCGGTCGGACGTGTCGGCCGGCCCGAGGACATCGCCGCGCTCTGCGTCTACCTGGCGTCGCGCGAGGCTAGCTGGATGACGGGACAGACCATCGAGCTCAACGGCGGCTCGGTCACGACCTGAAGGGAAGCGGAGTGGACGTACGACGGTTGGGGAGCACGGGACCGCTGGTGTCGGTCGTCGGGCTGGGCTGCAACAACTTCGGCATGCGCGTCGATGAGGCGGCGACCGCCAAGGTGGTGGGCGCGGCGCTCGACGCCGGGATCACCCATTTCGACACGGCGGAGATGTACGGCGGTGGCAAGTCCGAGGAGTATCTCGGCAGGGCACTCGGCGCCCGACGCGACGAGGTCGTGATCGCGTCGAAGTTCCTCCCGCGGCCCGGCGACCAGGCCTATACGCCGGGCGCGTTGCGGGCCCGCATCCTCGAGGGGTGCGACATCAGCCTGGGCCGCCTCGGCACCGACCGCATCGACCTCTTCTACCAGCACTATCCCGACGCCGACGCGCCGATCGAGGAGCTCGTCGAGGCGTTCGACATCCTGCGGCAGGCGGGCAAGGTGGTGCACGTGGCGTCGTCGAACGTGACCGCGGAGCAGATCGACGGGGCTGCCGCCGCCGGGGTCGGCTTCGGCGCGACCCAGATCGAGTGGAACCTGCTCACCCGCGCCGTCGAGGCCGAGGTCGTCCCCGCCGCCCGCCGGCACGGGATGGGCATCGTGCCGTACTTCCCGCTGGCCTCCGGCATGCTCACCGGCAAGTACAAAAAGGGTGAGGAGTTCCCCGAGGGCACGCGTTTCGCATCCAACAAGTACTTCGCGAGCGTGGCGACGGACGACAACTTCGCCTATGTCGACCGGCTGCAGGCGTGGGTGCACGAGCGGGGCCACACGCTGCTCGAGCTCGCGGTCGCCTGGCTGGCCGCGCAGGACGGGGTCGGATCGGTGATCACCGGAGCGACCAAGCCCGAGCAGGTAGTGGCCAACGCCGCCGCGGGGGCGTGGCGCCTCACCGCCGACGACCTGGCCACGATCCCCGCTCCGTAGGGCATCGTTCTCAACTGACGAGGGGACATCACGATGGTGTGGGATTTCACGACCGAACCCGAGTTCCAACTGAAGCTGGACTGGGCCGACCGGTTCGTCCGGGACAACATCGAGCCGCTGGATCTGCTCTACCCGAAGCTGGCCTACAGCCCGCTCGAGCCGCCGCTGAAGGGGCTCGTCGACCAGCTGAAGGATGAGGTGCGTGCCCACGACCTGTGGGCCGCGCACCTCGACCCGGATCTGGGGGGCAAGGGATACGGCCAGCTCAAGCTCGCCCTGCTCAACGAGATCCTCGGCCGCTCGGGCTGGGCGCCGATCGTGTTCGGGTGCGCCGCTCCCGACACCGGCAACGCCGAGATCATCGCCGCCTACGGCACCCCCGAGCAGAAGGAGAAGTACCTCAGGCCGCTGCTCGAGGGGGAGGCGTTCTCCTGCTATTCGATGACCGAGCCGCAGGGCGGGTCGGACCCGACGCAGTTCCGCACGCGGGCGGTGCGCGACGGCGACGAGTGGGTCATCAACGGCGACAAGTTCTTCTCGTCGAACCTGCGCACCGCGTCGTTCCTGATCGTCATGGCGGTGACCAATCCCGATGTGAGCGCGTACCGGGGCATGTCCATGTTCCTCGTCCCGGCGGACACGCCCGGCATCCGGGTCCTGCACCACCTCGGACTCGGCAGCGAGGAATGGCACGAGGGTACCCACGCCCACGTCCGCTACGAGGACGTGCGGGTGCCCGATGACAACCTCCTCGGCGGCGAGGGTCAGGCGTTCAAGGTCGCCCAGCGCCGGCTCGGCGGCGGGCGCATCCATCACGCCATGCGCGCGGTCGCCGGCGCCAAGCGCATGTTCGACATGATGTGCGAACGGGCGCTGTCGCGCTCCACGCAGGGAGGGCTGCTCGGCGAGAAGCAGATGGTCCAGGAGGCGATCGCCGATTCGTGGGTGCAGATCCAGCAGTTCCGCCTGCTCGTCATGTACACCGCGTGGCTGATCGACCAGTCCAGCACCGCGGCGGTCCGACAGTACGTGTCGGCGTGCAAGGTGCTCGCCGCCCAGGTCCTCACCGACATCGGTCGGCGCGCCGTGCAGATCCACGGCGCCCTCGGTGTCTCCAACGCGATGGGGTTCGGCGGCGGTGGCGCCATGGGCCTCGTCGACGGCCCCACCGAGGTCCACAAGATCTCGATCGCCCGCCAGGTCCTCAAGGACCACACGCCCCATCCCGACGGATGGCCCACGGAATTCCGGCCCCGCAAGCTGGTCGCCGCCCGGCACCGCTTCGAGGAGATGGTGGAGCAGCGTGTGGCTGATCCCGACGACCGTGCCGCGTTCCACGGTGTCCTCCAGCAGTCGTCGGTGCCCGACGGTGCGCTGGCGGAGATGGAGGCCTACCTCGACGCCATTCTCGGCAACCTGTAGGACCCGTCAGAGGACGAGCTCGGCGGTCCCGCTGGCGTGGTCGCCGAGGCTGTTGCGGCCCCGGTAGCCGATCGTGACCAGCCCGGTGGCGGCGTCGACGGCGTGGACCGTCGCGCTCATGGTCATCGTGTCGTGCGGGTAGTTCGGCGCGCCGAGCCGCACCCGGATCGCCTGCCACCGCGCCTCGGGCCCGGCCCAGTCGGCGATGTAGCGCTGGATCAGCCCGAGGGTGGTGTGGATGTTCATGAACACGTCCTTGGACCCGCGGGTCACGGCCATGTCACGGTCGTGGTGCGCGTCGAACCAGTCGCGGGTCATGAGCGCGCCCCCGGCGATGAGCGTGGTCGTCAACGGGATCGGGCACAGGGGGAGAACGTCACCCACGTGAACCTCGCCGAGAGCGAGCGTCGTCTCGCGGCGTGCTGCCCGGGCCGGCCGGAACTGTGGGAGCGACACCGCGCCGCGCGAGTCGCTGGCCCCGTCGACGATGGCCGGGTGGCTGTCGAGCCAGCACAGCTCCAACGGCATGCCGATGCGCAGGTCCTCCCGGGTGCAGGCGACGACGTTGGACACGAGGCGGGTGCCCTCCTCGAGCTCGACGAGGGCGGCGACAACGGGGTACCGGAAGCCGTCGGCCTGCGGGTAGTGGGGCGCGGCCCACGAGTACAGCGTCGCCCGCCCCGACGCGACGATCCACGACATGTCCATGCCGCCGCACTTCCAGCAGCGCGGTGTCGGGGGGAAGTAGTGCTCGCCGCAAGCACTGCACGTCTGGATGCGCAGCTCGTGGGCGCGGGCGCCGTCCCAGAAGTACTGGTTGTCGCGGTTGATCGCCGGCCGCGGCCGCTTGGCCGGATCCGGGTCCGGGCCGTCGGACGCGGCGCCCGGGGCGCGGCCGGTGCCTGGTCGGAACTTGAGGACGCGGAAGAGCACGGACCCGACGGCTTCATCACCGACGAGGTAGGTGAGACGGCTGGTGACGAAATGCCCGAGGCCGAGGCCGGTCTGCTTCTCGTCGCTCACGTCCTCGAGCGTGAGTGTGCTGTGGACGTAGTCGCCGGGCCGCAGGTAGCGCGAGCATTCGAGGTCGGAGTTGACGGCGACGGTGGACGTGAAACCCTCGGACTCGAGGAGGGTGAGTGCTGCCGCCTGCGGATTGCCGGGGTCGCGCACCATGTGCAGGCCGGGCTTGTCCCAGACGTCCATCATCGCGGGCGGCGCGACGATCCCGCCGAACACCGAGCGCTCGGCGAAGGCGGGGTCGGTGTAGAGCGGGTTCCGCTCATCGATGACGTCGCACCAGTGGCGGATCATCGGCACGTTGACCGGATCCGCCGCGGTGTGCGACAGAGCGGTCCGGCCGATCAGCGGCCGGATGCGCTCGAGGAGGGACGAGGAGGTCGCGACGTCGCCCATCGCCCGCACGCTAACAGCGGTGCCGCGGCACCGCGGCCGGGGCCCTGCGATGATGCCGCAATGCGCGCCGCCGTCATCACCGGGCAGGGCTCCATCGACCTGCGGGAGGTGCCGGACCCGGTGCCCCGGCCCGGCGGCGTCGTGGTGGACATCGCCTTCTGCGGGATCTGCGGGACCGACGTGCACGCCTACGCCCACGGCGGCCCGTACCCGCCGACGCTGTGTGGCCACGAGTGGTCGGGGACCGTGTCCGCGGTCGGCGATGGCGTGCGCTCGCTGGCGGAGGGCGACCGGGTGTCGGTCGGGGTGACGCCGGCGTGCGGCGAGTGCGCCGAGTGCCGCGCCGGCCTGACCGACTGGTGCACCACGGCGACGATGTCCGTGGCGAACGACCCGGCCGGCTCTCCCCACGGCGGCTTCGCGGCGCGGCTCGCGGTGTCGGCGGCACGGGTGGTGCCCGTGCCCGCCGCCATGTCCGACGAGACCGCGGCGATGATCGAGCCGGCGACGGTGGCCTACCACGGCGTCCGCCATGCCGGCATCGCGCCCGGCGACACGGTCGTCGTGCAGGGCGCGGGCCCGATCGGCGCGTTCGCGTTGCAGTGGGCGCGCGTCGCGGGCGCCGCCACGGTCCTGGTCGTGGAGCCGAGCGCGACGAGGGGGGCGCTCGCCCTCGCCTTGGGCGCGGATCTTGTCGTCGGGCCGGGGGAGGAGGCGGCGACGGCGGTCCGGGACCGCACCGGCGGGCTCGGCGCCGACGTGGTCGTCGAATGCGCCGGCGTGCCCGCCACCGTCCAGACCGCGGTCGACCTGGTACGCCGCGGCGGCCGGGTCTCGCTGATCGGGCTCTCCGCCCTCCCGGCGACGATCAACCCGGGCATCTGGTTGATGAAGGAGGCGGTCGTGCGCGGCTCCGTCGCCTATGTGCACGCCGATTTCGACCACTGCGTGGCGATGCTCGCGGAGGGCCGGGTGCGATCGGCGCCGGTCCACACGTCGACGGTCGATCTGGACGGCATCGCCGCCGCCTTCGACCTCCTCGCCGCGGGCGACACCGCGCAGACGAAGATCCTCGTCCGCCCGACGGGCTGAGCGCAGGCTACGTTCGGGGTTGGCTCGCTCACCCGGGGGGTTTTGCACATGGTCGACCTGTCTTCCTACTTCCGCCTCGACGGCCAGGTGGCCGCCGTCACCGGCGGGGCCAGCGGCATCGGCGAGGCGACGGCGCAGGTGCTCGCGTCCGCAGGCGCCGCCGTCGTCATCGGCGACATCGACGAGGAGGGCGCCCGCCGCACCGCCAAGCAGATCGAGGCGGACGGGGGCAGGGCGGTCGCCGTGCGCGCCGACACCAGCAAGCGGGCCGACGTCGACGCCCTCGTGGACCGCGCCGTGTCCGAGTACGGGCAGCTCGACGTGATGTGCAACGTCGCCGGGATCGGCTACGCCAAGCCCGTCACCGAGATCACCGACGACGACTTCGACCGCCTCGTCGACATCAACCTGCGCGGCGTCCTGCTCGGATGCCAGGCCGCGCTGCGGGTCATGACGCCCCGCAAGCAGGGCTGCATCGTGAACGTCTCGTCGACCGCGATCGACTGCCCCTACCCGAACCAGGCGATGTACGGGATGACGAAGGCGGGCGTGGCCTATCTGTCGCAGGTGCTCGGCATCGAGGCCGCGGCCAGCGGCATCAGGGTCAACGCCATCGCCCCGGGGTCGACGCCCACCAACTTCGGGCGGTTCCGCTACGAGGACGGCAAGATCGACACGCAGCAAGAAGCACAGGTCATGGACACGATGGCGTCGCTGTCACCCTTGGGGTTCCTCGGCGAGGCCATCGATCAAGCGCTGCTGATCCTCTACCTGGCATCGCCCGCGGCACGGTGGGCGACCGGCAACATCTGGCGCGTCAACGGGGGTCAGGCCCGCCCCTGGTGAGGCACCGGCCAGGTCAGTGCTCGAAGCGGGCCTCGAGCTCGATCTCGAGCTCCTCCTCCTTGCGGAGGGCCTGCTCGGCGAACTCCTCGAGCATGCTCTCCGGGTCCTCCTCCCGGAGGAGGACGAACTCCTCGTCGGTCGGGTCCTCGAGCTGGGTCGGCTCCGGATGGCGGTGCAGCATGCGCGCATCGTGGCATCTCGCGTGCCGTGGCTGGGAGGGACCTTCGACCCCCTCGGGAGGGCCCGTCGGACCCTTCGCGAGGAGTAACGTCGTGCCCACAAGGAGCGCGCCGTAAGGGGGCAACGATGAAGAGCAAGGCAGCAATTCTCTGGGAACCGCACACGAAGTGGAGCGTCGAGGAGATCGAGCTCGACCCGCCCGGCCCCGGTGAAGTGCTCCTCAAGCTCGCTGCGTCCGGCCTGTGCCACTCCGACGAGCACCTCGTCACCGGCGACATGGTCCTCGACCCGGAGACGGCGGCCGCGTTCGGTCTCGAGCAGTTCCCCGTCATCGGCGGGCACGAGGGTGCGGGGGAGGTTCTCGAGGTCGGTCCGGGCGTGACCTCCGTCGCGCCCGGCGACCACGTGGTGCTGAGCTTCGTCCCCGCGTGCGGCCGTTGCCCGTCGTGCTCGGCCGGCCGCCAGCAGCTGTGCGACTACGGCGCGTTCCTTCTCGCCGGCAAGCAGATCACCGACTTCACGTCGCGCCACCACGCGAGCGACGGCCGCGACCTCGGCATCATGTGCTGCATCGGCACCTTCGAGCCGTACACGGTCGTGAGCGAGATGAGCTGCGTGAAGATCAACGCCGACATCCCGCTCGACAAGGCTGCCCTCGTCGGGTGCGGCGTCACCACCGGATGGGGTTCGGCGACCTACGCCGCCGATGTCCGCCCGGGGGAGACGGTCGTGGTCGTCGGCTGCGGAGGCATCGGGATGAACGCCATCCAGGGGGCGCGCCTCGCCGGCGCGGAGAACATCGTCGCCGTCGACCTCCTCGAGTCGAAGCGGCAGCAGGCCCCCATCTTCGGCGCGACCCACACCGCGGCGAGCATCGAGGAGGCGACCGCGCTGGTCTCGCAGCTCACCTTCGGCGCCAACGCCGACAAGGCCATCCTGACCACCAGCATCGCCGACGGCCAACTGATCGCGCCGCTGCTCGGCCTGGTCAAGAAGGCCGGGCGTGCCGTCGTCACGGCGGTCGCACCGATGAGCCAGATGGACGTCAAGCTCAACTTGTTCGACCTCGCCATGCAGCGCAAGGAGCTCGTCGGCACCATCTTCGGCAACGCCAACCCCCGCCGTGACATCCCGCACCTGCTGCACCTCTACTCGGCCGGAAAGCTCAAGCTCGACGAGCTCGTGACCCGGACCTACGAGCTGGAGGACATCAACCAGGGCTACCAGGACATGCGGGACGGCTCCAACATCCGGGGTGTCGTCACGTACTGACCAAGAACGGCGGTCGGCGCCCGTGGGTATGCTCGGGCGCCGAACGACGTACCCGGGGGGAACGCGATGGACACGCCGTCTGGAGCAGCCGTGCCGCCGGGAGGGAGGCCGTGACCCCGTACATCGTCGGGGGGCTCGTCCTCGGGGGCATCTACGCGATCTCGGCCGTCGGCCTCGTGATGACGTACGTGTCGTCGAAGGTGCTCAACTTCGCGCACGGCGCCATCGCCTTCTTCGTCGCGATGACCTTCTACCGGTTGCACACCGTGTGGGGCTGGCCCCTGCCGGTCGCCGGCGTGCTGAGCATCGGTGTGGTCGCGCCGGCCCTCGGGCTGTTCCTCTGGCTGGCGCTCGCACGCAACCTGGCGCGCGTCCCGTCGGTGGTGATGCTCGTCACGACCGTCGGGTTGTACGTCGCCTTCACCCCGCTCACCTTCCTCATCTTCGGTGACCAGCCGATCTTCGAGCCGCCCGGGCTCGCGGGCGACAAGGTGCACCTGTTCCACCCGCTGGGCGTCGCGATCAACGAGAACCAGCTCATCGTGCTCGTCGGCACGATCGTGATCGGGCTCGGGCTGCTGGCCCTGCTGCGCTGGACGACGTCGGGCCTGCTGATCCGCGCCGTGGTCGACTCGCCGTCGCTGAGCAGCCTGGCCGGCACCGATCCCCGCCTCGTCGGCGCCGCGTCATGGGCCCTCGGCTGCATGCTCGCCGGCCTCTCCGGTGTGCTGCTGACCCCGCTGCTCGGGCTCGACCCGGCCAGCTTCACCCTCCTCGTCGTCGCGTCGCTCTCCGCGGTCGTCGCCGCCCGGCTCGTCAGCCTGCCGCTCGCGTTCGCCGGCGCGGTGCTGCTCGGCGTGCTGCAGGAGCTGAGCGTGAAGTACGTGCCGTCCAACGGCGTGCTCTCCGCCGGGGTGCGCCCGAGCCTGCCGTTCATCTTGATGATGGTGTTCCTGCTCGGCTACCAGGGCTACGGCCGGGGCAAGGCGCTGGCCGGGAGCCGCGTCATGGCCCGCGCCGCCGTCACCGCGGAGGTCGAGACCGGGCCCCGGGTGCGGCTCATCGGCTTCCTGATCATCATCGGGCTCGTCGTCGTCGTGAGCTTCCTGCTGCCGAACTACTGGGTCGGCATCGTCGGAAGCGGCATCTGCTTGTCGATCGCGCTGCTGTCCTACTCGGTCGTCGCCGGACAGGCCGGGATCATCTCGCTGTGCCAGATCTCCTTCGCCGGCATCGGTGCGATCGTCACCGCCCAGCTCGCGACCGTGCACCACTGGCCGACGTTGGTCGCGCTCGTCGCCGGGGGACTGGTCGCCGTGCCGATCGCGCTGCTCGTCGCGCTGCTCGCGGTGCGCCTCGGTGACCTCTACGTCGCGCTCGCCACCCTCGGTTTCGCGCTGTTGATGGACAACCTCGTGTTCCCCGCCAACAGCTTCAGCCAGGACGGCGCCGGCGTCGCCCTCAACCGACCCTCGCTCGGGCCCATCCACTTCACCGGCGACAAGTCGTTCCTCTACCTGGGCCTCGTCGTGTTCATGCTCTTGTCCGTGCTCGTGCGCAACCTGCGCCGCTCGGGCACCGGCATGACCCTCGTCGCCCTCCGTTCGAGCGAGAGCGGCGTGTCGACGCTCGGCCTGAGCGTCGTGCGGGCCAAGCTGGTGGCCTTCGGGGTGAGCGGGTTCATCGCCGGGATCGGCGGCGGCATGCTCGCCTTCTACGGCCTGCGGTCACGCCCGGCGTCGTTCGACACGCTGACGGGCATCGTGTGGCTCGCAGTGGTCGTGACCCTCGGGGTGCGCACGAGCGTCGGGCCGCTGCTCGCCGGGATCGTGTTCACCGTCATGCCCGAGCTGATCGGCAGCTGGCACCTCCCGCACTGGGCGCTGCAGATGCCCCCGATCCTGTTCGGGCTCGGCGCCGTCGGCCTCGCCCGCGAGCCGAGGGGCGCGGTCGCCCAGACGTCGGACCAGTGGATCCGCCAGGCCCAGTGGGTCAAGGCCCGGCTCCGACGGGCTGCACCCGAGGAGCCGCCGGTCGATCAGGAGGCCTCGGCCGCCGCCGTCTCGCTCAAGTAGCGGGCGAGCACGTCGGCGCCCGCGTCCCGGCAGGGCCCCTGCCACGTGATGGTGCCCCGTCGCAGGATCACCGCCCGATCGGCGAACGCCAGCGCGCGGTGCACGAACTGTTCGATGAGGATGATCGTCACGCCCTGCTGGCGCGCTTCGCCCAGGCTCGTGAAGATGGCGTCGACGAGCAGCGGGGCGAGCCCCAGCGACATCTCGTCCGCGATCAGCAGGCGCGGGGGCGACGCGAGCACCGGCGCCAGCGACAGCATCTGCTGCTCCCCGCCCGACAGGGTCCCGGCGAGTTGGCGCCGCCGGTTGCCCAGCACGGGGAAGATGCTGAACGCGCGGTCGATGGCGGCGCCGCGCTCGCGCACCGATCCCACCCGCCGCAACCGCATGCGCAGGTTGTCGGCCACCGACAGCGCGGGGAAGATGCCCCGTCCCTCCGGGATGTGGGCCAGACCGAGGTGCGACACGCGGTGGGCGGGCCAGCCGGTGATCTCCTCGCCCGCGAAGCGCACGGTTCCGGTGACCGGCCGCACGAGCCCGGAGAGGGCCCCGGCCAGCGTGCTCTTGCCCGCGCCGTTCGGGCCGAGCACGGCAACGACCTCGCCGGCACCGACCGACACGTCGATGCCGAACAGCGCCTGCGCGTCCCCGTAGGAGACGCGCAGGCCCTCGGCGCGCAGGAGGGGCTCGTCCGCCGGGATGGTGGTCATACGACGGCCTCGTCGCCGATATAGGCGGCCCGCACCCGCTCGTCGGCGCGGATGGCGGCGGGGGTGCCGCTGGCGATCATGATGCCGAAGTCGAGGACGCTGACGGTGTCGGACATGCCGAGCACCAGGTCGAGGTCGTGTTCGACGAGCACGAGGGCGACGTTGCGCTCGTCGCGGGCCCGTCGCAGGGTGTCGGCGAGCTGGTCGGTCTCGTGGACGTCGAGGCCTGAGGAGGGCTCGTCGAGCAGGATGACCGACGGGTCGGTGGCCAACGCCCGGCCGACCTCGACGAGGCGGCCGGTGCCGAGCGGCAGCGAGCGTGCCGGCCGGTCGGCCAGCGCGGTGAGCCCGAGGACCTCGAGGAGCTCACCGACGCGCTCGCGCTCCTTGTGCGGGTCGCCGGAGGGGCGGCCGAGGAGATCGGCGATGAGCCGGGGTCGGCCGTGACGGGCACGGTGGCCGAGGACGAGGTGTTCGCGGACGGTGAGGTCGGCGAACAGCTCCGTGCGCTGAAAGGTGCGGGCCAGGCCCCCACGCGCGCGCGTGAGGGTGCTCTGGTTGCTGACGTCGCGACCGCGGAGGTGCACGGTCCCGGCGGTCGGCGTCAAGATGCCCGACAGCACGCCGAAGAGGGTGGTCTTGCCGGCGCCGTTGGGGCCGACGAGCCCGACGATGGCGCGCGGTGGCACCACCAGGCTGACGTCGGAGAGGGCGACGACGCCACCGAAGCGCACGGTGACGTGGCGCGCCTCGACGACCGGTGTGTCGTCGGGGGCCCCGCCGGAGGTGTCCGGATCCGGATCCCCGAGGGGGCCCCCGACGCTCACGGAGCTGGGGTGACGGGCGTGCCGCAGAACGGCTGCGGGCTCTCCGGCACGAAGGTCTTGCCGACGGCCTTGACCTCCCAGAAGCACGGGTTGCCCTTGCCGACCTGCGTCGACAGGTCGATCGGGGCGATCATGCCGCCGGCGTCGTAGGTGGCCTTGCGCAGGTTGTCGATGAACGACTGGCGCGTCGGGCACGGCCCGGCGAGCTGGAGGCCCTTGATGAACATGTCGGCGGAGATCCAGCTGATGGCGGAGACCTCGGCGACCGGCACCTTGGGGGCGACCTGCGTCATGGTGTTCTTGAAGGTCGTGGCCGCTGCGCCGTTGAGCTCGAACGGCTGGATCGGCGTGAGGAAGTAGTCACCGGCCACGAGCGTGGACACCGCGTTGATGAGGCGCTGGTCGTAGCCGGTCGTGAACAGGATCACGGGCGTGAGGCCCGCCTGCTTGATCGCCGCACCGAGCGCCAGGTTGGTGGTGGGGTCGAACTCGGTGACGACGCCGTCGATGCCGGCGGACTTCATCTTGGCCACGTCGGCGGTGAAGTCCTTCGTGCCGAACTGCACGCTGTTGGTCTGGTAGCCGACCTTGATGCCGACCGCCTTCGCAGCCGCCGCAGTGCCGTTGCTGGAGTCGATCGACCCGGGGTCGGTCCCGCCGAGGAGGGCGACGTTGGTCACGCCCTTCTGCTTGAGGAAGCCGACGATGCTGGTGTTCGGATTGTGGG
>Ga0209698_10006676_pt1 | contig 12228 bp, 9 predicted proteins | sample LitLauG_LLR_2012_FD_187203 | JGI IMG/M metagenome (GOLD analysis project Ga0209698, IMG submission 187203) | Freshwater sediment microbial communities from Pennsylvania, USA - Little Laurel Run_MetaG_LLR_2012 (SPAdes) (version 2) | ecosystem: Environmental > Aquatic > Freshwater > Creek >...
CGGCGAAATCGGATAGACGACGATGGCCTGCGCGCCCTGCTGCACCATAGCGTTGATCTGCTGAATCTGGCGCTGCGCGTTGGGACCGGCGACCTGCACCTGAAGATCGACCTTGTCGGCGAAATTTTTGTGCGCCGCCATCGCCTTGACCATGTTGGCGGCCTCGGCCTGCCAATCGTTGCCGATGTAGCTCATCGACAGGAAAATCTTGAATTTCTTGTCGGCGGCCTGAGCCTGGGCGCCGAGCCCGACACTGGCCGCCACACCGGCGGCAAGCAGCCATTTCGCCAAGGGTTTTCGACGTTTGTGCATGAGGTTCCTCCCACAGGCTCGAGGTCGGCGGGCGAAGGCCCCGCTCTCCCGGCGTTGATCGCCGATGCCGTCAAGCTCACTTGTGATCATAGATCAATGATCCTAGACAAGGCAAGGGGCCTTTCGCCGCTGGACGGCGGCGGCGAGGGCAGGATATGCACGCCCCTGAGGAGAATCGGCCTTGAGCCTGCCCATCGACGCCCTTGCCAAGCCCATTCTTCCGGTGGCGCGCGCGCCGCGCAGCACGTTGCAGGATTTCGTCTATCGCCAGCTTTGCGAGTTGATCCTCAACGGCGAGATCGCGCCCGGCCAACTCATCACTATCCAGTCATTGGCCGACGCCTTCGGCGTTAGCGCGATGCCGGTGCGCGAAGCGTTGCAGCGCCTGACCGCCGCCCGCGTGTTGACGGTGATATCGAGCCGCTCCATCGGCATTCCGCTGCTGACCAGCGAGCGCCTCGCCGATCTTCGTCGCGTCCGGCTGGAGGTGGAATCGCTCGCCGCCGTCTGGGCGACGCCCCATATCGACGAGGAGGGAATAGCCGAGCTGGAGGCCGCTGTCGCGGAGATGGAGGCGGCGGCGCGGCGGGGCGACAATAAGCAATATCTGCGCGGCAATCGCGCGTTTCATTTCAGGATCTATCAGGCCGGGCGATCCGAGGCGCTGATCGCCATCATCGAGACGCTGTGGCTGCAAATCAGCCCCTATTTTCATCTGCTGCACGCGTCCGGCAATTATTTCAAGGCTAACGAACAACACGAACTCATGCTGTCGGCAATCCGCACGCGCGACGAGGCCGCAGTGAGCCTTGCGGTGCGCAACGATATCGAAGCGGCCTACCGCGTTCTTGTGCCGCTGCTGGAGCCCGACAGGGCGACCTGAACGCCGATCGCTAACTGTGGCCTGACCTATGGATGATGAAACACCTGCGTCATATCGGCCCACCAACTCTCCGCCGCGCGGCTCTCAAACGGCGCTTGACAGGGATCGGTGAGCGCCCACCAATCCCGCGTGACCGGGTCTGCGGCCATTTTGGCGGCGTCGTCGGCGAAATCGTCGCCGTGATATTCCCAATAGGCAAACAACAGCATTTCCGGCTCGCGCAGGAAAATGCTGAAATTGCTTATATGGCAAGCCGAGATCGTCGCCAGCACGCCGGGCCAGGCGGCGGCATGCAGGCGCTTGTAGTCCTCGGCCTTCTCAGGCCGAAGGCGATTGCACAAACCCATGCGCTTCATCTCCGTCTCCCCTTGCGCGCTTCAACTCAAGCCGAGATCGCGCCGGCTTCCCTCCGCCGTCAGGCGTTCTATCGCCGCCAAATCCCAGGCGATCCCTAGACCAGGCGCGGCGCTCGGCTGGGCATGTCCGTCGCGGATGCGCATGGGTTCGCTGGTAAGGTCGTCCAACTGGGGAATATATTCCAGCCAGCGAGAATTGGGGATCGCGCAGCATAGGGCGACGTGCAGCTCCATCAGGAAATGCGGGCAGACGGCGACATTGTAGGCTTCCGCCAGATGGGCGACCTTCAACCACGGCGTCACGCCGCCGATGCGCGCGACATCGACTTGCACGATGGAGCAGGCGCCGCGCTGCAAATAGTCGCGAAAGTGCGACAGTCCATAGAGGCTTTCGCCGACGGCGATGGGAATGGAGGTCGAGCGCGCGAGCCTTGCATGTCCCTCGACATCGTCGGCGGGCAGCGGCTCCTCGAACCAGCCGACATCGACGCCCTCATAGTGTCGGGCGCGGCGGATCGCCTCGTCGACATTGAACGCCTGATTGGCGTCGGTGAAAATCTCGAACGCCGGCCCGACCGCCTGGCGCAGCGCGCCCAGCCGCTCGACGTCTTCAGGAATCGTCCGCCCGATCTTCACCTTGGCGCCGCCAAACCCCCGCGCCTTCGCTTGCAGCGCGTCATCAACCAGCGCCTGTTGGGACAGATGCAGCCAGCCGCCTTCGGTCGTATAGAGGGGTACGCTATCCTTCGCGCCCCCCGCCATGACATGCAGGGGAAGCCCGGCCCGACGGCAGCGCAGGTCCCACAGCGCGGTGTCGATGGCGGCCAACGAAAGGCTGGTGATGGCGCCGACGGTCGTCGCGTGGGTCAGGAAGAACAGGTCGCGCCAGATCTTCTCGACCTCGGCGGCGTTGCGACCCAGCAGCGCCGGCGTCAGCGTGCGGGCGAGCAATTCGACGATCGCAGGGCCGCCCGCGCCAATCGTATAGCTGTAACCGAAGCCGACCGCGCCGTCGGAATCGGTGATGCGCACGAACGGCGTTTCCTGACTGACAAAGGACTGAATAGCATCGACGCGCTTCACCTTCGGCTTCAAGTCGACCATGGCGATCTCGACGCGTGCGATGGTCGCCATTGCGCTCCTCCCGTGTTGCGTTGCTATTCGACGAAATATTGTTTGTGCGAAACCATCAGGGTTTCCATGATGGCGGGCGCGCGTTCGAGGTGGTGATCGAGCCGCTCGGCGGCGCGCGCGGGGTCGCCGGCGTCGAGCGCGTCGAGGATATCGCCATGTTCGGCGACCACGAGACGCAGACGCCCTGGCGTCGAGGCCAAGCGGTGCACCCGGTCGACCCGCGCCTTGGCGATCTGGATCGTGCTCCACACGCCTTCCAGCGTCGCCGCCGAGCAAAACGAGCGGTGGAGCGCCTCGTCGAGTTCGTGGAACCTATCGACATCGCCATCGGCCAGCGCGGCGGTCTGGCGCATCAATATTTGGCGCGAGCGGGCGGCGACGTCGGGCGTCCAGGCCGCGCAAGCGCGCCGCAGGACCGCGATTTCAAGAGCCTTACGGATGAAATGGTTGTTGCGCACCGCACTGAGCTTGATGGGCGCGACGAAGCTGCCCTTCTGCGGGAACACTTCAATCAGGCCGTCCTCGACCAGACGGATGATGGCCGCGCGAATGGGCGTGCGCGACACGCCGATCTGGCGGCAGATGCGGTTCTCGCTGATCGAGGCGCCGGGCGGCAGGCGCAACGAGACAATTGCGCTGCGCAGCGCGTCGTAGATCTGGTCGCCAACCTGCCGGCGCCGGTCGAACACGATGGTCAGCCGGTTGAGCGCTTCCTCCGCCTCTTCGACGTTGAGAGCCAAGGATTCGCTCATGGGCGGACACGCCCGCTGCGGGCGGCGGGGCGAGGCCAGATTGCGGAAATCCATTGCATGGTTCAATCATGTATACTAGCATCCATGTCGCCCACAAGAGGCCGACAACGCCGTGGGAGATCGTCTCGGGAGGACTCCATGCTGCGCTCGCTCAAGACCATAAACATGATCGCTGCGGCCGCCCTCGCGCTGGCCGCCAGCGCAACGGCCTCACAAGCCGCCGACGCCACCAAGGTCGCGCTGGTCCCCGGCGGTCCCCATCCCTATTTCGCCGCCTGGGAAAAGGCCGGGCAGGACGGGATGAAGGATTTTAAGCTTGGCGCCGCCGATTATCGCGTGCCGCAGAAGTGGGAGCTGGGCCTGCAGAACTCGCTGCTCGAAAGCCTGCTGAGCCAAGGCTACAACGCCTTCTTGGTGTTCCCCGGAGACCCCGTCGGCTCCAACAGCACCGTGCAGGAATTGACCGAGAACGGCGCGCCCGTGATCGCCACCGCAGGTTGTTTGAAGGAGCCGACCACGGCTTTGTTCTGCTTTGGCACCGACACCGGCAATTCCGCTTATCTGGGCACGAAAGAACTCATCAAAGCGATGGGCGGCAAGGGCCGCATCGCGCATTTCACCGGCTTCCTCGTCGATCCCAACACGCAGCTTCGCATCGACGCGGTTGAGAAGGCGGCCAAGGAGACGAACGGCGCCGTGACCGTGGTGCAGGTGATCGCCGACATCGACGCGCCGGGGCCAGCGGAAGAGAAGATCAACGCCTATCTCGCCGCCCATGCCGTTGATGTGGATGGACTCGTCACGACAGCTTGGGTTCCCGCCGTGGTCGCCTCGAACGCGCTGCGCAAGATCGGCGACAAACGCATCAAGATGGTCGGCATCGATCACGACGAGGTCGTGCTGAAGGCGATCAAGGACGGCTTCGTCAACGGCACGATGCTGCAGAACCCCTATGGCCAGGGATATATTGGTTCTTACGCTTTGGATCGCATCCGCGCCGGCTGCAAGGTGAAAAAGGACGCGCCGTTCAAGACCATCGCGCTGACCAACCGCTTCATCGATTCCGGAACCGTCTATGCCGACAAGGACGCCGTCGACAATTATGTCGGGTCTATGCAGTCGATCACAAAGAAGATTTTCGCCGAGTTCGAGAAGACCTATCTGACCTGCTCGTGACATTGGGTTTGCCGGAAAGGGCAGGGACCGCGCGCCCTGCCTTGCCGCGCGCCGCGTCGTGGTTGCTGACCAACGAATTCGGGCTGCTCGCGCTGATCGTCGGCTTCGGCGTCGCCTTCGCTTTGGGGACGCCGGGCTTTGGCTCCCCCTTCAACCTGTTCACGCTCGGCCGCGTCATGGCCATCGACATCATGATCGGCTTTGCGATGATGGTGGTGATCGCGACTGGCGGCCTCAACCTATCGGTCGGCGCCATCGGCGTCTGCTCGGCCATGACTTTCGGTTGTCTCAGCGAGCGCGCGGGCCTGCCGCTCGCATTCGCCATTCCCGGCGCGCTGGCGCTCGGCGGATGTTTGGGCGCGCTCAACGGACAATTGATCGTGCGCTCCGGTCTGCACAGCTTCATCATCACGCTGGCGACGATGAGCGTGTTCTTCGGCGTCATGGTGTTCGTCACCCGCGCCGAAGCCTTCCGCGCCTTGCCCGCAGCGATCTCCGCTTTCGGCAAGGCGCGATATTTTGGCTATGTCTCGCCCTTGCTGATCGTCAGCGCGGGCGTCGGGTTGTCGCTCGCAGCGCTCTATCGGCTGACGCCGCTGGGGCGCGAAATGCTGGCGGCGGGCGCCAGCGCCCCGGCGGCGGAGCTTTCGGGCGTGCGCCTCGGACGCACCTATGTGCTGTGCCACCTTCTGTCAGGCGTCCTGGCCGGGATCGCCGCTCTGATGGTCGTGGCGCGCACCGGCGCGGCGCTGCCTTCGATGGCGGGCGATCTCGGGCAGGACTGGTTGTTGCCCGCCTTCCTCGGCCCGGTTCTCGGCGGCGCGGCGCTGGCGGGCGGTCGCGTGTCGGTATTGGGCGCCTTTTTGGGATCGGCGCTGGTAAGCGAAATCACCAATGGATTGTTGCAATTTCGCGTCGGCGAGTTCTGGGTGCAGACCTATCTCGGCCTCTTGCTGCTGATCGCGGTGCTGCTGGACCTCGGGCGCCGCAAATTTCTCGCCAGCATCGGGAGCGTCGCGCGATGAAGCCGCGTCTTCGGCTCTGGCTCGGCGCCGATTGGTTCGGCCCGCTCGCCATCATCCTGGCGGCGTCCATCGGCATCACGATCTTCGATCCGTCGTTCCTGTCGCCGTTCAATCTTCAGATCCTCATGCTGGCGACGGCGGTGAACGTCGTGGTCGCCATGTCGCAGATGATCATCATCGCCGTCGGCCAGATGAACCTCGCCATCGGCGCCATCGGCGGCCTGGCTGCGATCTCTTTCGCCGGGCTGATGCAGGTCTGGTCCTTCCCCCCCGCTCTGGCGGCGGCGGCGGCGCTCGCTATTGGCGTGACGGCGGGACTGCTCAACGGCGCGCTGATCGCCAGCACCGGCATCTCCGCCTTCATCATCACGCTGGCGAGCCTGTCGGTTTTCAAAGGCGCCGATCTCGGCATCACGCGCGCGCAGCCGTTCTACAACATCCCCGCCGAGGTGAAGGCGCTTGGCGACACCACGATTCTCGGCCCGATCCCCTGGCTCGCGCTGCCTGCCGCGCTGGTCGTCGCTGGCATGTGGCGGCTTCTCAACCGGCAGAAGGTCGGCCGCTACATCCTCGCCGTCGGCGGCAACGCCAGCGCCGCCGAGCTGTCGGGCGTGTCGATCTCGCGCACGATCCTGTGGGCGCACGGAATATCGGGCTTCCTCGCAGCCCTCGCCGGCGTGATGCTGGTCGCGCGTCTGCAACTCGGCCAGCCCTCCATCGGCGACGACTGGCTGATCCTGTCGTTCGCCGCCCCGGTGATCGGCGGCGCCGCGCTGTCAGGCGGCCATGTCAGCGTGTTTGGAACTCTCTTCGGCGTCGTTATTGTCGCCGTCATCACTCAGGCGCTGGTGATCTTTCGCATCGACCCGTTCTTCGTGCAGGTCGTGCTCGGATTGTTGATCCTCGCGGCGGTCGGCCTCAACCGGATGCGCGAAGTCCGCTTTGCGGGAGCCTGAGCTTGACGAACTTGTCCCTCGAAGCGCGCGGAATTCACAAGAGCTTTCCCGGCGTGCTGGCCCTGCAGGATGTTTCGATCTCTCTGCGTGGCGGCTCCATCCACGCGCTGCTCGGCGAGAACGGCGCGGGCAAGTCGACGCTCATCAAGATCATCACCGGCGTTCATCGCCCCGACGCCGGCGAACTGCGGCTGAATGGCGCGCCTGTGCGCTTCGCCGGTGCCCGCGAAGCCATCTCCGCTGGCGTCGGCGTCGTGCACCAGGAACGCAACCTCATCCCGCGATTCTCCGTCGGCGAGAACATCGGCCTCGAACATCTGGGCGGCGGAGTCCTGCACGGCATCGACTATGGCAAAATTCACGCCGAGGCTCGCAAATGGCTCGACGTGCTGGAGCTTGACCTCGACCCCCGCACCCCCGTCTCGCAATTGAACGTCGCCAAGGTGCAATTGGTCGAGATCGCCAAGGCGCTGTCGCTGCGTTCGCGCGTGCTGCTGCTCGACGAACCCACCGCGTCCCTGACGTCGCAGGAGGCGCAGGTGCTGTTCCGCCTGCTGCGCAAGCTGCGCGACGAAGGCGCGAGCCTGCTGTTCGTCAGCCATAAGCTTGAGGAAGTGCAGGACATTTGCGACGAGGTGACAGTGTTGCGCGACGGGCGCAACGCCTGTCCGAGCCGCGCCCTGGCAGGTCTTGCGCGCGCAGATCTCGTGCGCCTGATGATCGGTCGTTCCGAGCAAATTCCCGATTGGCCGCGGCGCTCCGCCGAGGGCGCTCCGCCGATGCTGGAGCTGATGAACGTTTCAACATCGCTTGGCCATACGAGCGTGAATCTCAAGCTGCGCAAGGGCGAGATCGTGGGTCTCTATGGCCTCGTCGGCGCCGGACGAACGGAACTCGCCAAATGCATAATGGGTCTGCACCTGATTACCGACGGCGACCTCCGCGTTGAGGGCCAGATGCGCAGGATTGGCAGCGTCTCCGAGGCGATCTACAAACACGGCATTGGTTATATGAGCGAAGACCGCAAGCAGGAGGGCCTCATCCTGACGCATAGCGTGCTGGAGAACGCCGGGGTCGCCGTCTGGCGCAAGCTCGCCAACCGGCTGGGCCTGTTGACGGACAAGGCCGTCCGCGCCCATGTCGCGCCGATCATCGCCGGCCTCGAAGTGCGCACGCCCTCGCTCGCGCAGACGGTCGGCAATCTCTCTGGCGGCAACCAGCAGAAGGTCAGCCTCGCCAAATGGCTCGCGGCGGGCGTGCGGATTCTCATCGTTGACGAGCCGTCGGTGGGCATCGACATCAAGACCAAGGCCCATATCCACGAGCTGCTTCGCCGCCTGGCCGATGAAGGCGCCGCGATTCTCCTGATCACCAGCGACATGCCGGAGATGATCACCGTCGCTGATCGCATCGTCGTGATGGACGCGTACCGGATCAAGGGCGAACTCGCCAACGACAGGGACTATGCGCGAATGGGAAAAGGCATCATGGCGCTGATCCACGCGCGCGACGCCGTCTGATCGAGCTTTGTTCGCCAGGCGGGCCGGAGCGCCCGGACGTGTCGCCGCCAAACGCAGGCTTTAGATTCTATAGTCTGGCGGCGGTTCTTGCGCGTGTCGCCGCCGTCGGCGGGAGAGCGCGCGATCTGCGCTCGCCAAACGCGCTTGTGCGGTTGTATAGGGCCCCTAACCAAAGCCAACAGCCCGGGAGGATCTCCCGTCGAAGCCAAGGGTGCGATTCTTGTTCAAATGCGGCGGGTGCGCGTTTCCTGCGCCCGACGGGGCTCCTTTCGACGAAATTGGGGCTCCCTTCGCCGATATAAATGTCGGATCTGGTCCGCCATGAGAAAAATCGTCGGGTGTCGTGGAGGCCGTCATGGGTAGGACCAATTGCCGGGGCCATTCGCTTGCCCTTCGCATGAATGATAAATATGTTAGCGGCCGGGGACCGAGAGTTAAATGAATAAAGCTGAGATTTCGATAGCAAATTCAAATACGGTAGTTGGAACGACTCTGGGGTCGGCTGCATCTATGCGTCTTGTTTCTTTTGATTTCGAAATCGAGCTGGACGCCGATAGCGGGATTGTTACATCGATAGATGGCGCGTATATTTACGGCCGATTTCGGCATTTTGGAAATGCGGCCATCAGGCTTCAACCTGGAATTACAGGCGCCTTTAATCTAGGCGTGAAATTGATAAAAAAGGGAGGCAGCATTGTACTGTTTGAAGAACGCGCCAAGAGCGATGTCGATATAATAGAACCTAACATTTGGGCGACGATCAATTTTGAAATTCCACGAAGCAAGATTGATTTTGTTGATGTTTTTGAAATATCCATAGACATGGTAAAGGAAGAAGAATATTGGTTTGCGTCCAAAGGGACGGCTGCGCGGAAATTTGACGTCGAATTTTTTGATGGGACCATTGAAGGTGAGAATCGCTCGGCGCCAAGATCGCGCGCTCAAGTTCCTACTACAGAGAAGCAAACAACATCGTCTAATGTCAACCCAGGATCCGAAGACAATCAAATTGTTTTTGATGTTAGTGATCTTATTCAATATTTTCACAACGCGCGTTTGCCGACCGGCATTCAGCGAGTTCAAATTGAAATCATTACAAATCTGGTGCTGGCGCCGCCTGACAATATGACATTAAGCGTCTGCTGTTTTACAAAAGAAACTGACGCCTGGCTTGAGCTGCCTCTGCTATTTTTCAATCACATATGTAAGCTTGCCCTGGTCAGCGGCGACACTTCCGCTTCGGATTGGCTGCGCGCGCTGGACGAATTGCGGTTGCATCTATCCAAAGCGAAATCCCTTACGTTCAAGCGCGGCGCCTATCTTATCAACCTGGGTACCTCGTGGTGGCTTCAGAATTATTTCCTGCACGTCCGCGACGCCAAAGCTCGATATGGCATTCGTTATGTGCCTTATGTACATGATTGCATCCCGATCATTACTCCCGAACATTGCGTCGACAACCTGACGCGCGATTTCATAACCTGGGCGCTCGGCGCGTTTCAGCACGCCGATCATGTGATGGTGAACTCGCGCGCGACAGCGGCTGACGTCAAAGCGGTGGCGAAACGTCTGGGTCACGAGGTGGAAGAGCCGGACGTCGTCACTCTGGACGCGGACTTCCGGGGCGCGACGGCAAGGCTTCCCCAGGAATTCATGTCGGGAGACGGCGGCGGGGAGATTCTGCTGCGCAACGATCTGACCGCAGGCGAGTTCGTGCTGTTCGTGTCGACTATCGAGTCGCGAAAGAACCACCTGATGGCGTTTTCAGCGTGGTTGACGCTGGCCAAGCGCCATGGGCCGGAGAACATCCCTAAGCTTGTCTGCGTCGGCAATCGCGGCTGGCTCAACGACGCCATTTACGCCAAGCTCGCCGCCAGCAAAATCCTGCAGCAAAAGGTCGTCTTGCTGTCGAGGATCTCCGACCTCGATCTGCAAACGCTTTACCGCACGTGTCTGTTCACGCTCTATCCCAGCTCCTACGAGGGCTGGGGACTGCCGGTCACGGAATCCCTGTGCTACGGGAAAGTGCCGGTATTGGCCGATTCCTCCAGCCTTCCCGAGGCGGGCGGCGCTTTCGCCGAATATTTCGACGTCAGATCGGAGACGGACCTGCTGCGCGCCCTGGAGCGCATGATCTTTGACAAGCTCTATCGTGAAGACAAGGAGCGCAAGGTCGTCGAAGAGTTTAGGGCGCGCGGATGGGTGGACATCGCCAATCAGGTGGTGGATCTCGTGCGCAACTGGTCCCGGCGCGATGCGCCGATAGACCAGGGCAGGGAGGCGTTCACCGAGCGCGGCCTGTGGCCGTTCGCGGTGGAGCTGGGGCGCTATTACGGAATCTCGGAGAATATGGAGACGCTGATCTTTCCCGGCATGTCCTCGGGAGAAATCTATCGACAGGGCGCCAATTGGTGGTGGCCGGAGCCGTGGGGCTGCTGGACGAAGCCGGGCGTGGCGCGGCTGGCGTTCGTCGCGCCCTTGCCGCAAGGCGAGGCGGCGGTGCTCTATGTGGGTCTGAAAGGCGTGCAGGGGCTGGCGTGTACCGCAACGGTGACGCTGGTCGGGGTCAGTAAGCGCGTCGTCTTTATCGCCCAGGATCAGGTTAAATGGGTGACGTTCCGCATCCCTGCAACCGCGATGGCGAATTCCGCCCGACTTCCCCTCGGTTTCGTATCGGAGCTTCGGTTTTCGGCCGACCAGGCGGCGGATTTCAGGGCGCTGACCAACGGCGACGATCCTCGCGTCGCCTCGATAGGCGTATTGGGCTTCATGATTTGTTCGGCCAGCGACACGGACGCGCGGCTGAGCTTCATAGAATCGGTCGCCTTTGACGATTTCAAATCGATATCTGCGGACATGTAGGTTATTGCGAACGCGTGTGATATTCCCGAAATCCGAAAGGCGGAGAAAATTATGTATTCTGCGGTTGGCTCATTAATGGATCGCGACCAATCCTCGTGGGTCTCGATCGCATTGGGCGACAGCGGTTTCGCATTGTACGGGCCTTATGAGGAATTCGAGCCCGGCGACTATTTGGTGAAGTTTACGATCCGGCTTCCCGACCACGCAACGCCGCCGCAAGTTGAGCAACTCTGCTGCACTCTGGACGCCGTTTCCTCGCCTGACGCCGGCGTATCCGAAGCGACCAACGTGTTCTCTTCCTATTTATTCGGCGGGAAGACCGAATATACATTGCCGTTCAAGGTAAAGACCAAAACGAAAATGGAGTTCCGGGCCTCCGTAACCGGCTTTTGTCCCCTGCAAATCTCATGCGATCGGCCGGTGGTGAAGCGAGCCGCGGGCGACGGCTATGACTTCTCGCCGGTGTGCGCCTCGCCCACCCCCGCCGCGCCGGAGTTCTTCACGAGGAACCTCGCTGCGCTTCGGCAGCTCTACGAGCAGGGGATAAACATTGTCCCGGTTGGGGACGAGGTTTATGCGGTTTCGGCGGGCATAAGGATAAGGCTGCAACACCGGGAAGAAATTCAGGTTCTCAGGGAGGTTTTGATCGCCCGGGAATACAATTTCGTCTCGAACAAAGATATTTTGGTGATCGACATCGGCATGAATTCCGGCATCACCACCTTGTTTCTGGCTTCGCGCGCTTACGTCAAAGAGGTGCATTCCTTCGAGCCGTTCTCGGTTCCGCTGGGTCGGGCGCGGTTCAACATCGCTCAGAACCCGGAATTCGGCCAGAAGGTGACCGTCTATCCGTTCGGTCTCTCCGACAAGGACGCCAGCCTGCGGGTGCTTGTCGATTCCGACACGACAATCGGAACCTCCCTGGCCGGCCTGTCGCAAGGGCACGAGGAGACCATTTCGATCCGCGGCGCCAGCGCGGTGCTGGGCCCGCTTCTCGACCATGCGAAAAACCTCGGACTTGGCGTCTATCTGAAGATCGACTGCGAAGGGGCGGAATTCAACATTCTGAGATCGCTGCGGGCGGATGGCCTGCTTAAAAAGGTGTGGGCGATCGCGGTCGAATGGCACAAGTGGCAGGACCGTAAGGCGACGCAAAATGACCTGTTCGCCGAACTCTTCGAGGAGAATTTCCTTGTTTTCGATCAAACGCAGGTCGCCAATCCGCACGCGGGGATGTTTTATGCGATACGAG
>Ga0209698_10006677_pt1 | contig 12228 bp, 8 predicted proteins | sample LitLauG_LLR_2012_FD_187203 | JGI IMG/M metagenome (GOLD analysis project Ga0209698, IMG submission 187203) | Freshwater sediment microbial communities from Pennsylvania, USA - Little Laurel Run_MetaG_LLR_2012 (SPAdes) (version 2) | ecosystem: Environmental > Aquatic > Freshwater > Creek >...
CAGACCACCAGCGTGGCGGGCGCGACGCTGTTTCTTCAGTCGCAGCAAGATATCCAGATAGGCGGGCGCGGGGGCGATTCGCAGTACCAATTCACCCTATCCGACGAAAACCTGAGCGAGCTCAACAGCTGGGCTCCGCGCATGATGGACCGCATGAGGGCGCTGAAGGAACTGCGCGACGTCTCAACCGACCAGCAGAACCAGGGACTGGCGACGAACCTGGTAATCGATCGGGATACTGCTTCGCGGCTTGGCATCACCGCCGCCATGATCGACCAGACGCTTTACGATGCCTTTGGCCAGCGCGAAGTCTCCACAATGTACAGCGCGCTCAACCAATACTTCGTGGTGATGGAGGTCGATCCAAAATATCAGAGCAGCCCTGACGCTCTGAACGGCATTTTCATCAAGTCACCGAGCGGGACAATGGTGCCTCTCTCCACCATCGCGCACTACGAGAATAAGCGAACTTCGCTGGCCGTCAATCACCAGGGCCAATATCCGGCAGTGACCATCACGTTTAACCTTGCGCCGAACATGGCGCTGGGCGACGCGGTTACCGCAATCGAGAATCTCCAGGCGGAGATGGGGATGCCGTCGGCGGTCCATGCCAGCTTCCAGGGGACGGCGCAGGCTTTCCAGGACTCGCTGAGAAACGAGCCTTATCTGATTCTGGCGGCAGTGGTGGCCGTCTACATCGTGCTCGGCATTCTGTATGAGAGCCTGATTCACCCGCTTACCATTCTTTCGACTCTTCCTCCGGCTGGGGCGGGCGCCATCCTGGCCCTTTTGATCACGGGGACAGATCTGAGCATCATCGCGTTGATCGGAATCATTCTGCTGATCGGCATCGTGAAGAAGAACGCCATCATGATGATCGACTTCGCGTTGCAGGCGGAGCGCGACGAGGGCCTCGCGCCGGTGGACGCCATTTACCAAGCGGCCCTGCTGCGCTTCCGCCCGATCATGATGACGACCATGGCGGCAACGTTCGGCGGGCTTCCGCTGGCCATCGGGATGGGCGTGGGATCGGAGCTGCGCCGGCCGCTGGGCATCACTATCGTCGGCGGACTGCTTGTGTCGCAGGCTCTTACCCTGTTCACAACTCCGGTGGTTTACCTCTTCTTCGACAAGCTGCAGTGGAAGGTGATGAAGCTGCACAAGGTGGGCGCGGAGCTGGAAGAGGCGACTGGGGACTGATAAAGGCAGCTTCTAGCTTCTAGCTCTCAGCTCTCAGCTTTTGACTCACTGTCTTTGCTTCGTGCAAGGACGGGCCTTCGTGTCTGCTTCTCCTCCGGTTCTAGCTTGGCGGCTGTTGGATTTTCTTCAAAATTAGCTATATTATCTATTTTAGCTATATTTGCTAGTTTGAGAAAGGCGACTCATGAAAACCATGACTTCCGTCGAAGCACAAAACAACTTTGGGCGGTTGCTGGATAGTGCGCAACGCGAAACGGTGGTTGTCACGCGCCATGGCCGTCCCGCTGTATTCGTGGTGTCGCCCCGGGATATGGAGGATCTTCTGGATTCCAGGAGCAGCCGCGGCCAGGCGGTGGCGGATCTCGAGGCGTGGCGGGCTCAAGAGACGAAACGGACCAAGGTCGTGCAGAGGGCCGCCGTAGCTTCGCTCGCCGATGAGGAAATGAGCCGCGTAGTGGATGAACTGGGATAAACAGGCTGATGCTTGAGAGGCGGATGAGCAACATGCGGTTCCGACGCGAGATACATCCAAGTCTTCATTTGCGGGGAGTTTGATGTTATCTTCAAATCACCCTGCACCGTGAAGACCGGGATTTTCCCTTAAATCAACCGGCCGCTATCGACAATTTCAAGTTTCGGCATCATCGCTGAATGGATTCCTGCACCTCTCAGTCGAGACGCGGCAGACGTGTCAGTATCGTTTTTCCGGACGATTCTCTGAACTCACTCGAAAGGCGAGCCCACAACGATGACCCCGACGCACGAAGCCACCGACGCCAGTCTTGTTCTGACCCTGGAGGAGATTTCGAACCTTGCCGCAGAGGGCGGCAAGCCTGCCGATACTTTGATGAATGTGGTTGCGTTGATCGCCAGGCGGTTCAGAACCGATGTGTGCTCGGCTTATCTGCTGGAGCCGGACCGGTCGAACCTGGTGCTGGCGGCAACGCTCGGCCTTCATCCGCGCAGCATTGGAACCCTGCGCATGCCGCTGAATGAGGGCCTTACCGGCCTGGTTGCGGAGCAGGTGATTCCCGTGGCCGTGGATGACGTGAGGAATCATTCGCGCTTCAAGTACTTCAAGGAGTCGGGCGAGGATGAGTACCACTCCTTCCTGGGCGTGCCGCTGGTGGACCGCGGCATTCTGCAAGGGGTTCTGGTGGTGCAAACCAAGGCCACGCGGATCTATCGGGAGAATGAGATTCGCATGCTGGCGGAGGCGGCGGCCCAGGTGGCGCCGGTGGTGAGCGAGGCGCGCACTCTCGATCGCTTTATAGCCCCGGCGCAGGAGCGGCTGTGGGCGCTGGCGCGCAACGTGTGGTGGAGCTGGGACCACGACTGCATCAGCCTGTTCCGCGATTTGAGCCCAACGCGCTGGCGGCAGCTGAATCAGAATCCTATCTCGCTGCTGAACGAGATGCCGCTGGGAGAGATCGAGCGGCGTGCGACGGAACTGGTGCTGCATAGCCGCATTAATTACGTCTACCGCCGGCAGCAGGAGTACCTGAATGCGGGCCGGACCTGGGGTGCGGCGAATGCCGGCGTGTTGCGTCCGCGGCCGATCGCCTATTTTTCGGCGGAGTTCGGATTGCACGAGTCGCTGCCCATCTATTCCGGCGGCCTGGGCGTGCTGGCCGGAGACCACATCAAGAGCGCATCCGACCTGGACATTCCACTGGTCGGAATCGGCCTGTTTTACGGACAGGGATACTTTCTGCAGCGTCTGGACAAGAGCGGGTGGCAGCAGGAAGAGTATTTGCAAACCGATGTGAACCAGTTGCCGATGCAGCCGGCCATTGGGGTCAACGGCGAACCGGTGGTGGTGGAGATTCGAACCCGCGGCGGGGCGATTCGCGCCAAGGTATGGCGCGTGAAGGTTGGCCGGATCGATCTGCTGCTGCTCGACTCGAATATCGAGGGCAATGCGCCGGAGGATCGCCAAACCACTTCGCGGCTCTACGGCGGCGACGCACGCACGCGCATTCGCCAGGAGCTGTTGCTGGGCATCGGCGGATTTCGCGCGCTCAAGGCCATGGGCATCACGCCGGGCGTTCTGCACTTGAACGAGGGACACAGCGGATTCGCGGTCTTCGAGGCGATTCGCGATCGGATGGTGGAAGAAGGGCTGGATTTTGCGACCGCTGCCAGCCTGATTCCCAGGGAAGTGATCTTCACTACGCACACGCCGGTGCCCGCCGGCCACGACCGATTTAACGCCGACCTGATGGAAGAGCACCTGGGGCCTCTGCGCGAGCAGCTTGGAATTTCGCACGAGAACCTAATGGGCTTTGGGCGCGAGTACCCAACCGACCAGGGAGAGCTTTTCTGCATGACAGTGCTGGGATTGAAGCTGGCACGCCGCGTCAACGCCGTTTCGTCGTTGCATGGCGAGGTTTCCAGAGCGATGTGGAAGGGGCTCTATCCCAACCGTCCGGAAGATGCTGTGCCCATTGGACACATCACCAACGGCGTGCATGCGCCTAGCTGGCTGGCACCGCAGATGTGCCGGCTTTACGACCGGCATATGGGCGTAGGCTGGCAGCAACACAGCAGTTATCCAAAAACCTGGGAAAAGGTCGAAAGCGTGGACGACGGCGAGCTTTGGGAGACGCACCTGGCCCTGAAGGCGCAGCTGATCGACTTTACTCGCCGCCGCGCGCGCGAGCAGGCCGAGCGCCGGAAGGAGCCGGCGGAGACGCTGGCAAAACTCGACAAGATTCTTTCGCCCGATGCTTTGACCATCGGGTTTGCGCGCCGGTTTGCCACCTACAAGCGAGCCAACCTGGTGCTGGCCGATATTGAGCGGCTAGCCTCGATGGTGAACGACCCCAAGCGCCCAGTGCAGTTTCTCTTTGCCGGCAAGGCGCATCCGCATGACGAGCCGGGCAAGAGGGTGTTGCAGCAGATCGCGGAGATGATGCGCGACCCGAAGTTCTCAAACAAGTTCGCCTTCATCGAGGACTACGACATCAACGTGGGCCGCTACCTGGTGCAGGGCGTCGACGTGTGGCTGAACAATCCGCGCCGTCCTTTGGAGGCCTCTGGCACCAGCGGGCAGAAAGTGGTTCTGAATGGCGGCCTGAACCTCTCGGTGCTTGATGGCTGGTGGGCCGAAGCCTATGACGGGCTGAATGGCTTCGCCATCGGAAAAGGCAGAACCCACCAGAATATGGACGTACACGACAGCCGCGACGGCGAAGACCTTTACCGCGTTCTGCAAGACGAGGTGATTCCGCTGTTCTATCAGCGCGACAGCGACGGGCTGCCGAGGGGATGGATCAAGCGCATGAAGCGGACGATTCGCACGCTGGGGTGGCGGTTCAATGCCGATCGCATGGTGATGGACTACACGCAGAAGGGATATATTCCGGCGGCGGGCGGGACTTCTAGCGAGATTCGACTCTACTCGTAATGAGTTGGTTCCCATGTCTCAGAAGCGAGACATGGGGCATCCGGCGGAAACCAGGAGGAGGGACACGATGAACATACTCTTATGGGTCCTGCAAGTCCTCGCCGCGCTCATGTATGGATCGTCAGGCGTCATGAAGGTCTTCATGTTCGACAAGGTAAGCCAGGACGTCCCGTCCTTTGGCGCCTTGCCGCGGAAAGCCTGGACGACGCTGGGCATTGTGGAGCTTGTGTGCACGGTCGGGATGATTGTCCCCGACGCGTTCCATTGGCATCCGCCGCTGACGATCCTGGCTGCTGTGGTGTTGGCGGTTGAGAGCCTGGTGTTCGTCGGAGTGCACGTCAAGTACCGCGAGGTCTCGCCCACGATCTTGAGCGGTGTGCTGGGCCTGCTCATGGCGTTCATCGCGTATGGGCGGATGGTTCTGCAGCCGATCCTCTGAATGGCGGGCCGTCTCACTGAGGGTAGTTTCCGGGACGAACCACGAAGCCACTTTAAACAAGGGCTCAAGCATTCCGAATGTCCGTCACAGAAATGGACATGAAAATCGGCGCCCCTGGCGCGGATCAGTCCCGACAAACAGCATCGGGCTCGGGGATGGGTCGTGTCCGTGTGGTCGCCAATTTTGAAGTTGATCCCGGTAAGCCCAGTGGAACCAAGGTGAGTCTGAGATTTGCCAAAGAACAACCGCAGATCCTTCGACTCCGCAAGCCGCAAAAAGCGCGGCTTTCTTCGCTCAGGATGACAGCTCAATTATTCAACTAACTTCAGATTTGGGACACCAGGCTGGATCGACTCCAACCCCAGTGGTGTCCGGTCAATTGTTTTCAATGGCTGGTTCTGCTGCGACTCCCGCCGAAAGAGATTTCGAAGAAGGAGTCTCCGGGCCGACATAGCGATAGGCCGGCAATGCAAACATGCAGCAGGCCGCGGCGACTGTGAATCCGGAAAAGATCGAGATGATCCAGACGTACGATCCGGTTGCGTCGTAGATGTGGCCCAGGATCAAAGGGGCGACCGCTCCGGCCGCGGCATAGGCGGTGTAGATAAAGCCAAACATGGTCGAAAAAGAACGCAACCCGAAATAGCGTTTGAGCAGGTAAGGCATCAGGTCGAATTCGCATCCCATGCCCAATCCGGCAATGGTTGCGGCAATGACAACCGTCGGAAGCGAATGCCCGCGCCCAAGCATAAACAGTCCCGAGCCGGCCAGGAAGAGCGAGCCCGCCGCAATATACGATCCAGCGAAATAGTCCAGGATCCAGCCGAGGAACAAGCGCCCGGCCACGATTGAGCCGCCAAGAACAGAAACGATGAGCGCGGCGTCTTCAACCCTGATGCCCCGGTCGCTGAGCATCGGCGCCAGGTGGACGATCACACCGTTCTCGGCCAGCGACATGCAGCACACGCCTAAAGCAATGAGCCAGAAACTGCTGGTTGCAAGGGCACTGCGCCACTCAAGCCCCGAGGCCGAATCGGGCCGCGCGTCCGCCTGCTTCTGAATGGATGAAGTCCGGAGCGAGGGCGCGAAGAAGTAGGTGAGGGGCGCGCCGACGAACACCGGCAGCGCGGCAAGAAACAGATAGGTATGCCGCCATCCATAGGCAGTGATCGAGTGCTGCACCAGCGGTGGAAAGAAGAGCGATCCAAGGCCCGATCCGGCAACGACAAGCGAAAGCGCCATGCCCAGCCGGCGTTCAAACCAACTGGCCACGATGCGCGCGTAGCCGAGTTGGTAGGTCCCTGTGCCGGCGATGCCGATGAAGACGGTCGTCAAATAGAGGCGCCAGGGATGCGAAGTGAGCCCGGCGAGCGAAGCCAGTCCCAGTCCGAAGGCCAGCATGAATCCGGCGATGGGTTTTCTGGGCTCAACGCGATCGAAAACCCTGCCCAGGAATGGCGAACAGATGGCGACCGAGATGGCGGCAAGGCTGAATGCCTGTGAAATCTGCTCCCGGCTCCATCCAAACTCATGCTGCAGGGGTTTGATCATCAGGGTGAAGTTGGAAAAGAAGATGGTGGCAACACCGGTCAAAACGCCGATCTGACAGACCGCGACGACGCGCCAGCCTGGATAACGAAGGCTGTCTTCGGAATGGGCTTGCGCCGGGGAGTGGGCTTGCGCCGGGGAACTAGTTTGCGCCGGACCGGGACGATTCAAGGAGCGCCCTCCAGTTTCAAATCCGCATCAGCGGGAGGGCTTCAGATAGCCGTGCTCGGCAAGATGCCTGCCCATCTCGGCGTACATCGTCTGGTCTTGCGGCTGCCATGTTCCGAGACCATCCACATAGCGGTTGTACATGCAGAAGGCCGCGGCGATCAGCACCGTGTCATGGATTTCGAGGTCGGTTGCACCCTGACTGCGGGCATGGGCGATGTTGTCGCCGGTAACGTTTTTGCCGCCGCGCTGCACCTTTCCCGCGATGGCCAGCAGCGCCTTGAGCTTGGGCGTAACGGGCGCGCTCTCAAAATCGGTTTTTACCTGTTGCACCGCTTCATCGCCGCCTAAATGCGCGGCCGCCGCCGCGCCGTGACTGGCCTGGCAGAAGTGGCATTCGTTCTGCGAAGAAACATAGGTCGCGATCAGCTCCCGCTCGCCGGGCGTGAGGCTTCCCGGCTCGTGTAGCAGGATGTGCGCCAGTTCGCGCATGGGCCCGGCGGTCTCAGGACGAAAGGCGAAACCGCCACTGATGCCGGGAAGACCTTCGGGAAGTGCGATGTGCGCCATATTGTTCTCTCTATGAACGGGCCTGTTGAGTATTGAGCTGTCCCACCCATGCGACGAAAGAAAGTCGGATGATTGGGGCACGGACGCTTTGGAGGCGAGCCAGCGCGCGTTCATAGCTGGCTGTAGCTCGCTTGCCGCGAGTCGGGCTGCTCCTCAACCAGCCCATGTTTTCGCAGGCAGATAGGTTTTGCTGACGCTGATATAACCTTCGCGCGCGACCTGCTTTCCGCGTTCACGGTACAAAGCTTCATCGTGGGGCTGGATGGTGCCGAGTCCGTCCACATAGCGGTTGTACATGCAGAACGCAGCCGCAATCAGAACGGTATCGTGAATTTCAAGGTCGGTTGCGCCCTCGCTGCGCGCATGGGCGATGTCGTCGCTGGTCACGCTTTTACCTCCGCGTTGCACCTTGGCGGCGATCACCAGCAGTGTTTTCAACTTTCCTGATATAGCGGCGTGTTGGAAGTCGGCCTTGACGCGCTTGACCAGTTCCTCGTCGCCATTGAGATGTGCCGCCGCGATTGCACCATGAATCGTCTGGCAGTAATAGCAGTCGTTGAGGGAGGACACGTAGGTGGCAATCAGCTCGCGCTCCCCCGGCGTGAGCGTGCTCGGCCCACACATCAGGACCTCTACGAGTTCGTTCAACGGCTTTGCTGTCTCGGGACGAAACGCCATGGCCCCGCGGATTCCGGGCAACCCTTCTGGCAGAGCAATGTGGGGCATCGTATGTCACCTTCAGCGAGAGGAAGTGTTTTTGACTGAAGAAGCTTGAACTTGCGACCAAGTGGCTCAGTTCGGACCCCAGAACCTGATGCTGCATGCTGGACCTGCGGAGCCATGGTGCTTCGCAGAGCATCCTACGCGAATGAACACTCTCAGGCATCCATCCAAAGGTTGAGATCGCAGCGGACGGGCAGGTCAGCGAAGGCCGGCCGCTTTTCCGCAGCCAGCCAATTATGTCACTGCGATCGAATCAGGTTCGGGGTTATACTCATCGGCGTCGTTGCGGAGAGTTGCGATGGAAAAGCTAGACTTCAAGAAAAAGTGGAAGCATCTTTACCAGCCGCCGGCTACGGCGATCACGACGGTTGATGTGCCCCCGCTTACATACCTGATGGTGGACGGCGAGGGCGACCCCAACACATCCAAGGCATTCGAACTGGCTATCGAGGCACTTTACTCGCTCTCTTACACGCTGAAGTTCTCTTTGAAGAAAAGCCCGAAGCCGGTGGACTACGGCGTGATGCCGCTGGAAGGCCTGTGGTGGGCCGACGATCCGAGCGCGTTTCACCTGCAGGACAAGTCGAAGTGGAAGTGGACGGCGATGATTCTTCAGCCGGAGTTCATCTGCCAAAGCCAAGTGAATGCCGCGATCGACGAGGTGCGCAGGAAGAAGAATCCGGCGGCTCTGGACAGGGTGCGGCTGGAGACGCTCACGGAAGGGCCGTCGGCACAGATTCTCTACGTGGGGCCGTTTGCCGACGAGGGTCCGACGATCCAGCGGATTCACGACTTCATTCACGCGGCCGGAAAAGAGCTTTGCGGGAAACATCACGAGATCTATCTGAGCGATCCGCGGCGGACTGCGCCGGAGAAACTGAAGACGATCATCCGGCAACCGATGAAGTAGTCCCGATTCCTTGTGACTTGGAGTTCTGTGATTGAATAGCAGGATCCCAGGTCTCAAAATCGAGACCTGGGGCACCCGCAGTTCCTGCAAGAAACGACGATCAAAGGCTTTTAGCTAGCTCAGTCGGCGAAGACTTCTTCGTGGACCTTGGCGTGATCGATGAGGCGCACCGGGTAGTAAGCGTTGCGCGTGTATTGCTTGACCATGCGGTTGGTGTTGAAGTACGAACCGTTGAAGGCCAGGGTGTTGCGCATCAGGCGCGCCCACTTCTCCGGGGCCTGAAGGTAAAGTGGAACCACGGCGGTTTCGAGTTTCTGGTAGAGGGAGTCGGCTTCCGCGGCGTCGTCGGCGCCGTCTTCAATGGCCCAACCGGTGAAGCCCTCGATGCAGCCCTCGATCCACCAGCCATCGAGAATCGAAAGGCTGGGAACGCCGTTGAGCGCCGCTTTCATGCCGCTGGTTCCAGAAGCTTCGTAAGGCCGCTTGGGCGTGTTGACCCAGACATCGACTCCGGCGGTAAGCAGCGCGCCGAGATCCCAGGCATAGTTTTCGAGATAGACGATCCGCAGCATATCGCTGGAGAACTTGACGGCGTCTTCAAAGACCTCCTGGATGAGGCGCTTGCCGGGCTCGTCCTGAGGATGAGCCTTGCCGGCGTATAGGATTTGCAAGCCGCCGGCGGCTTTGGCGATCTTCGCGAGCCGCTCGGGATCGGTGAAGAGCAGGTTGGCGCGCTTGTAGGTGGCCGCGCGGCGGGCAAAGCCCAGGGTGAGCACATTGGGATTGAGCACCAGACCGCTGCGGGTGGCAACCTCAGTGAACAAGGCCTGTTTGGCGTGGGCATGCGCCTCAAGAATCTTCGCCTCGGGCAGATCGATTGCGTTGCGCAGATAGAGATTGTCGCGCCGCCAGGCGGGGATTTGCTCGTCGAGCATGTGCTGGATCGGTTCCGCCATCCAGGTAGGCGCGTGAACGCCATTGGTGATGGTGTCGATTTGAAACTCGGGAAACATTTCGCGCGATACCTTGCCGTGCTGCATGGCCACACCGTTGGCATAGCGTGAAAAGCGCAGCGACAGCAGCGTCATGTTCAAGAGGCCATCGCGAAAGCAGCCCTGCTTTTCAAGGCGCGCGGTGCGGTCGCCGCCGAGGATGCGAATGGCCTGCTCGGTGGAGAAGCGGTCGTGGCCGGCAGGAACCGGGGTGTGCGTGGTGAAGACGCACTTGCGGCGCACCATTTCGATATCGGCTTCGGTGGCCGAGCCGAGGGGCCCGCCACCCATCTGCCTTTCAAGCAGGGCCAGGGTGAGCAGAGCGGCGTGGCCCTCGTTCATGTGGTAGACGTTTACCCGGTAGCCCAGCGCATGGGCCATGCGCGAGCCGCCCATGCCAAGCACGATCTCCTGCTGCAGCCGGTAGTTGGTGTCGCCGCCGTAGAGATGGTCGGTGAGACCGCGGTCCCATCCCGAGTTGCCGTCCAGGTCGGTATCGAGCAGATAGATGGGGACCACGTGGCCGCCGCGCCCGGTCATTTCGTAGCGCCAGGCGCGCACGTTCACAACGCGGTCTTCCACCGACACCGTGACGCGGGCAGCTTCTTCTGTGCAGAACGCCTCAGGATTCCAGGGTTGAACCTCTTCAGTCTGCATGCCGGTGCGGTCGAGGTGCTGCTGAAAATATCCCTTGCGATGGAGCAGCGTGAAAGCGATGAGGGGAATGTCCAGGTCGGCCGCTGAGCGCAGCGTATCTCCTGCCAGGACGCCAAGGCCGCCGGAGTAGGTGGGCATGGATGGATGGATTGCGATCTCCATCGAGAAGTACGCGACATGTCCCGAACTTGGGAAGTTCTCGTAGGAGAATGGTTTTAATATGGCCGCTTGCATCGGTTCTGTTTCTCCTCGCCGCTGTTGCTTTTGGATGCGGCGATCTGGGGATAGAAATCCATCGGAGGCCGTCAGGGCACGGAATCCATGAAGACTTCAAGCCGCCCAATCCACAATGGGCAAAGCATCGTCCGATTTTATCAAGGAACGGCTTAGCGGACGCTAAAACTCCTGGAAACCCTGTACCACGAACGGGTTAAAGCACGCACTTTTCGGGCATTGGCTCCAGGGCCGAATTGTCCACATGGGGCGCGGTGTGATTGCCGATTAGGCATTCCTAACTCAACTTGTGCGCTCCATCGGACGCGTGACAGATGTGGATCTCCGGCACGATGCCGGTTTTGGCAGCATAGCGGTCGCCCAGCGCCTTGGCAAAGGCCGGGGCGTCGCCTTGTTCCACCAGGTTGATGGTGCAGCCGCCAAATCCGCCGCCGGTGAGCCGCGCGCCGATCAGTCCGGGCAGATCCTGCGCCAGGGCTACCATGGTGTCTGCCTCGACGCAGCTGCCTTCGAAATCGCCGCTGTAGCTGGCGTGTGCTTCGGCCATCAGTCGGCCGAGTTCCTTCATGTCGCCGCGGAGCAGCGCCTCGGAGGCGGCTACCGTACGCAGGTTTTCGCTGATCACATGGCGGGCGCGCATAAGTGACTTGGGCTCCATTTCATGGCCCCACTTATCGAGGTCCTCAAGCGTTGCGTCGCGGAGGAAGGGAACACCGGGCCGGTGGCTTGCAATCACGGCGCAGGCGGCTTCCGATTCGCGGCGGCGGGTCGGGTAATCGCCACCGGCAATGGAGTGCTTGACCATGGTGTTGGCGATGACCAGGGCCACGTTGGCGGGAATGGGCGCGAGCCGGTAGCTGAGATCGCGGCAATCGAGGAGCAGGGCGTGGTCCTTTTTGCCATTGGCGGAGATGAACTGGTCCATGATGCCGCAGTTGGCACCGACGAACTCGTTCTCGACGCGTTGGCAGAGGCGGGCGAGGACGGGGCCCGGGTAGCTGGCGCCGATGAGCGACAGGACGGCCAGCGCGGTGACCACTTCGAGTGCGGCCGAACTGGAGAGGCCGGAACCGAGCGGCACATCGCCCCATAGGGTAAGGCTGAAGCCGGGGATCTTGTGACCCTCGCCGCTGAGAATGGAAACCACGCCCATGGGGTAGTCGCTCCAGTGCTTTGAGGCGACGGGTTTCGCGGCGGCGTCAAAGGTCTTCTCTTCGGCGAAGTTCTCAGAGTAGATGACGATCTTGCCGTCGCTGCGCGGCGAGATGGCGGCGAGCGTGGCGAAGTTGATGGCCACGGGCATCACAAAGCCCTCGGCATAATCTGTATGTTCGCCGATCAGATTTACGCGGCCGGGCGCAACAAAAATGGCGGGGTC
>Ga0209698_10006679_pt1 | contig 12225 bp, 17 predicted proteins | sample LitLauG_LLR_2012_FD_187203 | JGI IMG/M metagenome (GOLD analysis project Ga0209698, IMG submission 187203) | Freshwater sediment microbial communities from Pennsylvania, USA - Little Laurel Run_MetaG_LLR_2012 (SPAdes) (version 2) | ecosystem: Environmental > Aquatic > Freshwater > Creek >...
GAGAAAGCCGTCCGGTTCGTCATGTTTCACGAGATGCTGCACCTGCGTTATCCAACGGAAAGCCGCGGGGCGCGGCGCTGCGTCCATACGCCGGACTTCAAATGGGCAGAACGGCAGTTTGCCGAATATGCGGAGGCGAAAGAAGCCTTGAAAAAATTTGTGCGGGGCAACGTCGACTAGCCCGCTCTCTATTAGAAGAGCGCCGCGCTGTTATACGCCGTACGGAGCGAGGACAAGCAAGCCGCCATTTCGCCCAATTGCGCGACAACCCTGGAAGCAAGCCGTGGCTGCAATCCGAAGTACGCCAAAGTGAGGCTGAACTCAAGTCGGACGACTGTCACCGAAAAGCGCACGCGCAGCCAAATCAGGCGCCAGAAAAAGCTCGATTGGTCGACCGGACTATGTGACACCAGAAAACGACCGTACACATGAAGGCGATTGAAATCCGAAATGAGGCGGTTCAAGTATTGCCGGAAGATGCGAACGCGATCTTGACGGAGTTTCTTACCGATGGATGCGTGGAAACCGGGTTGGCGAACCAAGAAGTTGAAGTCCTCGTCCGAAAGCAGAGCCTCCATGGGCTGATAAGTCGCGGGGGAAAAGGATTCAAGCCAATCCGGCGTGATATCGGTCAAATGGCACTGCCTAAGCAGCCGGAAAAACACCGGACACAGGAATGCGATTACGCCTGTAAAGAGAATGATCGGGGCTATGACCAACGGGGCACTCAAAAGCAAAACTCTCCGTACATCTACAGTACAAGAATACTAGGACTATTTCAAGATCGAAATACAGAAAAATCTCTCGCTTGCCGCCAGAAAATCTGTGGGGTAGCTTACAGTGGAAGACGTTGTGAGGTCCTCATCAGGACGCCGTTCAGCGCCTCCATTTGTTCAATTAATCGTTTCTGCTCGTCCGATCGCCAAGAATGGCCAATGCGAACTTCTGCCGACCTCCCCTTAGCATCGATAAAGACAATCCAGTAAATGAAGCAAAGAGCTAAGGTTACATTAATGCAGACGCCATAAATACTGCGCGCATGTGATGACGTCAGGTGGTAAATCGTAAGCAGTTCCAGACCGGCTTTACAGGCAAAATACACCACAAGACCGATGCTGAATATCGCCAAGTTCCGGGACATTTTCACCGGGAACCATAGGATAAATGCAAAGATTATCAGCAGAAAGAGGACCGATGCAAATGCAATTCCTTTGTCTGCGACGAGAAACGCATTAAAAAGGCGGTCGATCCCTCCATACCTATTCTTGGCGGGAGTGAGCCAATACTCGGATCTTGAGGTCGAAAAGGCGATTATAATCGCGAGCGGAAAGACAACTTTGAGGATTATCTTCGAGATGCGGAGAACACCAGGCAACTCCGCCAAAACTGCTTTTGCTAACGCATACACCAACACTAGTGAAAAACCCGCAACGATTGAGGTTGTGATAGACCAGACGATTCGGTAATCGAGCTGTTGCCACCAGTAGCAGGCGTAATAGCCTAGCGTAGAGAAAATCTGAGCGAGCAGGAAAGCGACGAAAGTTCTGTAAATGCCATTCTGCTTGTCCTGCAACCAAAGCAATCGAAAAATCAGCACTACCGACAGCACTTCGGTTGCATTATGGGCGACGTTGATCCACAGATTCATGCGCTACTCACACCCGACACAGGCTGATAGAGTAATGGTACGGCAGAATGAGCAGCGGGGGCAAGGCAAGTTTAAAGAACTAATGGGCGCCCATCGTCAGTATCGCCCCAGGATCTGTTTTGCGGACGGACCCCTTTAGACGCCGTCAGGACACTGGGGAGGAACGTGCGGACAGCCCGCTGTGGGAACCTGTGAGTCACTTTGGATGGTCGGAAGAATTATTTCCGAGGCATTTGAGAGCTTATCGGTCTTACCCGCCTGAGCCGAAAAACATAAAGTTGTTGCAAATAGGAACAAAGACGTGCAGAATACTTTTTTCATGGACTATACTCCTTAAACCTTTATTGGATTGATTAACTACTCTCGAAAGGTTAAGGTAGCCTAGTACTTACGTTCCATTAGGGTTATTAGCAAACGTTTTCCGGTGTCAGAACGACAGCTAGGCAATCAGTACCATTGGTCCTTGTTTCCGTGAGCAATCCGTGTACCATGTATAAAGACGCTTGAAATGTTTACTGGACGCAACGTAGCCGCGGAGAATGATGGCAGTAGCAGCGACGCCCTCTGGATTCGCGACTTCTCTCAGATTGAGACTGCTTACGGGAAACTTGTATACCTAGCAGGTTTACGGAATCCGGACAATGGCCGTTACGAGCATTACGGCTGGACGCCGGGAACTCCGAGCAGCCTCATCGCTAGCCGCAATCTCAAGAAAATCCACGAAACGATATTTCGCGACTGGATTGGTCTGTCTCTAGAGAAAAAAAAGGCAGACATCGAGTTGTACATCGCCACCGTAGCGCAAGGCGATGCACGGCAGTTAGTGGACGCATGGTTGCGCTTGCAGCCTTACCTCAATCTGGTCCCAGCATCGGTGCAAGGGCCGGAACGTCAGCGGCATATTTCCGATTTTGAGGCGATTCTCGGATTGCTCAAGAATTTGTACGGCGTCGCTTCTCCTGATCAAGGCGCATAGCAACACCGACCACCTGGCCGATTACATCAACTTCTCCTGGATATTTAAACAGCTCAGGCGGGACCGCCGATGCGGGGTGTGATTGCACGATGAGCCAGTTGTCGCTCAACGTACACCAGCCACAGCGAAACCCTTTGCGATGTTCCAGAAAATAAATGGGACGCTCGTAATCGTGTCCCCACGTCTCGCGTTTTATCTGCCGTTTGGATTCATCGATCTGAACAAACGAGCCGGGGCGAATCATCGGATGCATGGACCAGTCCTCTGTGCCGATAAACGCGTAGCGCTGCTTTTTGAGATCGAATGATTGCAACAAAACAATCGGAAGCTTCCCCCAGCGGTGAAGATGCCTGCTCATGTACGTGGTGGCCTGGAATTCTTCGGCGCGCTCACCACCCAGCGGAACTTCGACGGAGGTTTTGCCGTCCGGCGCAAAGAGGGCTTCGCGCGTACGCGGAAAAGCCAGGCGCATGGAGTCGGCTGGCATTTGAGATAGGTTTACACCAAAGATCAACAGCAGATGGCGCAGTTCCATTCCATAAATCGCGCCCAACGAATAGAGGCGATAGATGGAGGGGACCGTGCCTTTGTTTTCGATATCGGCAAGCCGGCTTAAGCCAACGGAAAATTCGGGATTGTCTAATTGGCGGGCAATGCGTTGACTGGCTTCTGCAACATCACGGTATTTCAGCAGCAGCTTTTCTCGAATACGTTTCATCTGTTGACCAGGTTCATTAAGACGCGTCGCACGCACGGTAAAAGTCAAACCTCGCTAAGTTGTTGAAATAAAGGCTTCAAAGCACTACTAACTGAGAAGCCCTTTGTTCCGTATTCGGAACAGATTTTGATCATACACCTTACGCAATTAAAAATCATCACATACAATCGCGTACTGTGGCTCCGTAAACATAGCAGGCGAGCCCCGTAGGATATACTTTCGCTGAAAGCTGGTATTGTGGCTCAGAACCCATCGAAAAAAGACAAACGGAATGTCAGCGCGAGAGTCGCCTTCCAAGGAGAATTGGGCGCGTTTAGCCACGCAGCCGCGATAAAATTGCTAGGTCGGCAAGTAGAAGCACGACCGTATCCTGCGTTTCGCGACGTCTTCCAGGCCCTGAAATCAAATAAAGTGACGCACGCCGTGGTTCCGATTGAAAATACTTTGCATGGCAGCATTTTGGAAAATTATGATAATTTGCTGCAGTACGGCTTTCCAATTCGTGGGGAAACGAGTGTGCGAATTGCGCACCAACTTATCACCATGCCAGGGACGCGATTTCGCGACGTGCGGAAGGCCTTTTCTCACCCGGTAGCTCTCAATCAATGCCGTCACTTTTTTGAGCAGAACCCGTCTATAGAAGCTATCACGTTTTACGATACAGCCGGCAGCGTAAAGATGCTTCAGGCGGAGCACCCCTCCGGTTCGGCCGCAATTGCCTCAGAATCAGCGGCTAAGATCTACGGCGGAGTAATCGTAAAGCGAAACATCGAAGATAATCGACATAATTACACCCGATTTTTTCTGTTGACGAAACAAAAAAACATAGCAGTCCAGCAGCGGCAGCCGTGGAAGACTTCGGTAGTCTTTTCAACGGCGAATACGCCGGGAACTCTCTTTAAGGCGCTGGCCTGTTTTGCTTTACGAGATTTGAGTTTGACGAAAATCGAGTCCCGGCCGCTCGTGGGCCACCCTTGGGAATACATGTTCTATGTCGATTTTCTCGGGTCGACCAGCGATTTGCCCGTAAGAAATGCGCTGGCCAATTTGGGTGAAGTAACGAAGTTCCACCGCGTTCTAGGCAGCTATCAGCCCACGGCCTAACTCGACAGCTAGGCTAAATGTCCTGGGCTAAATATCATAGTAAAGCGCAAACTCATAGGGATGAGGCCGTAAGCGAACAGCTTCCGCTTCCGCTTTGCGTTTGTAAGAGACGAAGGTTTCAATAAGTTCTTCGGAAAAGACGTCCCCTTTAGTGAGGAAGTTATGATCCTCTTCCAAACATGTCAATGCTTCGTCAAGCGAGCCCGGCATCGAGGGTACCTTCTTCATTTCCTCCGGCGACAGGTCATAGATATCTTTATCCAGCGGCTCGCCCGGATCGATTTTGTTCACAATGCCATCCAGGCCAGCCATCAGCATGGCGGCGAACGCGAGATATGGGTTCGAAGCCGGGTCCGGCGGCCGGAATTCGACGCGTTTTGCTTTCGGGCTGTTCGAATACATCGGAATCCGCACCGCCGCGGAACGATTACGGCGCGAATAAGCAAGATTCACCGGCGCTTCGTAGCCAGGCACCAAGCGTTTGTAACTATTGGTGGTGGGCGCAATAATAGCGGACAACGCGCGCGCATGGCGCAGCAGGCCGCCAATGTACCAAAGAGCCATCTGACTCAAACCCGCGTAGTTATCGCCGGCGAACAATGGTTTGGCCCCCGTCCAGAGGCTCTGGTGCGTGTGCATGCCGCTGCCGTTGTCCCCAAAGATCGGCTTCGGCATGAACGTAACAGTTTTGCCATACTGATAAGCCACGTTGCGCACAATGTACTTGTAGAGCATCATGTTATCGGCTGACTTAACCAGCGTGTCGAATTTCTGATCAATTTCGCACTGTCCGCCCGTCGCCACTTCATGGTGGTGGCATTCAATCGTCAGTCCGCATTCAATCATGGTGGAAACCATTTCGCTGCGCAAATCCTGATAATGGTCGGTAGGCGGTACCGGAAAATAGCCTTCTTTATAGCGCGGCCGGTAGCCTAAATTATTCTGCTCCCGCCCGGAATTCCAGCGCCCCTCTTCAGCGTCAATAAAGTAAAAACCGCTGTGCGCATTTTGGTCAAAGCGGATGTTATCGAAGATAAAGAACTCAGCTTCCGCGCCAAAATAAGCCGTATCGGCCAGACCGCTGTTCTTCAAATACAGTTCAGCTTTCTTAGCAATCCACCGCGGGTCGCGGTCATAATGCTGCCGCGTAATCGGATCGATAATGTCGCCGGCCATCACCAGCGTGCGCGTTTCGGCAAACGGATCCATGAAGCAAGTCGCCGGATCGGGAATGATAAGCATGTCGCTCTCATTGATCGCCGCCCAGCCGCGAATACTGGACCCGTCAATTCCGAAACCGTCTTCGAAAGCTCCTTCATCCAGCATGGCGATTGGATAGGAGATGTGGTGGCTCAGGCCGGGCAGATCGGTGAATCGCAGATCGATCTGCCGGGCATCGTTCTTTTTAGCAAATTCTAAGGCTTGTTGCGCTGTCATGCAACCTCCAGGAAGGGACAAACTTGGGCCATTCTTTTTCTCACGCAGTTGCGCTCCGAATGGCTAGGATAGCGCAGTGCGCGGACTGTTGCGGGGAAAGTCCGATGAGCCGCCTGCTACTCCGCTTACTGACAAACCCGAAACCGAGACGGAGCGTAAACGGCGGAAAACGAAAGCTTGCTCGGGCGCTTGAGACAAATGAGACGATGACTCTCGCTTGCTACTGTGATAACGATGGCCACGAATCTGGCAACCGTGAAGGAAGCGACGGAGGCACTGGGAATCTCGCGTTCCACGCTCTGGAGGCGTATCCGGAGCGGCGACATTTCAAGCATCTCGCGTGGCGGACGCCGGCTAGTGCAGTTGCCGTCGCGTCGGGCCGTTACGCGTGCAAAGTTAGCGGGCGACCTTCCGGCCTTTATGGAAAAAGCCATCCGATCTTTCGCCCAGTGGGTGCAGGCCGCGGTAGTGGTCAACCTGGCGCGCGCGACAAACACGCGATTCTTGACGAATGAACGTCAGACAAGCCGTTTTGCAGGACTCATGAGATAGTCGCAAGGGATTTATTCCGATCCGTTCCGGAGGTTCCCGGAAAATTCAAGAACCGTCCGGAGATGTATTTCCCGGAAGAAAATTCGAAGAACTACCCCGCTGGGCTGCAACAACTAGATTGTGTTCTGTAGCTTCGCTCTGCGCCAGACCCAAAAAGACGGGCGATTGGCGAAGACGAAGAAAGCGATTTATGGACATCAATTGGGAGAGGCTGGCAGAAGACGTCGGGCTTTTCACGGCCAAAGGAGAATTCAGCGGTCGCCATAAGGCACAAGAAGCGCTGGAGATCATCCTGGGAGAGGACGCATTGCGTGCAGCGGTCGATTGCTACGTCGCGCACGGCCGTGGTTGTGAGCCGGCCCGTACGGTTCTTTGGCAGTTGCATCGTGTCCTTTCGGCAAGGCTGCATGAAAGAAGGCCAAAAAGCTGTTAGCGTCAGAAAGCCGGGAGGCTGAGTTGTTATGGCGCGTGAAGCAATCATCAGCAGCTATGAAGATTTAGAAGCGTTGCGATTACGGTTCGAAGAGTTCCGCAGTGGGCACGAGAGGCGGACACGATTGCCTGAAGAGTTATGGCAAGCTGCAGTGGAGATCGCTGGACGGCGGGGCATGAATGTGGTTTGTCGATCTTTGCGGTTGGATGCCAACAGTCTGAAGAATCGGATAGGGCAAGATAGTAAGCCAATAAAAGCAAAACGCAAAGCTCGGAAACAAACGACAGAGGCGGCGGCGCACTTTGTAGAGTTGTTTACACCGGCAACGAGCGGTGGAAGCAGTTGCATAGTGGAAGTGGACTCACCGAGGGGAGGTAAGCTGCGCTTAGAGTGGAAAGGCGTGAGTGCCGGTGAAGTAACACAGCTGATTCGCACGTTCGCGGGACACTAATCTGTGTTGCAGATTACGCCGCAGATGCGCGTCCTTGTTGCGCTGGAAGCAGTGGACGGGAGAAAAGGGATCGACTCTTTGGTGCAACTGTGCCGCGACAAACTGGCGGCCGACCCGTTCTCCGGATGCGTGTTCGTCTTCCGCAGCCGTAGCTCTACGTCGATCCGTTTGTTAGCCTATGACGGCCAGGGTTTCTGGCTCGCGCAAAAGAGACTGTCCAAAGGACGTTTCATGTGGTGGCCCGACGGCAAGGGCGCAGCGTGTTCCATCGAAGCTTATCAGGCACAGCTGTTAGTGGCGGCAGGCAACCCAGACACGCCGGCAGCGCCGATGTGGCGGCGCGTCAGCTAAAAAGAGAGCACAAAAAAGTTTGACCTAGGGGCTTGCGTTCAAAGAGATTTTCTGTCACACTGCTGTTGTGGCAGATGTCTATCGCCATCGCGGAAGAGTGATTAGCGGCGAAGATATCGCCTTCCTGCGGCAGTTTATTGCCGAACATCCGGAGATGAGCCGCTACGCTTTATCCTGTAGCATCTGCGAAGCGTGGCAATGGAAACAAGCCAACGGCGCTTTGCGGGATATGGTGTGTCGCGGGCTGTTGCTTTCATTGGAACGAGCAGGACAGATCGAACTGCCGCCGGTGCGACGCACGCTACGCAATCCACTCACAGAGCGTGCCCGGCCCGAACCAGTGGTGCCGGACAATCGTCCGGTGCATGGGCCACTGTGTGATCTCACACCGCTGACGTTTGAACAAGTGCGGCGCACGCCGCAAGAAGAGTTATTCAACAGTCTGCTGGAGCAGTATCACTATCTCGGCTACGAACAGCCGGTCGGTGAGCACTTAAAGTATTTGGTGTCGGCGCATGGCCAAGTGATCGCGTGTGTGGCCTGGTGTTCCGCACCGCGTCACTTGGCGGGCCGCGATCGCTTTATAGGCTGGAACATGCAAACACGTAAGCGTAATCTGCACTTGCTTGCTTACAACACGCGCTTCCTGATTTTGCCGTGGGTCCAAGTGCCGCATTTGGCATCGCACATTTTGGGGCGCATGGCAAAGATTGTGCCGGTCGATTGGCAGCGGTGGTATGCGCATCCGGTCTACTGGCTAGAAACGTTCATCGATCCGGCGCGTTTTAAAGGGACGTGTTATCGGGCGGCCAACTGGCTGCCTCTCGGCAGTACAACGGGACGTGGTCACAATGCGCCCACCAAGAAACGCACGCAGCCCGTCAAAGAGTTATTCGGTTTGCCGTTGACGCCGCGCTTTCGCGAGTTACTGGGCCGGTGATGAAGAAGACGCGGCAGCGGATCGACGTGAATCTGGACGAACTGGACCGGATTATCGATCACGGCACACACGCGCCGCTCAGCGAGTCGGATGGCCAGAAACTCAAAGTAACGTTGCATGCGTTGGCGGATTTATTGACTCCCCCGCGAAACAACGAGAAGACGAATGCGGTGCTGCCGAACACAACAGACGGAACGTCGAAAGAGGATGCCTCCAAGGATAAGAAAGCAGCGCCAAAAGGGCACGGGAGAAACGGTGCCGCCGATTATACAGGGGCAGCGAAAGTCGCCATTTCGCATGCAGAGTTGAAGTCCGGCGATCTTTGCCCGGGCTGTGAAAGAGGGAAAGTGTATGTGCAGAAGGAGCCGAAGCCGTTGGTGCGCATCATCGGCCAAGCACCTTTGACGGCCACGGTATATGAGTTGGAAAGATTGCGCTGCAACGGCTGCGGCCAACTATTTACCGCGCAAGAACCGGAAGACGTAGGACTGGAAAAGTACGACGCAACGACCGGCGCGATCATCGCACAGCTCAAGTACGGCAGCGGAGTGCCGTTCTACCGATTGGAAAAACTGCAAGACAACTTGGGCATTCCTCTGCCTGCGGCGACACAATGGGAGATCGTCGAAGAAGCCGCCGAAATCATCAAGCCCGCCCTGGAAGAGTTGATCCGGCAAGCGGCGCAAGGGGAAGTGCTGCACAACGACGACACCAGCATGCGTATTTTGCGGCTGGCGCGCGAACCTTCCGATAAACGCACGGGTGTTTTCACCAGCGGCATTGTGGCGACTCAGCAAGGACAGAAGATCGCGTTATATTTCACCGGTCGGCAGCATGCGGGCGAGAACTTGGCCGACGTGTTGAAGCAACGCGCGACCGATCTACGTCCGCTGATTCAGATGTGCGATGCGCTCTCACGTAATGTGCCGAAGTTGGAGCCCGGAGTGGAGATCCTGATCGCTAACTGCCTGGCGCATGGGAGAAGGCAGTTTGTGGAGATTGCGCAGAACTTTCCCGAAGAATGCCGTTATGTCTTGGAGATGTTGGGGCGCGTGTATGCGCACGATGCCGAGGCGCGCGAGCGTGGACTCACGCCCGCTCAACGATTGCAGTTTCATCAACAACACAGTGGTCCAGTGATGGAAGAACTGCATCGCCGGCTGGAAATGCAGTTTGCAGAAAAAAGAGTGGAGCCCAACTCTGGCTTGGGCCAGGCGATTACCTATCTGCTGCGCCACTGGCGTGGCTTGACCGCTTTTCTGCGCGAGGCGAACGCCCCTCTCGATAACAACCTTTGTGAAAGAGCTTTGAAGCGCGCGGTGCTGCATCGCAAGAATGCGTTGTTTTATAAAACTCTCAACGGCGCACAGGTGGGCGATTTGTTCATGAGTCTCATTCACAGTTGCGAGTTGTGTGGCGCAAACGCATTCGACTATCTCGCCGAGTTACAGAAGCACGCAACCGAATTGGCCGGCAAGCCCGCTCAGTGGATGCCTTGGAACTACCGTGAAGCCTTGCTCGCACGCTAGCCGATAGCACAACCACTTGCGATCGAACAGCGGAAGAGTTGTATGCTAGCCGTCAGCGAGCAAACTGTGGCGAACCATCGAGCGTTGTATCAGCTGAAAATTACTTTGCAAGACATTCAGCCGCTCATCTGGCGGCGTATCCAAGTCTGGGAAGACATCACTTTAGCCCAACTGCACACTTTGTTGCAGATCGTTATGGATTGGGAAGACTATCATCTGCATGATTTCCTCATCGGCCGTCGCCGCTATAGCGTACCCGATCCGGACGATGACATGTACGAGCGCAAAGTTTTGGATGAAAAGCTTGCGCGGCTCAACGATCTCGTGCCGCGCGTGGGGAGTCATTTCGAATATCTCTATGACTTCGGCGATAGTTGGCACCACGATCTTTTACTGGAGGCCATTCTCATGCCCCAGCCCAATGTCCACTATCCGCGATGTGTTGCCGGCGAGCGCCGTACTCCTCCAGAAGACGTGGGCGGAACTCTCGGCTATGAAGACTACCTGGCGGCCATCTCCGATCCTACCCATAGTGAACATGAAAACATGCTTCTCTGGCGCGGTCCGTTTAATCCTGAAACATTCTCTACTGCCGCCGTCAACCAACGCCTCCAGAAAAAGTTCCGTGCCCGCAAACCGGCTTCCAAGTCACCTGCTGCGGTTTTGACCTCCAATTCACTTCAGTGACCTCTCACGCAAGCAGGCTTGCCGAAAGGACACACTGCATCCTTGGAGTGCGATGAAGCGCTGCTACGAGATCTTCACGCAGGTACGGACGTAGAAGCGCAGATCGACGGTTGAGCTATTGCGCGTTGTGGCTGATCGGCGGGCTGTCCCGTGGATTGCGGAGTCTCTTAAAGACGGTGATGCAGGGGTTCAGGTATGGTGCGCGGGTGTGCTGGATCAGTTGCTTTGGTCGGATTTGATTCAGCCGAACGAGGGGGAAGATCTGCTCAAGAGTACGGAGCGAAACGAGAATGAGGCTGTTCGGGAAACGGCCGCGTTCATTCGAGGCTCTCTGAAGCAGCGGGAAGAATCGGGCCGCGCGGCCGCAGGAATAGTTCGGCTTTGATCGATGGCGATCAAACGCTTACCCCACCTCATTCGGCATAGTACCCGGCCCTAGTTTGAACGATTAGGCCGGGCTGGGTTGTGGCCAACCGGATCTTGCGATAACGTCCTCCGCCATCTTTCCGCGCGGGTGTGTATCCAATGCCGTACTGCTTGCGCAGATGCTCTTCGATGGACGCGTATATCTGCTCAATAGGCCGATCCTTAGAAAGCTCAAAATCCTCTCCACCCGTTTCCAGAGCCAGCCGCTGCATTGAACGCTTGCCTTCAGCATGGATTAGCGGAAACACTGCAGCCACTAGTGGGTCTATTCTCTCTGTCCGCGTTATTTCGTTAAAGAGAATTGAGTAGAGGATGACGTCGGACCGCCTCACCGATCTTGATGACGTATCCCGTAGCGCAGATCATGAGTCTGGACAACGGAAAACTGAATGAAACGACTTTGGAAGAAACGTCGCATTACCAAGTCACGGGGAATTCTAGAGCGGCCGGAGAGTTACTGGAGGCATTTGATCGAGGAACCGACCTAACACAGCCCTGCCGAGATCTCTAAGCGGCGGTTTGGCGATGCGGTTTTATGTCGCGGGCGATTTCTTCGCCAGCGGATTGGCGGGCGGTTTGTAATTCGTAGTCCTTCTGAAGACCGAGCCAGAAACCGGCGGTGATGGCGCGGCGCTCGTGCAGGATCTCGGTGATGCGGGTGACGGGAATGCGTAGTTCGATGGCTAAGCGATTGGCGGAAAGCGCCAGGGGGACGAGGTATTCCTCACGTAGCATCTCACCGGGGTGAACAGCTTGGCGGCGCATGTTCCAACCGTTTGCGGCTCCGGGGATACTCATAATAGCGTTGCTTTGTCTTAATATTAATCGACGATCTCAACTGAAGTCCACTTCGACAATAATCGTCTTTTCGGGGGCCTCGTCTGAGGAATTTGTGGGCGCTTTGGGCTATCTCGTGGCGGTGAGGAACGTGCGGAACTTGCGGCAAGTAGCGTCGAAGGATCGCTGTTCTTGT
>Ga0209698_10006680_pt1 | contig 12222 bp, 13 predicted proteins | sample LitLauG_LLR_2012_FD_187203 | JGI IMG/M metagenome (GOLD analysis project Ga0209698, IMG submission 187203) | Freshwater sediment microbial communities from Pennsylvania, USA - Little Laurel Run_MetaG_LLR_2012 (SPAdes) (version 2) | ecosystem: Environmental > Aquatic > Freshwater > Creek >...
AGATGCGCTGCTACTGCCCGGTCGCCTTTTGTATACTCCAACGCACTCATGATGGCGCGCTTTTCGAGTTCTACTAGCGGAACAATGGAAGCGGCCTGCATCATGGCCGGCTGAACTGCCGCTGCGGGAGCCTCCAATGCCGGCGCCACCGCCGTCGATCCACCCCATGCCGAAGCTGACGCCGTCAGGTACTGCGTCTTCTTCTGCATCAGGTGATTTTGCAGGTTCGACGGCAGGTCCGCCGCATGCAGCAGCGGACCCGAGTTGATGGCCACCATGTGCTGGATGCAATTTTCCAACTCCCGCACATTGCCCGGCCAGTCGTAGCTAAGCATCACCTCCATCGCCTCCGCCGTTAGTGTGTAATTCCCGCCGACTCGCGTCAGGAAATGGTTGACCAGCTCCGGGATGTCTTCCTTTCGCTCCCGCAGAGGCGCAAGGCGGATGTTGATCACGTTCAGGCGGAAGTACAGGTCGCGGCGGAACGTTCCCTTTTCCACTTCCTTCGCCAAGTCGCGATTCGTGGCCGCGATAATGCGGAAATCCGAGCGTCGGGTCGCCAGCGACCCCAGCGGACGAAACTCCTTCTCCTGCAAAACCCTGAGCAGCTTCGCTTGCAGGTCCAAAGGCAGCTCGCCGATCTCGTCGAAGAACGCCGTGCCGCCGTTGGCCGCTTCGATCAGGCCCATCTTCGTGCCCGCCGCACCCGTGAACGCGCCCTTCACGTGGCCGAATAGCTCACTTTCCATCAGGGGACCCACCATCGAAGAGCAGTCGATGGTCACGAACGGCCCGCTCGGGTTTTTCTGGTGAATGAGGCGGGAAACCACTTCCTTGCCAGTGCCCGTCTCGCCCAGCAGCAGCGCAGGCCAGCGGCAGCGCCCCAATTTTTCCACCATCCTTAATACTTGGCGTGCGCGCGGCGATTGCCCCACCAGCACATGTCTCGATTCGTCGTAGTTTGGAAGCATTCTGGTACCGGTCCCGATCCTGGACGCCCAATCGGCGTTCTTTAAGTAGAGTGTGTTGGACAAAGATAAACTCTACGGTCGATTTGAAACTTCCTCAAGTCCCCCGTAGGGAGATTGCGGGTAAGTCTGATGGGGGTAGGGCCGTAGCGCAAATGGGGGTATCGGCGATCGAGTGCACCGTCCCGGTCCTTTCAGAAGCGCAGATTAACGAACCAGCCCGCACGCTGACCAGGCTGCGGAAAAAGTCGCTCTCTGCCGCGTTTGGCAGGCGGAACCGCCTGCCCTACCATGGGCGTATCAAGTAACTTGCGGACTGGTGGACAGACGGTTCCGCCTGTCAGATGGCTTTTTCCGCAGTCTGTGACGCGTGGCGGCTCGGTGGCGAAATTGAGCCGCCATGCGTGAGCATGCGGGCGCCTCGCGCGAGTCAAATTTCCAAGTGGCCGTGCCATTCATTCGCACCTCAATTGTCGAATGAGCGCCAAATCGGATCGTCTCCGCACGGAGCGGCGCGTGGTCCAGCCGAAACTCAACGGCTTTGATTCCTTCGCTTGACTCGCCGGCGTCGATAAAGCGAATCGGGAACGTGACGCCGATGGTTTTGAGCCAAGCTTCGTAACGGGTGCGGGAAGCGGGCTTGGCTGCCAGGGTAATTTGCGCAACGACGCCAAATAAAGGCGACGCCGGTTTCTCTGAAAGGATCGCTTTGTACCGTTCGAGCACCGCCGCCCGGCTCGGCTGCGCATTCCGGGGCGGAGCTTCCGGATGCCACTTCGCCAGAAACTCCGGGTGATATTCCATCAACCAGGACCCGAAGCCGAATCCCTCGCCCATCTTCCAAGGCCCGTCCAAGTTGTAGAACCAGGGAATCTGTGTCCCGTTGAACTCCCTCGTGCTCAATTGGGGTGAAACTGCGCCGGGAGCATCGCCTCCAAAAGCGAGGGCGCTGTTTCGCGGCTGGCCCGCGCGCAATGCATCCTCTATATATACCCTCCGGGCGCTCACGGTTTCCTGATTACCTTGATTCGCACCTTCACGATTCCTTGCCGCACCATGTCGATTTCTCTCGCCGCCGCCAGCGACAGATCGATGATGCGGCCATCGACGAACGGACCGCGATCGATGATGCGCACGTCCACCTTTTTGTTGTTCGCGAGATTTGTCACTTCCACCCACGTGTCGAACGGAAGCGTACGATGCGCCGCCGTCAACTTTTCCATGTCGTAAATTTCTCCGTTCGCCGCGCGGCGTCCGTGGTACGGAACTCCGTACCAGCTCGCGATGCCCGTCTCGATTTGTCCGATGCGCGCCGGCTTCACCGGCGATGGCGCGCGCGCGGAAGATTTTTTTGCGCACCCGGTGAGAGCGGCGAGACACAGCATCATCGCCAGCGCGAATCGCATCGGACCCGCATGAATAGGCCTCGCAAACACTAAAACAATTCTATACGATTACGTTTTTTAGTTTTTTGCGTACTCGCGCCTCTCCGCAGCCATCATTTTTTTCTTGACTTTGTTTCGAAACCACTTTATAAAGGGGACACAACCGCGATCTCCTCGGAGGCCGCGAAATTTTGATGTAAGGGAGAATCACTCAATGTTGAACGCAACCAAGAAGAAAGCGCCTGCTAAGAAAAAGGCCGCTCCGAAGAAGAAGAAGTAGTCAAATTCAAGTTCGAATCAAACCGGCCCCGAGCAATCGGGGCCGTTCCTTTTTGTAGTACGGTTTTTTACCGCACCAGCGCGGCCACGCGCGCGTGCAGCTCTTCGTAGCGCACGACTCCGGGGTGATAGAGCCGCACGACGCCCGCCCCATCCACCAGCACCAGCGTCGGAGTCGTGGAAGCCCCGTATTTATTGAAGTTCTCTTCACTCACCGGCGCAGGGGCATCCAGCAGCATGGGATAAAATTGCTTCCGCACTGCGTCGATGTAACGCAGTTCCAATTCCGGAGGCACGTCCTGCGTCGCGCCGATGTAACCGTATTTTTGCGTCGGCATGATCACGGTGAATCCCTTTTGGGCGAATTCGTCCCGCACGCGCGCCACAATGGGACCTTCGTATTTACAGTCGCCGCACCAGTGCGCCCAGAAGAACAACAGCGTTGGCTTGCCCGCCGGAAGCGTCACACCTTCCAGCGCCGGCGCGCGCTTGCCTTCCAGACTCAGCAGATTGATGTTCTTTTGAATGCGCGGACGCAGCACCGTAGCGCGATACGCGTTCAGTTGCTCGTCGAGGTACACGATCGCTTCGCTGCGCTGCCCTCGCGCCACCATGATCTGCGCTTCCACCTCGATGGCCGCGCCGAGCGCGACCTGCAGATTCGGCGTACGCGCCAGAGGATAGACCTTCGCCTGCTCCTGCGCGAGTTTGTACGTCTCCGCCGCGTGCTTTTCCGCGGCGACGGAGTTCTTTTGCGCCAGCTCCGCGCGCGCAATCCAGCTCAGCGCCTCCACGGCCTCGGGCGTTGCGCCCTTCTGCGCGCGATAGCTGCGGACCATCTCCGTGGCGCCGGCCAGATTGTTGACCGCAAGCGCCTGGCGCACACTGGTCACCAGCTCCGCCGCGCTCGCGGCTATCGTAATCAGGAAAAGAAGGACTCTCATGCGTTACATCGACGTCATTAAATAGCCGCCGTCCACCACCAGCGTCTGCCCGGTCATGTACGACGCCTTGTCGCTGGCCAGCATCAGCGCGATCTCGGCGATCTCCACCGGTTGCCCCAGGTGGCGGATCGGCTGATGCCCCACCTGTTTATCGAGTCTCGCCGGATCCTTCCAGTAGTATTCGCTCAGCACCGTCTGGATCAGCCCCGGCGCGATGGCGTTCACGCGCACGCCCTTCGGACCCAGTTCCACCGCGTAGGATTGCGTCATCATGATGAGCGCGGCCTTGGTCAGGCTGTACAGCATCCCGTGAAACTGCGGCTTCAGCCCGGCAATGGACGCGATGTTGATGATCGACCCGCTGCCGCGCTCGCACATGCCGGGCGCGATCAGCTTCATCAGCCGGAACGTGGACTTCAGGTTCACCTCAATCATCTTGTCGAACTGGCCTTCGTCCATTTCCAGCACCGGCCCCTGCGCGATGTTGGTCGCGGCGTTGTTCACCAGGATGTCGATGCGGCCGAACTCCTTGGTCGTCTTTGCCACCAGCGCTTCGATATCGGCCGACTTGCCGACGTGGCACGCTAAAGGCTTCACGCCCGGGCCGATCTCCTTCGCCACCTGATCCAGAGTGTCCTGCCTGCGCCCACAGATCACCACCTGCGCGCCTTCCCGCACGAACACCTCGGCAATGGACCGTCCGATGCCCCTGGACGCGCCCGTCACAATCGCAACTTTGTCTTTTAGAATGCTCATACGTTGAACAGGTTCCTTGTGAATAGCAGACTGGCTTCCAAATCCTCGCGCTCCCGCGCTTGCGCTGCCTCGCCTTTCAGCGGAGGCAGCGGAGCGGGCGCATGCCCCGCTTCGGCGATCTTCACGAAGCGCGCGAACTCCCACGCCGGCTGATTCTTGTACGGCACCCAAAATTTTTCGTCGTAATACGGGAACACGCGCGGCCCCGTGACGATAATTTCCAGCGTAACCGGCAAGTCCGGACGCAGCCGCCGCAGCTTTTGCAGATATTCCTTGATGCCGACGTTGCCATCGCCCATGCGCACCCACGCCACCGCTGCGCCTTCCGGCACGCGCCACACCGCTGTGTCGCGGCAATGCGTCGTGAGTACGTAGGAATAAAGCGTCTCGAGCGTGAGATGCGGATCTTCCAAAGCCCACAAAGGATTTCCCGAATCCAAACACACGCCGACGAAATCTTTTCCCGACGCTTCCACCAGCGACTTCAGCTCGCGCGCCTGCATGTCGCCCGCGTGATTCTCAATGGCAATTTTCAACCCGAGATCCATGATGCGCGACCGCACGCTTTTTAACAGCGCCGCCATCGCGTCCATATGACGCTCTATGGGATCGCGGTCGGCGAGGGTGCCCATGAACGTCCGGACGATCGGCGAGCCAACCACGCGCGCCGCATTCGCTGCGCGCATCATCTGCTCTTCGCCCGAGCCGAGCTTGGGGTCGAACGCCTTCGATGTCGGGCAGCAGGTCCTGGTGCCCACCTCGATCGCGACTCCAAGCCGCGCGGCGTGATCTTTCACCTTACGAAGATTCGCTTCATCCAGCGATCCCAAATACTGGAGCTCCGAAAAATGCACCAGCCGCGCACCGAGCTTCGCGCAATAGTCCAGATATTCGAACGGCGACCATTTCTGACTGCGCACGCTGAACAAATCCACGCCCAGGCGCACGCCAGTATCGGCAAGCACAGTCTGCATGAGCGGAGCCATCGCCAGCAACGTTCTTCGCGTCATAGTGCCAACGTCTTCAGGTACTCACGGAACGCCGCGCCCAGATCGTGGCGCTTCAAGGCGAACTCCACCGTGGCTTTCAGGAATCCCAGTTTGTCGCCGGCGTCGTAGCGCTGGCCTTCGAACCGGTAGCCGTAAATCGGACGGCTGCGCAGCATGTGCTTCAAGCCGTCGGTCAACTGAATTTCGCCGCCTGCGCCCGGCTCAATCGTGCGCAGGGACAGGAATACTTCCGGCGTCAGTACATAGCGTCCGATAATCGCCAGGTTCGACGGAGCCTCGCTGGCCTTCGGCTTCTCCACCAGGTTACGGATGCGATACAGACGATCACGCCCGCCGGCGTGCGCCACCGGCTCTGCATCCACCACGCCATAATGCGAAATCTGGTCCTTCGGCACTTCCATCAGCGCGACCACCGGCGCGCCGTAAAATTCGTAGACGTCCAGAAGCTGCCGCAGGCATGGAACCTCGGCGTCGATCACGTCATCGGACAGGATCACGGCAAACGGCTCATTGCCCACCAGTTCCTGCGCGCGCAACACGGCGTGCCCCAGCCCCAGCGCTTCCTTTTGACGCACATAGGATACGTCGATCAGATCGGATACGCTGCGCACGGTGGCGAGAAGGTCCTTCTTGCCGCGCGTTTCGAGCAAATGCTCCAGCTCGAAGCTGACATCGAAATGGTCCTCAATCGCCGCCTTGCCGCGCCCGGTGACGATAATCATGTTCTGCACGCCGGAATGAATGCACTCTTCCACGCCGTACTGGATCAAGGGCTTATCCACCAGCGGCAGCATTTCCTTGGGCTGCGCCTTGGTCGCCGGTAAAAATCGGGTTCCCAGGCCGGCGGCCGGAAACACTGCTTTGCGGACCTTTGCGATCATCGTACTCATTCTAGCGAGATAATCGATCATGCGAATTTCAGCGCTGCTCTTCATCGCTACCGCCCTGTACGCCGCCGATTACCCCACGCCCGCGGAATCGGACTTCACCATCCGCGAGTTTCATTTCCACGACGGCGAAAAGATCCCCGAACTGAAGCTGCACTACACCACCGTGGGCGATCCTTCGCACCCCGCGGTGCTGATCATGCACGGCACTGGAGGCACGGGCCGCAGTTTCCTCTCCACGGGATTCGCCGGCGAGCTATTCGGACCCGGTCAGCCCTTGGACGCGCAAAAGTACTTCATCATCCTGCCCGATGGCATCGGCCACGGTCAGTCGTCGAAGCCCAGCGACGGCCTGCGCGCGCATTTCCCGCGCTATTGCTATCACGACATGGTCACCGCCGATTACCGCCTGCTCACGGAACAGCTTCACATCCGCCACATGCGCCTGATCATGGGAACGTCCATGGGCGCAATGCACTCCTGGTTGTTCGGCGTAATGTATCCCGATTTTATGGACGCGCTGATGCCCCTCGCCAGCGCGCCGGTGGAAATCGCCGGACGCAACCGCTTGCTGCGCCGCATGATCATCGATTCTATCCGCGACGATCCGGATTGGAAGAATGGAGACTACGAAAAGCCTCCGGTGCACGGTTTACTAGGCGCGCAATACGGCTTGACGATCATGACGTCCAGTCCGCTGCAGATGCTGAAGCAATCGCCCACGCGCGCCGCCGCCGACACCGCTTTCGACCGCATCAAGGAGCGCGCTGTCCGCGCCGACGCCAACGACATGCTGTATCAGTTCGAATCCTCCACCGATTACAACCCTCAGCCCGAGCTGGAAAAGATTCAGGCGCGGCTGATCGCGGTCAACTCCGCCGACGATCAGGTGAATCCGCCGGAGCTCGGCATCCTCGAGCGCGAGATCAAGCGTGTGAAGCACGGCCGCTACGTGTTGATTCCGATCAGCGATGAGACACGGGGCCATGGCACCCACTCGGTGGCGAAGTTGTGGAGGCAGTACGTCGCGGAGTTGCTCGCGCGTTAGCGCTTCTCGGGCTCCCCGATTACTCCCTGCTCGTTCAGGATCACAATATCGGCCCGCCGGTTCTTCGCCCGGCCCTCTTCCGTATCGTTAGGCGCCACCGGAGCCGTATCGGCATACCCCGCGATGGACAGCCGCGTCCGGTCGATCCCGTACCGGGTGGAAAGTAGCTCCAGGATCGCGATGCTGCGCGCCGACGAGAGCTCCCAGTTGCTATGAAAGCGCGCCGTATTGATCGGCGTCGAATCCGTGTGACCCTCCAGCCGCACCGGATTCGGCATCTTCCCCAGCGCGCCCGCCACCTTCCCCAGCCCATCGTACGCGCCGGTTGAAATCACGTCCTCGCCCGGTGCGAACAACGCCGCCTGGTTGAAGCTCACCACCAGCCCGCGAGCCTGCATGCTGATCTGAATCTGCCCCGCGTCGATTTCTTTCTTCAGCGCCTCCGACAGATACTTGAGCGACGGCAGCAATTCCGCCAGCTTCTGGTCCTTCTTGTCGTCCGACGACGTCTTTGCGCCGCCCGGTCCTTTCATCATCGCGTTGCCTTGGCCCGTATCCGTCACCGTACCGCCGAGAATGGCCGCCACCACCGACGACATTTTTTCGCCTTCCAGTGCCCTCTTCACCGACTCGGAAACCTGCTGCGCTTTTCCCTTGTCGGACTGCGAAGTGGCGAACATCACCACGAAAAACGCGAACAAGAGCGTGATGAAGTCCGCATAGGACACCAGCCATCGTTCGTGATTCTCATGCTCGGGCGGCTTTTTCTTTCGTGCCATCGCATCATGCCTGCGCGCGCACGGGGGCGGCGCCGTCCGTCGCTTTCTCTGTGGACTTCTCCACTTTCTTTTTCCTCGGCTCGGTCGCGCCAGGCGGCAGATACGATTCCAGCTTCGACCGGATCAGCTTCGGGTTCAGCCCCTCCACAATGCCCGCGACGCCCTCCAGGATCATTTCTTTGCGATGCGTCTCGTCATGCAAGCGCGCCTTGATCTTGGTCGCCGCGGGCAGCAGGAACAAGTTCGCCAGGCCCACGCCGTACACCGTCGCCACGAAGCTCACCGCGATCCCGTGCCCCACTTCGTCGATGTTCGCCAGATTCTTCATCACCTGAATCAGCCCCATCACCGCGCCGATGATGCCCACCGTCGGCGAGTAGCCGCCCGCGCATTCGAACACCTTCGCCTCGGCCTCGCCATGCTGTTCGCTCAGCGTGATCTCCAGTTCCAGCATCTTGCGGATTTCCGCCAGGTCCGTGCCGTCCACCGCCAGCGTCAGCGCTTTTTTCAGGAACGGATTCTCAATGCCGAATGCTTCCTGCTCCAAAGACACGAGGCCGTTCTTGCGCGCCTTGGTTGCAAACCCGATCACCTCCTCCATCACGCTCTCGAAGTCCACTTGCGGATCGAAGAACACGTCTTTCAGCCGCTTCAATCCACCCACCAGCACTTTCAGCGGCATGGACACCATCACCGCGCCGAACGTTCCGCCCAGCACGATCAGCGCAGCCGTGAACTGCTTTACATCGCTGATCTTTCCCTTCTCCAGAATCAGTCCGCCCAGGATGCCGCCGAGAGCGATCACCACGCCGGCGATGGAAACCAGGTCCGGCGCGCCGGATTTTTTGGAGGGCTTCGCAGGGCTCGCCGCGGGTTTTGTCGGTTCAGCCATGGTCTACTCTCGAGGTGGCAAGCCGCTCGAAATTTCCTGGCGGAACTCCACCACCTTCCGGATCACATCGTCCGTGGACTCCAGCACAATGAACTTCTGGCCGTTGATCAGGCTGATCACCGTGTCCGGCGTCGCCTCCATATGCTCGATCAGGTCTGAGTTGAGAACAAGAGGAATATGATTTATGCGCGTCAGACGGATCATGCTGCCCACATCCAGTACCCTTATCGGAAAGTCCTGGAAACTCTTGAATTGTGGGAGCGCCTGCGGGCCCGTGGCGGGCTATTTCAACATTTCGGAAATTTCGCGTAATTCTTTACGGATATTTTCCAGCATTGCATCCGGTATGTTTCCGGCAGATACCGACGCGAACAGCTCTGCCTGCATCTTCTTCACCGGCTTGGCCGCCTTCGCCGCGCGTGAAGCAGGCTCGGTCTTGGCTCGCGTCTCTAAGAACTTCCGCGCGCCTTCGATCGTGAAGCGCTTTTCGTACAGCAGCCTCTTGATCTCCAGCACCATTTCCACTTCCTTGCGGCGATACAGGCGATGCCCCGTGCCCGACTTCTTCGGACCCAGCGACGGAAACTCGGTTTCCCAGAATCGCAGCACGTAGGGCTTGATGCCGGCCAGACGAGCGACTTCGCCGATCCGGAAATACAGCTTGTCCGGGATTTCCTGCGCGGGAATGGTGGCGGCGGCGTTTTCTGGCGCGCTCATGAGAGAGTAACCTTATCATAATGTCTCCGCTGTCAGGAATCCATCCCGTCCGGGAAGCCCTCCGGGCCGGGCGTCCGCTCGACCGCATCCTTATCGTGAAAGGATCCACCGGCCCGCGCATTCAGGAAATCGTCGACCTCGCCCGAGACCGCCGCGTTCCGGTGCGTTTCGAATCGCGCGAAGCGGTGGACCGCGCCGCCGTGGGGGCCGCACATCAGGGTATCGTCGCCTTTGGCGCGGCCGAGCGTTATGCCACGCTCGAGGAAACCATCGCCCAAAAAGGCCTGCACGTGATTCTCGATGGCGTCGAGGATCCGCATAACCTGGGCGCAATCGTCCGCACCGCCCACGCCGCCGGAGCCTCCGCCATCGTCATCCCCGAACGCCGCGCCGTCGGCCTCACCGAATCGGTCGCGCGCGCCGCCGCCGGAGCGCTCGCGTACGTGCCCATCGTCAAGGTCACCAACATCAACCGCTCGCTCGAAGCGCTGAAGGACGCCGGCTACTGGATCTACGGCCTCGACGAGCGCGGCGATCAAGCTTATGACAAGGTCGAGTTCACCGCGCCGACGGCCATCGTCTTAGGCGGCGAAGGTAAAGGTCTGCATGAACACGTGGCGAAGCACTGCGACTTTCTCGTCCGCATCCCGATGCCCCCAGGCGGAGTCGCGTCGTTGAATGTCAGCGTCGCCGCTGGAATCATGTTGTTCGAATGGCGCAGACGCGCGCACTAACTCCACAGGCCCGCGACGATCATCGCGGCATAAAGCGCGGAAAGCGCTAGCGCCTGCTGTCCGACTCGCTTCAGAGGCAATTGCAGCGCCGCCGCCTGCCCTTGCCGCCGCAGTTCGAATGCGTACCCGGCCGCAGCGGTCAGCAGCGCAGCAGCGATCCAAAAGGTGCGAACGGAAGCAAATCCGCATGCCGAGAGTGCCAGAGCGGCCACCGAAAGCACCGCCGCGCGCCGCGATCCGGATTCTGCGTCCTGATGTTTGCGCGCGGCGATGACCGCGTCCAGGCGCGAGTGCACCACGAAAATGCCCGCTGCGGCCTGCAACGCGCACAGCGCCCACAACCGCCAAGCCCACGGCGCGACGCTTCCCTCCACCGATAAACACGCCACCAGCGCAGTGGACGTCAACGCCGCTGCGCTGGCGATCTGAAACCACTCCGAGCGTTGCCGGTTCCGCACGTTGATCCACACCGCGAGTACGGTAAATGCGCCCGCTGCGGCGAATACAGGCAGAAACCGCCTCCATCCCCAGGCCGAGACCAGTGCCCATCCGCAAGCGCAGAGCAGAGCCATTTCGACGCCAGCGAAGCGCCGCGCCGCGGCGGTTTCCGCATGCTCCTGCTTCCAGATCCAACGCTGCCGCGCCATGGCGACCAGGGGATCCTTGATGGCGAGCGAACAGAGGATGGCAATGAACGCCGCTAATTCCGGCCATCGCCAGTGTCGCGCCAGAATCGCACCGGAGAGAAAAGGCGTCAGCAGCATCGCGGTCGCGCCGTGCTCCCGTGGAAGGAAAACCGTCGCGCGTTTGGCGGAAGGAGCAGCAGCTGTCATGGCCTTAGTTTAGATAACGCCCGGCCCGATGGCAGTGACCAAAGTTACGGCGCGATTTTCTGCTACCATTTTGGTATGACCACTGTTACGCTTGTCGGGCCGAATCGTCGATGAATCCACGAGGATTTGCACCCCGCCGGCCGAGGATTCGGGAAAACGTAAATGAAGCGATCCGTGCGCGGGAAGTGCGCGCGGTGTTTCCCGATGGAACAGTGGAAGTGATGCCCACTCAGGCCGCCATTCGCAAGGCGCAGGAGTTAGGCCTCGACCTCATCCTGATCGCGCCCACCGCCGAACCGCCCGTGGCGAAAGCCATGGACTACGGCCAGTGGCAGTACGAAAACAAAAAGAAGCAGCACGAAGCCAAGCGCAAACAGCATATCATTCAGGTGAAGGAGCTGAAGTTCCGCCCGAACACCGATGATCACGACTATGAATTTAAGAAGAACCACGCTATCCGCTTCTTAAAGGAAGGCAATCGCGTGAAGGCCGTGGTCCAGTTCCGCGGACGCGAAATCGCGCACACCGATCTCGGCCGCAAGCTGCTCATCCGCTTCTCCGAAGATCTGGCTCCGTACGGCGCCGCCGAAGGCATGCCTCGCTTGGAAGGCCGCAACGCCCACGTGCTGTTAAGCCCCGTGAAGGCCGTCCCGGCCAAGGAAAAAGAAGCCAAAGAGGCCAAAGAAGCCAAGGCGAAGCCGCCTGTTCCTCCGGCGGTCCAATAGCGGTCGTCGAATCCTCGCTCTGCTCGGGCGGGCTATGCCCTTGGCGTACGCCTGGCGACCTTTATACCAGCGGAAGGCCGTGGCGATGCAGAACGGCTTCCACATCGGTTTTCATCATCCGCGACGCGTCGTAATCCACAATCAACTTATCCAGCGCCGGAGCCACCTGCACGCGCGCGATGCCGTAGGTGGACGTCAGGTCCGCGACGCTTCCGAGTTCCGGCTCCGTCAACGGCCTGGCCAGATCGTAATGCAAAGTCACCTT
>Ga0209698_10006681_pt1 | contig 12221 bp, 12 predicted proteins | sample LitLauG_LLR_2012_FD_187203 | JGI IMG/M metagenome (GOLD analysis project Ga0209698, IMG submission 187203) | Freshwater sediment microbial communities from Pennsylvania, USA - Little Laurel Run_MetaG_LLR_2012 (SPAdes) (version 2) | ecosystem: Environmental > Aquatic > Freshwater > Creek >...
GCCTGGAGCGCCCGGTGATCCTATCCTCCGGACCGGGGTGCTTAGATCTGTCCATGCGGATCGGACTCATCGCCCCACCCTGGACCCCCATCCCCCCCGTCCTCTACGGCGGCATCGAGCTCGTCGTCGACCAGCTGGCCCGTGGCCTGCACGAGGCCGGCCACGAGGTCCTGCTCTACACGACGGGCGACTCCACCTGCCCGGTCCCCCGCCAGTGGGTGCTGCCCCACGCCGAGGGGCAGCGCATCGGCATGGCCGTGCCCGAGCTGCGCCACGTCATCCACGCCTACGAGGCGGTCAAGGAGTGCGACGTGGTCCACGACCACACGATCATGGGACCGTTCCACGCCGAGCACTACCCCGGGCTCCCGGTCGCCACCACCATCCACGGCCCGTTCAACGAGGAGCTGACCGACCTCTACCGGGTGACCGCCGACCGGGTCCCGCTCATCGCCATCTCGCACGCCCAGCACCGGGCGGCGCCGGAGATTCCGGTGGCGCGTGTCATCCACCACGGGGTCGAGGCGTCGCAGTTCCCGATGGGCGACGGCGCCGGCGACGACGAGGGCCCCTACGTCGTCTTCCTCGGGCGCATGGCCGACGACAAGGGCTGCCACCGGGCCATCCGGGTGGCGCGGGCCGCCGGCTACCGGATCCTGATGGCCGCCAAGATGCGCGAGGCCTGGGAGCGGGAGTACTTCGCCGAGCACGTCGAACCCCTGCTCGGCGACGACGCCGTCTACCTGGGCGAGGTCTCCCACGAGCGCAAGCTCGAGCTGCTGGCCGGGGCGGCCGCCCTGCTGTTCCCCATCCGGTGGAACGAGCCGTTCGGCATGGTGATGATCGAGGCGATGGCGTGCGGCACACCGGTCCTGGCCTTCCCCGAGGGCGCCGCTCCCGAGGTGGTCAACGACGGGGTGACCGGGTTCCTGTGCGACGACGAGGATGCCATGGTCGAGGCCCTGGGTCGGATCGACCAGCTGAAGCGCCAGGACTGCCGGACCTCGGTCGAGGGCTACTTCTCGACCCACCGCATGGTCGCCGAGCACATCGAGCTGTTCGAGACGATGCTCGGCTGAGCGGCGCCCGGCCCATCCGACCGTCGGGGCCGGGTCAGTCCGACTTCGAGCGGCCCAGCAGGAACCGGACGACCAGCACGAGCACCAGCGCCACCACGGCCACCTCGGCCAGCGTCCACACCAGGCCGACCACGAAGTGGACCAGGCCGAGCAGGAACCAGCCGGCGACGAGCACGCCGACGACGAGCAGGACCACCGAGGTGGTCGAGAGCCCCGATCCCCTGGTGTCGTCGGCCATAGGCCCAGCGTACCGCCGGTTCGGGCCGGCCCGGCGGCGGCCCGGTGCTACGGTCCCCCGATGGGCCTGCGAACCCGACGTCAGGAGCTCATCGACCGGTCCGACCTGCGTGGCGACGACTTCTGCCGGGCCTATTCGGCCGCCGCCGACGCGTGGCTGACCGGTCTGTTCGAGGAGGCCACCGGCGGCGACGGCCGCGGCATGGCCCTGCTGGCGGTCGGCGGCTACGGGCGCGGCGAGCTCTGCCCCCACAGCGACCTCGACGTCGTGCTGATCCACAAGGGGCGCAAGGACATCTCGGCTGCGGCCGACCGGATCTGGTACCCGGTGTGGGACGAGGGCATCGCCCTCGACCACAGCGTCCGCAAGCCCGCCGAGGCGCTCGACGTGGCGGCCGAGGACCTGCGGGTCGCACTCGGCCTGCTCGACGGCCGGGTGATCTGTGGCGAGTCCAAGGTGGCCGAGCCGGTACTCGAGGGCGCCCGGGAGCGCTGGGTGCGCCAGAAGCCGCCCTGGCTCGGCGTCCTGGCCGACAAGGTGGCCGAGCGCCACGCCGCCTACGGCGATGTCGGCTTCCTCCTCGAGCCCGACCTGAAGGAGTCCCACGGCGGCCTGCGCGACATCGCCGCACTGCTGGCGATGATGGACGCCGTCCCGGTGCTGGCCGACTACGTCGACACCGTGGCCATCGAGAACGCCCGGACCGTGCTGACCGCCACCCGGGTGGAGCTCCACCGCCGGGCCGGCCGGGAGCTGAACAAGCTGCTCCTGCAGGAACAGGAGCAGGTGGCCACGGCCATGGAGCTGCCCGACGCCGACGCCCTGATGCACGCGGTGGCCACCGCCGGCCGCACCGTGGCCTGGGAGGGTGACGACGCCTGGCGCCGCCGGGGCGCGTGGTCGCGCGCCCAGGGCTCACGTAGCGGTCGACGGTCCCGGGACAAGGGTGTGGCCACCACGCCGGCGGGCGTCGTCGGCCAGCCCGGCCTGGGCTGCACCGAGGACGAGGTGGTCCTGCTGGACGGGGCCGACGCCGCCGGCGACCCGACCCTGGCGCTGCGACTGGCGGCGGTGGCCGCCGCCCGCAACCTGCCGATCTCCCGGGACGCCCTCAACCTGTTGGGACGGCGGGCGCCGGTCCCCCCGGTCCCCTGGCCCGACGATCTGCGCGCCACCCTGGTCGAGGTGCTGGCCACCGGACCCGCGGCCATCCCCGCCCTCGAGGCGCTGGACCAGCGCCAGCTGCTGGAGCGCTACCTGCCCGAATGGGCCGCCGTCCGGAACAAGCCCCAGCGCAACCCGTACCACCGGTTCACGGTCGACCGGCACCTGCTCGAGGCGACGGCCAACGCCGCCACCCTGGCCCACCGGGTGTCCCGGCCCGACCTCCTGCTGATCGGCACGCTCCTGCACGACATCGGCAAGGGGTTCCCCGGGGACCACACCGACGTCGGCATGGTGATCGGCGCCGACATGGCGGCCCGGATGGGCCTGCCACCCGACGACGTGGCCGCCATCGTCACCATGATCCGCCTGCACCTGCTCCTGCCCGACACCGCCACCCGGCGGGACCTCGACGACCCGGCGACCGCCCAGCGGGTGGCCGACGAGGTGGGTGACCGCGGGACCCTCGAGCTGCTGGCCGCCATGGTCGAGGCCGACAGCCTGGCCACCGGGCCCTCGGCGTGGGGCGGATGGAAGGCCGGACTGGTGGCCGACCTGGTGGAGCGGACCAAGCAGCTGCTGGCCGGCGAAGCGCCCCCGCCGCCGACCCCGCTGATCAATGCCGAGCTCGAGATGGTGATGGACACCGTCCGCACCCACGGCGTCCCCGCCCTGGCCGTCGAGCCGCCCCAGGTCACCGTCGTCGCCCCCGACCGCTCCGGCCTCCTGGCCGAGGTGACCGGCGTCCTGGCCCTCCACGGGTTGAACGTGCGCTCCGCCGTCGTGGCCGGCGCCCACGGTGTCGCCGTCGAGGTGTTCACCGTCGAGCCCGAGCGCGGTCGCTGGCCCGCCTCGGCCAAGCTCTCCAACGACCTCGCCGCGGTCATGGACGGCACCCTGGCCGTCGACGAGCAGCTGACCGCACGGGCCCACACCTACCGCAACGCCCAGCGGGCCCGGGTGGCCCAGCTGGTCTCGACCCAGGTGACCGTGGACAACACCGCCTCGGACACCGCCACCGTGGTCGAGGTCCGGGCCGAGGACGTGGTCGGCCAGCTGCACCGGATCACCCGGGCCCTGGTCGAGTGCCACGTCGACGTGACCTCGGCCAAGGTGTCCACCTTCGGTTCGGCCGTGGTCGACGCCTTCTACGTCCGGGGTCCGGACGGCCGCAAGCTCACCGATCCGGCCCAGATCGCCGCCCTGGAGCAGGCCGTCCACGCCGGCATCGGCACCACCGCCGAGGACTGACCGCGGGACGGTTGCCGGTCGGTTGCCGTCCGGACGGCGGCGCCGGGCGGCGCGGCCCTCCTGGTAGGTTGGAGGCGATCCTCCGATGCCCGTAGCCCACGCACACACCAAGAAGTCGAGCCGCGCCGGTCGCAGGATCGCCCTGGTCCTGGGGGTCGTGGTGGTCGTGGCCGGCGTGGGTGCCGTCGTCGCCTCACGGTCGACCGGCACAAGGGTCTCCGCCACCCCGACCACGGTGGCCCCGGCCCATCCGGCCGTGTCGACCCGACCCCTCGACATCGTCGCCGTCTCGCCGGTGGACGGCGCCAGCGGCGTCCCGTCCAACGCCACCATCACCGTCCAGTTCTCGGAGCCGCTCGCCGCCCACACCCCGGTGCCGACCCTGACGCCGGCCGTAGCCGGGTCGTGGCAGCAGCTCACCCCGACCACCCTGGCCTTCGCCGCCACCGCGCCCCTGGTCCCGTCCTCCAGCGAGACGCTGACCGTGCCGGCCGGTGCCGGTGGCGTCCAGAGCGCCGGCGGTGTCGCCCTCGGCCAGGGAGCGACCGTCCACTTCACCGTGGCGGCCGGCACCACCCTCCGCCTCCAGCAGCTCCTGGCCCAGCTCGGGTACCTGCCGGTGGGCTTCGCCCCGGCCGGCCCGCTGGCCTCCCCGCAGGAGCTCGCCCAGCCGCAGGAGGGGACCTTCGACTGGCGGTTCACCGAGCCGGCGTCGCTGGAGTCGCAGTGGACCCCGGGTGCGACCAACGTGCTCACCAAGGGCGCGGTCATGCTGTTCGAGGACAAGCACGGCATGACCACCGACGGCGACCCCGGACCGGGCGTGTGGACGGCCCTGCTGGCCGATGCGGCGGTCGGCAAGGTCAACGGCGACGCCTACAACTACGTCTACGTGTCGAAGGCCCTCCCCCAGCGGGTCACCGTCTACAGCAACGGCGCCCCCGTTTACACGACACTGGCCAACACCGGCGTGACCGGCGCCGACACGGCGGTCGGGACGTTCCCGGTGTTCGAGCACCTCACGGTCACCACCATGACCGGCACCAACCCCGACGGCACCAAGTACCACGACACGGGCATCCCGTGGGTGAGCTACTTCAACGGGGGCGACGCCCTGCACGGCTTCGTCCGCCCCGGGTACGGCTACCCGCAGAGCAACGGGTGCGTGGAGATGCTGCCGGCCGACGCCGCCGTGGTCTATCCCTACACCCCGATCGGCACGCTGGTCACCGTCGCCTGATCCGGCTGGACCGGTCGTCGCACCCGGTACGGCCCCAAGTCACCGTGCCGACGGGAACTCCGGAGGGCGGCGCTCACGGACCGCCCGGATGCCCTCGGTGGCGTCCGGACCGAGGAAGCCGAGCATCTCGAGGGCGAGCGACTCACCGAACACCGGTGCCGCCTGGAGCATCCACTGGTTCATGACCCGCTTGGTCCACTGGACCGCCGTCCGGCTGCCGGCCGCCAGCTTCTCGGCGATGGCCAGGGCCTCGGACACCACGAGGTCGTCGGCCACGCACCGGGTGACCAGGCCGATGCGCTCCGCCTCCCGCCCGTCCACGAAGTCGGCGGTCATCAGGTAGTACTTGGCCCGGGCCATCCCGCACAGCAGCGGCCACAGCAGGGCGGCGTGGTCGCCGGCGGCCACCCCCAACCGGGCGTGGCCGTCCGACAGTCGGGCGGTCTCCCCCATCACGCTCACGTCGGCCAGCAGAGCGACGGCGAGGCCGGCGCCCACCGCCACGCCGTTGATGGCGGACACGATCGGTTTGACCGACGCCAGCATCTCGTCGACCACCGCCTTGGCGTCGCGCCACTGCTCGAGGGTGGTGGCGTAGTCGGTGGTCATCTTCTCCACCATGGCCAGGTCGCCGCCCGCGCTGAACGCCTTGCCCGCCCCGGTGATGACCGACACGGCGACCGAGTCGTCCCGGTCGACCACCCGCCAGATCTCGGAGAACTCGCGGTGCAGGCGCTCGTTGGCCGCGTTGAGCACCTCGGGCCGGTCGATGGTGATCCGCAGCACGTGGGGCGACGGCCGGTCGAACCGGAGGTGGGCGAAGTCGTCGTAGGAGGTGCAGGTGGTGGATCCGTGCGGCGTGGTGTCGGTCATGGATGCATCATGGCCGACCGGCGGGTCCGCTCGGGCCTTCCGGTACTTCTCATTCCGGACCTGATGATAATGATTATCATTATCATTCCCTTCCCGGAACCAAGTCACCACGAGCGGGTACGGCGGCGGTCGCCCGGGAACAGGCCCCCGGATCAGGTCCCGAGCAGCGGGTGCTCCAGGCCGAGCTCGGCCAGCGTCCGCCCCGGCGACCGGGGCTCCACCACGGCCGGATCGGCGCCGTCGGTCCGGAACACGTAGAGGTTCCAGTACGGAGCGAGGTCGGCCGGCTCGATGTCGGCGTACAGGCGCGCCTCCACGTCGACGCACCTGGTGAACCCGGCCTCGGCGAACCGCTCGGTCCACCACTCGAACGACGCGATGCACAGGTGCCCCTCCACCAGTTCGCCGTCGGCGTCGACCGCCAGGTCGGGTTCGGGCACCGGGCCCCGGTAGTCGGGCCCCAGGCCGTAGTAGTGGTCGACCCGCTCGGGACGCACCTTGCCCTCGAGGTGCCCGTCGGGACCCGACCGGTTGGGACCGAAGGACGGGATGGTGGCGTACAGGTAGCCGCCGCACACCCGGGCCAGCTCGGCCAGGGCGTCGGGCACCCGGTCCGGGGGCAGGTGCTCCAGGATCTCCAGCGAGGTGACCAGGTCGAAGGCGTGGTCGGCCCACGGCAGCCCGGCGAAGAGATTCGCCACCCGGACGTGACCCACCGCTCCCGGGGTGGCGTGGTCGATGGCGAACTCGCTGAGGTCGCACCCCTCGGCGTCGATCCCGCGCTCGCGCAGGACCTCGACCAGGAAGCCCGTTGCGCAGCCCACGTCGAGGACGTTCGCCACCCGGAAGTTCCGCCACAGCAGCCAGCCGGCGATGTCGGCGTTGGAGGCGATGCGGTCGTAGCGGGCGTAGCCCGACCGACCTTCGCGGTCCCCCGAGGCGTCGCGGCCTTCGCCGAAGTAGGCGCCCCCGTAGGCGTCGGGCACCCCGGCACGACGGGCCTCGGCCACCGCGGTGGCCCGGTCGGCGGCCTGGGTCAGCTCGGCGCCGCCCCGGGCGAGGACGGCCCGGACCCGTTCGTTGCCTGCGGCCAGGTCGATGAGCGCCCGACGGGCGCGTTCGGCGGCGGAACGCACGAACGGCGGCGTCATGCAGGCCCCCCGGCCAGCCGGTCGGCCAGGGCCCGGAAGGCCCGACCCCGGTGGGAGACGGCGTGCTTCTCCCCCGACGTCATCTCGGCGAAGGTCCGCCCGTCGAAGCCGTCCGGGGCGAAGATCGGGTCGTAGCCGAAACCGCCGTCACCCCGGGCGTCGGAGGTGATCACCCCGTCGACCGAACCCTCCACCCACAGCTCGGACCCGTCCGGGTAGGCCACGAACGCGACGCTGCGGAACCGGGCCCGTCGGGCGTCGGGTGTGACCGCGCCCACCCGAGCCAGCTCGGACAGCATCTTGGCCACGTTGTCGGCGTAGGTGGCGCCCTCACCGGCGAACCGGGCCGAGTACACACCGGGGGCGCCGTCGAGCGCATCGACCTCGAGGCCGGTGTCGTCGGCCACCGCCGCCAGGCCGGTGGCCTGGCACAGCGCCCGCGCCTTCAGCCGGGCGTTCGCCTCCAGGGTGTCGCCGGTCTCCTCCACGTCAGGCACGTCCGGTGGTCGGGGCACCAGGCCGAGGCCGGGGACCGCGCCGAGGATGTCGGCGATCTCGGCCGCCTTGTCGACATTGGCGCTGGCGATCACCAGGGTGAGGTCGGACACGGTGCGCGGGAGCCGGGTCAGCGGGGCGTCGGCGGTTCGGCCAGGACGGCCGCCTGCAGGTCGAGGAGCTGGGCGATCCCGTGCTCTGCCAGGCTCAGCATCTCGTCGAGCTCCGACTTGGCGAACGGCGACCCCTCGGCCGTCCCCTGGACCTCGATGAACCGGCCCGACGAGGTCATGACCACGTTCATGTCCACCTCGGCGCGGCTGTCCTCCTCGTAGGGGAGGTCGAGCATGCACACCCCGTCCACGACACCGACCGACACGGCGGCCACCGCTTCGACCAGGGGATTGACCCGCAGGGTCCCCTTCTGGACCAGACGGGTCATCGCATCGTGCAGTGCCACGTAGGCGCCGCAGATCGACGCGGTGCGGGTCCCGCCGTCGGCCTGGAGCACGTCGCAGTCGACGGTGATCTGGATCTCGCCGAGGGCCACCATGTCGCACACCGACCGGAGCGACCGGCCGATCAGGCGCTGGATCTCCTGGGTCCGGCCGGACTGCTTGCCCTTGGCCGCCTCCCGGGTCACCCGCTCGCCGGTCGAGCCGGGCAGCATCGAGTACTCGGCGGTGACCCAGCCCTTACCCGAGCCCCGCATCCACGGCGGCACCCGCTCCTCGACCGACGCGGTGCACAGCACCCGGGTGCGTCCCATGGACACCAGCACGGACCCGGGGGCGAACACGGTGAAGTCCCGCTCGAACACCGCCGTCCGCAGCTCCTCGATGCCCCTGCCGTCGGCCCGCTTGGCCCGGATCTCGTCGCTCACAGCTCGAATTCCCTTCCCATCGTCGCCTGCTCCACCGGGCCGCCGAATGCGGCCTCGGCCTCCTGCGCCACCGCGCCGGCGTCGACCGTCGGCCAGCGGTGGGTGATGACCAGTCGGCGTGCGCCGGCGGCCTTGGCCGCCGCACCAGCCTGGCGGCCGCTGAGGTGCCCGGCCGTACCCTCGTGCTCGGCCGTGTAGGTGGCCTCGCACAGCAGCAGGTCGAGTGCGCTCCCGAGCTCGCGGACCGACCAGCCCGGTCCCGAGTCGGCAGAGTAGCCGAGTGCCCGGCCCGCCCCGTCGATGCGCACGGCCAGGGTCTCCTCGGCGTGGTCGGTGCGGTGGAACGCACAGGACACCTCGCCGATGCCGGCGCGGTCCCCGTGGGTGATCTCGCGCCAGTCGAGCATCGGGGTGGCGTCCGGGTCGGCCAGGCGGGCCACCCGTGCCGGGGCGTAGACGGACAGTGGTGCGCGCCGGCGGCGGGCCCCGAACCGGGCCTGGGTGTCCCAGGCGAACAGGTCGGTCCAGTGGTCCTGGTGGTGGTGCGTGATCACCACGGCGTCGACCTCGGCGGGGTCGAGGACGGTCTGGAGCGTGGCGAAGGTGCCCGGTCCGGCGTCGAGGACCACCGAGGTGTCCCCCACCCGGATCAGGTACCCGCTGCCGGCGCCGGCGGGACCGGGCCAGCTGCCGTCGCAGCCGAGCACGGTGAGGGTGAAGGCGTCGCCGGGGTCGGCGGTGCCCGCCGGGTCGGCCGCCGGCGTGGGTGTCGAGGCCATCCGCCCAGGTTAGGCGCACCGCGGTCCCGGTTCCGGCACGCTGCCGCCGCGGCACGGCGGGCACGCGCCGAACGGACGGGGCAATGCCCACGACCTGCGACGCCGCCCCCGTCCCCGGCGAACGTCCGGCGCCCCGGGTCCCGGGGCCCGCTCGCCTAGAAGTAGGTGATCTGCTTGGCCCGGGCCTCGACCACGTCGATGTCGTCGGTCCAGGCCCCGGTGGAGAGGTACTTCCATCCGGCGTCGCAGCACACGGTCACGATGGTCCCCGACTCGAGCGCGGCCGCGGTCTTGACCGCACCGGCCAGGATGGCCCCCGAGGAGATCCCGGCGAAGATGCCGACCTCGGTCAGCCGCCGGGTCCACTCGATCGACTCGCGGGGGCGCACGATCCGCTTGCCGTCCAGGAGCTCGGCCCCGTGGTTCTCCAGGAAGATCGGCGGGATGTACCCGTCGTCGAGGTTGCGCAGCCCGTCGACCAGCTCGCCGGCGGGCGGCTCGATGGCGAGCACCTTGACGTCGGGGTTCTGCTCCTTCAGGAACCGCCCGACGCCCATCAGGGTGCCCGAGGTGCCGAGGCCGGCCACGAAGTGGGTGATCTCGGGGCAGTCACGCCAGATCTCCGGACCGGTGGTCTCGTAGTGGGCCCGGGGGTTGGCCGGGTTGGCGTACTGGTAGAGGAACGTCCACTCGGGGTGCTCGGCGGCCAGGGCGCGGGCCCGGCGCACCGCGCCGTTCGACCCCTCGGCCCCGGGTGACTCGATGATCTCGGCACCCCACGACTCGAGGAGCTGGCGCCGCTCGATCGAGACGTTGGTAGCGAGCACCACCTTCAGCTTGTAGCCCTTGATCTTGCAGACCAGGGCCATGCCGATGCCGGTGTTGCCCGACGACGGCTCGATCAGGGTGGCTCCGGGGGTGAGGATCCCGTCGCGCTCGGCCTGTTCGATCATGGCCAGGGCGATGCGGTCCTTGACCGAGCCCCCCGGGTTCTGCCCCTCGAGCTTCATCAGGATCCGGACGCCGGGGTTCGGGCTGAGGGCCGAGATGTCCACCAGCGGTGTGTTGCCGATCAGGTCCAGGACCGACCCGTAGACCGTCATCGGGTGCAGGGGACCCCGACGCCGAAGGCGCCGCCGGCCACGGCGGGCAGGATGGAGAGCTCGTCGCCGGCCCCGACGGCCGTGTCCACGCCCGACAGGTACCGGACGTCGTCGTCGTTCAGGTAGATGTTGACGAACTTGTGGAGCGCCCCTGTGTCGTCGATCACCTGACCCGACATACCCGGGTACTCGGCGACCAGCGCGGTGAGCACCTGGCCGACCGTGGCGCCGTCGACCGACACGGTCCGCTCGCCCCCGGCATGGGGCCGCAGCACGGTGGGAAGGTTCACTTGGACGGGCACGGGCGCTCCTTGGTGCTCACCGATCCGTGACCGGACCGGGGGTTGCGGTTCTTCGGGACGGGGACCGCGGGCCGCCCCGGGGGGCGTGCTCCCGGCCCGTCGTCGAATCATGACCTGTTGGGTGAGGATTCTACCGGGCCCGCAGGTGGACCGGTTCCTCCTCGATGGTCCCGTCGACGATCCGGTAGCTGCGCACCGTGGGCACGGTGTCGCGCAGCGACACCAGCACGTAGTGCCAGGTCGGGTCGGGCGCCTGGGCCACGTCGGTGGGCGACGGATAGGCCTCGGTGTGGGTGTGGCTGTGGAAGACACCGATGATGGAGTGACCGCCCGACTCGGCGTCGCGGTCGGCCCGCAGGTGCTCCTTCGGGTCGACGGTGTAGAGCTTGGCCGACGCAGCCAGGTTCCGGGTCGGGTAGCAGGTGACCGCGTCACCGGTGGCGGGATCGCCGCCCAGCAGCCCGCACGCCTCGTCGGGCAGGCCCACCAGGCAGTGGGCCACCATCTGGTCGTGGACGGCGCGCGGGAGGGTCAGCATGGCCCACCCACGCTAGAGGACGGGGCCGCCGGATCGGGCGACTACGTTCGATGGACATGGCTGCGGCGAAGAAGCGAGGTGCCGGCCCGGCGTCGGGCGGCAAGGCGGCCGGGGCCAAGGGCGCGCCCAAGGAGATGAACCGGCTGGTGGCCTCCAACCGGCGGGCCCGGCACGACTACGAGATCATCGACACCGTCGAGTGCGGGATCGTGCTCCAGGGGTCGGAGGTGAAGTCGCTGCGGGCCGGCCGGATCGCCCTGCAGGACTCCTACGCCCGCTTCGACGACGGGGAGATGTGGCTGTTCGGCGTGCACGTCCCGCCCTACGCCCAGGCCAACGGGTTCGGGGCCCACGACCCCGACCGCCGGCGCAAGCTGCTGCTGCACCGCCGCCAGATCGACGAGTGGATGGGCAAGTCGAAGCAGAACTCGTTGACCATGGTGCCGCTCAGCATCTACTTCAGGGACGGTCGGGCCAAGGTGGAGCTCGCCCTCGCACGGGGTCGCCGCCAGTACGACAAGCGCCACGCCATCGCGGCCCGTGACGCCGGGCGCGATGCTGCCCGCGAGGCCCGCTCGGCGGCCAAGAGCCGGGCCTGAGCCCGACACGGCGGGTGGTCCCGGAGGCCGCCGGCCCGGCCGGGCGGTACCATGGTGGTCCGGTCGTACGCGGTGTGCGGTCGGTCGAGCAACCCCAGGGGGTGACAGGCTTCGACTCCGGTCGTCGAACTAGGAGAAGCGAGCCGTGGTCTCCGGAGCCACGTTAAAGAGCCGGAACCAAAAACAAACGCCGAGCCTAAGCTCGCGCTCGCAGCCTAGAAACTGCGACGTCCTCCTGGTCTAAGCCCCACGGGTCAGAACAGGGCGCCATCTAGTGGGGCTCACCTGAACGACTGCGCCGACGGGCCGTCAGGGACAACTCAGTCGGATACGGGCCTGACCTGCCGCCGGTAGCGGAACGGGCCCCGACAATGTACCGCCGGCTGCGCTCGGAGAAGACCTAGGGAGAAGCCGGAGGACGCGGGTTCGATTCCCGCCACCTCCACGATGCCCCTGACCTGTTTTCCCGCAGGTCAGGGGCGTTTTCGCGTCTGAAACCCGCCGCGCACCGCCCCCCGCGGCCGTC
>Ga0209698_10006682_pt1 | contig 12221 bp, 8 predicted proteins | sample LitLauG_LLR_2012_FD_187203 | JGI IMG/M metagenome (GOLD analysis project Ga0209698, IMG submission 187203) | Freshwater sediment microbial communities from Pennsylvania, USA - Little Laurel Run_MetaG_LLR_2012 (SPAdes) (version 2) | ecosystem: Environmental > Aquatic > Freshwater > Creek >...
TGACTGACGGTGCCGCGAGAGCCCGCCAGACAACTTCTAAATGCAGGCAATGACGTCGATCTCGACCAGCGAGTTGCCGGGGATGCCTCCGGCGGCGGCAATGGTGGTGCGCACCGGCGGTTCATCGCCGAACGCGCCCAGAAAGACCTCGTTCATCGCGGCATAGTCCTTGAGGTCGTTCAGATAGACGTTGCATTTTAAGACTTTTTCCATGGACGAGCCGACGCTTTCCAGCTGCTGCTTGATGGAATCGAGCACACCCTTGGTGTGGACTTTGATGTCGCCTTCTTTGTGGTAGCCGACGCCCGAAATGAAGATCAGGTTGCCATAGGCCACTGTCGAATTGAATAGAGGCGTCTTGTCCGGCTTTTTGCCGTTGCGGTAAATCACCTTCTTGGTGGGTGCGCCGGACTGCGCCTTCGCCGGGACGACGGCTGCGGCGGTAACGGCCGCGGCTGCCGCGCCTTTTCCCAGGAAATTGCGGCGATTGGTGGTTTTCATTTTTTGAGGAAATCTCCTTCGGTTCGCACCAGTATACGCCGCCTTGGGACTCAAGGAAACATGCGTCTCTTTAATGCAAATCAATTAGGACAAATGACCTATTTTAGACTACGTTAATTGCCCGATGCCCACGCTGTCAAAGCATTGTCTTATGATACGTATAGCAGTTCTATTTTTAGGGGGTAGTATGAGAAGTGGGTTCGTCCGTCTATTGACGGTGAGTTGTCTCTCAGTATTTTTTCTCGCTTCCACGTCCTGGGCGCAGCAGGTGACAGCGGCCATCACGGGAAAAGTAACTGATCCAACCGGGGCCGCAGTTCCGGCGGCCAAGGTGGTGGCCACGGATAAAGACCGCGGCACCGAATGGCCAACCGAAAGCAACGGTGAGGGCTCGTATAGCCTGCCTCGTCTCCCGATCGGCAACTATACGGTGAAGGTGACCCACGCCGGGTTCCAGGCGGCGGTAGTGCAGACTATCCAACTGGACATGAACCAGACCGCCAGGATCGACGTGGCGTTGACGGTCGGCAGTGTGACGCAAACCATCGATGTGACCACGGCTGCTCCGCTGCTGCAGACGCAGTCCACCGAAGTAGGCCAGGTGATCGACGAAAAGACCAACCTGGAATTGCCGCTGGCGACGCGCAACTATGTGCAGTTGACGCTGCTCGCGGCCGGCAGCATTCACCCGAATCCCGCAGGATTCAAGAGTGGTTTGACGACCTCTTCGAGCGACCGCCCGAACGTGAACGGCAACCGCGAACAGTCCAACAACTTCATGCTCGACGGTCTGGACAACAACCAGGTGTCAGACAACCTCGTCGGCTACGCGCCGTCGGTGGATGCCATTCAGGAGTTCAACGAAATTACACTCACCGCTCCAGCCGAATTCGGCAACTACATGGGCGGCATCGTCAGCGTGACGACGAAGTCCGGTACCAATCAGTTCCACGGCAGCGCGTACGAATTCTTCCGCAACGACAAGCTGAACGCCAATTCGTGGACCAACAATTTCCTGAAGGCGGCTCGTCCGGCGTCGCGCTGGAACGAGTTCGGCGGCTCCGCCGGCGGACCGATCAAGAAGGATAAGCTGTTTTTCTTCGCTGATTATCAGGGATCGCGTTTGGATACGCCGACCAGCGTCTCCACTACCACGCTGATCACGTCGGCCGAACGCACGGGCGATTTTTCGGCACTTCTGGCGCAGGCAAAGCCGGTACAGATTTACAATCCATTCGCGCTGACCTCCAGCGGCGCGCGCACGCCGTTCCCGAACAACGTGATTCCGACGTCGCTGATCGATTCGGCGGCAGGCAAGATTCTGGGCTCGCAGTATTATCCCGCCCCGACCAACGGAAACCTGCTGAACAATTTCCAGTACGGCGTCCGCAGCTACATCAACGGCGATCAGGGTGACATCAAGGTCGACTACAACTATTCCGACAAGGACCGCATCTTCTTCCGTTACTCGGAGAGCGCCTTCACCAACCCGACCATCCGCAATTATCCGCTGGCCTATAACAGCTTCGCCGTCTATCCCAGCCACACCGGCGTGGCGGACTGGACACGCACCATCAGCCCGTCGCTGGTGAACGAGTTGCGCCTCGGCGTGAACTACGTCTTCATCAACAATGGCTCGGAGGCCAACGGCCTAACCGGGTTCGCCCAGACCGTGGGGATCCAGGCCGTTCCCTCGGCTTTCCTGCCGTCGATCAGCCTTTCGGGCGGCAATGCGGCGAGTCTTGGAACCAGCGACGTCTATCAGTTGTTCGCCGACGCTGTGATCCACTATGAAGACACGCAGATTCTAACCAAGGGCAACCATACGATGCACTATGGTTTCCAGGGCTACCGGTATCGCGCCGACACGTTCTACTCCGGCAATAACGGCCGCGCGGGAACGATCCTGTTTAACGGCTACTACACCACGCAGACGCCCGGCAACGGCGCTTCCAGCGCCAACGGCGGAATCGCCGAGGCCGATCTGCTGCTGGGCCTGCCCAACGAAATCCAGGGTGGCGTCAACGGGGGCACCTGGGGACACAGGTCCAACTCGCTGGCGGCGTTCTTCCAGGACGACTGGCGCGTGAGCAGGAACCTCACTGTAAACCTGGGCCTGCGCTGGGAGTTGCACACACCTTGGGTGGAAGTGGACAACCGCCAGGCCAACTTCGGGCTGTTCAGCGGCACGGAATACACCGCCGGACAGACCTGCCCGTTCAACAACTGCCGCGCGCTGTATAACCAGTACAACGGCATCACCAACTTCCAGCCGCGCGTCGGCATCGCATGGACGCCGGGCGGCGGCAAGACCGTCATCCGCATGGGCTACACGCTGTCGAACTACCTGGAAGGAACCGGCACGAACCTCCGTCTGCCGATCAATCCTCCGTTCGCCGTCGAGCACGACAACCAGTACTCAGCTTCGGGCAACTACAAGACGCTGCCTGGATCGACGCTCGATCAGGGATTCGCGCCATTCTTCACCAACGCAGGCGATCAGTATCATTCGGTGACGCTGCGCGTATGGGATCCGTACGACCGGCCGGCGGTCGCCAACCAGTGGAATTTCACGGTACAGCGGCAAATCACGCAGACCTCGACGTTGAACGTCGCCTACATTGGGCAGCGCTCGACGCACCTGATGGTGGCCATGCCCTACATGCAAAAGGTCCTGAATCCGGACGGATCGGTCTCGCCGACGCAGTATCTGGCGGGTAACCCGTCACTGCTGGCCGATATCGGCCAGATTTCCGGCACGTCCTCAACCGGCACGCAGTCTTACGAGGCTATGCAGGCTACGTACACCAAGCGCATCAGCAACGGACTGCAGTTCACCGCATGGTACACGTGGTCCAAGTGCATGACCAACTCGATCGGTTACTACGGCGAGGGCGGTCAGGCCGGCGGCACCTCGGCGTACTGGGAGAACATCTACAATATGGCCGCGGAATGGGGCAGGTGCGAATACGACGCGACGCACAACTTCGTCGCCAACTCGGTTTACTCGCTGCCGTTCGGGCGCGGAATGAAGTACGGCAGCCACATGAACAAGGCGGCGGACCTGGTGGTGGGCGGCTGGACAGCGGGTGGCATTCTCAGCCTGCACTCCGGCTTCCCGCAGACGCTGACCTCAACGGACGTTTCGGGCACGACGGCCCGCTCGTCGCGCGCCAATTGTATCGCTCCGGCGCAGGTCTATGGAACATCGCAGCAAGCGGCGCAAGGCGGCTACATTTGGTTCAACTCGGCCGATTTTGCGCAGCCGGCGGCCCACACGTTCGGCAACTGCGGCGTCGCCACGCTGCCCGGCCCCGGATACCACACGCTCGATTTCAATCTCGCCAAGTATTTCTCGATCACGGAGCATCAGCGGATCGAGCTGCGCGGCGAGTTTATCAACCTCACGAACAGCGTGATCCTGAACGCTCCGACACGCGGCATCGGCACGACGATGGGCCTGTTGCAGGGTTCGCAGGGTGCGCGCAACGTCCAGGTGGCCTTGAAATACACATTCTAAGGGCAACCTGACGGGCGACTCAGTCACGTCCCCTCGCGGATCATGCCGGTCCGCGAGGGGATTTGTTTTATAGGATAGGCTTCTAGGGGATGATGTTCGAGAGCCAATGCCGATGGATCGCGCTGCTCTGCGCAGCCGCATCCTTATCCAGGGCTTCCTCCGCGACGCGCGCGCTCTCCGAATATCAGAAACAGGATTGGGGAGTGGAAGACGGCCTGCCGCAGGGCAACGTCCGCACGTTGGTCCAACAGCCCGACGGGCGCCTGTTGATCGGCACGGGCGGCGGCATGGCAACCTTCGACGGCCTACGGTTCGCGCCGGTGAAGGCGGACGCTCTGGACACGGTAGCGAATGAACCCGTCAGCGCGCTGCTGTTTTCCAAAACCGGCGACCTATGGATCGGCACGGACGGGCGCGGCGTCCTGCACCGCTCGGGTGCGCGCTCCCGCCAGGTGAGCGAGGATGCCGGACTCACCCAGGAGCGGGTGCGCGGCATGATCGAGGATCGCGACGGCGTGATCTGGGTAGCGACGCAGAACGGCGTTGAGCGGATGATTCCAGGTGCGGCGGGCGATCGCGTCGAATGCCTCAGCGCGCTGGGGCTGGTGCCCGGCGACATCACGGCTCCATTCGCGCCAGACGGCGCCGGAGGCATGTTCATCGTCACCGTGAAAGGATTGTTCCACTGGGCCGGAGGCGCCGCGCGTCCCGTTGCACTTCGCGATCCCGGGCTGGGCGCTGTGAGCGCTGTGTATGCCGACGCGCACGGCCGGGTGTGGGTCGGCACGGAACGGGGGCTGCTGAAGCTTAGCAAGGGGCCGGGCGGATGGAGCGATCAAGTTGCCGCTGGAGTACACGGCCCGGTGACCACCATGCTGCGGGACCGGGACGACAATTTGTGGATCGGCACCCGCGGTCACGGCATCTTCCGCTTGTCGTCAAAAGGTGAGATCACGCATTGGACCAGCGCCGACGGCCTGGCCGACGATAACATCCGCGATCTTTTTGAGGACAACGAAGGCGATCTGTGGATCGGCATGCTGGGCGGGGGCCTGAGCCGCTGGCGCAGCGCCGCGCTGATCCCCTACGGCCCACCGGAGGGCTTTCCACAGAGCTTCGCGTCCACCGTACTGGGCGATCAGCACGGCAATCTGTGGCTCGGAACCTGGGGGCAAGGGTTGTTCCGTCTGCGGCAGGGCAAGCTGGAGCCGGTGGAACTTCCCGGCGCGAGGCGGCAATCGCCGATTCGGGCGCTGGCCGAGGACCGCTCCGGCGGCGTGTGGGTGGGGACGTGGTGGGATGGCCTATATCGTTTCGACGGCGCGGGCATGCGGCGCTACCTCACCGGCAGCGAATCGTTTTCCAACGCCATCAGCGCGCTGCTGTTCGACCGTGACGGCCGCCTCTGGGTTGGCACGTACGCGGGTCTGCTGAAATACGACGGCGGCGTCCCCTCGGCCGGAAAAGGGCAGCTTCTCCTGCCGCAGCGCATGATCACGTGCGTGAAGCAGGCACCGTCGGGAGAGATTCTGGCCGGAACGCCGCAGGGTTTGTACATCATCGAAGGCTCGTTCATCACGACGCTGACGATGAAGGACGGTCTGCCGAACGATGCGGTCATTTCCATCTCCGTGGACAGCGCGGGCGGCGTGTGGGTGGGCACGAAGGCCGGTGGGTTGGAGAGGATCGAGGGGCGCAAGGTGATCCACACACCCGCCGACGCAGGGCTACCGCCGATTCCGATCTATTCGGTGCTCGACGATGGCGCGGGCATGCTGTGGATGGGTTCGACGCGCGGCGTGCTGCGCGTGCCGCGGGCGCAATTGCATGAGTTGGCCGATGGCCGCGCTAAAAGCATCGAGGTGACAGTGCTCGGCAAAAGCGATGGTATGCGGAGCAGCGAATGCGGAGGCTTATCGCAGCCCCCGGCCGCGCGCGCTCGGGACGGCAGCCTGTGGTTTGCCACCGCCAAGGGATTCGCGCACACGAATCCCAGCCAGATCGACGCGCCTCTGCCTCCGCCCGCGCCGCATCTGTCGGGAATCACCATCGACCGCGTACCGGCCGCGTCCCTGGAAAACATCACGATTCCGCCCGGCAAGAGCGACGTGGATTTTCAGTTCGACGCCGTGCGCCTGTCAGACCCTGCGCAATTGCAGTTCCGCTGCAAATTAGAGAACTACGACGCGGATTGGATCGTCACCGGCGCGCGGCATATTTTGTACCGTCGCCTGCCTCCGGGTAAATACCGGTTCGTGGTCTCAGTGCGAGATCATCAAGGGCCGTGGAGCAGCCAGTTTGCCGCCGCTTCCATCCAACAGGCGCCGCGTTTTTATCAACGTTGGTGGTTTTTCGCGTTAGACCTTCTCGCCGCGGCTGGCATCATCGCCATGGCGTTCCGGCACCGGCTGGCGCAGGCGAAATCGAAAGTGGCCTGGGTGCTGGAAGAGCGCAACCGCATCGCGCGCGAATGGCACGATACGTTGATGGCGGATTTTGCCGCCATTTCCTGGCAATTGGAGGCCACGCGCAATCGCTTAGAGAGCGCACCCGCGGAGGCCGAAGCGTCGCTGGACCTGACGCGCACCATGGTGAAGCATTGCCAGACCGAGGCGCGGCGCATCATCTGGGATTTGCGCGGCGGCGAGGAGCCGGTGGGTTTGCTGAGCGAGGAACTGAACAAGACGCTCAGCCTGCTGGGCCCGCGCGCGGCGCTCGAAACCAAGCTGAGTGTGCAGGGCGAAGAACGCCGCCTTTCGCCCGTCTGCATCCATCATCTGGTGTCCATCGGCCAGGAGGCGGTGACCAACGCGCTACTGCACGGCGCGCCCCAGTACGTGAATATCCAGGTGAAATATGCCGCGGACCGCATCTCGATGAGCGTCCGCGATAACGGGCGGGGCTTCCAGCCTCCCGAATCTCCTCAGGCGACGCCGGGACATTTCGGCCTTGCGGTGATGCATGAGCGGGCCAAAAAGCTGGGCGGCGATTTGCGGATTTATTCGGCGCCCGGCGCAGGTACCGAAGTTTGGGTGGACGTACCGGCATGAACGTGCATCCTCTAAAAGTGTTGCTGGTCGAAGACCACTTCCTGGCCCGCGTGGCGCTGCGCTCCGTGCTGAATGGACGCTTCGAGATCGCCATCGCGGCGGAGGCCGAAAGCGGCGAGCAGGCTCTGGAAATGTACGATCGCATCCTGCCCGACGTAACGCTGATGGACTTACGCCTGCCGGGTATCGACGGATTCGAGACCATCGCCGCGATCCGCAAGAAGCATCGCGACGCGCGAATCGTCGTGCTGACAAATTACGAAGGCAGCGAGGATATGTTCCGCGCGCTGCGCCTGGGCGCGATGGCGTATCTGACCAAGGACGCCAGCGGCGACCAGTTGCTGGACGCCATTCTCACCGTGCATGGAGGCGTCCGCTATCTGCCGCGCGCCGTGCGTGACCGCCTTTCAGAGCGCATCCCGGCCGAAGATTTGACGCCGCGCGAACTGCAGGTGTTGACGCTCATCACCAAGGGCAAGAGCAACCGCGACATCGGCACGGAGCTGAAGATCGCCGAAAAAACCGTGCGCATCCACGTCAGTAGCGTGCTCGATAAGCTGGGCGCGCGGGACCGGACGCAAGCGGCGATTTACGCGATTCAGCAGGGGATCGTGCACCTGCCTTAGCCGCAGCCGATGGGAGCGGACTAGAAGATGACTGCCCGGCCCTCAATGGCCAGGTAGGGCTTGAACGTGCCGTCCTCGAAGCCGCGCTTTACCTCGTCGGGCGTCGTGAAGCGTTCGAACCACGGCCGCGCGTACAGGTCAACATCTGCTTGGGTGGCAGCGTAAAGAGCGTCCTCGTTATCGCGAGCCCGGAAAATATATCCTTGTTCCCGCGTCATTGCGCCCCTCCCCTTCGGCAACTTGGGCAGTTGCAGCATGACACCTATCGGTTTGCAATCGATCGTCAGCCGGAGGAAAAATCGTGTTTCGACACGGCTGGTCAAGCCTGTCAGCAACCGCAGCGCCTGAATGACATCGACGTCCCGCCTCCACTCCGCACCCTGCCGGTCAAACCCAATCGGTGAAAGCGCCGCACGTACGCCGGCATGGATCCCCTCTGCGAGCCCCACGGGATCGATCTCCGATGGCTCGGACGCCGGCTTTGGCCTCCATTCGAGATGGGCTCTCACGTCGTTGCCAAAACCGGCGGCCATCAGCAGATTGCGAAAATCTCTCCGCGCTAGCGTTACCGCCTTTTCGAGCTCCAGAAGATCTCCGTCGCTGTATTTGAGGGCCGCAATCCGGCAACGTTCGGTCTCTGGTACCTTTCCGTCAAGTCCTTCGCGCAGCAGCGCCTTGGCACGGTCACAATTTTCCGGCAGAAACAGTGTTTCCAGACAACGGAGCGTCTCTGGACTCAATTCGGCGCCCGGCCGTGTTCGTTCGAATGGGTCCACGGAGTTTCCATCGGCCGGGTGAGAAGGAAACCTTAGAGACCCAAAACGACCATTCGCGCCGCGCATCAGGGTCAGTAACGTGCTCGATAAGCTGGGCGCGCGGGACCGGACGCAAGCGGCGATTTACGCGATTCAGCAGGGGATCGTACACCTGCCGTGATTTCCCCGTAGTGCTGATACACACGGGCGAAGACGTTGTCCCAGGAGTAAGCGACGGCGGTATTGCGTGCGTCGCGCGACATACGCATGCGCTGCGAACGCGCCAGGCGCAGATGCAGCACGGCGCGCAAAATCTCCTCCACCGAATCGGCGACGTAGCCGTTTACGCCCGGCTGGACCAGATAGCGCGGCCCTCCCGCGGAACTCACAATGGCCGGCACACCCGATGCCATCGATTCCAACACAACGTTGCCGAAGGTGTCGGTTTTGGAAGGAAACACGAACAGGTCCATGTTGGCGTAGGCTTCGGCCAGGGCCTCGCCACGCAGGATACCGGGGACCCAGGCGCGCTTCATATGTTGGCTGAGCCATTCCCGCTCGTTGCCATCGCCGACGATCGAAAAGCGGCAATCACAGACGCCCGCTTCCTGCAGCGCGCGCTCCAGATCGGCCAACAGACGGACGTTTTTTTCCGGCGAGAGGCGTCCGACGAAGCCAATCGTCAAATCGCCTCCCTCGCGCGTGCGGCGTGCGGGCGAGTACAGATTCGTATCGATGCCGCGCTGCATTAAATAGGATGGGCGCTTCAGGCGCCTCTCCAGCATATCCACCAACTCCGGATTGGGCGCGAACAGCAGCTTCGCCAAGCGATAAAACTGCAACGTAATATCGAGTGTGGCTGTTTCCGAAATCCCTACGGCGCGACGGCGCAACCCGTCATTCATCCAGCCGAGCTTGCGTTCCAGGCGGCGCGCGGCGAATTCGTGCAGATTCGTGTGCCAGGACGCGGCGAGGGGCACCTTCATTTGGTGCGCAAGGATCACGCCGAGCAATCCGCAGTGACTGGGCCCGGTCACGTGCACCAGGTCAGGCTTGAACGCGGCAAGCTTGGCGCGAAGCTCGCCCAGGTGGCGGGCGAACAGCAGGTCGAACGACAAATCGCGCTCCAGCCCGAGCGCGGCGTTGGAGCTTTGAAGCTCGAAAGTCTCAAAATCGCCTTCGCGCCAGTGGCGCGTTTCCGGTCCGGCATGCACGGAGAAAAAAGGATGGCCGCTGCGCACGGCGAATCCGGCGAACTCCCGGCTGGTGAGCGCCACGCCGTTCACTTCATGAAAACTGTCGGTGAAAAATGCAACTCGCGGCTTCATAGCAGCACCTCGTTGCGGGCGAAAGCGAATCGGAACGCCTGCCGCAGCGATGGATGGCGCAGCAGTTGCAACCCCCGGACAAAGATCGTGACGGCCAGCGGTTCGCGGTCTTCCCATCCCGAGCCCAGATTTCGCACGTCGCCGTTTTCATAGCGATAAAACGTCCGGTCGCTCCATTTGCGCCAACCCAGCGCATGCTGGGGATTGTCTCGCAGAATGTCTTCCATGTTCTGCACAATCCGGAGGACGAACGGCTCAAGATACTGCTTGGTCACGAGGATGTGGCTCTCGCCGGCGCGGACCTCCGCGACGAACTGCGCAAACGTCACGGCATCGGTAAGGTTGAGAATCGTGTTGGGTTCCAGCGCATGGCGGTCGCCTCCGGAAATCAGAGGCTTATCGAACTCATCTGCCAGGCCGGACACGCTCTTGTTCTCTTTCCACGGACGGAGGCCGTTCAGCTCGAACGCGTGCAGGCGATCTCGATGCACGGCGGCGAACCGGCGGGCGGCGTCGCGATGCGCCTCTTCGCCAATGCCGCGTTCATCCCAGTTCGGATGATTGAACACGATCAGCGTGGCCGGATTGGCCGCCAGCGAATCGAGCAACTCTGCGAGGCGCGCGGGCTCGGGGTGAGCAGTGAAAGCCCTCAGTTCAGCTATGGTATTCCGGGCATTGTCTGGCACAATGTTGTGAACACCCAGATGGAAGAACGTGTTTTCAAACGGCACCGTCCATTCCACGGAGATGGGAATATCGCGGCAGGCGTCGAGCACGCGCAGGTTGAGCGGCGCATCGATCGTGTCGTGGTCGGTGAGCGAGACCAGCGCGTTCATGCCCAGGTTGTGAATCTGCGCGCACTCCAGCTTAACCGCGTCCAAAGGAGCGCACGGAGGTGTCCACCAGGCGCGCCTTAAATCCAGCGAAGCGCCGTCGTGCGCGGCGCGATAACGCTCCTCGCCTTTTTTGAGCGCGAAAGCCATGGGCGGACAGCTGCGCGACAGTTTGTAGATGAAATCCAGCGTTTCCTCGGAATGCAGCGTGTGGCCATGCAAGGACACGCCGGTGCGAAAGCGGCGTTGCGTCGTCTCGGATTCGAAATAGATAGGGGGAGTCTTCATACTTGCTCCTGTTTGATCAGCGATCGAAACCCTGGTCCGCTGATTTGCGGATCGCGTTCGAAGGACAAATGTAGAAAGCTCTTGGGCCGGAACTCAAAGCGTAGAGGCAGGCCGGAGCCGTCCGAAGGGTCGTACCAGACTCGGAATTCGCTTTCCTGATTGGTGTCCGGCTCCACGATTTTCGCCACCATGGACAACCCTTCCGGGACCGGTGACACTTTCGTTTTCAGGCGGTAGAGCTTGGCGTTATGCACGAAGGTCCGTTCGCTCGACGGCGCATTCGCCGCGAACGCGGAGCGGACCGCATGCAAGAACGGTAGATACGCCGCACCGCGATCTCCGCCGGGCAGTTCCTTCACCGGCGACAAGCGATCTTTCATCTCCGTAATCAGCCGCGGATAATCCAGCCATGTATAGGTGGCGGGAAACGTCAGGTGATCCAGCGCCGATGCGTAACCGGTGGGCAGTGCATGGCCGTGCGCCACCGAGACGGACTGCTGGCCGCTTCGCTCCGCATATGCCTTCTTCGCCTGGTCGAGGTTCTTCTCAGCGGAGCTGGTCATGAAACTGAAATACGCGGTTTCGACGGCCGCACCCGATACTTCTCGCACGGCTTCCTGCACCATGCCAAAGCGGTTGAATCCCTTCAGGCGTTGCGGCCACGATCCGCTGACGAACTGGATCGCAGAGACACCCGCGGGCGACTGTTCGATCATGGCGCATGCGCCTCCCACGTTATCCTTAGTGAACAGAGGAACGCCCAACAGCGTGATCGTCGCTTTGACCCGATAGCGACGGAGGTTGGAGGCCGATGCGGCCCGTGTTCCATCTCCCGCTACGCGGTCGATTTCCAGAAGATCCGCTGCACGGCCCAGCGCGGAGGCCGCCAGCAGCCTGAGCACTGCTCTGCGGCTTGCCTTGAGTCTCAACATATGACAAGCATCGCGTCCAGGTGTTTACCGTTTGATCTCGACCGAATGAATAAAACAAAAAATGTTAAATTTGTTCTCGACGTTTGGCCATCCGCGCCAGCGCAATCGGGCCGGACAGCAGAAAGCCGCCGATCAGAGCAGGGATCCGCCTTAGGTCCGAGCTCATGGACGTAGCGTTTTCTCCTACGACGAGGGCGCCGCGGCGCATCGCGTACAGATTGAACAGGACCGCGATTTCGGTGAAGATCACCGACGAAATCATGCTGCGGGCGAGATTCGGTGTGCCTGCGGCGAAGTGAACGGCCAGTTCCAGGGAATGCGAAATCAGCGGCAGGAGGATCAAGAGAGTGAGCGTAGCCAAAGCAGCGGGTTCGACGGTGCGGAAGGC
>Ga0209698_10006683_pt1 | contig 12217 bp, 13 predicted proteins | sample LitLauG_LLR_2012_FD_187203 | JGI IMG/M metagenome (GOLD analysis project Ga0209698, IMG submission 187203) | Freshwater sediment microbial communities from Pennsylvania, USA - Little Laurel Run_MetaG_LLR_2012 (SPAdes) (version 2) | ecosystem: Environmental > Aquatic > Freshwater > Creek >...
GAACGGGGGAGATCGACGTGTCCGAGTGACCGCCGCACTCGACGGACCGAAGACCATCGAGATCGCCGTCAGCGATTCCGGCCCCGGCATTCCCGCCGACCAACTCACACATATTTTCGATCCCTTTTTCACGACCAAGCCTAAAGGTATGGGCATGGGTTTGGCTATTTCTCGCACGATCATTGAGGCGCACAACGGTCGGCTCTGGGCTGAGAATCAAAACGACGGTGGGGCATCGTTCCGATTTACACTGCCGATCGCAGAGAAGGATGGCTCGAAATGAGCGAGACCGCCCCTATCATTCACGTTGTCGACGATGATGCGTCTTTCCTTACTGCGATCTCGCGGCTGCTCCGGGCAAACGGATTCTCTGTAAAGGCATATTCGTCAGCGCATGAATTTCTCGCACAACGTGATGCAGATGCACCAGGGTGTGTGCTGGCTGATTTGCGGATGCCTCAAATGAATGGACTCGATCTGCAATCTGCCCTCGCTCAGTCTACCAATCCGCTGCCGATTGTCTTTTTGACCGGACATGGAGACATTTCCTCGACCGTGCGAGCCATGCGCGGTGGGGCCGAAGATTTCCTGGAAAAGCGCGCTCCAAAAGAGACGCTGCTGGACGCCGTGACGCGCGCCCTAGGCCGCGATTCACGGGAGCGTGGCGCGCGCGAACGGAAGCGTGAGCTACGCGCGCTCTTCGGCACGCTCACCGAACGCGAACTCGAAGTGCTGTCTCATGTGGTGCGGGGACGACTCAACAAGCAGATCGCAGGGGACTTGGACATCCACGAGCGGACCGTGAAGCTGCACCGCACCGCGATCACAACGAAACTAAAGGTGCAATCCGTGGCGGAACTTACCCGACTGACGCAAGAGGCTGACGTCTTTCCCGAGGCCTCACGGACCTTCCCCAAAGGGCAGTAGACGGCATTTCCCTCCATCCCTATAGTGCTAATCGGATCGCGATGAACTGCATTTTACCCACGTATGTTGCAGTTGTTGATGACGACGAGAGCATTTGCCGGTCATTCGGTCGGCTATTGCGTGCGGCCGGACTTCAGCCGGTGACGTATGACTCGGCGGAATCGTTTCTCGCGGACACGAAGCATCCCGAGTTCGGCTGCCTTGTGTTCGATATTCAGCTTGGAGAGATCTCCGGCATAGAACTCGCTCAGCGACTTTCGGCTGCAGGCGGGCGCACGCCCATCATCTTCATTACTGCTCATGACGATCCTGAGGCGCGCAGTGCGGCCGACGCGCTGGGTTGCGCGGCTTACTTCCGAAAAACTGATTCCGGCAAGGAAGTGCTCGAAACCATTCGGAAGGTAGCACATTAGCTTCGCGATAAATTGCTCAGGGCCAAAGCTATGCAGGATTCGGGACCCGATACCGGCTCTAGAGAGAGCGAGAGAGACTTATGGCGTGTAGCGCGTGTGGGTCGGAAAAACAGGCAGAGTTCAGTGCGGAAATGAATATCCACTTTCCTGGCGGGAGAGGGCTCGACAAGCCGGTGGTCTGGGTATTTCCGCAGCTTCAGGTCTGCCTCGGCTGCGGCCTGACACGATTGACGATTCCAGATACCGAGTTGCGTTTACTTGAGAAGGGCATTGCCGCCTAAGGGTAGGGCTGGCGGAGAGAGATTTCCGCTGCCCAGGTTTTTGCGGTGGCATCGGAACATGTGTCGCATTTTGTCTGAGAGGTTGGAATAATGAGCAAGCTCCCCCGCATTCTAATTGCTGATGACCATAATCTAGTGGCCGAACTGTGCAAGAAACTCCTGGAGACCGATTTCGACGTGGTCGGAGTCGTTGCGGACGGTCGAGCCTTGGTGCGTGCGGCCGGCGAATTGAAGCCGGACGCGATCGTGCTCGATGTAGCGATGCCGATCCTGAATGGCTTGGATGCCGGGCGGCAAGTGAAGGAAATGCTGCCTTCCGTCAAGTTGGTTTATCTAACCATGAATCCCGATCCTGAAGTGGCTGCCGAAGCCTTCGCTCGTGGCGCCTCAGGCTACCTGCTCAAGACATGTGCATCGACGGAAATGGTGCAGGCGGTTCGTGACGCATTGCGTGGTAAGACGTATCTATCACGAGCCCTGTCGCGCGACACAATCGATTGCTTACGTTGGCAGCACAAAGAACTGGTCGACGAGAACAAGCGCCTGACCGACCGCCAGAGGGAAGTGTTGCAATTGCTGGCCGAAGGCAAAGTTATGAAAGAAGTCGGCGGTATCCTCCACATGACGACCCGGACGGTTGCTTATCACAAGTATCGAATCATGGAAGTCATCGGCGCCAAGAGCAATGCGGAACTCGTCAAATACGCCGTACGAAGTCACATCGTTGCTGCTTAGATAGAGTCGGGAGTACTCTGGAGACCGCTACTCACAAACTGGTGGCCCTTTAGCACTGCATCCACGGCAGGGAGCAGATCGAGCGCCGCTCTTGCTTTCAGAATGTAGCCTTGAGCCCCCGAACTCAGCGCTGCCTGCACCACGTCCGCGGAGGCCTCCTGGGTGACGAAGAGTATCTTGGACCCTGGGGCAAGCTTGCGAATCTGTCTAGCGGCCTCGATTCCATTCAGCGTTGGCAGTCCGAGGTCGAGAACAATCAAGTCCGGCTGGAGTTCTTTAGCTTTGTGAACCGCTTCCAGTCCATCAGATGCCTCGCCAACGACCTGCAACTCGGGATTTTTTCGCAGTGTGGAACAGACAAATCCCCGCCAAGCTTGGAAATCGTCCACCACCAGAACCCGAACTGTGGACACCCTGGCGCGCCCCTTCCTCAATCGATCATTACGTTTTTGTTTGGTGAGTTCAAAATATAGCGTTCAGCAACGGGAAATAACGCGCGTAGAGAATGGCGCCTCAATTTCGATCAAATCGCGAGCGACTCGAATGTTGCGAACTGGGATGACGTGTTCTGACCAGCTACGCCAAACTAAATCCCAATTTAAACTGAATTGTAGCACCTCAGACCTGCAGTCGACCCCGCGAAGCACGAATGCTTCGTGCGGTAGATGTGCTGCTTCTCAGTTCGAAAGGCGATTCGAGGCGCTGGGCCGGTGACGTTCCGACCGGCCCTGTTTTCAATTTAACTCATCGTCTTTGTAGTACTTGGTGCTCTTCGCCGTGATCTCGACGGCGAGGCCCTTGTCGGTGAGCTGATACATCCAAACTCCGTCCGAGACCGACATCGCTCCGCCCATCGATCCACCCTTGTCTCCGTTTTTCGCGGCGGCCGTGGCTTGTCCGCCGAACTGCCAGCCGGAGTTCACGAAACTGTCGAAGGCTATTTCGTTGTCGAAAACAAAGACTACACGAAATTTCTTCACGCCCATGCCGAGTCCCGCTTGTACTTCGAGCATTTTCATGAAGGTCTCATGCTTGGTCTTACCGTTGACCGCGATGCCCTTCCCGCTACCGGAGCCGGCGACCAAAATCTTTACACCAACGTCACTGAAAACTGCATGCCCGGCGGCTCCATCCACTACTGCTTTGGCCTTGGGGTCCGCCTTGTAAAGGTCCTTGAGGGTTTCTTGCGCCATGTCTCGAATCGCTTTTTGCTTCTTTTCGATCTTGGAGTCGGCGGCGAATCCTGCCGTGGCCAGCGCGCAGATCAGCGCGACAGCGATGAGGCTATGTGTATACGTCGCTTTCATACGCACGTCCTTTGGTGGAGTCCTCGGTCTTCGGTGGCCGCAGCGCGATGAGAGGGAGGTTGATCCAGATAAAATCTATCTCCGGAGACAGCGGGTCGCGACTGGCAGAAATAACAGTTGGCTGAGAACCAACTGGATCGTCTGGCTCTTCAGCGTACTACAAGGAGTTCCATGTTTACTTCGCAGTCGCGCCGACGGGTTCGGCATGCATCCGAACGGCGACTGGGGCCCCCTCTGCAACAGAAATCTGGCTTACTTCTTCAAACGCGAAGACGCGATTCCAGTCGGTCTTCATGCTCACCACTGTCCAGCCATTGTTCTTCGCGTGATCGTAGAGTGCCTGCGTGAAGGACCCCATCGCGACGTGTGGCAATCCGTTTGCCGGGCCATAGGCGGTTTCGCGTGCGCCATCATCGTGCAGAACCAGAAGCTCGAACCGCGCGCCGCTGCCACCCTGTGTGTATTCCAGCATTTCCCGGTCGCCGTCAGAGTTGCCGAACGCGGCAATGGGACGGCGGCCAATGTGCTGGTTGATGGCAACGGGCTTGCCGCCTTTGTCGTCATTGAAGTTTGGCTCGGGCAGGCGCACAAGGACGGATTTACCGTCACGGATTTCGAACTTTGTCTTGATGCTGCTGCCAATCACCTGCTCGGGTTGGATGCCGTAAATCTGCTCCGCCCATGGACGCATGAACTCAATGCCACCGCCCGAGACGATATACGTCTTAAAGCCGTTCGCGCGCAGGTAGGTGAGCAATTCGAACATGGGTTGATAGATCATTTCCGTGAAGAGCTTGCCGGTCTTCGGGTGTTTCGCGGTGGCGATCCAGTCCGTGACGATCTGCTCGAATTCCGTTGTCGTCATCCCTGTGTGCGTGGCCATGAAGAGGTCGAGGACTGCGCGGTCACCGCCTGCGGCCGCGGTTTTCAAGTCGCCCTTGAGCAGTGAGGCAAACGGTTCCCTGGTCTTCCACTCGGGGTGCTGTGGGGCGAGAGCTTTCACGCGGTCGAGTGCAAAGTAAAGCTGAACCGGTAGGGGCTGCTCGTACCAGAGCGTGCCGTCGTTGTCGAACGTGGCGATGCGTTCGGGCACGGGAACGAAATCTGGACTGCCTTCTGTCGTCACTCGCCGGACGAACTCGAGGATGGATTGTTTCGCCGGGCCATCGTTCCAGGAGGCCAGCGGCTTTGCCTGGAACTCCCAGATCTTCTTCGCAGCGGTGCCGAAATTTCCGAGTTGGTAGATTGCCACTCCATCTGCCTTAAAGGTAAAGGAGGTGAATGGCTCCGCTTTCAGTTGTTTTACGAAGTCTTCGTGGGCGACGCCGAGCGTGACATGCGGCAAGTACTTCGGGCCGCTGGACTCGGGGATGAAATGCTCGACCCAATTTATGGTCTCCGCGTTGATCTCTGTTCCAACGAATGCCGCGGCGTTGCCGTTGCTCACAGAAAACGGCGCGACCGCGTCAATCACCTTCTGATGCAGGCGCTTCAACTCAGGCGTGAGTTCGACAAGGTAAATTGTGACAGCCACTCCTGCCCAGATTCCATATTCGTGGCCCTTCGCTTTTAGCTGCAACTCCGTGGGCCGTTCGGTGGCGAATACCCTTGTGAGCGCAGCCGTCACCGCGTCGAGATCTCTTGCTCGGACGAAGCGCTGCAATAGGGTGATATGAGGTGCATGTGTCGCATCCAAGGCATAACCCGCCGGGTAGTTTCCTCGCAAGCGAGCGTTGACGACGTCAGACTTCTCGACCATCGTACGATCCGGCTCAAGTAAGACATCAATGGCGATAAGGGTTTCTGTGGCGGGTTGCATGGCTATCCCCTGAGTCTCTGGTATCGGTTCGCTGCTTGTTTGGGCATACATGAGTTGGAACCATACCGATGCGAATCCAAGTACAACAAGGAGTTTGAGAATTGTTCTCATGATTGCCTGCCGTCGAAGGACCGGGTGTCCTGATCCAGCGCCATAGTCTATGAACTCCTGGACGCGCTGCTAACTGGCAAAACTGACAGCCTGCATGGGAACCTCAGATGCTCCTTGGAATAGGGCGGCGGAAGGCTGTCCCGTCAGTTGGGTCTCCCCAGCCAGGAGTATTGCCAAGCGACCGACACGTTCTGGTAATTGCCGCCGTACTGAATGTAGGTACCGTTGCTGTAGCCGAGTTTTAAAGACTGGTGCTTGCTGATCGGAATGGCAGCGGTGCACCCGAGACGAGAGTTTTTCTCGCGGGTGAGCGGGTTTTCTACGCCCGCGACGCTCGTGGCTCCGCCGACCCAGAAATTACCGTCGATCGAGACCCAGAGCCGGCGTGTGAAGTCGTAACTCAAGTGCGTTTCGAAAGATCCCATCGGGTTTTGCGATTGAGATCTCGTCCCCGGAAAGAAGCTGTTGCGCGACCAGAAATCATGATTCGTGGTAAAGAACCACACTCCCGCGTACCCGTCGACCACCCATTTGCCCCAGCGCTGGGAATAGCCGAACTCAGGCTTGAAAGACCAGCGGTTCGTGCCCCAGTTAATCAGCTTTGTCGGATCGTACTGGCCAGTGGGAGCAATCACTTTCAGGCCGGCGCCCAGCAGGACTTTTTGGTGCCATTTGAGGAAGTCTTGAGGCGGCATCGCCGGGCCACCATGGAGGTTGACCGAAAAGCGATAGACCGAATCTGTCAGACCCGAGCGGTACAGATTCTGCCCGGCTCCCTGCAGAGTTCCCTGGAAGTGTCCGATTCCGTAAGGCAATGCAGCGACGATGTTGGCCGATCGGCCAAACAGGCTGAACGAGTGGTAGTAAGCAAAGATCGGAACGCTGTATTTCCCCTTTGCGTCACTGACTGGGAGCGCGCCGTTGAAGTCGATGCTGCCGTCGTAAAAAGAGTAGGTCAGCGTGACCGCGTTGGAATGGATCGGCGTGATGACATAGGCACGGGGTGCAAGGTCCTGGGCACGGAGTGTGCTCGGCAGACCGAGCACCAAAGCGAGCGCCACTCCGAGCCCGAAGAAGTATCGCGTTCCCATCACCCGGTGCCTTTCAGAAGCACGAGGACGCCGCATCGGAGGAACTTTCCTCACCCGTATCGCGCGGCGCCAATCATGCTCGGTTAGTGCGCTCCAAGCGCCTTGTAGTCGGAATTCGTGGTCGTCACCATCAATTTCTTGGCGGTGGCGTTAAGCACGGTCTGCTGCACGTAATTTGTGCTGTCCGGCAAACTGGCAAACTGAATCGCCATTGTGACCACATCCTTCGGATCATCCAGGTACGTGTTCACGTTCACCGAGCTGATCTTCTTGGTAGCTGCGTCGAAAGAGAGCGTCAACTGGTCGCCGGCCTGGGCATAATCTTTGAAAACGATCTGCGTCACGCCGGAACTTGGATTGGGACTCAACGAGGCTTTTCCCGCCTGGAAAGCCTCTTGCATATTCTGCGGATTCGGTGGGACGTACTTGGCCAGGAGAACTTTCACGTTCCCCATGTAGTCCTTCATCTCTTCCTTCTTGTTCGCGATTACTTTCTGCTTCATTCTTCCGCCACTCGGAGGCGGAGGCGGAGCCGTCAGCGCGGTCTTCTGCACTTTTCCGTCCGGGCCATACTGGCACGCTGATTGGCTGGCAGGCTTGGGGTCACCCTTCAGGGTTAGTTGGGTTGTTTCGATCCACTGATACTGGTGCAGTTTCTGCTGGTTTTCCGCGACCGATTGCTTCACGGCCGTAAGTTTCTGTTGGAGATCCGCGCCTGCTCCCGCAGCAGTCTGGGCGATTGCGGAAGCGACAACCGTCAATATCGTGGCGGCGATGAGCAGCGTGCGTTTGTTGGGGAAACCAGCAGAACTGAATGCGATCTCGGTCTTGGCCATCTGCTTCCGTGCTTGCGTAAGCGCTATGTTCATGATCTTGTCCTCACTGACTTCGGTTGTTTGTCTACGGAATGGTCCGATACTTTGTACGAGTACTTGGCGAAAAGGCTTGAGGTCCCTACTTCATGCCGAATACGGTTACGTGCGCCTTTCCCTTCAGGAATCCCTTCGTGTCGTACCAGAAGTCGATCCTGCGGATTCTGCGTTTTCCAGCGCCCGCCAAATCGATCTGCCGGCTCTCTCCGCCTTCAGGAATGTTGCTCCGGACAGCGATCTCCTCAGGTGCTCCGTTTTCGTAGGTGATGACCAGGCGCTGCAGGTTCAACGGGGCGCCCGTCACTTTGAGCTTGATCCGGCGGAAATCGTTGAAGGGACCAGCCACGACGATCCCATCGTGATCGGCCTTAAAGCTTGCCTCGGTTGACGAGATGACGCGCCAGCTTCCAGGAGGGCCGCCACGCGGTTGAGAGACCGTCTGTGCATGTACCGAGGCCACCCACCCTACCGCGAGCACCACAACTGTTGCGGCGAATGCCAGCTTGCTGAATCTTGTATTTAACTCTGTCCTATGTATGTTCACTATTTTGTCCAGTCTGCGCCTTCGGCTCTCGGCGACTCCTCGCAAGAAAGAGTGAGTTGCCGAAGTGCCATTAGCAACGCCTGAGCAATAGTCTTCTTCGTATTACCAAGCGGCAACTGTCTAAACTGACAGGCCATTGATTTGGAACATGTTCTCGTCGATGTAAGGGATCCATCGGACGAAACGGACCGCTTCGCTCTAATCTGCCTTCGGAATGAGCGAGAACATCCCGACAATTCAGACATCCTCCTGTCAACACTGACAGTGCATTCCTTGCCACCGGACAGCTATAAGGGTGCCTGATGTGCTAAGAAATCTTTTCACGCGAATTCCAAAGATGAGGTAAACAAATGAAGAAACTCCTGATTGTGATTGCTATGTTGTTCTTTGCCATGCCATCGTTTGGCGATGACTTGGACCAGTACATTAAGTTGCTCAAGACAGACCTGAAAGCCGACGCAAGGGACATCGTCAGCAAGGGGATGGTGACATTCACGCCCGAGGAAGCCAAGAGATTTTGGCCGATCTACGAGTCCTACATGGCCGAGCGTGAGAAGTTTCTCGATGCACGACTTGCGCTGATCATGGACTACGCCGACAATTTCGACAAAATGACGGATGAGAAGGCGCAGCAACTGTTGAACCGACGGTTCGAGCAACTGAAGCTGAGGAACCAATTGGATGAGAAATACCGGCCGCAATTCGCCACGGCACTGTCGCCCCGGCGACTCGTCCGCTTCTATCAGATTCAGCAGGAACTCGAGGTTATGATTGAACTCAAGGCCATTTCGACTATCCCGATGATGAAGTGGTGGCAAGGGGAGTGAAGGGGACCTCTTATCTTCCCTGAAAAACGTCCGGCTAGGTCGCCGCATCCTGTGTGGCGACTTAGCTGGCGGTACTATTCCTATCGGTCGTACCCAAGTGGCTAAAGAGAATGCACCCGAGGCCCGCCATGGTCAAAATTATCACCACCGGACTGTCCGGGCACTATGGACTAAGAAGCTGGTTCAGCATGTCGGGTGCTGATCGGCGTTTCTAGACCCTAACTTCGTCAGAAAATGGCCGAGATTTGGTGCAAACTGATGCTGCCTATTTCCGACGAGCAACCATAAGACCTTAGCTGTTCTCAGTTGCTTCTCTCACTATCCGGGCAGCGGCTTGGCTGGCATCCTCCTGGCTTGCACCCGTGGATCGCGAACGCCTCCGCGATTTCCACCATTCTTTCATTCTCATAGGCTTTGGTCGATTTGAACTGAGAGTTGCATCGTTCGCAGATGCCGAGAGCGAGAATATCGCGTTTTATTACCCGAAGTTTGCGTTTTGACATATCCAGAGTCTTCCACAGCCAGTTCCGAATACCAGCCTGTGGAAATTCAAGCTGTGTACCACTACCGATGTGCGCCGACTCGACAAGCAAAAGACTGTGAGCTTATTCGTCTCTTCAGCACGCCGAAGTTCGATCCGGAGACAAATGAGGATATTTATCTCAACCGCGTCTACTGCCGTGACAGAGCAGCTTGTGTGGGCATTGCGCCCGTTACACTGGCCAGCAACGTGTCCTTTTCAGCGGCCGTCATCTGCATGATCTCGTCGGCGAAACGGCCGGAGCGGACCAGTTTGGTCATAATCTTCATCGTTCCATCGATATGATTGAAAAATGCCTTGTACGCGGCGCACAAATAGTTGAGCCCATCCTCTCCATCTGGCGTCTTGATAAAGCGGTTCTTGGGACACTCGCCGTGACAGGCAAACCGCACTTCGCAATCGCGGCAGTAACGCGGCAGAGTATTCTTCTTATCCTGCCCAAATTTGACCTGTTGCGGCGAAGAAAGCAGCTGGATCAAATGAGTTTCCTTAATATTTCCGAGCTTGTAGGCAGGCTCCACAAAATGATCACAGCTGTACAGATCGCCGTTATGCTCTAGCGCCACGGCTTGTCCGCAGGTCTCCGAAAAAATGCATACTGCACCGGGAGCTCCTACCCAGTTGGCCAGGGCCGAGTCAAAATGCTGAACAAAAACCTTCCCGACATCTGTTTTCACCCACTCATCGAAAATGGCAATCAGAAAGTCTCCATAGGTCTTCGCGTCGACGGACCGCTCTGTGACTTGGTTGCCTTCAATCGTATATAGCGGCCGGTCCCCGCCCGGGCGTTCACTCCAGCCCTCATTGGCAACCGGCAGCATTGAAGCACTGACACGCTCGATTATCGGAATGAACTGGATAAAATCCGCGCCCAATTCATCGCGGAAGAAGCGGTACACGTCTAACGGGTGTTCTTGATTCGCGGCATGCACGGTGCAGAGGATATTGACGTCGACTTTGTGTTTTCTTAGAAATTCGAGACCGCGCATGACCTGGTCGAATGAACCGGCCCCACCCTTATTCACTCGATAGACATCGTGCAGTGCTTTTGGCCCATCCACACTGAGCCCGACCAGGAAGTTGTTCTTCTTGAAGAATGAACACCATTCATCATCGAGCTGCGTTCCGTTGGTCTGGACCGTGTGTTGGATCTGCTGGCCGGGGCGCTTCAGTTTGTTGACGAGCTCGACCGAGCGCTTGAAGAACTCCAGCCCCATTAGGGTCGGCTCGCCACCCTGCCAGGCCACATCCACGTGCGGAGCCCGATGACTCTCGAGCAATTGCTTGAGATACGTCTGTAGAAGATCTTCCGCCATCTGAAATCGGCTGCCCGGGTAAAGCATCTCTTTCGACAAGAAAAAGCAGTACTTGCAATCGAGATTGCAGATTGCGCCTGTCGGTTTGATCAAGACGTGGAAGCAGGGCGGTGCGTTTGCAGGGAGGGTGAAGCCACCGCCCTGTCGAAATGTGGTTGGATTAGTCATGGTTTCACTCTCAAATAGTCTGGGCCCCAGAGTGCGGACGTGTAACTGTCAAAACAGACAGGTTTGCCCTTCGGGTTTTACTCTTCAGTTCAACTTCTGACACACAGATCTTGCGCACATCGGAAGCACTCGAAGGCTTCGTCAGGGACGATGCCTGCGGTTCGGTTGTTGCCTTCGTAGGTCGCGTATAGGGGTTTTTCGTCACAATCGACTGACGCCTCCTCATTCGAGCGCTTCGTTTGGGCGCCACGCCGCCCGTCGCGGAGCCCTCTGGTGTATGATCACCGTTTGTTTCGATTATGGTTTTCGATCAGAGCCGAGTCTTTGCCTACCGAACGCGATGGGCCGTTAGCTTAGCCATCGCCGCCGTTCTCACGTTGTCACTGGACGCCGCCAGTCAGGTTCCGGCTAATACTCCGGCACCATCTCCGGACGCTCATCAGGATGAGACCCAATCTCAAGAGATTGCCAAGCAACTCGTGAATCCCGTCTCGCCAGTCAGGAGCTTCCCGTTTGTCAGCAATCTCGATTTTCGGCTGGGAGCTAAGCAGGATGGCTTTCGTTACACCATGAACTTCCAGCCTTTGCTCCCGTTCAAATTGAACAACCACTGGAACCTGATTTCGAGGACGATTGCTCCTTTTGTCCATCAGAGCGATGTGGTTGGGAATAGCAGTCAAACGGGACTAGGGGATTTTCTCCAGAGCTTTTTTATTTCGCCGCGAAGGACCAAGCCGTTCATGTGGGGAGCAGGACCCGCCTTGCTCATTCCTACCGCAACGAGTACTTTCCTCGGTACGGGAAAATTGTCCATTGGTCCAACGCTTGTGATCTTGCGCCAGCAAGGTGGCTGGACTTACGGTGGGCTCACCTATCATGTCTGGTCGATTGCGGGGGACAACACAAGACCTGATGTGAGTTCAACTTTTGTACAACCGTTTTTCGCCTATACCACCAAGTCGGGTTGGACCCTCAATGCCAACTCCGACTCTACGAAGAATTGGAGCACCGGCAAGTGGGGTGTCCCGGTAAACATTTTCTTGACGAAGCTAGTGCGGGTAGCTGGACAAGCAGTAAGTATGGGTGGCGGAGCAAGATGTTGGGCGACGGCACCGACTGGCGGACCTCAAGGGTGCGGGGTACGGGTCAACGTTACTCTTGGATCCTCGCGCTTGTCGCTCTGAACGTTTTCTTCCAACTTGATGTCCACCGAAGGCTATTCGAGGGGGTGCACCTCATTTACGGTATGGATTGAAGTCTAACGG
>Ga0209698_10006684_pt1 | contig 12216 bp, 11 predicted proteins | sample LitLauG_LLR_2012_FD_187203 | JGI IMG/M metagenome (GOLD analysis project Ga0209698, IMG submission 187203) | Freshwater sediment microbial communities from Pennsylvania, USA - Little Laurel Run_MetaG_LLR_2012 (SPAdes) (version 2) | ecosystem: Environmental > Aquatic > Freshwater > Creek >...
CTCGGCTCCCGGGGCTCGTGCTGGTCCGCCGTGCGCACGGTGGCGCGACCGTGGTTTGACCCACCCCAAATGCGGGGGCGCAGCGGATTCGCACCCCGGCCGGGACGCCGAGACTACCCGTGCACACCGGCGGACTCTCCTCCCCGAACCGGCGTGCAGGCCCGCACCGATCCCCATGAGCGCGTCCTCCGCGACACACGGACCACCCCTCTCCCGTGTGAGGCACGGAGGGCGCGTCGGGGAGCACTCGCGACTCCGCGTTGCCGTCTGGCTCGTTAGTCGCCGGCGAGGGTGAGAACTCGATACATCGGCGTCACGACGACGTTCTGAGGGTGAAATGACACGCGCGCTAGTGATCGCGGCGCTGAGCTCCCAGCAAGGTCGCTGGCCCTCCCGCGACGTTACGTAGTCTGCGGCACCGCCGCCGCGTGCTTTCCCCTGCAAGGGTGGGGTTTGCAGGCTTGACACGGTCTCCGCTGCGCCTATAGTGAAACCAGCGTCCGGTGTGCCTACTCATGCTTGAGGGGCGGCCCTGGGCGCCACGTGAGGGGGCGGCTCGGCCCCGGGGGTGGGTGCCCTTGGACTGGCGCGCTCCGGCCGAATGAGGGGAGGCATATGGAAGGGCGGAACGGGTGGAGTCCGCCGCCGCTGCCGGACCCAGAGTCCCAGGAAGACTGGGTCCGCCGGCTCCTCGCTGTGGGCCGCTCGCTCACCTCCGAGCTCGACCGCGGTGTCGTCCTCGAGCGCGTCCTCGACACGGCACGGCAGATCACCGGCGCCCGCCACGCGGCGCTCGGGATCCTCAACGACGACCACACCGGCCTCGACAACTTCCTGACCTCCGGCATCGACGAGGAGACCCGCGCCGCGATCGGCGACCTCCCCCGCGGCAGGGGCGTGCTCGGTGTCCTCATCGAGCACCCGCAGACCCTGAGGCTCGCGGACGTCAGCCGACACGCCAGCAGCTACGGCTTCCCCGCGGGCCACCCGGTGATGAAGACCTTCCTCGGCGTTCCGATCGTGATCCGCGGGCAGGTCTGGGGAAACCTCTATCTCACCGAGAAGGAGGGCGGGGAGTTCACGGAGCGCGACGAGGAAGCCACCGGTCTGCTCGCAGGCTGGGCCGCGATCGCGATCGACAACGCGATGATGTACGAGTTCAGCGAGGCGCGCCGGCGCGAATCCGAGCGCACCGCGCGCGGCCTTGAGATGACACGGGACGTCGCGGTCGCGATCGGGACGAACGTGGACCTCAGCCGCGTGCTCGAGCTGATCGCGAAGCGAGGGCGCGCGCTGGTCGAAGCGGACCGCATGCTCATCTGGTTGCGCGACGGCGACGCGCTCGCGGTTCGCGCGAGCGCCGGCGCAGTGGACGCGGATCTCGACGGAACCCGGATCCCGGCGGACGGCCCCCTCACGGGTCGCGTGATCAGAGACCGCGAGTCGGTGCGGATCGGCAGGTACGCCCAGCAGAGCTCGCCCGGCCTCGCGATGCTCGGGGAGCCCGGCAGGCACGCTTGGCTGGTCGTTCCGATGATCTCGCGGGGCCTCGTCGTGGGCGCCGTGGTCGCGGTGGGCGCTCCAAGCGGAGCCGAGGACTTCACCGAGGACGACGAGCAGCTGCTGCTCACCTTCTCCGCGAGCGCAGCCAACGCCGTCGCCCTGGCCCAGAGCGTGGAGAGCGACCGCCTGCGCGGCGCGCTCGCTGCGACCGAGGCCGAGCGCGCTCGCTGGGCGCGCGAACTGCACGACGAGACCCTTCAAGCCCTCGCAGGCGTCCGCATGCAGCTCTCGGCGACGCTCAGCGACGAGGAGGACCTGGAATGCACCCGCAGCGCGGTCGGAGCGGCGATCGAAGAGCTCGGCGGAGAGATCGAATCGCTGCGCGCGATGATCAGCGAGCTGCGGCCGCCCGCGCTCGACGATCTCGGGCTCGGCGCGGCGATCGAGTCGCTCGTCGACCGCCACCGCCAGCGCGACCCCCTCCAGATCGCGGCCCAGCTCGAGATACGCAGCACGGCGGCGCGGGGCCGCAACCTCGACCGCGAGTTCGAGAGCACCGTCTACCGCCTCGTGCAGGAGGCCCTGACGAACGTGGCGCGGCACGCCGCTGCCTCCGCCGCCCGCGTCGAGGTCCGCGAGGACGACGGCACCCTGACCGTCGACGTGATCGACGACGGCTGCGGCTTCCCCTCGAACACCCTCCGCGAGGGGTTCGGGCTGACAGGCATGCGCGAGCGCGTCGGCCTCGCCGGCGGCAGCATCAGGGTCACGTCCGGCCCCACCGGCACGCGGGTTCACGCGAGCCTTCCGATACCAGGAGGCGACGATGAAAACTAGATGCGCGTCATCCGCGCCCGGCGCCCGAGCGGCCGCCGAGGCTCGCCGCCCGCGGGCTCACGTAGCGCGCGCCGGTCGCGGCGGCCCTGACCGCCGGTGCGAGCTCGGAGTCGGCGAGGTCCTTGGAAACGAACCCGGTCGCGCCGGCCGCGAGCGCGAGCTGCGCGAACGCCGGGTTGAGCTCCATCGTCGCGAGCACGATCCTCGTCCTGGCGATCCGGTCACGGATCAACTGGATCGTCGCCACGTTCGACAGGCTCGGAAGGCGCAGATCGCAGACCAGCACGTGCGGCCTGTGCAGACGGACGCTCTGCACGGTCGACTCGACGCCGTCGGCTTCATCGACCACGTCGATCCCCGCCTCGCCATCAAGGACGTTGCGCATGCTGCGCCTGATCAGCTCATGGTCGTCGGCTATCACCACCCGGATGGAGGGGCGCTCGCCACCCCAGCCGGCGCGCGCCTCCGTGGCCGCCGGAACGTCGTCGATCGCCATATCTCCAAGCTACGGCGCTGCGAAATCGCGGCGTCCGTGAAAACGCCTCGGCGTGACGCGGCAAAGCACCTAGGCAGACTCAGAGGCAAGGCGTAGCATGGGTCCCGTGGGTGATCAGGAGTCCACGGCGGTGCCCGGTGGCGGAGATCCCATCAGGATCATCCTGGCCGACGATCACCGCGTGGTGCGCAGCGGGCTCCGGCTGCTGCTCGAGAAAGGCGGCGACTTCGAGGTCGTGGCCGAGGCCGACGACGTGGAGAGCGCCCGCCGTTTCGTGCACGGCCATCATCCTCAGGTCCTGATCCTCGATCTCAACATGCCCGGAGGCTCGAGCCTCGACGCGATCCCGGTGATCCGCGCGGAGTCACCCGACACACAGATCGTCGTCCTGACCATGCAGCAGGAAACGGCCTTCGTGCGCGCCGCGCTCAGCGCCGGCGCCGTCGGATACGTCCTCAAGGATGCGGCGGACGGAGAGCTCGTGGAGGCGGTCCGGCGGGCCGCCGCGGGCGAGAGCTACCTGAACCCGGAACTCGGCGCCAGAATCGCCTCCGAGCCCGCACCCGGGCCTCCCGACGACCTCTCCGAGCGCGAGGTGGAGGTGCTGACGCTGATCGCGCTCGGCAACACGAACCCGGAGATCGCGAGCAAGCTGTTCCTCTCGATCCGCACGGTCGAGACGCACCGCGCGCACATCCAGCAGAAGCTGATGCTCTCAACGCGAGCCGAACTCGTCGGCTACGCGATAGAACGCGGCCTGATCGCGGCCTGAGGAGACCCGCGCGGCCGGTCACTCCCGCCCTGCACCGAGGGCGTGGCGCACACATGACGCCCGGCAGCCCCGTGCGACCCATAGGGGGATTAGTTTATAAAGTTGTAAACTTCTGAACATGTGGTCATCCAGAACGGGGCAGCCCCCTGTGTACGCCCTCAAGGCGGACTTCTTCCGCGTCCTCGGCCATCCCGCCCGCGTCCGCCTGCTGCAGCTGCTTCGTGACGGCGAGCGCTCGGTCGGCTGGCTTCGCGACACGCTCGAACTCGACGCGAGCGGCACCTCGCAGCACCTCGCTGCACTGCGCGGGCAGGGCCTCGTCCAGAGCCGCAAGGAGGGCACAAGCGTCTACTACAGGGTGCGGGATCCACGCATCCTCGACCTGCTCGAGCTCGCGAAGCAGATCATCGCCGGCGCACGCGAGGACAACCAGGCGCTGCTCGATGACCTTGCGGTCGAGGACTTCCTTCCTGGACCCGATCGCGCGTCGTAAGTGAGCGCGCTGGCGTGGGTGTCGCTGGCCGGCATCGCGGCCATCGGAGGCGGCTGCGCCCTCGCGGCTGCGCCCGGACGTCTGCGCGCGGGCCTGACGCTGCAGGCGTGCGGAGCCGCCCTGCTGGGCGTCGCTGGTCTGCTCATCCTCGTCCGCGGCGAGCAGGTCGGTGCGCACTTCACGAGCACTGTAGGCCTGGCCTTCGGGATCGACCCGCTCAGCGGCCTGTTCCTGACGGTGCTCGCGATCACCGCGCTACCGACACTCACGTTCGCCCGCGACCACCTGCACGGCCGGCCTCACGCTGCGGGGCTGGCCGCCCTCACCGGACTCTTCCTACTCTCGCTGGCAGGGGTCATCACCGCCCGGGATGTGATCGGTTTCCTGGCGTGCTGGGAGCTGATGACGCTGATCCCGGCCGCTGCGATCCTCCTGAGTGGACGCGACCGGAAGGTCCGCTCCGCGGTCTACTCCTACGTCGCCATCACCCACCTGGGCGGCGCGGGCGTCTGGATCGCGATGCTCGTGCTGGCACAGCACGGAGCGATCGGCGACCCGTCCGCACTCGCGGCCGCCGGCACGGGGGTACAGACCCTGGTTGCGGTGACGGCACTGATCGGATTCGGCACCAAGGCGGGGCTTGTGCCCCTGCACTCCTGGCTCCCGCGCGCCCATCCCGTCGCGCCGGCGCACCTCTCCGCGCTGATGTCGGGGCTGATGGTCAAGGTCGCGCTCTATGGGCTGATCCGCGTCGAGTTCCAGTGGCTCGGCGCCACCCCGCGGTGGCTGGGGCTCACGATGCTCGCCCTCGGGCTCCTCTCCGCTCTCGGGGGAATCCTGTGGGCGGTCGTTCAGCGCCAGCTCAAGCAGCTCCTGGCGTACAGCACGATCGAGAACACCGGGATCATCACCCTCGGTCTCGGCGCGTCGCTTCTGTTCGCGCACGCGGGCGACACGACATGGGCCGCGATCGCATTCGGGGCCGCGCTGTTCCACGTCGCCAACCACGCGATCTTCAAGACGCTGCTGTTCCTGGGCGCAGGTGCGATCGAGCGGGCCGCCGGGAGCCTCGACCTCGACGAGCTCGGAGGGCTCCTCAGGCGGATGCCGTGGACGGGCGGCGCGATGCTGATCGGCTCGATGGCGATAGCGGGGCTACCGCCGCTGAGCGGCTTCGCCTCGGAGTGGCTCGTGCTGCAGTCCCTGCTCCACGTCGCGTTCTCATCTCCGCTCGGCGTCGGCCTTGCCGCGGCGACCGCTGCCGCCGCCCTCGCCGCGACCGCCGCGCTCGCCCTGCTCTGCTTCGCGAAGGTCGCGGGGATGGCGCTGCTCGGACAGCCGCGTCGGCCGGAGTGCGCGGCCGCCGAGGACCCTCCCGCCGGCATGCGCGGGGCGATGGCGTCGCTGGCGCTGATGTGCGGCCTGCTCGGACTCGCACCCGGGCTCGTGCTGCCGACCCTCGCAGGCCTCGCGCCGGGAGGCGCGCCCGCTCTGGCTCGCCACGCCGGCCTCTTCATCCCCGGCACGGGCTCCTATCCCGCCCCGGCCGTCGCCGTGGCGATCCTCTCGCTGACGTGCCTCCTGTCCGCGGCCCGCGGCCGGCGTCGCGCTGCGCCCAGCCCCGTCTGGGCATGCGGGCAACCCGCCGGCGAAGATCTGCGATGGACGTCAGCCGGATTCGCGAAGCCGGTCCAGCTGGTGCTCGACGCGGTTCTGCGGCCTCACCGCGAGGTCGCCGTCGAGCGCTCGGGAGGACTCGTGCAGGGAGTCGTCTACACGGGCGAGGTCCCGTCGCTGCTCGCCGGCGCCCTGTATGAGCCGACGGTGCGCGGAGGTCTCCGGGTGGCAGCGCGCGCACGGCGGCTGCAGTCGGGGAACGTACGCACGTACGCCGCATACCTGCTGGTGCTCGTTCTGAGCCTCCTCGCACTGGTCCACTGGGGCGCACTCGGGTGAGCTTCGCGGCGACAGCTCTGCAGATCGCGGGCGTATTCCTCGCGCCGCTGCTGCCCGGCTGCATCCAGACGTGCAAGGCGCGCCTGCAGGGCCGGCGCGGCACCTCTCCGCTGCAGCCGTACCGGATGCTCGCCCGGCTGTGGGGCAAGAGCTCGGTCGACCCCGAGGGCACCGGCCTGGCGTATCGGGCCGCGCCCGCGCTCGTCGCCGCCTGCATGCTCGCGGCGATCGCGATCGTCCCCGTCGCGGGCAGGGCGGGCGCCCTCGGCCTCGGCAGCGATGCGCTGGTGCTCGTCGGCGTCCTCGCGATTCCCCGCTTCGCGCTGGCGGCAGCATCCTGGGACAGCGGCAGCGGCTTCGCGCTGATGGCATCCGCGCGGGACCTCATGATCGCGGTCTTCGCGGAGGCACTCCTCGTGCTGTCGATCCTGCTCGCCGCACTCCCCGCCCACAGCACGGCGCTGCCCGCCATGAGTGCGGCCGCGTCCGGGGCGCAGGTCTGGAGCGGCCCCGCACACTGGTGCGGAGCGCTGGCGTTCGCCCTCGTGCTGCTCGTCGAGACAGGCCGGCAGCCGATCGACAATCCGGACACGCACCTCGAGCTGACGATGGTGCACGAGGGACCCCTCCTGGAATACGCGGGGCGCGACCTCGCCATGCTCGTGTGGGCCGCCGCGGCGAGGCACTGGGTGTTCATCGTCCTCGCGGCCGATCTCTACCTGCCCCACGCCGGCGGGTTCCCGGCGGCCACGGCGTGGCTGATCGCGGGCGCAGCGGCAGTGTGCGTGGCGCTCGCACTCGTTGAGACGGCGCAGGCGAAGATGCGGATCCTGCAGGTACCGGCCCTGCTCGGAGCCGGCTGCGCGATCGCGCTGTCGGGCGCGGGACTGTGGATCGCTGGGATCGGCGGATGAACGGCGCACTCGTCACAGCGATGCTCGCTTCGTCACTCGCCGTGATCGTGGTACGGCGACGGACCGTCGCGATCGCGGTGCTCGCCGCTCAGTCGACGGCGCTCGGGCTGATCGCACTGGGGCTCGCGGGCGGGAAGCGCACCGACCTGCTGGTCGCGGCGTTCCTGATCGCAACCAAGGCGCTGCTGCTGCCGGCCCTGCTGTATCTGCTGATCCGGCGCACCCCGGAGGCGCGGCCCGTGAAGGCGGCGGTCAGCCCCGCCGCGCGGCTCGCGCTGGCAGGAGCCGTCTCGCTGTGCGCGGTGATCCTCGTACCGCCTCTCGGTATCGGCGACCCGCACACCGAACACATCTCGGTTGCGATGGTGCTGATCGGCATCACGATCGTCGTGAGCAGGCGCCCGATCCTCTTTCAGCTGATCGGCCTCCTGGTCGCTGAGAACGGGCTCTCGCTCCTGGCCGTATCAGTCCCGGGCGGGCTCTCATACGTGGTCGAGCTCGGGGCGGTGTTCGACCTGGCGCTGGTGGTGACCGTCGCCGCCGCGTTCGCGCAGGCGATCCACGACGACACGGGCACGGGCGACACGGAAATGCTCAGGGGCCTGCGTGACTAGCCTCGTCCCGACGCTCGCGCTGTGCGTGCCGGCCCTCCCCCTCGCCGGGATGGTGCTCGTGCTGCTCTCACGCTCGGCGCGCCAGACCGACCGGCTCGCGCTCGGATGTGCGTTCGCGACCACGGCGGCCGGGCTTGCGCTGGCAGCGATCGCCCTCGCGCACGGCGGCGAACCGGCGCTGCGGGGACGCTGGTACCTCCTCGACGGCGCGAGCGGCCTGCTGCTCGCAGTGATATCGGTGGTGGGCCTCTGCAGCGCACTCATGTCTCCGGCGTTCCTGCGCACGAGCGGGCGCCGGCTGACCACGGCCGCGCGCTCACGGAGCCTCTACTACGCCGCCCTGTTCCTCTTCTGGGCCGCGCTGCTCGCCGTGCCGATCGCCGGCAATCTCGCGGTCGCCTGGGTGATCGTCGAGGCCACCACGGCGGCCTCGGCGCTGCTGGTGGCGTTCAGCGGCCGCCGCGACGCGCTCGAGGCCGGCTGGAAGTACCTCCTGCTCACGACGCTGGGCCTGTCGGTGGCCCTGCTCGGCATCATCATCCTCGCGATCGGCCAGGCGGGAGCTGGAGCCCACGACCTGCACGCGCTCGACTGGCACGCCCTGCAGGCCGCGGCACCCGGGCTGCCCAAGGCGCCGACGCTGCTCGCCTTCGTGCTCCTCCTCGCGGGCCTCGCCACGAAGATCGGCTGGGCACCCGTCCACAACTGGCTGCCCGATGCCCACAGCGAGGCACCGGCGCCGATAAGCGCGCTGCTGTCCGCCGCCCTGCTGCCGACCGTGCTGCTGATCGCCTGGCGCGTAAAGGACATCCTGCAGCCCTCCGTCGGCCCGGCCACGACACGCGGCGTGTTCATCGCGTTCGGGCTCGCATCGATTCTCATAGCGGTCCCGTTCCTGTGGCGCTCGCTGCCGTGGAAGCGTCTGCTCGCCTACTCGAGCCTCGAGCACATGGGCATCATCGCGCTCGGAATCGGCTTCGGCACGCCGCTCGCGATCGCGGGGGTCGTGCTCCACGTCGTCGGGCACGCGCTCGCCAAGGCGCTCGGCTTCTATGCCGCGATGCCGCTCCTGAGAATCGACCCGAAGGCGGCCCGCGCCGCGCCCGCCGGGGTCGCCTCCGAGAGCCCGTCCACGGCTGCAGCGATGGGGGTGAGCCTCGCGGCGCTCTCTGGCCTGCCGCCCTCGCCGCTGTTCCTCTCAGAGCTGCTGATCCTTCTCGGGGGAGTCGCCGGCGGCTACGTGGCGGCCGCGGCGCTCGCGGCGCTCGCGCTCGCGCTCGGTTTCCTCGGGCTCCTGCACGCGCTGATCGAGGGGGTGATCGGCGAGGACACCCGGCGTCGCCGCCGGCGCAGCCGCGAGGAGCGGCCGATACTCGCCCTCACAGCCGTGCTCTCCGCGGCGATGCTCGGCTGCACCGCGGCCGGGCTGCTGCTCCCTTCCTCTCAGTTCGTGCAGGCACTCGCGAGCGGTGCGCTGTGACCGAACTGGTGCGGATCGATGCGGCGCAGCTGCGCCAGGCCACCGAGCTCATCCTGGCCGAGGGCGCCAGCTTCGCGGGCGCATGGGCGAGCGAGCAGGCCGGGATCCCGATGTGGCGCGTCCTGATGAGCACCTCACGCGGGACACGCGCGCTGACCTGCGCCGCCACCGAGCCGATTCCCAGCATCACCGATCTCGTCCCGGCCGCCGACTGGGACGAGCGCGAGGCACAGGACCTGTGTGGGGTCAGCTTCCAGCGCGAGACGCCGGTGCGCACGCTCGCAACCCACAGCCCACGGGCGCAGGACTGGATGACAGCCGTCAGCGGCAGCGGCGTGCATCAGGTCGCGGTCGGGCCCGTTCACGCGGGCGTGATCGAGTCCGGGCACTTCCGCCTGCACGTGGTCGGGGAGCGCATACTCGCGATGGATCCGCGCCTGTTCTACAAGCACCGCGGACTGGAGCGCGCGGCGCGCGGCGAGCAGTCCGATGCCGCGATCGCCTACGCGCAGCGCGCATGCGCAGCGTGCGCCGTCACAAACTCGGTCGCCTACGCCCAGGCGGTCGAGCAGGCGACGGGCACAGGACCCGACCGCCGCCTGCGCGTCGCGCGGACGGTGCTGCTTGAGCTCGAGCGCCTCTACAACCACCTGAACGACTGCGGGGCGCTCTGCGCCGGAGTCGGCTTCGCACCTGGAACGATGGCATTCGCCGCGCTCAAGGACCGCGCCCAGCAGCTGAACATGCGCGGATTCGGACATCGATTCCTGTTCGGGACGGTGCGGGTCGGCGATGGCGGCGCACACCTGGCCGCCGACGAGTCGGACGCCCTGCGCTCTGAGCTGCGCGAGCTCCAGGTGGACACGGCGGCCGCGTGGCGTGAGCTGAGCTTCGCCGGCTCGGTCCAGGCACGGCTGGAGGGCGTCGGCGTGCTCGACGCGGACGCGGCCCGATGCATGGGTGCGGTCGGCCCGGCGGCCCGCGCCGCGGGTATCCGCGAGGACGCCCGCAGCTCCAGTTCAGGGCTCGCCTACGACGGGTTCACCCCGGCTTCGATTCCCTCCCCGCGAGGTGACGTCTCCTCGCGCCTGCAGATCAGGGGCGTCGAACTCGAGCAGAGCTTCGAGCTGCTCCGGGCACTGCTCGACGGGGAGATGCCGGCCGGCTCGGCGAGCATCGCAGGCGAGCGCTCACCGATCGGAGTCGGCCGCGTGGAGAGCCCCCGAGGAGCAACCGTCTGCGCGGTCGAGCTCGACGGCGATCGTGTCGGCCGAATGCATCTGCGCAGCGGCTCCTACGCGAACTGGCCCGCGCTCGCCGAGGCGTGCGCCGGCAACCTGCTGCCCGACTTTCCACTCATCAACAAGAGCTTTGAGCTCTGCTACGCCTGCGTCGACCGCTGATGTTCGTGCTCCTCTCACAGCTTGCACGGATCCGCAGAGAGCGAGGCCTCCAACGGTCCGCCCCACGCTCGGTTGCCATCAGGCATGTCGATGCGGGCTCCTGCAACGGATGCGAGCACGAGCTCGGCGCGGCGAGCAACCCATTCCACGACATCGCGCGCCACGGGCTTGAAGTGGTCGCCTCTCCTCGGCATGCCGACATCCTGCTGGTGACCGGACCTGTCACAAGCCGCATGCTCGAGCCGCTTCTGATGGCGCATGCGGCGATGCCGGAGCCGCGGATGGTCGCGGCGCTCGGCGACTGCGCGCTCGGCTGCAACCTCCTCGGGGACCGTGGTGAGTTCGTCGGCTCCGTCGATCAGGTCCTGCACGTCGACATCCGGATACCCGGCTGCCCGCCCGCACCGGACGTGATCGCCCGGCAAATCCTGATGGCGCTCGGGGACACCCGCGGCGCCTGACGTCACACGGGCTCAGCCCTCGGGAGGCGCCTGGAACTCCACTTCGCGGCGCCTCGCGCCCCGTGACGCCAGCTCGCGCAGTTTCGCTGCCTCCGCGTCCCAGTCGTAGATCACGGCCGTGTCCGCGATGCGGTCATACAGGGCGCGGTGGGCCTTGCCGAAGATGATCCCGAGGAACCCGATGCCGAGCGTCAGGAAGCCGAGCGGAAAGGCGATCAGCCTGATGATCGCGTGTCGGGGGTCGAGCGACGCGCCGTCGCCGCGGACGATCCGCAGCCCGAGCAGCGACATGCCCGGAGAGCGACCGTAGACGACCCACGACGCGCCCAGATAGAACGCGAACCAGGCCAGCTGCCCGATGATCACGACGATGTAGCCGTCCTTGATTTCCACGGTCCACGGCGTTGCGGTGTTGATCGCAAACTGCAGGACAGCGAGCGCGACCGCGTAGACGGTCGTGACGATCAGCAGGTCCGCGGCCCAGGCGAGCAATCGGCTGAGCGCACCCGCGTAGTGCCCCTGCTGGGCGAGGGCCTGACGGGCGCCGCCGGTCATGGCTCGGAGTCCTCGGGGCGGGTGATCGGCTCCTCCTCGGTCTCCGCCCCCGTGAGCAGCGGGGGACCGACCGGCAGCTCGTCTTCGTCTCGCCGCAGCACACGGTTGACGACCCGGCTGACGAGCGTGTCGACGCCGGCGGTCTGGCTGCGGGCGGCGTCGAGCGCCTCGCTCGCGAAGCCGCTGGTCGAGCGGGCGACGATCGTACCGAGCTCGGTTTCCTCCACGACCGCGTCGACGTCGACGCGCTGCACCACCTCGTTGACATCAATCCGGTTCACCACGGCATCGACGTCAACCCGGCCGACGAGCGCGTCGATGTCGATCCGGCTGACCAGGGCGTCGATCGCTATCCGCTGAACCAGGGCGTCGATGTCGATGCGCCCCACGAGGTCATCGATCTCGATGCGGCCCACCAGCGCGTCGATGTCGATGCGCTTGACCAGCTCGTCGATCGCTATCCGCGAGACCAGCTCGTCGATATCGATGCGTTTGACCAGAGCATCGATCTCGATGCGTGAGACCAGCTGATCGATGTCGATCCGCTTCACCAGTGTGTCGATCTCGATCCTCTTCACGAGGGCATCGATGTCGATCCTCTCGACGAGCTCGTCGATCGCTATCCGCCGAACGAGCCCGTCGATGTCGATGCGTTTGACCACCTCGTCGATCTCGATCCGGCCGACCAGCCGGTCGATGTCGATCCGGGACACCAGCGCGTCGATCTCGATC
>Ga0209698_10006685_pt1 | contig 12216 bp, 12 predicted proteins | sample LitLauG_LLR_2012_FD_187203 | JGI IMG/M metagenome (GOLD analysis project Ga0209698, IMG submission 187203) | Freshwater sediment microbial communities from Pennsylvania, USA - Little Laurel Run_MetaG_LLR_2012 (SPAdes) (version 2) | ecosystem: Environmental > Aquatic > Freshwater > Creek >...
TCCTGAGCCAGATATCGCGTACAGAGATCTTGCACGGCTGGCTTTCGATCTCGAAGCCGATGAGTCCCGGTTGGTTATTGACTGAGTCTTTATTGTCATCGATGAAGACCGCCATCAGCTGGCCGTTCATGATGTGCATCATCACGCCGCCACGCGCGATGATCTCGTAGTCGTTCCATTCGTTGACCTTTACATAGCCACCTAGCGCCTGCTTGTCGCCGATAGTGGCAACGAGGCGGTTGGTCTGGCCAGGCAGCGCCTGCGTTACGTGGCCGCGATACGCCAGGATGCCCTGCATCGTGTTTTCGGAGTACCATTGGCCTGTGTACGACGCAGATTGTGCATTAACTGGGAACCAAAAGTCTGCCTGCGGGCCAGTCATCATAAACTTGAGGTCATACGGCGGCTGGCCGGCCAGCGGCGGTCGTGTCCACGGTACGTCGGTGACGCTTCGGTACTGAATGCCGCCTCCACCGCCTTTTTCGATCTTCATCTGCAGCTTCAGGTCGAAGTCGCGTGTTTTGTCGCCGCGATAGACGATGTAGTTGTTGCCCTTTGACTTTCCCTCGAACGTTTCGCCCACCATGACGCCGTCTTCGACGCGCCAGATGTTGAGGTCGGCGTCCCATCCGGTGAAACTCTTACCGTTGAAGATCTGCTTGTAGCCCCTGTGCTCGTCAATGTCATATGGCGCTGGGTCATGAAACTTCGGCATACCGATGAACTTCTCGCCGTGTGGGCCCGTCTGGGGCGGCCGCGCAGCTGGAGACTCCAGCGCCGGCGGCACGGATTGAGCGATGAGCGCGGCCGCGAGCGCCAGGAAAAAGGCCCCCAGCGCGGCTGCCGGCAAAAGTGATTTACTAACGAAGCGCGCGTAGCGGCGATACGGTGCGGACATGGAGTTTCGCCTTCCGATTGAGACAATTCAGGATCAATAGGAGTTTACCGCGATGGAGTCCTTAACGACAGCTTTCTCCATACGGTATGTTTTGCTACGGACAAGTCGGCTTCCGACCGGTGGCGATGTGCGTCATGATGCCTGGCCCTGCTCGCTGTGCTCATGCGCCACCTGCGCGTACATCGCATCTGGCGCCAGGTCGATATCACCGGGCCATGCAACCGCGCCGCAATCGATATAGACGCTTCTGAAGAAGTCCATGTCGAGCAGCGGCCCAAGTGCGCCTGTCAAATCTTCGCGACGCAACCGCACACGACCCCTTAATCCATCTTTGAACCGCACAAAAAGACAGTAGTCTGGTTCCGGTATCACTTCGACGACGTCCCAGTACACGGCAGGCCTCCAGTCATGGCAGCGGCTCGATATTCGACGGCTGCGCTTTTTCGCGGCAGAGCCGCCAGTCTTCCAGCAACTCTTCTCTATGTATCAATCGCCCATTCTTGGACCAGGTTCAAAGCGCGCCGCGGCAACTGCCCTTCGAGGACATGTAGCGTGCTGATGTCGACGGTTGCCTCAAATTCGCCGTATCGGGCGTGAAAATGCGGCGGCGGGTGATCGTTGAAGAACATACGGATCAAGATCCCGTAGAATGTGCTGATTGTCGGCATTCCACGAGGCTGATTCTATCATCTGGTGGATTACTCCCCTGACGTCGGCATCGCAACCGTGGTGATGGAGAACGTCGGCGACTGGATGCGCTGAGCCAAGCGCGTTTGGCGGTACTAATCCGCAGCTGCCTACCCATCTGCTTGATTCTGCGTCGGTTCCACCTCTGAGGTAACAGCAATCGGTTACCGCGTAGCCGGGCGCCATTCATGCCCCGATATCAACGCAATCGTTTCTACGCTGCTTCCCGTCAAAAGAGTACCGGATGATGGAGCCCGCCCGGATGCCGGTGGGAGATCACTGTCGCAGTTAGTGACGGCTTTGGCTCCATCGGGCGGCGATCCGGTGCGTCCTTTTCCAGGGAGTCGTAAATTCGATCTTCGTGGTAGGTCACGTAATCGCGGAGCAGGCTGCGCGCCAGAGAAGATGTTGCTCGTTCAGTCCAATTGACATTGGTCCGGGAGCTCTCGCGGCAACTTCCGACCCATCTTTCCGCAGTTCCGTTTTGCCAAGGCGCTTGTACGCTCGTCCGCTTCACCTCCAGTGCACTGGCCTCCTGGAAGGTGAGCACTTCATCGTTAAGCGTCGCATCTCGATCGAAGATGGCATATCGATTTCAGGGAAAGCCTCGCGCAGTCGCCGTGCTGAAGCGGAACGGCGGCGACTCTATTTGCCAGGCCACTCGCGGGAGCAGCTAGATTTCGCACGTGGGTTTCATTCGGACCCCTGATGCAGTGCAATACTTGGCGCGAGTCCAGCTGCGCCAAGCAACGCTTACAAAAACACTTGCAATAGCAACAGCATCCCAAATCCGCAAATCGACGTCACGATTTTCATCGCCGTCCAGCTTCGTAAAGTCTGCGGCACAGTCATTCCGAAGTATTGATTCACAATCCAGAAGCCAGCATCGTTGACGTGCGACAGCATGGTGCCGCCACAGCAGACTGCGAGGTACATCATGTCGGGATGTACTCCGGACATGCTTTTCATCAACGGTGCTATGATGCCGGCGGCTGTGATGGTCGCGACGGTTGCCGAGCCTTGCGCGGCCCGCATCGCGGCCGCGACTGAATATCCAACCAGCAAAGGCGAGATGGACGAGGCAGCCAGAAGTTTGCCCGCATAAGCGCCCACTCCGGTATCCACGATGATCTGCTTGAAAGCGCCACCTGCCCCCATAATCAACAATAGCGATGCAATCGGCGCCAGGGACTGAGTAGCGAGTTTGAGCAATTGCTCCCGGCGCAACCCGCGCCGCCAGCCGAAAAATATCATGCACCCCAGCAGTGTGACCATCAATGCCGTAAATGGGTGACCCAGGAACTGCAGCGGCGGATTTCCTGGTCCTGCCAAAGTCGCGGCGAGAATGAGCGCGACTGGGAGCAGCAGCGCCAGCACGAGCGGGACGGGTGGGGCACTCTTGTGCGAAGGAATATCCAATAGCTTGGGCGCCAACTCCGGCACCGGAACGTAAATGCGGCGCGCGATCCAACCCCCATAAAGGATGCCGCCGGCTATGGCCATGGGAACCGAAAGCGCGGCGCCGTAGAGAATGGCGCGTCCCAGATTGGCGCCAAGCAACTGCGCCGCGGCGGCAGGCGCTGGATGCGGAGGAACCAGCGCGTGCGTGACGGTGAGCGCCGCCGCCATAGGCAAGCCGAAAAACAGGAGCGAGCGCTTCGATTCACGGGCGAGGTTCCAAACCAATGGCACCAGAATGATGAAGCCGACCTCGAAAAAGATGGGCAACCCAACCAGAAGTGCTGCGAAGAGCATAGCCCACGCGGCCCGCTCGCGGCCAAATCTGGACAGCAGCCAATCGGCCAGAGCGCGGCCGCCGCCGGAATGCTCGAGATAGCCGCCGATCATGGCGCCCAACCCGAGCACGATCGCGATGAATCCCAACGCTTCACCGAATCCGTTTTGGATGGACTTCAGCACGGCAGCTGGCGGCATGCCCGCTGCCAGACCCAGACTCATACTCGTCAGCACTAGCGCCAAAAAAGCGTGCAGCTTGACGACCAGAATCAGGAATAGCAGAAAAGCGATGGCGGCGAACGTCAGCAGCAGAAGAGTCATTGAGACCCATAGGCCAGCATGCCGTCAGGCTGCATTCCGTGCCACTACAACGACCACGAAGTTGCCTGGCTTCTTTGACGCTGTTCCCCCCGCTCCTGGCTCCGTGGTTGGTAGATACAGCCGATGGGTGGTGAGATCCACGCCCATCGTTCTCGCACCTTTGGGGATCTTAACCGTCTGCACGATGGCGAACTTTTCCGGAGAGGTTTCGGCGGCTACCGCCAGCGTGCCGTCAGCGCAACTGGCGAAGATCTGACCATTGTCGATCTTAACAGCATCGACGTGATCGCCGATCGGCAGATCCGCCAGCACCTTGCCATTATCTGTGCTCATCACGATTAACTTCTGAGGCTTGCGGCACCCGATGATAAGGCGCCGTTTAGCAGTATCGATCGTCATCCCAACCGGCGCGCCGCCGGGCGTTACCAGCCAACGGGCGACAACCTTCCTCGCGTTCATGTCGACCACCGCAACTTCGTTCTTGTCCATCAAATTCACATAGACTTTGCCGGCCCCATCGGACGCGAGAAATTCCGGTGCTCCTCCGAGATCGAGCGGCGCATCGATTTTTCCGGTCCTGGGATCGATATCCGGCTTGATCGACATCAGCGTTCCCTTGTCACCCGACACCACCACGACCCGGCCACTGGGCGGATCATAGATGACGCCGTCGGCATCCGGCTGCGCGACAATCGAGCCCAGAACGGCATTCATCTTCAGATCGAAAACTACGATCGCGCCGTTTCCGCCGCCGTCTGAGATAAATCCACGCCCGGCCTCGGGAACGACGGCGACGCCATGAGCTATCTTCTGACCTGGAATGTCGGCGATGGTCTTACCCGATTCGGAATCGATCACCATGGTGTGCGTACTTCTCGGAACATACAGCAGGTGCGTCTGCGGGTCGACAGTGAGATAGTCCCACCCGCCTTGCCCGCCAACGGGAAATGTTTTGGTGACCTGCCAGTCGGTCTGTGCCTGAACCGGCAGAAGACACGCAAACAGTAGGATCGATAAGGACGTCGGGATGTGTTTCGTCATGGTTCTAAACTAGGCCTCGTTTCTTACAGTTTGAATAATGGATTGGATGTAACCGATCTCGAAGGCAAAGGCGAGCCCGGATTTGTCGCCTTCGATTTGCGGAGCGTGGTCCGGCATCAGCATGCCGTCGTATCCGACCTCCCGGTAGACACGAGCACACTCCAGAAAGTTGATGTCGCCTTCGTCGGGGAATGCCTCGCGGAAATTCAGCCGGTGGCCCACGATGTTGCGAAAGTGCACGTTGAAGATTTTCTTGCGGGTGCCAAAATAGCGGATCACGTCCGGAATTTCTTTGGCCGGCCGGTCCAACATTTCACAGACCGTACCCTGGCAGAAGTTCAGGCCATGGTACGGGCTGGCTGCGATGTCGACGAACCTCTTCAGGCCTTCAACGGAACTCAGAACGGTCGGGACACCGTGGAATCCGCCTTTGGGCATCCCGGGATCATTGGGGTGGCACGCGATCTTCACTTTTGCTTCTTCCGCTACGAGCACCACTCGCTTCAGGAAGTACTCGATTCGTTCCCACGTGGTGTCGTCATCGGCCTTCACCATTTCGAACACCTGTGGATCGACCTTCGCGGTATCAAAGACAAACGTGCTGCTGCGAGCGCCGCCGCGGCCTGGTGTGTACCCGGACCGAACCACTCCAAGGTACGTCAGGTTGTACTTGACGGCAGGAATCCCGGCCTTCCCGGCATTCCGGATCATGTCGCTGATTTCGTCGATCTCGCGGTCCCGCTCAGGACTCTTGCCGAGCAGGATATTCGGGTAAGGGTTCTTGTTGATGGTCACCGAGGGCATCGGCAGTGGGACCATGGCGAGGTTCAACCCGAAGGACTCGACCTGCTCGCGAAAGCGCGACAGGCTGTCGGCCGACCATTTCTCATCGAAGTGTGACGAGATCTCGCCACTGCAAATGTGCTTCAGTCCGAAAGCGGCCATGGCCCGCAGCACGTCCGGAGAGTGACCTTGCTGGGTGCCTGCGTGAAACAGGACAGGGCGCGAGGGCGTGGCCGGCGACGCCCAGCCTGGGTGAGAGGCCGAAACAGCACCGGCAGAGGCGAATTGAATGAAATCTCTGCGGTTCATAGTGGTTGAAAGATCGATCAGAAGATGACCTTTAGCGCAAGTTGCACTTGTCTCGGGAGATAATCCGATATGATTTGCCCCAATCGGCCGTTCACCTGGTTACCCGATTGGTCGAATTGTGGATTCGGGTCGACCATATTGAATTGAGGATGGTTAAACGTATTAAACGTCTCCACGCGGACTCGCACGGAACGTTTTTCACCCCATGGAATATTCTTGAACAGGCTGATATCAAAATCCTGCGTCGCGAGCGGTACAAGCCAGCCTCTCGGCGGCTGATCAGTTTCGGATGCCTTGAAGTCGAGGTTGACGGGTGCTTGCTGCTGCGCGGAGCCGAGCAGGGCAACCGCAGAGAAGAGCGCGGGAATGACACGTACTCGTGGCATACCGATCCCGATTATATACCGTGGTCGCCGAACTTGGAATCCGGGCGCCGAGATAGACTGGCGCTAAGCAGAGAACGTAAGAGTCTTACGAAAAGCGGTTGCAACGCTCGGCCCGAGCTTCTGAGCGCCGCTACGTCATTTCGGGAGGCTGGAAGATCCCAAAGAAAGTGCTGGTGGCTCTTGGGCAGTTCGTATCGGCGCCGCGAGGCGCCTTCAATGTCGTGGCAACCGCAACAGTGGCTCCTGGTCCACGCGATGGCCGGCGCCCGTGATCGCCGCCACTTCTGGCTCGCGTTGTCGTACCACGGCACGGATAATATCCCGATACCCCGTGACTCGTTCCCAATTCAGTCCGCGGGGCACGAGTTGGCGCGAAGGTGATACCATGCCATAACCGGCACGATGAACCCACCATTCCATTGCGCTGACGACCGACAAGGCTGTCCGGAAGGCGTTTAGAGAGGAATTGCCGATCGTTTTCTACGAACGCAAGGTGCCGTTCGAAGCCGAACTGGAAGATTATCCTAGAGCCAATGGACAAGACGAAAACATCAAGCGGCAATCGGCCAGATTCGATCCCCAGCCATTCACGAAAGGGAATTCCCGCCCGGTCGTCGCCTGCGCCGAAGTCGAACGACCGGCGTACCTTGCTATTCGCCCTGATCATGGTAGCCTCCCTTTTTTTCATCTGGGGATTCTGCCATGCCATGCTGGATGTGCTGAACAAACACTTTCAGAACATCCTCCAGGTTAGCAAGACGCAGTCTGGGTTTATCCAGACTTCGGTGTTTGGCGCCTATTTCCTCATGGCTTTGCCATCCGCCCTGCTGATCCGCCGCATTGGTTACCAGAAGGGTATTTTGCTCGGATTGGTGGTGGTGGACATCGGCGCGTTCCTGTTCGTCCCTGCTGGCCTGTGGTTCAAGACGTTCGAGGCTTTCCTTGTTGCTCTCTTCGTCCTTTCCAGCGGCCTCGCCTGCGTTGAAACTGCGGCGAATCCTTATGTGACCGTGCTGGGTCCCAAGGACGGCGCCGCCGCCCGGCTTTCGATTGCCCAAGCCTTCAATTCAGTCGCCTACATCATCGCTCCCACCGTGGGCGGCGCTTTGATTTTTGGCAAGCGTCATGAAGCCGGAACCCCGGTGGATTTTGGCGGGCTGCTGATACCTTACATCGTTCTGGGCTGCGTGGTCTTGGTTGTGTTCGGTGTCTTCTGGTTCATCAAGCTGCCGAGTATTGACGGGCAGCAGGACAAGGAGTCTGCAGCAGAGGACGCCTCGGTTCACAAGGCCCCCCTCATCCGGCAGCCCCACTTCACTTGGGGCATTGTCACCCAGTTCCTCTATATCGCCGCTCAAGTGGGAGTGAATGCCTTTGCCGTGAACTACATCTTGGAGAATGCCATCACCAAGGATGGCACGGGTGCGGTGATTACCGACTCGCTCTTTGCCTGGTACGGCTCTGTCACAAGAGCGGCCAGGCCTGAGGCCACGGCCGCCTATGTGATAACCATCGCCATGGTGCTTTACGCTTCGGGACGTTTCACCGGCGCGGCTATCAGCCGGTTCATCAAACCCAACGTACTGCTTTCCTTCTACGGTATTGCCAACTGCCTTATCATCCTGCTGATCATGGCCGACATCAAACAAGTTTCGTGGCGCGTACTGCCCTTCTGCTGGCTGTTCATGTCCATCATGTTCCCCTTCATCTTTGCCATGAGCCTGCGCAATCTGGGGGAGCGTACCAAAATGGCCGCCTCGTTTCAGATCATGTCGATCGTTGGGGGCGCCATTGCCCCTCCTCTGATGGGGTATTTGGCGGATCAGTATCATAGCATGGCCATGTGCTTTACCCTGCCGCTGATTGGTTTCCTGGCAACGACCGTTTACGGCTTCGTCTATCCCCGCCTGCTGGAGAAGTCGGCTTGTGCAGCCGCCTGATGCGACGTCACACGCGTGGAAGTCAAGCAGGCTATACCCCTCGTTGGACCGCCCCCCCGACAGAATTTCAGAGCCTGAGTTTCCCATGCACACGGTGCGACGGCTACGGAGAACGCAAAAACCGGACTGAATCGAGACTCTTTCGGGACTCTTGCAACGATCCCGCCGCAGCCTGCCGGATCGCCGCATCAGCAGGACGCGATCGGCCCGAGGATCAGCGCCAGCACTGGCCCTGGGACGCAGGCGCTTACTGCCGAGTGGATAACTTCCGGATGCGCCACGTCATTCTGGCACAATCGGCGAAATGTGGTTCGGGGTCCCCTTTTCAAACGACGGAGGATCAGGCCGGTTCCCACGGCCGGCGCGCCAGCCGGTCTGCCGCGGCAGGGCCGGCGATCACCCGCATCGTTCCATGGCCCAGGATCCCCAAGATGACATACGCCACCGAAATTGCAAACACGGGTGCAAGCCCTGGCGCGTAGGCGCCCCACTCCGGGAAGGTTGCCATATAGCGGTAGTCTCGCAGCGGCCCAAGAACCGCGGCGACGAGCACGACCACAGCCAGACCACGCCCGCCGAACCGGCGGGCGATACGCCATGTGATGAGGAAGATGAACCCACACGGGATCGTGCCGACGCACATTAGCGTCAGGAAATACGGCTCCCAGGTGATCGCCATGTGCCACCATCCAGCGCTCTCACCGATGGCCACAATGCCCAGAAGCGCTACGCCGGCGACTGCCGCGCCGACCAAAGCGCCCGCGATGCGCCGGGGCGTGGCCCGCGTGAGAACGGCGACGACGGCCAGGATCACCAGATACAGGCAGCTAAAGAGGTAGAGTTGTTGCTTGGTCACTCTCGCGTTATATCACGCGCTTCCGGTGCCTGCACACGTCCATAGGTCCTCTTGAATGCCGAATACAAGAGGGAAACGGTTTGGTCCTCATCCCGTCGCTCTGTTGGGGCTGGTTTGTCGGGCACGCTTCCCCTACTTTTTGCCGGGGCCTCGACTCCACGCCAAAACCCGAATTTGAAAAAGTAGGGTACGGATGCGCCGTGACTCGCCCGCGAGAAGCCCCCTCCAGGAAAGCTGATATAGTCGTCTACCTGGAGGCACCCCTATGCGAATGAGTAGACCTGCATGGACCGCCCTGTCGCTCGCCTTGGCTGCGGCGGCATTTCGTCCAGCGCTCCTTCTCGTGTTTCCGGTTGCGGCTGACTCCCAGCAGCGAGCTGGATCGCCGCCGACGGCCGCGCCCGCGGCGAGCGGAACCGTAACAGCGAAGGTGGTCGAGGCGGCTAACGCGTTCCTTGCGACCCTCAGCGTGGCGGAGCGGACCAAATGCACGTTCAGCTTCAACAGCACCCAAAGGACTGGCTGGTCCAACCTTCCCACCGGAATCTTTCAGCGAAATGGCTTGCGCTTCGGCGACATAACGCCGCGGCAACGCCAGGCAGCCCTTGCGCTGGTCGCCGCGGCCTTGAGCCGTGAGGGCTACCAGAAGGTCACCGACATCATGAACGGTGACGAGGTGCTGAAGAATGCCGGCGGCGGGCAGACTGGTGGCCGACAGGGAGGTCGGGATCCCGGCGGGGCTGGCGGAGGCATTCGGTTCGGACTCGATGAGTACTATATGGCGCTCCTCGGAACCCCGTCGGTGATCGAGCCGTGGATGATTCAATTTGGCGGGCATCATCTTGCTATCAACGTCACGGTTTTCGGCACCAACAGCGTGATGACCCCCAGCTTGCCTGCGGCTCAGCCGGCGAAGTACACCTTGAACGGCCAGACCATTCGGCCGCTTGGCCGTGAAAACGACAAGGGTTTTGCGCTCATCAGTGCGCTCAATGCGGGGCAGCAAAAGCGCGCGATTCTCGACTATCAGGTGACCGATCTGGTGCTGGGTCCAGGAGCCGACGGAAAAGTGATCCAACCGGAGGGCATCCTCGCCTCGGAATTGGACGCGGGTCAGCAGGCTCTGCTGCTCGACGTGGTGCATGAGTGGGCCGGCATCCTCAACGACGAGGCGGCAGCGGCAAAGATGGCGGAAATCAAGGCCAACCTGCCGAAAACGTATTTCGCCTGGAGCGGAGCCACGAAGAACGGAGGCTTGGCGTATTACCGCGTCCAGGGGCCGACGGTAATCATTGAGTATGCACCGCAGCAGGGCGACCTCGATCACATCCACACCATCTACCGCGACCCAACCAACGATTACGGCGCGAAACTCGCCAGACCATGAACTTGCGAAGACGTTCCCTGCCGCTAGTCGTCCTGTGCGCCTGGTTGGCAACCGTCCCTCCAGCCAGCGCGCACCGATTGGATGAATATCTCCAGGCCACGCGTCTGTCTATAGACATCGAGCATGTCGACCTGGAGATTGACCTCACGGCCGGCGCTGCTCTTGCCTCCAGCGTATTTGCCTGGATTGATACGAACCGCGACGGTGGGATTTCCGGCGCGGAGGGTGAAGCGTACGCGCTGCAGATGCTCCGTTCGGTTGCGCTGAAGGTCGACGGCTGCCCTGTACCCGTCACGTTGACTGGGACCAGCTTCCCTCAATTTCGCGACATGAGCCTCGGTGTGGGGACCATCCGGCTGTGGGCAACCGCGAAGGTTCCCTCCGCCGGCGCCGGACGCCATCAAGTTTCTTTTTTGAACACGCACCGGCCTGAATCGAGCGTGTACCTAGTCAACGCGCTGGTTCCGGAGAATCCTCGCATTCAGCTCGGAGACCCTCGGCGGGATCGGGCCCAGCTCAGTCTCACGTTGGATTACACGATCAAAGCGGATGCACCCTCATTGTTGGATCGAACTTTCGCACTGCTCGCCGGGCTGGTGATGATCGGATGGTTGTTATGGAGATTTGGCTATGCGCTGACGCAGGCCTTCGTGCACCGCCAACGCCCTCGAACGATCGTCTGTTCAGTTGACGAAGAGCGTGCTAGGACCAAAGAGAATCATCATTTCCAGCGGCTGCCTCAATCTAGCCCAAAGTTCGCAGGTCCTGGTTTGTCGGACAACCGTAAGTTAATCGGCGCACTCGCCGACCGGAACGCTAACGATATGCAACCATAATGCCGTTGTCCGCCCGGTGAATTGGTTGTGGCGCGGCCCTTTCGAGTAGCGCGTTTCCCGGTCATTCAGGAACTATCCACTTGCCGGAGTCGGGGCTTCTGTTGGCCCTTACTCAGGTTGGCTTTGCTGCCGCACCTCGTGGCGTCAGAAGCGCAAGGACGGCCGCTACAACAAATAGCGCCAGGACGTCGCCCCAAAGGTGTCCCATGTGCTCGGAGTTCGCCAAAGACTGTACGGCCATGATTCCGCTGTGCACAACGCTGGACCACACCGTAAACCAGATGAGGCTCAAGTGCGCGAGCGGATTGCGGGACGCAATCAACAGAAATGCCCCCAGCGTCGCGTAAATGCCCAGAATCATCTGCAGGTAATCCGACTGGCCCGCGTGCCAAGACCAGCCTGACGGCCAAATAATAGTGAGGGGGTAGATCCCGACTATGAAGATCAGACCCACCACCACCAACGCGAGGCGCAAATACTTGATGCGATCGGCTACGGCCATGTGCTTCTCCTGCGGCTCTCGGGTTTTTCGTCAAATGGTTCCGAGGCACCAGACAGCATACCAAGGATTCACTGTCTTTGGGTTCCGATTGGCTGGTAGTATGCTCTAGACCAAGCCGCGAAGTCAGTCAAGGCTCACTTTCGCTTCACGACTGGCGGGATTTTGTTCGGTTGGTCGGGTACCCTTCCACTAATTTGAAAGCTGGTCTGGCACGATCCAGCGCGAATCTTCCGTGCTATAAACGAAACGAGCCTGGGCTGCTTTCGGCTGAGTGAAGGTTCAGGCGGCCGCCGAATCGCCCCGGAGCCGGGCCAGCAGCAGGCCGATCCAGCAACTCACCGGCCAGGTGACCAGCCAGGACAGCCAGTACCAGTGCGGCCAGCCCTTGCTCCAGTTCGGAATAATCGCGCCGATGCCCATCACCTCCCCAACGATGAAGAACCAAAGCACATGTCTTGAAGCACGGCTCGGAGCAAAGCGGGCGCAGAGCCATGCGCAGAGGATCGAAATGACGACGAAGAGAGCCGTGCTCG
>Ga0209698_10006686_pt1 | contig 12214 bp, 11 predicted proteins | sample LitLauG_LLR_2012_FD_187203 | JGI IMG/M metagenome (GOLD analysis project Ga0209698, IMG submission 187203) | Freshwater sediment microbial communities from Pennsylvania, USA - Little Laurel Run_MetaG_LLR_2012 (SPAdes) (version 2) | ecosystem: Environmental > Aquatic > Freshwater > Creek >...
GAGGGCTGCGGGGCTGGGGGTCATCTGCTGTCTCGCTTTCGCTTGTCAGCCGGCGTGATGGTCCAAATCGTGCTGCCAGTCTCGCGGGCGAGCTTGAGAGAGGGGTAAGCCCGCGATAAGAGTTTGCGAATCATTCGGCCGCGGATTCGTGCGGCGCCCCACATACACGGGGCTCGTTGGGTGCAGGGCCGGGCATCCAACCCGGCGGACCGGCCCGCGCCCGAGCCCGCAACCGCAACCCTGCGCACCCGCCCGTGTCTTAGCCCGAGTGCGGGGATGCGCTGTAGGGCGCCCTGTCACCCCCAACCCTGGCCGCGAGCCGGCCCCAGGAAGCGAAGGGAGAACCGTGGCGCGCCTGCAACGCCTCTGCAGTGCACTGATCTGCTCGCTCGTGCTCACCGGCACGCTCGCCGCGGGCGCCGCCGCGTCGCACTCGCAGAGCGTCTTCTTTGAGGCGCCCGGTGTGCTGCTGAACCCCGCGACCAGGCACAGCACGATCACCGTGCTGCAGCGGCTCGGGGTGAGCGCCCTGCGCGTCGAGCTCAGCTGGCACACGGTCGCCCCGCAGCCCGGCGCCAGCCGCCGGCCCGCGTTCGACGCGACCAATCCGGCGGCCTACAACTGGTCCCGCTACGACCCGCTGATCGAAGAAGCCCACCGCCTGGGATGGCAGGTGCTGCTGACGGTCACCTCGCCGGTGCCGCGCTGGGCCACCGCGAACCCGAGATCAGGCTCGCTGGTGACCCGCCCAAGCAGTCGCCAGTTCGAACAGTTCATGACGGCGGTGGGGCGCCACTACGGCGGTGAGGTCTCGCTGTTCGCGATCTGGAATGAGCCCAACCACCACGAATTCCTCGAACCCCAGTTCAACGCCAACGGCACGCCCGCGTCGCCGATGATCTACCGCAGCCTCTTCCAGGCCGGATATGCCGGCCTGCTTTCGGCGGGAATAGTCAATCCTGCGGTGTTGATCGGCGAAACCGCTCCGGAAGGGGAACCGTATGCGTCCCCGCCCGTGCGGGCAGGGAGCGCCCACAACGTCAGCCCGCTCGTCTTCCTGCGCGACACGCTCTGCCTGAACTCCGGCTACCGGCGCTCGGGATCCTGCGGCTCGCTGCACCCGAGCGGATGGGCGATCCACCCGTATTCAGGTGCCGCCGGCCCGCTGTCGGTGCCATTCAACCGCGAATCGGTCACGATCGGCTCGCTGGGCCGGATCACCGGCGCACTGGACCTCGCCGCCCGGGCACATGCGATCCCCGCCCACCTCCCCGTCTACATAACCGAGTTCGGGGTCATGAGCAAGCCGAACCGCTATCAGGGCGTGCCGGTCGCCCAGCAGGCCGAGTACGACGCGATGTCCGAACGCGTGGCCTACGAAAACCCGCGTGTGGCCTCGTTCTCCCAGTATCTGCTCAGGGACGACCCGTCGTCCGTGCGCCACGTGTCATTCCAGACCGGGCTCGACTATGTCAACGGGCGCCCCAAGCCCCTGTTCGCAGGCTTCCCGGTGCCGCTCACGGTTTCCCGCAGGGGCCCGTCCTATGTCCTGTGGGGTCGCGTGCGCCCTGCGACATCGGCGACGAGCGTGACCGTCGAAGCCGAACGCAGCGGCTCCCGCCGCTTCACGGCGCTCTCGCAGGTGACCACGAACAGCAACGGCTACTGGCGGCTGGTCTCCAGCGTCTCCGCCAAGCGCTGGCGTGTGCGATGGGCCAGCCCCGCGGGCGCCGTGTACGTCGGCCCGCCGATACGGGCGTACTGATCGCGGCGCCTACGCGCCGGGGCTGAGCACGGTGTCGAGCAGCTCGACGTACTGCCCGAGGTGCCTCGGGCCGAGGAACAGGTCGCGCACACGCGTCTGCGCCGCTTCCCCGACGCGCTCGGCCGCGTGAGGGTCCGCCAGCAGGCTGCTCACGCGCTCGCCGAAGGTCCGCAGGTCCAGGGGATCCACGAGGAAGCCGGTGCGCCCGTCCTCGATCTGCTCGCGGATGCCCCCGATCCCCGAGGCGACGACCGGGCGGCCCTTCCACATCGCCTCCGCCACCGTCAGGCCGAAGCCCTCCGCGAGGCTCTTCTGCGCGACCACGTCGGAGCGGCGCTGCAGGGCGTTGACGATCACCGCGTTCTCATCGGAGTCGATCATCGGCAGCAGCGCGAGATGTACCCGACGGCGGACGCGGCGGGGCATCTGTGACCAGGCCGCCTCGACTTCCGCGAGCACCTCGGCCCCCTCGGGGTCGTCCGCGACAGCCGTCACGTCGGGGCCGGCCAGCAGCAGATGCGGCTCATCCTCGGAACGGACATGCTCAGCGAACGCGGCGAGCACGCCCAGCGGGTCCTTCAGGCGATCCCAGCGCGAGACCTGCGTGAGCAGCGGAACGCCGAGCCAGAGCGGCCCCTCCTCGATGAGCCGCGCCCTGGAGTGAACATGGCCCACCGTGCCGTCGAGCCGCTCGAACACCGCCCGCGGGTGGTCGTGGTGCCGGTCGCCGGCGAGCCCGGCCGCACGCAGGACCGCGATCACGCTGGTGAAGGCCATCCCGTGGTTCTTCGGCGAGAAGGCGTCGATCGAGGGGGGGATCACCTTCAGCTTGCCGGGGTCAAGGCCCTCCCACATGTATGCCGTCTGCGAGAAGACGTAGGCGTGGGCAGGCTCGACGTAGGGGATCAGGAAGCGCCAGGCTTCGCGCGTGAGCTCATTGGGCGGGTCGATCCCGACGTGTGAGCGCCACATGACCGGCACCCCCGTCTCCAGAAGCCGCGGGATCATGCCGGCCGTCTGCGGATCGTGCAGCAGCAAGACGTCTCCGGGGCGAAGGCGCTCGGCCATCAGCTCGGCGTTCGCGCTGCAGCACCGCTCATAGACGGCACGGTCCGCCTCGCCCAGTGGGCCACCATCGCCGGAATGTCCGTGCAGCCGGTTGTGCAGGCGCTTGGTTATCGCGAAGAACTCCGGGTTGCCCTCGATCACCGCCCAGCGGACATCGAGACCCCCGCCGCGCGCATACCCGAGCAGCGAGCGCAGCATCTCGGCGACGCCACCGCCGAACGCGGTCGAGTTGACGTTCCAGAACGTGCGCGTGTCGAGCAGCTCCCGCCCGTATGTGATCGTGTGCTCGAAGGCCGTGAGCGCGTCGGGGGACAGCACGGCGCGCAGCCGATCCGGGTCCAGTGCAACGATCGCGACGTCCTCGAGCTCGATCGCTCGAGCGTACCCGAGGAGGAGCGTCGTGCGTCGCCCCTCAGCCCGCGACCTGCCTCGCCTCCGGGCGCGGCCCCCGGTCCCAGTCCACGAGCCACCGGTCGCGAGCCTTCCACCACTCCCCGCGTGCCTTCAGATAGCGGCTCTCGGCTGCCCTGAGCGGCCCGGGCGCATCTTCGGGGAGACCCGTCATCCACGTGATCGGCGGCACGGCATCCCCGCGCTCGGCATACCACGCTACGCGCGCCGCCACGAAGTCACGCTCCGCTTCCTCGGCGGCGACCTGCAGTACGCAGCGGTGCTCGCTGGAGAGTCCCTCGCTGCCTGCAACCTCCATCTCGACCTCCGCTGCCGGCGAGCCTGGCTGAACAGTCACCCCGAGCATACGGCCAGCGAGCCCCGGCGGTCACCATGGCGCGGTCACGCACCGCCTGGGCTGCCGGGGAGCGGGCGCCGCGGCCTGCGGCAAGACACCGACGCGGCGGCGGATAAGAACGGAAGGCCTGCGAGGGCGGCGCCGTTAGTTTGACGGCACGCCAGGCTCACAGCAGACACCCGGTTCGCTTGAGACGTTCGTGGCTGCGGGGCCGTGGCCGCAGCGACCTGTGCTGCGGGTGCTGCTCGCGCTGGCGGGGCGCCCCCGCGGCGCCGCGCTGCTCGCGATAGCCGCGCCGCTGGATCAGATCGTGCGGGGCCTTCGCACCGTCGGGCACTACGACGACCCCGCCGTCACGCGCGGCCTCGGATGGGACGCGGAGGCCGTCGTGGCCCGCGGGCGAGAGCTGAGACGATCGCAGGGGCGCCCGTGAGGAGAGGGGATCCCAGGGTGCTGCACGCCGACGCGTGCGTTGTCGGCGCCGGCGCCGGCGGCGCGGTCGTGGCCGCCGAGCTCGCCGAGGGCGGCATGGACGTCGTGCTGCTCGAGGAGGGGCCCGTTCACGACCCGGACAGCTTCGACGCGAGCACCCCGCGGATGCTCGCGCGGCTGTACCGCGACGGAGGCCAGACGGTGACGGTGGGACTCCCGTCGATCCTGCTCCCGAGCGGCCGCGGCGTCGGCGGTACCACCCTGATCAACTCGGGCACCTGCTTTCGAACGCCGGCACGCGTGCTGGAGCGCTGGCAGAGCGAGTTCGGGATCGACGTGAGCGAGGAGTCGATGGCGCCCTACTTCGAGCGTGTCGAAGCGGCCCTGTCGGTGAGCGAGGTGACCCCCGAGCTCGCCGGCGGCAACGCGCGCGTCGCCCGCACCGGCGCCGAACGGCTCGGATGGTCGCACGGGTACCTGCGGCGCAACGCAAAGGGCTGTGTCGGGTCGGGGGTGTGCACGCTCGGCTGCCCGGCCTCCGCCAAGCAGCACACCGGGATCACCTATGTGCCGCGCGCGCAGCAGGCCGGCGCGAAGATCCTGAGCGGCGTGCACGCACGCCGCGTGATCCTCGAGCGCGGCAGGGCGCGCGGAGTCCTCGCGCGCTCGGCGGACGGTGAGAACATGGAGGTGAGGGCGGCGACCGTGGTGCTCGCCGCGGGCACCGTGCACACGCCGCTGCTGCTCGCGCGAAGCGGCGCCGGTGGATCCTCGGGGCAGCTCGGGCGCAACCTCTCGATCCATCCGGCGACGGCGATCTTCGCCCGCATGCCGCAGGTTGTCGACATGAGCATAGGCGTGCCCCAGAGCTTCTACGTCGACGAGTTCGCCGCCGAGGGCTTCATGTTCGAGGGCGCCGCCGGGCCACCCGCCTATGCGGCGATGGCGCTCCCACTGACCGGTCGCGCGCACGCCGAGGCGATGGCCGATTACCGCCGCCTGGCTCTCTTCGGCCTGATGGTCTCCGACAGCTCACGCGGCAGCGTGCACGCGATCGGAGAACGGGCGGTGATCCGCTATGACCTCGGCCGCGAGGACCTGATGCGCTTCAGGGCCGGCATGGAGAGGGTGCGCGAACTGCTGTATGCAGCCGGCGCCCGCAAGGTGCTGCTGCCGCTGCCCGAGGGCGTCCAGCCGCGGGAAGCCCGCGCGCGCGAGCTGAAGCTGATGGCCTTCCACCCGCTCGGCACCGCCCGCGCGGACGCGAGCGCCGAGCGCGGCGTGCTCGACGGCGACCTGCGCGTGCATGGCCTGCAGGGGCTGTACGTCGCCGACGGCGCCGCCGTGCCGAGCTCGCTCGGCGTGAACCCGCAGCTGACGATCATGGCGCTCGCCACGCGGCTCGCCCACAAGCTGCTGGGCCGTGAGGCCGGCTCCTCGGCAGTGGCGCGCTGCACCGCCGGCTAGTCACGCGCTCGGCACGCTGAAGGCGAGCGAGACCCGGTCCCCGAACCCGGCCTCTCGGCGTGGGCGTAGCTCACCACGCACGACTGCCGCGGATCACTGATGGCATCGCAGGGGTGCGGCGCGATCATGGGCTCATGCCTCGCGTTCTCGTTGCCCACGCATCCAAGCGTGGATCGACCACCCAGATCGCAGAGGCGATCGCCGATGCCCTGAGGGAGTCCGGGCTGGACGTCGACTGCGTGCCGGCCGGAGACGTCGGCGGCATCTCGGGCTATGACGCGGTCGTGCTGGGCAGCGCGGTCTACGCCAAGCGCTGGCAGGGCGACGCCAAGCACTTCCTGAGAAAGCATTCCGAGGAGCTCACCCACCTTCCCTTCTGGCTGTTCAGCTCCGGCCCGGTCGGGGACCCGAGCAAGACACCCGATCCCGCGTGGCTCGAGCCTCCGCGGATCATCGACCGCGCCGAGAGGATCGGCGTGCGCGATCACGTGGTGTTCGGCGGCAGGGTCCCCGCGGAGCCGCGCGGCCCGATCGAGCGCGCGATGGTCAAGAACACGCCGGAGCAGTACAGGGACCGGCGGGACTGGGGCGAGATCCGCTCGTGGGCGGCGGGCATCGCGTCCGAGCTCGGCGCGACAGTAACCGGGTGATCGCCGGATCTCGCTCGAGCATCCCCGCCCGGTGCGGGGGCGTCGGCCGCAGCCGGTCAGCTGCCCATTCTCCGACCGCGCCGCAGCGCTAGCTTCTCGCGGCATGCTGTCGACGATCTCTGATGCGCCGGCACCGTCCTCAGAAGCACCCGACGCGTTCGCGATCGACGTTCGCGGGCTGCGCAAGTCCTACGACGAGCGGGAGGTCGTGCGCGGCATCGACCTGCAGGTCAGGCACGGCGAAGTGTTCGCGTTCCTCGGCCCGAACGGCGCCGGCAAGACGACAACGGTCGAGATCCTCGAGGGGTACCGCTCCCGCGACGCCGGCGAGGTGAGCGTGCTCGGCGCGGACCCCGCGGCCGGCGATCGTCGGTGGCGCTCGCGGATGGGCCTCGTGCTGCAGTCCTGCACGATGCCCCCCGAGCTGACGGTGCGCGAGCTCGTGGGCCTCTACGCCGGCTACTACCCGCATCCGCGTGGACTGGACGAGTCGATCGAGCTCGTAGGCCTGGAGGGCCAGAGCGACACGCGCACAAGCCATCTCTCCGGTGGCCAGCAGCGCCGCCTCGACGTGGCCCTGGCGCTGATCGGCGACCCGGAGTTGGTCTTCCTCGATGAGCCGACGACGGGCTTTGACCCGTCCGCACGCCACCACGCGTGGGGCGTGATCGCGAACCTGAGGAGCCTGGGCAAGACGATCTTCCTCACAACCCACTACATGGACGAGGCGCAGGCGCTGGCCGACCGCGTCGCCGTGATCGCCGCGGGGGAGATCGTCGCAGAGGGGACGCCGGAGACCCTGGGAGGACGCGACCGAGCGATGAGTGACGTCTCCTTCGGTCTGGCGCCGGACGCGCGCATCCCCGATCTCCCCGGCGAGCTCATGGCGCTCGCGGAGCTGCGCGACGGCCGCGTGCACATCGCGACACGCGAGCCCGCGCGGGTGCTCCACGCGCTCACGGGATGGGCGCTCTCGCGCGCAGAGGACCTGCCGGACCTCACGGTCGGCCGCCCGACGCTCGAGGACATCTACCTGAAGCTGACCGAGGGCGACCCCGCGCAGGCGCCCAACGAGGACCTTCCATGACCGGGGCCGCGCTGCTGACCCATCAGTTCCGCGTGGACCTGCTGCGGTTCTGGCGCAACCCGCAGTCCCGCACGTTCACCCTGCTGCTGCCGATCGTGTTCCTCGTGATCTTCGAGGCGATCTTCAAGGGCACGACCATCGTCGACGGCAAGACGATCAAGCTGACGACCTTCTACGTCCCCGGGATCATGACGCTGGGGATCATCTCCGCCTGCTACGTCAACCTGACGCAGGCCGTCGTCGCTCAGCGCGAGAGCGGCGAGCTCAAGCGCTTGCGCGGGACGCCGCTGCCCGCGAGCTTCGTGATCTCCAGCCGCACCGGCGTCGGGGTCGTCGTCGCCGTGGTGATGTCGGCCCTGCTCCTGGCGCTCGGCGTCATCGCCTACGGCGTCGCGATCCCTCACGCGATGCTCGGGCTGACACTCGCCGTGATCGTCGGCGCCGCGGCGTTCGCTTGCATCGCCTTCGCGGTCTCCACGCGCATCCACGCGGCCGACTCCGCCGCGCCGGCCACCAACCTCACGGTGCTGCCGCTCTATTTCATCTCGGGCGTATTCGTGCCCGAGACGCAGATCCCGACCTACCTGCGCGACATCGCCAGGGTCTTCCCGATCTACCACCTCGCCAACGCGCTGCGCCAGCCGTTCGTGCAGACACACGGTGCGGGGATCTCGACAGGAGACCTGCTCGTGCTTGCGCTCTGGGGCATCGGCGCGCTGCTGGTGGCGGCCCGCACCTTCCAGTGGTCGCCGAGCTCGCTCGGCTGATCCGGCGCAGGCGAGCGCGCGTCAGCCGATCCGGTACGCTCGCGCGAGATTGCAAGCGGAGAGCGTCAACAGGGCTGACTGGCTCCGGCAAGACGCACGGCACACTGTGCAGATTCCCGGCCCGCACGGCCCGCTGCCGGCGTATCTCGCGACACCCGCCGGCGAAGGGCCGTGGCCGGGCGTGGTCGTCATCCATGACGCCGGCGGAATGACCCCCGACCTCATGCACCAGGCGGACTGGCTCGCCGGCGAGGGGTATCTCGCGGGCGCCCCCGACCTGTTCGATGGGCGCAGCGCGCTGAAGTGCCTGTGGTCGATCATCCGCGACATTCGCGCACAGCGAGGCAGCTCGTTCGAATCGATCGAGGCCGTTCGCGGCTGGCTGACCCGGCGCGAGGACTGCACCGGCAAGATCGGCATCATCGGCTACTGCATGGGCGGCAGCTTCGCGCTGCTGCTCGCCCCGAGCGGCGGCTACTCGGCATCAAGCGTCAACTACGGCGCACTCCCGAAGGACGCCGAGCGCTTTCTCGCGGGCGCCTGCCCGATCGTCGCAAGCTACGGAGCGAAGGACCCCTCCTTGCGCGGCGCGGCAGCCCGGCTCGAGCGGATACTGACGGCCAACGACGTGCAGCACGACGTCAGGGAGTACCCCGAAGCCGGCCACAGCTTCCTCAACGACCACGACCGCGCGGACATGTCGAAGCTGTTCGTGGTGATGGCAAAGCTGACACGGGCGAGCTACCACGAGCCCTCGGCCCAGGATGCCCGGCGCCGCATCCTCTCGTTCTTCAGCGCGAACCTGCAGCAGTAGAGCCCCGCGGGCGGGAGCCGAGCTCGCACAGCAGGCTACGGCTCAATAAATCCGAGCCCCAGCCCCAATTAAAGCTACAATTGATACATGCAGACGCAATCTGAACGAGCGGCCGAGCGCCGGCGGGTCAAGCTCGAGGAGGTTGCGCGCCAGATCAAGACCGGTTCTCTGAAAGTCCGCAAAATGACGGCGAAGGAGCTCACGAGCCTCCCTCCGAGGACCACCAAGAGGCCGGGCCGGTGACGGAGTTCTTCATCGGCGGCATCGAGCTCAACAGCAAGAAGGCGGAGGCGGCCTATGACGATCTTTGCGCGCGCTCCCATGCCGACGTCGGCTGCCTGGCAAAGCCGCGACGGATCTTCAAGCTCGATTGCCGCTTCGAGGGCTCGGACTGCGAGATAGAGGTCGGCAGACCGCTGCCGCACGGCGGCGAGGTCGTGCTCGCGATCCTCGACCACGGCCGTGACGAGGCGTTCGCCGTGTACACCAACAGCGGACCCGAGCTACCGACACGCGTTGCGCGTCCGGCGTATGCGGTGACCGACTTCTCGTGAGCTGCGTCTGAGCGCTCGCGCTCGGCAGACAGTGGGGGCGGCCCCGGATCGCTGCCAGGGCATGAGACCGCGCCGTGGCGTAGAAAGACCGCAGGCCCGCGCGTAGTCGGTTCGGATCTCCGAGCCGCGATGGTGTGAGAAGTTCTCGCCACACCACCGCCGGAGGAGACCGAAATGACCTCGCCGCTCGAGCCACAGACTTCACGCCGCCATGTGCAGCCCTCTGCGGACGCCGTCGCTGCCGGAGCCGTGTCGCCCGCCGGGCGACGGGTGCTGCGCGTCGCGCTGCTCGCTGCGGTAGCCGCGGCGGCCCTCATCGGAGCGCTGCCGGCGGGCGCAGGCGCAGCCGCCGACCCGATGATCCAGCTGGGGTCGAAGTACGCCGGCGATGGAAACTTCGGCAGCTCGCTCGCCGTCACCCCCGACGGCAGCACGGCGATCGTGGGCTCGGCCAGCGGGAACGGCGGCCACGGCGAGGCGATCGTGCTCACCCGTTCCGGGGCGGGGTGGGTGCAGCAGGCGGTGCTCCTGGACGCCGCGTGCCCGCGGTCTGACACCGGGTTCGGTACGAGCGTGGCAGTCTCCGCCGACGGCGCCACGGTGATAGTCGGCGAGCCGAACGACTGCGAAGTGCACCAGAGCGTCGGCACGGCGCACGTGTTCACGCGCTCGGGCTCGAGCTGGACCGAACAGGCGCGACTGACGGGCACCGGTGAGTCCGGAGCGGGGAGCTTCGGGAGCGGCGTCGCGCTCTCCGCCGACGGGAGCACCGCCCTCGTTGGCGCGCGCACCGACGGACGTCCGGAATACCCGATCAGCGAATGGAGAGGCGCCGCCTTCGTGTTCACGCGCTCGGGGTCGTCCTGGACGCAGCAGGGGCCGAAGCTCACCCAGCCCGGCAACCCGACGGGCGGGGAATTCGGGCGCAGCGTATCGCTCTCCTCAAGCGGCGACACGGCTCTTGTGGGGGCCCCGCAAGCCGCCGGAGCCGCATGGATATTCACCCGTTCGGGGGAAGCCTGGACGCGGCAGAGCGAACCCCTCGCGGTCAGCGGCTTCGTACAGGAATTCGGAGTGAGCGTCTCGCTCTCCTCCGACGGGCGAACGGCGCTCGTCGGCGCGCCCTTCTACGAAACGCCGGCAGGGTCGGCGTGGATCTTCAGCGACGACGGCTCTGTCTGGACGCAGCAGGCTCTGCTGACGGGAGGTGGAATCGAGGGCATCGGCGGGTTCGGCCAGGCCGTGGCGCTGTCGGGGGACGGCGGCACCGCGCTCGTCGGCGGCCCCCTGGACGGCCCCAACGGAAACGAACAGGACGGCGCCGCGTGGCTCTTCACGAGGTCGGGCGCCAGCTGGACGCAGCAGGGCGAGAAGCTGACCGGGGGCGACGAGCGAAGCCTTGAATACCCGCGTGGAGGCTTCTTCGGCAGCGGGGTGGCACTGTTCGCGGAAGGCCGCGAAGCGCTGATCGGCGCGCCCGGGGACGGAGCGGGCGGCTCGATGTTCACGTTCATCGCAAGCCCGCACGCGCCGGTCGTCGCCACGCGCGCAGCGAGCACCGTGGGCGTGACCGAAGCGACGATCACGGGATCGGTCGATCCGAATGGGGAAACCGTGAGCGACTGCCACTTCCTCTACGGCACGACGACCGCGTACGGGTCGAGTGTCCCGTGCAGTCCCAATCCCGGCTCCGGCGAAGGGCCCGTCGCGATCAGCGCGCAGCTTCACGGACTCACCCAGAACACCAAGTATCACTACCGCCTGTTTGCGACGAACGCGAGCGGCACGAACCACGGTCAGGATGGGCTGCTGCTGACGCACTCCTACCCGGTCCAGTTCGGGCGCTGCGTCGCCGCGGCGAAAGGGAAGAGCGGGCTCTTCTCGTCGAGCACCTGCACGGTGCCCGCAACCCCCGAAAAGCACGGCTTCGAATGGCTGCCCGGGCCGGGACCCAAACCGCGCTTCTCCCTCAACAGCAAACCGTCCACGCCGATTTTCCTCGAAGCGCTCGGGAAAGTGCGGCAGCTGTCCTGCTCCCACGCCGCCGGCAGCGGTGAATACACCGGGCCGGACTCGGTCGGCGGCGTGATCATCGTCCTCACCGGCTGTCAGGGCCGCGCAGGCGCCTGCGCCAGCAGCGGCGCCGCGCCGGGCGAAATCGTGACGAGCGCTCTCAGCGGCAAACTAGGCGTCCTCGCGACATCCCCCCTCGGGCCGGCGAACAACACGGTCGGCATGGATCTCGGAGCGGGACCGGGCTCAAACATGATCGAAGCGAGTTGCGGCAGCGACACACTGCGGGTGCGCGGATCGGTGATCGCGCAGGCGAAGCGCAACTCGATGAGGCTGACCACGACGATCGCCTACACCGAGTCCCACGCGGCCCAGCAATACCAGGGGTTCATCGGTGGCCCGCTCGAGTCCCTGGAAGCATCCTCGCGCGGCGAAGGCTTCGGCGTCGCCGGGCTGAAGCTGACACTTGTGCAGAGCAACGAAGAAAAGCTGGAGGTCGACTCGGCCCTGTAGGCCGGCGAAGCAGCCGTCCACGCTCGCTCCGCTCCAAGTGCGGCAACTGCGGGCGAGTGATACTTGACCGTCCGATGCCCGAGGAATCCACGACCGTCGGCCCCGCGGAGCTCCCGCGCGGCTCCGGCGAGGCGACTTCAGCACCGGGCTTGACGATCATGAGGTTCGGGCTGCTCGCCGCGGCGGTCCTCGTACTCGCCTCGTGCGGCGCCGCCACGCCGAAAACGCCCGTCAGACGGGCGGCAACCACCTCGACCGCCGAGGCATCGCCGGGAAGCTCGACCGCGACGCCGCCGGCCACCACAGGCCTGCCGGTGCCAAGCTTCGTCGTGCCGC
>Ga0209698_10006688_pt1 | contig 12213 bp, 11 predicted proteins | sample LitLauG_LLR_2012_FD_187203 | JGI IMG/M metagenome (GOLD analysis project Ga0209698, IMG submission 187203) | Freshwater sediment microbial communities from Pennsylvania, USA - Little Laurel Run_MetaG_LLR_2012 (SPAdes) (version 2) | ecosystem: Environmental > Aquatic > Freshwater > Creek >...
CGATAGAGCGGCCAGGAAGCAAGAATCGAGCGATCCGAAGAAACGAAAATTTGAGATCGACTCAAAGATTCGTTAACTCCTTGACATCCTTCGGCGAAGCCTACACTCCGCCCATAGCAACATTCAAGTTCCTTGTTCTGCGCCCCCATGAAAAAAATCGATTGCCGGTTGCCAATATCGACGCCACTGGTTTCGTACTATTTCGCTTGTTGCCCGGCGTCAGCCTTGTTTACATGTGGAGTCCCTTGTTGTTCGGGACGCTCTGGTCATTAGACACGACCCGGAGCTGTCCTCGTAGAACTGATTTCTTTAGTTGACCGGAAAGAGGAGTCAAGTGCCTGAAAAAGAAGGCTCAAAGTCCGGGCAGCCACCTGCCTGGTTTAACTACACTGACAGTCACGAATTCATGGAAAGAGTACGCGCCGGGATGCCGCCGCTCATCATCTGTGTGGCCTGCAACGGCGGAATCCAGGGTAAAGAGGCCAGCGAGTTCATCCCCGAATCGGCAGACGAAATAGCAGAGTCTGTCCAGGCTGCCTACGAAGCCGGCGCCGTGATGGTTCACATCCACGCTCGCGATCCGAAAAATCTGACACAAGCTGCCCGCGAGACCGGTACTTGGCGCGAAGTCCTGCGCAAGGTTCGTCAACATTGTCCGGAAATCATCATCAATGCAACCACCGGAGCCAGTCCCGCAATGAGCATGGAGGAGCGCGCTTCATCTTTGGCTGCGGGTCCGGAACTGGCATCGCTGAACCTGGCGCCGGACATGAGCAAGTTCAAATTGAAGGAACGGCGCGCGCCCCTGCTTTTTCCCCGGCCGGCCCTGGAAATTGACGAATGTACTCCCTATACCTACAGTCAGATTCACCAATTCGCGGCGGAGATGAAACAACGCGGAATCAAACCTGAATTGGAGGTCTACCATCCCGGCTGCGCGTGGGTTGTCGACTATTTGATTGAGAACAACCTCTTAGAGAAACCTTATTGGATCCAGACTGTGATGGGATATCAGACCGGCAGTTTCCCAACCGTTGATAACGTTCTCCAACTGTTAAAGGAATTTCCGGCTGAGAGTTTATGGCTCTGTTCAGCGATCGGTGCGTTTCAACTCCCGCTGACTACACTCGCCACCTTGATGGGCGGACATGTTCGAGTCGGTTTGGAAGATAACGTCTACTTTGCCCGGGGACGCAAGGCAGTGAGCAATGCCGAGCTTGTGCAGCGATCGGTCCGCATTGCGCACGAACTGAACCGGCCGGTGGCGACTCCCGCTCAAGCCCGCGAGATGCTGGGCCTGCGCAGCCAACCGAGTCAGTACGAGGTGGCAAAGCGGGAAGTGCCGGAGTATCAGCGAACCTGATTTAGCGCGGGTCTCTATTCTCTATATACAAGGATAGCAGTGGGCCGGGGCTCCTCGATCGATCGCTTTTAGCATTATGATACGATGTTTTCGGCCATGTTATTGACGACCGTTTTTCTGCTCGCCGCTTTGCCCAAAGTGACCACTCTGCCCCCGGGCAAAGGCAAGGCGATTGTCCAGCGCACTTGTATTTCATGTCACGCCTTGAAGGTGGTGAACGCGAAGAGAGCCTCGAAAGAACAGTGGTCCGCCCTGGTCGACCAGATGATATCGCGTGGGGCCGACCTTGAGGACGACGAAGTTGAGATTGTCGTGGACTATCTGGCGCGGAATTTTGGAACCACCAAAGGGCCGGCGAGCACAAAAAACAATCACAGCCAAACCGGACCGGTAAATGGGAACAACGCCAAGGCCACCCCATCCCGGGCTGAGTGACTGACGCCACGACCGCCGCTCGCCCCACCCATACCCGCCACGTTGTGCTTGCCCTGATCGTGGGCGCCTACATGATCACTTATATGGACCGCGTGAATATTGCCTCCGCGGTGCCGGTGATCCAGAAGGACCTCGGGTTTTCGATGGTCACCGTGGGATGGATTTTCGCCTCGTTCCGGTGGGGTTACGCGTTCTTTCAAATTCCCGGGGGATGGTTCGGCGATCGCATCGGCGGACGGCGTGCGCTGTCTCTGGTGGTGGTGTGGTGGTCAGCCTTTACCTCGTTAACGGCATTCTCCTGGAATGCCTTGTCCATGGGATTATGCCGATTTTTCTTCGGAATGGGCGAGGCCGGCGCGTTCCCCATTGCCACCCGGTCCCTTTCGCGCTGGATGCTTCCGACCGAACGGGGCTTCGCCCAGGGACTCACGCACGCGGCATCACGGGTTGGCGCCGCCCTCACCCCAGCCCTGGTGGTTGTGATGATGCTCCGCTTCGGATGGCGCGCACCATTCTTTTTCTTCGGCCTCATCGGCCTGGTCTGGTCGGCCGTATGGTACTGGTACTATCGCGATACGCCCGCGGAACACCCCCGCATCAGCGCGGCGGAACGTAGACTCATTGAAGAGGCGGTCGGCGTTTCCTCTGCGCGTGTGCACTCCGTGCCGTGGCGGCGCATTCTTCTCAGTCCCTCACTCTGGACGCTCTCACTGATGTATTTCTGTTATGGATACAGCATCGATGTCTATCTGGATTGGTTCCCGAAATATCTCAACGAGCACCGCGGTTTCAACCTGACGCAGATGGGCTTCTACGCCAGCCTGCCGTTACTGGCGGGGGCTGCCGGCGATCTCCTCGGTGGCACGGTTTCGGATCGATGCGCCAAACGTTTTGGGAATCTCAGGCTCGCCCGGCGCGCAGTCGCACTGGCTGGTTTTCTTCTCGCAGCTGTCTTCATCCTGCCCGCCACTTTGACGACAAACTCCACCGCGTCGGTTCTGTATTCCTGCGTCGCAGTCTTCGGATTGGAAGTGACGGTCGGCGTGTCCTGGGCGATCCCGCTCGATATTGGCGGAGACTACGCAGGTTCGGTCGCTTCCGTCATGAACACTTTTGGCAACCTGGGAAGCGCGGTCTCTCCGGTCCTGCTGGCTTATCTGGTTGGAATGTATGGCTGGAACATGCCGTTTCTGGTGTGCACATTCCTTTGCATCGCAGGCGCGCTGTTGAGCTGGGGAATTAATGCTGACAAGAAAATTGTTTGGGATCCCGCGGAGCTGTCGGAATCCGGAGGTTAGGGCTTCGATGGTTTTCCAATCGAGATCAAGGCTTAAAATTGCAATGCTATTATGTCCCGACATTGAACCGAACCTCGCAGCGCACATGACAATCCTATGACCGACACCTTACATCACTGCGGCAACGCGGACGTCATTGACGGAATCGACGAACCCGCTTCGGTCGCGGTGGTATTCGACAACCTGCCGGCCCGCAAGAAAATGGAGTAGAGCAGTATCAGCTCCGCATGCGATTAGACAAGATGGATCTCCCCAACTTCTCCCCGGTTCCCGATTCTTCTTCGATCCCCGATCCTTCCCTGGTCATCGAACTGATCGAATCCTTTCGCCGTTCGAAGGCCATGTTCGCGGCCGTGTCCCTTGGCGTCTTCGACGTCTTGGAACGCGCGCCCGGCAATCTCGCTGCGCTTGCCATCGAGCTCCGCGTCGAGCCCGAACCACTGGAGAGATTGCTGGACGCCTGCGTGGGCCTTAAGCTCTTGCGCCGGAACGGTGCGTCGTATGAAAACGCGCCCGCAGCCAGCGCGTATTTGTGCCGGACCAGCGAGCGGGCGCTCACGGGATACATCCTGTATTCCAATGACGTTCTCTTCCCTTTGTGGTCGCACCTTGAAGATGCGGTGCGAGAAGGCACGCCGCGCTGGAAACAGGCCTTCGATATCGAAGGTGGAATCTTCGATCATTTCTTCCGCACCGAAGAGGCGAAACAGACCTTCGTTCAGGGGATGCATGGGCTCGGACTGTTGAGCTCGCCCAAAGTGGTGGAAGCTTTCGACCTCTCCCGGTTTCGGCGACTGGCTGACTTGGGCGGAGCCACCGGACATCTGGCGGTGGCCGCTTGCGAACGCTATCCGTGTCTCCACGCGATCGTGTTCGATCTGCCCCTGGTGGTCGAGACTGCGCGGGCCCAGGTGAGTAAATCGGTTACATCGTCGCGCATCGATGTGATTGCCGGTGATTTCTTCCACGACGAATTACCGGATGCGGACCTGTTCGCCATGTCCCGCATTCTTCACGACTGGTCTGAAGATAAAATTCATCCGCTGCTCACCAAGATCTATCAGCGTCTGCCTTCGGGCGGCGGCATCCTGCTGGGGGAAAAGCTCTTGCACGAAGACAAGGCTGGCCCCACGTCGGCTCACTTGCAATCACTGAACATGCTGGTGTGCACGGAAGGCAAAGAACGCACTCTTGGCGAGTACCGCCGGTTGCTCGAAAATGCCGGGTTCCGCGACGTGCAGGGCCAAATCACAGGAAGTCCTCTCGACGCCGTCCTGGCAATAAAAAACCCTGGCTGAGTGGAGGCGAAACCATCGCTTCACAGCGCCACCTGCAGATTCCCGAACCGGCACAAAGGCCAATGGTGCTATAGTATGCACACGGGGAATCCTCGGATCGCAAGTAGTTCTGGAGGTATTGCCTGATTCGCAGACAGACGATTACCGCTCAGGTAATCACGTACATTCTCGACCTGATCCGCAAGGGGCAGGTAAAGCCTGGCGAGCGGTTGCCGACGGAAAAGCAACTGACCGAAGAGCTTGCCGTGAGTAGGACCTGCGTGCGGGAGGCTATTAAGTCTCTCGAATCTCTTCAGCTCATCAGCGTACGCCCCAAGATCGGCGCCATTGTTCTCGAACCTTCTCCCATCGCTCTGATCAACGCCGAGTATCTTTCTACATCTGCCTTTATGCAACAGGCAGATTCTCTGATCGAGTTTCGTAAAGTCCTGGAGTTAGGATTGGTAGCCCTAGCCGCGGAGAAGTCCACCGAGGCTGATTGGGCGGCGATGCGGCAAGTGCTGGCGGAGCAGGAAACCGCGCTCCGCATGGACCGAAGCACTCCTCATGCCGACTTGCTTTTCCATGAGGCGATCGGCAAAGCCAACATTCAGTTTCACAAAGCGGTAGCCGAGGCCACCAGAAATCCTCTCGCCATTATGGTTCTGCAGGCGATTTCCGAGCCTCTGATCGAAGTTAGCCGCCGCACCAACGAAATGCCGGGAGTGCCCGAAGCGGGTCTACGTCAACATTGGGCGATTTATCGGGCGATCCGCGAAAATAATCCAGAAAAAGCACGCCATGCCATGCGTGTGCATCTTCAGGCTGCGGAACGCAACGCTCACAGTCTGCAGGCGACGGATGCGGCGCTCGTGGTGCCGCCGGTAAACGTGCCACCCTCTACGGCGAAGAGCGAAGAGTCGGCCTGAGTTTGAACCTCTCCGCTATGTTCCCTGCCTTGATTCCCCCCAGGTGCCAACTCGCGTAGCAACTGTCCTAAGGCTTCGGATTCCAGAAAGGCTCCCGGGCCGGAACGAACTGGACAGGAACTTCCGTCACGAATGTCTTCAGCCAGCGCGCACATTCTTCCATGCCGGGCTGTTCTGAGGGGATGTGCCCGAGGATGATCAGTGATTTCTGTTTGCCTTCACTTACCGCGTCCGCGACATATTCAACCGCTTCCCATTCCTGCGCTTCGCCGATCACAAGAGCCTGCACTCCAGGCATTTCCAGGGCCTTGGCTTGTCTCGTGAGTCCAGCCGCGCCGGGGGCGAGTGCGAGGGTAGTTATGTGTAGACCTGGATCCCCGACCACCCTGACGACACGTATTCCAAGCTTACGTTTGATATCGGATGCCAGTTTCTCCAGAGGCGTTTCCGGAATATTGAAAAGATACGGATTGCGTGCATCCTGAAATTTTTCCCATCCCAACGCATGAACCATGCCCGCCTCGATGCCGTCGGGATTGCGGGCGTGCCAGTGATCATGGAAACGCCAGATTACCAAGCCATGCTCGGCGATGAACTTTCGCTTTGCCATCAGCACCGGATCGCCCTCTTTCTCCGGCAACTGGTCGGAAATATCGAGGTGATCGAAGAAAGTTGGTTCGTGAGTGATGATGAGATTGTCTCCCGCAGCGGCTGCCCGCTGCAGCACATCGAAAGTGGCCATCATGGTTACGGCAATGCCTGATACCGGAGAGTCGGGATTGCCCGCTTTGAACGCATCCACGGTATCGCTCTGCCACGGAACTCCCACCTGCTGCTGAATGCGTGCGATCACCTCACGGGCCGTAAGTTGTTGGCCCTGAGCCTGCGCGCCACCGCCTAGTAAAGCGACGGTGATCGTCGTAACAAATGTCGATCTGATCCGTTTCTTGCGCGCAAACATGTGACCACCTCCAAGAGATTGCCGTGATCGTTCGCATTAGACCACAGGGTCATGAATTCTGTAGTTTCGCGTGGAAATGACGCGGTTTGGCCCGCTGCATCAAGCAGGTCATTCTGCGGCACAAACTGCGTCTTCTCCTGCGTCTAGTTGGAATCCACTTTGATGACTGTGTATGTGAACTTCGTGCCGGATTTGATCTTCAACTGGTGAGGTATGTTGGCTGGAATATGCACGATGTCGCCCTGACCAAGCTGCTTCGTCTCGCCTCCCTCAATCGACGAACCCCGCACTTCATGCGGCTTCACCGTTTTCGGGCCGACCATCGTTCCTCCTACGACGAGCGTGGCTTCGCCGCTGTCGACGATCATGATATCGGTCTGAGTTTCGTGCAGCTCGGCGCTGCCGTCGCCTTCGCGATGGGAAATTCCGATAAGGTGGTTTCCGTAGGTGCCTAGAGACTGCCAGGCAAACTTCTGATCGTCAATCTTAGTGGCGAGTTCGTTCCCGGAATTCTTGACCGCGGCGCCCTTCCACAAACCGAAGCCCTCCGGAGCGGCGGCCCGGAGCCAGGTCGCAGAAGCGAGAAGTGTGACAACAGCAGACAGGATGTTTTCATTCGATCTCCTCCAAAAACAAAGGTTCACAGTTCGGACACTGCTTGATATAGTCTTATAATAGTACTTGTCGAGGATCCATGCGTTCCACAAGAAGAAAGACCCCCTCCTTGCGCATTGCCGTCGTAGCCGGAGCCATCCTTCTTCCTATTAGTGCATTCAACCTTTCTGCAGCCAAGCCCAGTCCCGACACCCCCCCCACGCCGAATGGCGTTCAGGCCTGGGTCGGAGCACGCATCATCGACGGCACGGGCAAGCCCGCGATCGAAAACGCGACTCTGGTGATTCGGAATGGGGACGTCGAGGCGGTAGGAAAACGAGTCAAGATCCCGGCCGGAGCGGAACGGATCGATGCCACCGGAAAGACAATTATCCCCGGCCTGATCAACGCGCACGGCCATCTCAATAGCGAGGACCGACTCGGGGTCTACCTGCGCGATGGCATTACCACCATCCTGAGTCTGGGTGGCGACAAAGAATTTGCTTTGCGGGACTTTTGCGCCAAAGCTCCTCCCGGAACAGTGCCGCGATTGTATGTCGCCGGGCCGATACAAGATTCCTCCGCCATTCCTGGCGCCGTCGCCGTCACGACTCCAGAACAGGCGCGAAAGAGTGTCGACGAGCTGATTCGCAACAAGCCAGACATCATCAAGGTACGGGTGGACGACTTCCGCGGCGCGCGCCAGAAAATGAGTCCCGAGGTCTACGAGGCCGTTATAGACGAAGCCCATAAGCATGGCTTTCGAACGGCCGCGCACATCGTTCTGCTGGACGACGCCAAAGGCGTGCTACGGGCGGGAGTCGACTACCTCGCGCACAGCGTTCGTGACCGCGAGGTTGACGAGGAATTCATTCGTCTCATGAAGAAGCGCAACGTTTTCTACTCGCCCACGCTCACCCGCGAGCTGGCCGTCTTCACTTATTCGGAAACGCCTTCATTTTTCAGCGATCCGTTCTTCCTCAAGGAAGCCGATCCGGCAGAAATCACACAAATGCGGGACCCGAAGCGGCAGGACGCCATGAAGACCGATCCAGCAGCTCAGTGGTACAAGGAGCACATGGCGGTCGCCATGCGCAATCTCAAAACGCTGTCAGATGCGGGCATCACCATCGTGATGGGGACCGACAGCGGCGGTGGGCCCGGCCGCTTCCAGGGCTACTTCGAGCATCTGGAACTGGAATATGAAACCAAGGCTGGTCTCACTCCGATGCAGGCGCTGGTCTCCGCCACCAGTGGTGCGGCCAAAGCGATCAACATCAGCAACCAGGTCGGCACGTTGGAAAAAGGTAAGTTGGCTGACTTCCTGGTGTTGACCGCGAACCCGCTCGACGACATCAAGAACACGCGTGCCATCGAGTCGGTGTGGGTCGGCGGAGTGCGCGTCCAGGCTAAGAAGTAGCCCCGGGGAATTCGATTTGGCGCGGTACTGCAAGTTTTCTGTGTTGCTATGGCCGAACTATGCAAACTCGATTCTATTTTTGCTTGTTGGTTTGTCTTTCCAGCTGCTTTTTGCTGGCCGAGGACTATCCCAAGGCTGAGATCTCGAATGGAATGATTCGTGCCGAAGTGATGCTTCCCGATCCTCAGAACGGCTCGTACCGGGGCACGCGGTTCGACTGGTCCGGCATCATTTCCAGTCTTCAATTCAGCGGGCATGAATATTTCGGGCGCTGGTACGAGCACCACGATCCGAAAATTCATGATGCCATCACCGGTCCGGTCGAGGCGTTTCAGACCAATGACAAAGGGCTGGGTTATGACGAGGCCAAAGCCGGCGGGACATTTGTGCGCATCGGCATTGGCACCCTTCGCAAACCCGAAGAGAAGGACTACCGTCCTTATGATACCTACAAGATTGTGGACCCAGGAAAGTGGACGATCCACAGGCACGAAGACCGGATCGAGTTTGTTCAACGACTGAAGTCAGACCAAGGATACGCGTACGTCTACCGCAAGACCGTTCGCCTGGTGAAGGGAAAACCGCAACTGCTGCTGGAACACTCGTTGAAGAACACGGGCCGCAAGGTGATTGAGACCAACCAGTACAACCACAATTTCTTCGTGATCGATTACGAGGTGGTGGGTCCGGACGTTGTGGTCAAGTTCGTATTTACCCCCAATCCCACACGCGGATTCAAGGACCGCGCGGAAGTTCACGGTCAGGAGATCGTATTCCCCCATGAACTGGAGCGCAAGAACGGCGGCGTCTTTTCGGAACTGGAAGGAACGGGCACTCAGGTGAAAGACTACGATTTTCGAATCGAGAATTTGAAGACCGGAGCCGGGGTTCGATTCACCAGTGATCAGCCGCTGCAGAAGGTAAATTTCTGGGCCATTCGCACGGTCGCTGTGGCGGAGCCTTACATCGAGCTGAAAATTGAACCGGGCAGGGAGTCGCGCTGGACAATCCGTTACGACTTTTACACCATGCCACCCGCGGCCCAGCCATGAACGCCAGAGTCCCCTAACTTAACAAATCCAGTACAACGCTGGGCGGCAGTCGCGGACCGGAACATGGAGTTGTCGCAAACCCAGATTTGTCGCGATTATCAACGCGAATACGACAAACGATCGATCACGGGAACGGCCGCACGAATCGCCGAGGGGATGAGTCGATGAAGTTTCCGATGAGACTGAGGCGTACCGAGGCTGTGGTCGTCGTGATCTTCGCCTTGATCTTCGGAGCTTGCAGCAGCGCACATGCCCAGACGCGCTCTGCGGGAGACCACGGATCCGGAACGCAGACATCTCTCGACTGGCCGGTATATGGCGGGCAGGCCGCTGGAGACCACTACTCCAGCCTTTCCCAGATCAACCGGAAGAATGTGCAAAAGCTGCAGGTCGCCTGGAAGTTTGACGCTGGGGAGGAGGGCGGACTGGAGACGAGTCCAATTATCGTGGGGCGCGTCCTTTATGCGTACACAGCGACACAAAAAGTGGTTGCCCTCGACGCCGCATCCGGCAAGCTCATCTGGAAATTCGATTCAGGAATTGCAGGCAAGAATCCAGTACGGGGTCTTTCCTATTGGACAGACGGCAAAGAGAGCCGAATCTTCGCCCCCGTCACAAATTTTCTGTATGCGCTGGACGCTCAAACCGGCAAGCCCATACCGGATTTTGCCGAAGGCGGCAGGATCGACCTGCGGAAGGATTTGCGCGGCGACTATCAATCGGTCTCGATTGCGATGACCAGCCCTGGCATTGTCTACAAGGATCTGATTATCGTCGGCGGCCGCAATCCTGAAACCCATCCTTCCCCTCCCGGAGATATTCGAGCGTTTGATGTTCGCACGGGAGAGCTCCGCTGGAGATTCCACACCATTCCTCATCCCGGTGAGTTTGGAAACGAAACCTGGCCGAAAGATGCCTGGCGAGAAGCAGGCGCTGCCAACAATTGGGCAGGAATGGCGCTCGACGCCGAGCGAGGCATTGTGTATGTGCCCACGGGATCGCCGGTCTTCGACTTTTACGGCGCCGACCGCGTGGGCGACGATCTGTTTGCTAATACGCTGCTTGCTCTGGATGCGCAGACTGGAAAGCGCATATGGCACTTCCAGGGCGTGCATCATGACATCTGGGACCGCGACCTCCCGTCACCTCCCGCGCTCGTGACAGTAAAACGCAATGGCAAACGCGTCGATGCGGTGGCGCAGACAACCAAGCAAGGATTCCTCTTCCTCTTCGACCGGGCGACCGGCAAGCCATTATTTCCTATCGAGGAACGCAGCTATCCCGCCAGCAAGGTTCCCGGAGAAGTGACGGCGCCAACCCAGCCTGTCCCGCTCTTGCCGAAGCCCTTCGCGCGACAGGTTCTTACGGAAGACCTACTCACACAACGAACCCCGGCAGCCCATGCGTGGGCAGTTCAAGAATTCAGCACATACCTCAGCGCAGGACAATTTGTTCCTACCGCCCTCGACAAAGAAACTGTGGTCTTCCCCTGTTTTCTTGGCGGGGCGGAGTGGGGCGGACCGGCGGTGGATCCCAAACGCGGCATTATCTTCATCAACTCAAATGAGTGGGCCTGTGTGGTTGCATTGACCGAGAACAAGCCTGCCCGGAGCACGGGTGAGCGGACTTACCACAACCAGTGCAGCGTCTGCCACAACGATGACCGCAAGGGCTCGCCCCCTACATATCCTTCGTTGATTGATGTCGGGACAAGGCTGACACAAGCACAGATCGAAACCACGATTCTTCAAGGCAAGGGCCGGATGCCCGCCTTCCCGAACCTGCAAGGCGACTACCTGCAGTCCATCCTGGCGCACGACATCAGCTTCGGCATCGGGCCGGCCGGCACCGGCAAGACCTACCTGGCCGTGGCCTGCGCCGCCGACGCGCTGGAGCGCGACGCGGTCGAGCGCATCGTGCTCACGCGCCCGGCGGTGGAGGCCGGCGAGCGCCTGGGCTTCCTGCCCGGCGACCTGGCGCAGAAGGTCGACCCCTACCTGCGCCCGCTGTACGACGCCCTCTTCGACCTGCTGGGCTTCGACAAGACGCAGAAGCTGCTCGAGCGCCAGACCATCGAGATCGCGCCCCTGGCCTACATGCGCGGACGCACGCTGAACCATTCCTTCGTCATCCTCGACGAGGCGCAGAACACCACGCCGGAGCAGATGAAGATGTTCCTGACGCGCATCGGCTTCGGCTCCAAGGCGGTGATCACCGGCGACGTCACGCAGACCGACCTGCCGCGCGGCGCCTCGAGCGGCCTCATCGAGGCGCAGCACGTGCTGCACGACGTGCGCGGCATCGGCTTCACGTATTTCACCGCCGCGGACGTGGTGCGCCACCCGCTGGTGGCGCGCATCGTCGAAGCCTACGAGCGCGCCACCGCCCGCGCCGCGAAGGACGCGTGAAGGCGCGCGCCCGCCCTGCCGGCGCCGCGCCGCCGCTGCCGCTGCGCCTGGCGATCGTCGGCGCCGAGCGCCACGCCGGCCTGCCGGCGCGCGCCACGCTGCGCCGCTGGGTGCGCAGGGCGCTCGAGGGCGGGCCCGCGGCGGCGCTGCGTCCGACGGCAGGCACGGCGCAGGCGCGGCGGGGCCGGCGCGCCGAGCTGGCCCTGGCCTTCGTCGATGGCCGCGCCGGCCGGCGCCTGAACCGCGAATTTCGCGCGCGCGACTACGCCACCAATGTGCTCACCTTCGCCTACGAACGCGCCCCGGCGCTGGCCGCGGACATCGTCCTGTGCGTGCCGGTCGTGCGGCGCGAGGCGCGCGCGCAGGGCAAGACGCTGCGTCAGCACCTGGCGCACCTGGTGATCCACGGCGTGCTGCATGCGCAGGGTTTCGATCACGAGCGCAGCGCCGAGGCGCGCGTCATGCAGGATCTGGAG
>Ga0209698_10006689_pt1 | contig 12213 bp, 6 predicted proteins | sample LitLauG_LLR_2012_FD_187203 | JGI IMG/M metagenome (GOLD analysis project Ga0209698, IMG submission 187203) | Freshwater sediment microbial communities from Pennsylvania, USA - Little Laurel Run_MetaG_LLR_2012 (SPAdes) (version 2) | ecosystem: Environmental > Aquatic > Freshwater > Creek >...
AGGTGATACAACAGTTTCTCGGTGGGCCGCCAGGGTCTCGAACCCTGCACCTTGGGATTAAAAGGACATATCTGTAGAATCCCGACTTATACCGCGGAGTCTCGAAGTCTCCCGTTTCTGCTGGTCCTGAGTTCGCGCGCGCGACGGGTCGAGGACAAGACTGCACGGCGCGAGACGGGCCGGGAACGATTGTTGGGCCAGGTGTTGGGTCGACTGTTGGGTCCCACGGCAAGCGCCACGGCCGTCTGCCCGTCGGACCAGGTCCCGTGCTCAACCTGGGCGAGGTAGTGAGGCTATGGCTCGGTTCGGAAGCGGAGAGGACGCGCGGCCCAGCCGGCAGGGCTGAGCCGTAGATCACAGCGCCGGACTGCCCTGAAGCGAGCGCGCATCCGCCGACCCGGCGAGACGAATCGAGCCTTTCGCGTCGAAAATCCCATGGATCATGTGAGAAATCCATGGAAATCCATGGACAGATCGACTTGACCACCTGTACCGTTCCAGCATGTCGCCAAGTGGGGTCCCGACCGCCGAGGATCTGGCCCGGGAGCTGGCAGACGCCGTGGCGGCGAACGACACACGACGAGCCATTCGGTTGACGCGACAAATCGAGGCGCAACTGATGGCCTCGACAACGAGCGGGCCACTGGATCGGCCCGCACGCCAGAAGAAGAAGGCAGCTCGCTCCACCGAGCGCACGCAAGACGTCGTGCCACTCCGACCGACGAAGCGCGGGTCCGGCAGCGCGCGCCAGACCGTGACCGCGGCACTCAGCGAGATCGGGGTTCCCGCCCGTACTCGCGTCGTAGCCGACTACTGCGAGGCCCGCTTCGGCGAAGAGATTGACACTCGAGCGTTGTCGGCGCTTCGTCGAGACGAGCGCCGCGCGTGGGCGTCGAGCAGCTGGCGGCCGACGTACGTCGTGCCGGCGCTCGAGGGTCGGTTCTTCCAGCCGATCCGCGGTCTCATTGCGCTGTCCGACTGGCCGATCGAGCGCCGGCTTATAGGCCCCTGGTCCGAGCGGGCCGATCATCTGGCGGCAACCCTTCAGCTGGCACGGCAGCTGTCCTGGCTCAGCGACCGGGACGCGGCTGTTGCTGAGCGGCTGGCGTCGATCGTGGCCTCGATGGCGCGGTCAATCCCGGGCGCGATCGACGGTACGTCCGTCGAGCCGAGCCGCATTGCGAACGCCGCGCAGAGCGAGCTCGGTGAACTCGCACCACACGACGGACCCTGGCGACAGGAGGCCGCCGCACGGGCTCGGCAGCAGCTGAGCCAGGAGGAACAGCTGTGGGGCACCACGGTGATGGTGCTCGGGGCAGAGGAGCAATAGGCCGATGGCGAGGCAAAAGAAGAGCAAGCTCACCACTGCGCAGAATGAGGTGCTCGCAGTCGTACGAGGTCGGGCCCGGACGACTCGGCCGAACGTCCGGCGGCTTGCGGCCTTCGCCAACGTCCACACATGCCCGACGGCTGCCGTGGCGTTCGCCGCCGGCGTCGACACCAACCGGGTGTTCACCAGCAGCCGCTTCGAGATGCCCTTCGGCCAGTCGCCGTTCGCCATCGGCCGCGGCATCGCGTTCGAGCAGCTGCTCCGACAGCACGGACACGCCGAGCTTCGGCGCGTGCTCACCGACGGGCTTGGCGTTGACTTCTCCATTGCACCGATCGAGAACCTCCGCGAGGGCTACCAGCCGAATCGCATTGGCCTGACGATGCGCGCGTCGGTGACGAAGAATCGCATGAGGGAGATCATCACGGGGCCGCCTCGGCCGATCATCCTCGACGGCGCCGTCCTGCTGGCTGAAGTCGGTGGACTCAGGGCCTTTTTCGAGGCGGACGAGATGGCCATCGGCGTCGGTGGGGCCATCATCGTCGGCGAGAACAAGTCATGGCCGATCGTCGACGGCCGGCCGGCCGACGAAGACGCTCTCGGCTCGGCGCTCGATCAGGCAGCCACCTATGCCCTCCTTGGCCGCTACACGCTCGACGCAATCGGTGTCGACCCCGACCATGTCTCGGGTGAAGTCGTTATCGTGACGCCGCGCAATACCGGGCTGACGCCCGTCCTCCATCGCCAGCGCGTCGACGGCCGCATCAAGAGGATCGAGCGCCTCCTCGGCTCCGTGCCGAAGGTGGCCGAGATCGCCAACGACATCCCGGCGGACCTCACGTTCGACACCGTGGCGGACGAGACAGCGCCAGAGGATGCTCGCCTGGAGTCCTTCGCCTCGATCACCGAGCGGCTCGGCAAGACCTATGACCCTGGTTCCTGTCTGACGTCGTGCGGCTTGGCGTGGGCGTGCCGGCAGTGCGCGTTCAGCGCCGGCGACCCGGCCGTCGCCGGCGAGGTCGTGGCCCGTGCACTGCCGGGTGTCGTAACCCTGGGCCGCGTCGCCGAGCTGAGCCACGGCGCGCCGCCGTCGCCCGCCGAAGCGCCTGCGGCCGGGCCCATCGCACGAGCCGGCCGCTTGTACGGCGAGGCGGTGCCCGTCGCCACGCCGAGCCGCCGGAGGTCGGCATGAGTACGGCCCTCGAGGCGTTCTTCGCCGGCAGGGTGCACGAGGGTGGTCGAGCACTGCGTCGTACCACGCTCCGCCACACGCACCTCACGGACTCACCGTTCGGCATCGTTGTCTGGCGCCTCGGCGGTGAGCGTTTCCGCGCTGCAGCCGTGGCATGGGGACCGATCGGCGGCCAGTTCCAGCTCGCAGTCGCCGGCGAGCCGCGCAACCGTGATCTGTACTTCGCGGCGCTCACGCCGTTCGCAGCGGACTTGTGCGCTGCGGTGCGCGGAGCCGCGGCGCACCGCGTCGCGCGCCAGCGAGGCTCGCGCACGGACCTGCCGGTGAACGCGTTGCAGCTCGTCGTGGCCAACCGCTCGACCGTTGGCGCTCTTGGGTTGCTGGGCCGGTACTTGGCCTACCTGTCTGACCGGGGCGGTGTCGCGCCCGACCCGCACCTCCTCGAGGCCGGGAAGCACCTCCGCTTCTACACCCGGCACGCGCGTGTGCCGGGGCAAGCGCTCATCGTTCCCCTCGACCGGTTGCTCGCCGATCACTGGGCCACGCTGCTCTCGCCACTGGAGCAGGCGAACCTTGCCGTTCTCGACGCCCAGATCGAACCGCCCCGCGGTGTCCACGCATTCGACGCGTCCACCCGAGCGGAGCGAGAGGCACACATCGGCCCCGAGCCGACCGAGGACATCGATCGGCTGACGACGGAGCTGGTGCAGACGTTCAACCGGCGCCGCGCCGGGAGCGTCGATAGGCGGACCGTCGCGCCGCTCGTGGCTCCGATCGTGGAGCACTACCGAAGGCTGGTCGAACCGGTGTGGGACCTGATGGCGCGTACGTTCGCCCGGGAGCAGGCATTGCCCGCGGCGCCGTCGGTAACGCGGCGATTCGAGGTGGACCGGGAGGCCTTTGGGCAGCACGTCGATTGGATTGCCGGCGGCGGCCGGTATCGCACGATCGACACGCCCCGGCAGGCGGCGATGACCCTGCGGCGACTGGAGGAGGCGCAGTCTCGCTACGAGGCCGAGCGGGCGATCGAGGACCCCGCGTGCATGGTGCCGTTCCTTCTCGACGGCGACGCTATCCGCGGCACCGTCGAGAAGGTCCATGACAACCATCGCACCGTCGCGCGCGTACGAATCGTGCAGCGAGCGCTCCTGACGCTCGACACTGACCACCCGGTAGTGCTTCCGGTCGGAAAGAAGCTGTGGTGGACCGCGACGGCTCACGATGCCCCGTGGGAGGTCGTCAGCGTGTCGCCCCAGGGCGACGGGTCACGGGTCGTGCTCATGCTCACCACTGCGCCTCGAGCCGGGCGACTTCCGACGGCCGGCGCTCGCATCACGCTCTCGACCCTGCGAACGCGGTCAGACGGCTTCCCGCTGCCGCTCGCGCCTACGCCTCCGTGGACACACCAGCCTGCCACGACCCCGCCAGCACCCGAGCCGATCGACGCCGGTGACGCCGAGGCGCCCCTGCCCGCCGTCGACGGCTCCGCCGTCGCGGACCCGGAGGCCTACCGATGACGCGCACGCCTGTCGCCCCCTCCCCGTTCGATGACGCGGTGTTGGCGGCTGCCGACACGGTGCAACAGGAGATCCGGCGCGATCTCCTGGACCGCATCGGGCGCGAAGCCGCCGTCGTCGCAGCCGCTCCTGCGGGCGCCGGTAAGAGCCACTTCGTCGCCGACACCATCGGGATGCTGCGAGGCAAGGGACATCGCGTCGCGGTCGTCGCGCCCACCAACGAGCAGGTCCACAGCCTGGTGGAACGCATCACGGACCTTCACCCCGGGCTCCCAGTCGCCTTCGTTCACGCCCAGGGGCGCGACCTGTCACCGACGATCGCGGCGCGGCCAGGGGTGAGTCAGCCGAGCGCGCGGGATGCGCGTGACCACCGCGAATCGCTCGTGGCTGCGACGGTTGACAAGCTCGCAGACGCGCACCTGCGCGATGGTCTCGGGGACTTCGACGTACTCGTCATCGACGAGGCCTACCAGGCCGACGCGGCGCGCTACTACACAGCGGCGGCGGTCGCACCGACCCACCTGCTCGTCGGTGACTCGGGGCAGCTCGATCCGTTCTCGACGCTCGACGACCCGACCTTCTGGCGCGGTGGGAGTGAGGACCCACTGCAGACTGCGGTCGGTGTGCTCCTGCGGAACCATCCAACGACCGCACTGCACCGCCTCCCGATCACTCGCCGGCTGGACCAGCGGGCTGTCCCCGTCGCCCGCTCCTTCTACCCAGGACACCACTTCGACGCCGCGGTGGTCGATGGGGCGCGCGAGCTCCGGCTCGACCGGCCCGGTCCAGGTACTCGTGGCTTCGCCACCGTCGACCGGGCGCTGGACGAGGCAGCGGCATCCGGCTGGGCGCACGTCACGCTGCCAGGCGGGTCGGTGCTGACCGCCGACCCCGCAACAGCGGACCTCATCCTGCACCTTGTAACCCGGCTGCTCGAGCGAGGCGCCCGATCGAGATATGAGGAAAAGAAAGACTTCCACCCGGTACGTCCCGCCGCCATCGCAATTGGCGTGTCGCACAACGATCAGAAAGATCTGCTGCGCGCGCTCCTCGACGACGCCGGCCTGAACGGGATCGCGGTCGACACAGCCAACCGGCTCCAAGGGCTCACCTACGAGGTGATCGTGGCGTGGCATCCGCTCGCGGGTGCCGCCGTCACCGACGCCTTCCACCTCGATCCGGGACGGCTGTGCGTGCTGCTCACCCGCCACCAGCAGGCCTGCATCGTCGTCGGGCGCGACAGCGACCGCGCCCTCCTGGACGGCGTCCCGCCGGCAACCCCCGGCTACCTAGGCTGGGATCCCGATCCCGTCCTGGACGGCTGGGACGCGCACGAGAGCGTCTTCGACCTCCTTGAGCCCCACCGGGTGATCGCATGACAACGGCGGACCTATCGAACCCAATCCTCAACTCGCCCTTCGACCCGCCTGAGCGCCATTTCGAGATCGGGCTCCATGGGCCTACCGGGAGGATCCTCGACGGGCGGCGACCCAGCGAGTCGTTCATCCCGATCCCGGCGACGAAGAAGAACATGTCGATCCAGGAGGCCTTCGACTTCGATTCGACCGGCGAGCGCCGCGAAGTCAACACACTCATCAACGACATCCGGCGCGAGGTCGAGCGCTGGCGCGGGATGAACTGGAGCGGCGTGACGCCCTACACCCGCAAGCTCCTCGCACACTGGGCCGCTGGCCCACATCGCGACGATCCCGTCTTCTTCTGTCAGCGCGAGGCGGCCGAGACGGCGATCTTCCTGGCCGAGGTCGCCGGGCGCCACGGGACCACCGACTACCGCCGACGGCTCGAGCCGGAGAACGCGCTGCACAACGACGGCCTGCCTCGCGTCGCCCTGAAGATGGCGACGGGCTCGGGCAAGACGGTCGTCATGGCAATGCTCATCGCCTGGCAGACGATCAACAAGGTGTTCGCCCCGAACGACAGCCGCTTCGCCAAGCGCTTCTTGATCGTGACGCCCGGCATCACCATCCGCGACCGGCTCGGCGTGCTCCACCCCGAACGCGAGGACAACTACTTCCGGGAGCGCGACGTCGTCCCGGCCGACCTCTGGGAGGCCTTACTCCAGGCACAGGTCGAGATCGTCAACTACCACGTCTTCCTGCCGAGGACGGCCAAGGAGGTCCAGGGAGTTGCCGCCAACACCCGCAAGCTCCTGCGCGGCAACAAGCCGAACGAGCCGGACCCGTTCGAGGAGACGCCGGCCATGGTCGCCGCACGCATCCTTCGTGACCTCGGCTCGGGCAAGGGCGAGATCGTCGTGCTCAACGACGAGGCCCATCACTGCTACCAGGACAAGCTCCTCGAGCACCCCGACCCCGAGGCCGACAAGGAAGACGAAGAGCGCAACCGCGACGCACGTGTCTGGTTCCGCGGCCTCCAGTGGATCCACAAGAGGACCGGCATCAAGACCGTCTACGACCTCTCCGCGACGCCGTACTACCTCAAGGGGTCCGGGTACAACGAAGGCTTCATCTTCCCATGGACGGTCAGCGATTTCTCGCTGATGGACGCCATCGAGTCGGGGATCGTGAAGGTGCCGCGCATCCCCGTCGATGACGACGCTGGCGCAAAGCGACTCGTCTACCTCAACCTCTGGGACAACATCACCCCTCCGCTTCCGAAGACGAAGAAGGGCGCCGGTCTCGGCGCGCACGGATGGCCGATTCCGGAGGCGCTCGAAGGTGCCCTACGCAGCCTGCACTGCAGCTACGAACAGGCGTGGCGCCGCTATGACGAGCGCCTCGCCGCGCTCGGCGAGCCGCCGCCGGTGATGATCGTCGTCTGCCCGAACACCGTCGTCTCCAAGCTCGTGCACGACTGGATTGCCGGCTACGACTACGAGACCGAGGACGGTGAGGACGGCTCACGCAGCGGGAACCTGCAGCTCCTGAGCAACGTCGTCGAGGGCCGGTGGTCCGAACGGCCGCGCACCATCCTCATTGACTCCGCGCAGCTCGAGTCCGGCGAACCGCTATCCGCCGAGTTCAAGAAGGATGCTGCCCGGGAGATCGAGGAATTCAAGAAGCTCTACAAGCTGCGCAACCCTGGTGCCGACCCCGACAAACTCACCGACGGCGACCTCCTCCGCGAGGCGATGAACACGATCGGCAAGAAGGGCAAGCTCGGCGAGCACATCCGTTGCGTCGTCTCCGTCGCGATGCTGACCGAGGGCTGGGACGCCAACACCGTCACCCACATCCTTGGCATCCGGCCGTTCCGGAGCCAGCTGCTCTGTGAGCAGGTGGTCGGCCGCGGACTCCGGCGGCGCAGCTACGCTGCCAACGAGCACGGCCGCTTCGAGCCCGAGTACGCCGAGATCTACGGCGTGCCGTTCGCCTTCATCCCGAACGACAAGATCCCGCCGAAGCCGAAGGACCCACGGCCGGCCGTCGAGGTCCGCGCGCTCGAGGAACGGTGGGAATACCGCATCAGCTTCCCCAAGCTCGACGGCTACCGAGTCGAGCTTCCCGACGAGCACCTCATCGCCGACTTCGACGACGACTCGCGCCTCCACCTCGACCAGGAGCTCGTTGCGCTGTGGGTGAAGAACCAGGGAGTCGTTGGCGCCGCCGAAGAGGTCGACCTCGACGACATCCGCGGTGCTCGCCACCAGCGGATCGCGTTCGAGATAGCGAAGACGCTTGCCGAGCAGGAGAAATACTTCGCCGCGTATGGCGGCGATCGAAAGCCCTGGCTCTTCCCGCGACTGGTGGAAGTCGCGAAGGAGTGGCTGGCGTCGTCGGTGACGACGGAGCCGGGAGTAACGCCGGGGCTCCTGCTCCTGACCGAGGCCAGGAACCACGCCGCCGAGAAGATCTTCTCCTCCATCGTCCGCGCGCCCGGTGCGCGCACAGCGGTGCTCATGCCGATCATCCGGCGCTTCGACCCACACGGGACAACCGATGGCGTGCGATTCCTGACGCGGAAGGTTGTCATGGATCCGCCACCAATGAAGTCGCACCTGAACCACGTCGTGCTCGACGGGATCCGCGGCAACTCTTGGGAGGAGAAGCTGGCGACGATGCTCGAGAAGCGATCGAACGTGGCCGCCTACGTCAAGAACGATCACCTCGGGTTCACCATCCCCTACGTCCACAAGGGCCGGACGCACGAGTACGTGCCCGATTTCCTCGTGCGGCTCGTCACCGAGCCTCACCACGTCGAGCGCATGCTCATTATCGAGGTGTCCGGCGGGTTGAAGCCACCCGGTCCGACCGCGGCCAAGGCCGACACGGTGCGCAACCAGTGGTGCGCTGCAGTGAACAACTGGGGCCAGTGCGGACGGTGGGGCTACGTCGAGATCAACAACATGAACGACGCCGGTCACCTGCTCGACAAGGCCATCGAGAACCTGTACGCCGATCGGCCGATCATCGGCCTGCCTGCCTGAGGATCCCATGTCTCCTGCCAAGAAGACCAAGCAGCCGGCTGCGCCGACGCCCGTGGACGCGATCACCCACGGCGACAAGCGAGCCAACCTGCCGACGGCTGATGCACACGACTTCGTCGCACCGGAGGTCGAGCGGCCGATACCGCTGCGCTATCCCCGAGATCCGACGCTCGACCCGCAGCTCGTGTGGAAGGGCAAGGACGAGCAAGACGGCGAGGAGCTTGTCGCCGAAGCACCGGCCATCTACATCCAGGAAAAGATCGATCCGCGGGTGATCGTCGAGAACCTCCGGGATACGGCGAGCCAGCCCGAGGACGAGCCCGAGCTCACGCTGTTCGAGACCTTCGACGGGCTCGACGAGATGGACATCGTCGACTTTTACCAGCACGAGGCCAACTGGTCGAACCGCATGATCCTCGGTGACTCGCTCAACGTGATGGCGAGCCTCGCCGAGCGCGAAGCCCTGCGCGGCAAGGTCCAGATGATCTACGTCGACCCACCGTATGGCGTGAAGTTCAACAGCAACTGGCAGGCGTCAGCCCGGAAGCGCGAGGTGAGCGATGGGAAGCTCGCCGATGTTTCCCGCGAAGTTGAACAGATCAAGGCATTCCGTGATACCTGGGAGCTGGGCATCCACTCTTACCTCTCGTACCTGCGGGACCGACTCATGGTGGCGAAGGACCTGCTGACCGAAAGCGGCTCCATCTTCGTCCAGATCGGCGACGAGAACGTCCACCGGGTCCGCGCCGTGATGGACGAGGTCTTCGGTAGTGAGAACTTCATCAGCCAGGTCACGTATACGACCACCACCGGCGCCACTGCGGACCTCTTGCCGGGCACGGCCGACTACGTCCTTTGGTTCGCGAAGTCTCGGCCCGCCGTCAAGTGGCGTCCGCTGTTCGCCGGCAAGTTGCTCGGCGGGGCCGGAGCAACGAAGTACGACCAGGTCGAGCTTCCGGACGGCAGCCACCGTCCCCTCGGGATGGCCCCGGTCCCCGAGGGGTCTCGCGTGTTCCGTCTCGACAACCTCACAAGCCAGAGCCAGGGCAGAGCTAAGGGTGAGGGCGCAGCGTCATGGTTCCCTGTGGCGATAGAGGACCGTTCGTATACGCCGACGATGCAGAGCCGGTGGAAGACCAACGAGCCGGGCATGCAGCGACTCTTGGCGGCGCGCCGCGTACAGCCGCAGCGGAACACGCTCGCCTACGTGCGTTACCTAGATGACTTTCCGGCATTCCCCCTGGCCAACGTATGGACTGACCTGGGCGGAATCCAAAGTCGCGCTGATCCCAAGGTCTACGTAGTCCAGACCAACACGAAGGTCATCGAGCGCTGCATGCTCATGGCTACCGATCCCGGCGACCTCGTTCTCGATCCGACGTGCGGGTCGGGGACCACTGCCTACGTCGCTGAGCAGTGGGGCCGACGCTGGATTACCGTCGACACATCTCGAGTTGCGCTTGCCCTCGCTCGCCAGCGTCTTATGGGTGCCAAGTTCCCATACTTCCTTCTCGCTGACTCAGCGGAGGGGCGCCTGAAGGAAAGCCAGCTCGCAGGACAGCCGCTCCCGCCAATCGAGGTGACGCACGACATCCGGCACGGGTTCGTGTACGAACGCGTGCAGCACATCACGCTGAAGTCGATCGCCAACAACCCGGACATCAAGGAGGGCATGAGCAGGGAGGAGATCGACGAGGCGATACGTCGGCACGCCGAATACGAGCTGCTCCACGACAAGCCGTACGAGGACCCCAAGAGGGTCCGCGTGGCTGGACCGTTCACGGTGGAGAGCCTGTCGCCACATCGCTCTCTTGCGTTCGCCGGCAGTGCCGTCGACGGAACGGGCGCCACGATCTCCGGCGCATCTGGGCAGGGCGACCGGCGCGACGCATCGCAGGCCAACTTCGAGCAGACGATCTTGGCCAACCTTCGAGCGGCGGGAGTCCAGACCGGCCAGAAGAAGGCGAGGATCGAGTTCGACACCATCGAGTCGTACGCGGCCACGTACATCCAGGCCGTGGGCGAACGTGAGGACGCACCTGACAGCGGACCGAAGCGCATCGGCATCACCATCGGACCGCAGTACGGCACGGTCGGGCCGGCCTTCATCAAGGAGGCGGCGCGCGAGGCGATCAGGAGCAAGGACATCGACCTGCTCTGCATCTTGGCGTTCGCGTTCGACCCGACTGCCCTCGGCTCGACCGAGGAGTACACGGCATCGCCGAACGCTGGCTTCGACGTCGCTGCGGAACGGAAGCTGGGACGTATCCCCGTCTTGCTGGTCCGGATGAACGCCGACCTCGTCATGGGCGAGGAACTCAAGAAGACCGGCGCCGGCAACCTCTTCACCGTCTTCGGCGAGCCGGACATCGTGATCAAGGAGGAGGACCACCAGCTGACCGTGGTCCTCAACGGTGTCGACGTCTACGACCCGAACACAGGTGACATCCGCAGCAATGACACCAGCCAGATCGCACTGTGGATGATCGACACCGCCTACGACGGTGAGTCGTTCTTCGTGCGGCACTGCTACTTCACCGGCGGCGAGGACCCGTACGCACGGCTCAAGAAGGCGCTCAGAGCCGACATCGATGAAGACGCATGGGCGTCGCTGAACCGGACCCAGTCCCGCCCGTTCCCGCGCCCCGACACCGGCAAGATTGCGGTGAAGGTGATCAACGACTACGGCGACGAGGTCGTCAAGGTCTTCAGCGTGTAGGACTGGCCGGCGGGTATGACGGAATTCGAGAGCCTCTCCCGAGGCTGGGACCACCTGGGAAACATCGAGCGGACGCTCGGTGACCTGCAGGGTTCCCTTACTGCTATCTACGAGTTGATCCAGAACGCGGACGACGCTCCTGGCGCGACGCAGATGCGGTTCGTGGTGACCGGCGAGGCGCTCGAGGTGTGGAACGACGGGTCCTTTGCGCGCTGCTCGGATATGACATCACCCGAGTGCGAGTGGCTCAGGCCGCGGAAGCACCGCTGTGACTTCCACAGCTTCCGGAAGGTGGCGGGCGGCGACAAGCGCAACCGTCCGGGCACGACGGGCGCGTTCGGCGTCGGGTTCACCGCCGTCTACCAGTTCACCGATCGCCCGGAGCTCTTCTCGAACGGCGAGCACTGGATCGTCGACGAGATGGCCAATGAGCAGGACCGGATCCAGCGATCGCAGACGCCGGTTGCCGTCGACGGCACGATGTTCCGCCTGCCCTGGGCCACCGAGGAGTCGGCGTTTCGGGAGCGGGTTCGCCAGGAGCCGGTGGCCCATGCGGTCGTTCACAGCTTCATCGACGAGCTGCGAGCAGCGATCCCCGCAGCAATGCCGTTCCTGAAGAACCTGCGTGCAATCGAGGCGGTCAGCGGCTCGCAAGACATCACCTACCGGCGAGAAGCGAAAGGAGACAGAATTTGGGTCATTGCCAGCGACGGGCTGCGCTTCGAGTGGCTCGTTCTCGCCGGCCGCTTCGCTGACCGAGCGGCGACACTCAAGAAGGACCACGAGGGCGTGATCGAGGAGGCCCGGTCACCAGAGGTTCAAGTGGCCGTCCCCGTCGGTGGCGACATGCCGTCCGATGTGCTGTATGCGACGTTGCCGACCGAGGAGCCTGCCCACTTACCGCTCCTCGTGCACGCGGACTTCGTCCCGGCGTCCGACCGCAAGCGCATCCGGTTCGACACATCGCCCGTCAGCGAGTGGAACCGTGCGGCGATACGAACTGCCGCCAGCCTGTTGGGCGACAACCTGGAAGTCGTTGCCGCGGCG
>Ga0209698_10006690_pt1 | contig 12212 bp, 8 predicted proteins | sample LitLauG_LLR_2012_FD_187203 | JGI IMG/M metagenome (GOLD analysis project Ga0209698, IMG submission 187203) | Freshwater sediment microbial communities from Pennsylvania, USA - Little Laurel Run_MetaG_LLR_2012 (SPAdes) (version 2) | ecosystem: Environmental > Aquatic > Freshwater > Creek >...
GGTTTATAACGTGTATCACTCATTCCCGGAGAGCGCGAGCGTCTTCCAGATCACCAGTCCCAGCGGCGGTTTTGGGGGCATGGTGACGAAACCGTGGAGCCAGCGCACCAAGACGGCACAGCAGTTACTTGTGGAGTCGACCGTCCCGCTGTCGAAGATCGCGGGGGTGCGTGTGATTCCCCTTACGCCTCCGGCGCTCCCGGGCGGAGGAAACTTCCCGGTCGACTTCGTGATCGCGTCGGCGGCGGAACCCGAACAGGTCAGCCAATTGGCCGAGCAGATCGTGCGGAAAGCGATGGCGAGCGGCGTTTTCATCTTCGCCGACACGGACGTCAAGTTCGACCAGCCGCAGACCGAGGTGGTCTTCGATCGCGACAAGCTGCGCTCGCAGGGAGTGGACTTGAGCCAGGCCGGTCAGGACCTGTCGACCATGCTCGGCGGGAACTATGTCAACCGCTTCAGCATTCAGGGCCGCAGCTACAAAGTGATCCCGCAACTGAAGCGCGCCGAGCGCCTGACACCCGATCAACTGTCGCAGATCTACGTGAAGGGCTCGGCGGACCAACTGGTGCCGCTTTCAACCTTTGCTACGCTGCGCACTACGACCCAGCCGCGTTCGCTGAACAAATTCCAGCAGCTGAACGCGGTCCGGATTCAGGGCGTAATCCCGCCGCCGGTGCCCCTCGACAAGGCGCTGACGGTCCTGGAGAACGAAGCCAAGCAGGTGTTGCCGCAGGGCTTCACCGTGGACTACGCGGGTGAATCGCGCCAGTTGCGCGTGGAAGGTAGCAAGTTCCTGGGAACGTTCCTGCTTTCGGGGATCCTGATCTACCTGGTGCTGGCGGCACAGTTCGAGAGTTTCCGCGATCCGTTCATCATCCTGGCGGGTTCTGTTCCGCTGGCGATATCCGGCGCGCTCGTGTTCTCGTTCCTGGGATTCACCACGCTGAACATCTACAGTCAGGTCGGGCTCATTACGCTCGTCGGACTGATCTCCAAGAACGGCATTCTGATTGTGGAGTTCGCCAACCATCTGCAGGAGACGGGCCTGAGTAAGCTGCAGGCGATTACGAACGCGGCCAGCACGCGCTTGCGTCCGATCCTGATGACGACAGCAGCCACGGTGTTCGGTCACTTTCCCCTCGTTCTGGCGAAGGGCCCAGGCGCTGGAGCCCGGAACAGCATTGGCATCATGCTGGTCAGCGGCATGATTATCGGTACAGTGTTCACACTGTTCGTCGTGCCTTCGATCTACATGCTGGTGGCCAGGACGCATCGGGCCATCCGCGACGAGGAAGAAGAAGTCACAGTCGCGGGAAACGAGCAAACCCTGGAACCGGTTCAGATGGGGGCATGAGGAGCCCGGTCTGAGACGCTGGGCGCGAAGCCCACTTGATTCAAGCGGCGAGGGATAAAACCTCGCCGCTTTCTTTTTCTGCAGCGGAGAAGTTTATTGGACGGTCCAGTCGAGCTTTTTTGTCACCTTCGGGCTTGAACTGCGTCCGGCCAAATGAAGGACAATACAAGGGGGTGGCGATTCGTGATTCAATTTGAGAAAGAAACATGTGGCGACCTGGACGCCGCACTCCGCCGGGAGTGGCTTGAAACGAACGGACTCGGCGGCTTTGCTTCTTCGACGATTATCGGGCTGAACACCCGCCGTTACCACGGGTTGCTGGTGGCTGCCACCAAGCCGCCGGTCGGTCGTGTGGTTATTCTTTCCAAGCTGGAAGAGACATGCTTCATCGAGAGCCAGCCGTTCGATCTTTCCGCAAATCGCTATCCTGGCGTTGTCCACCCGCATGGGTTTCGCTACCTCAAGCAGTTTCGCCTCGATCCCTTTCCGGTTTTCACCTATGAAATCGAGGGCATTGAGATTGAGAAGACCGTGTTCATGATCTACGGTGAGAACAGCACCGTGGCGCACTACGAACTGAAGAAAAACAATCATCCAGAACGAATCCAGGATCTGCGCCTTGAACTCAGGCCGCTGATCGCGTTTCGCGACTATCACAGCACTACCCACGAGAACGGCGCCATCAATCCAGCGGTCGAGGAGCTTTCTGGACTGGCAAGTGTCGCTGCTTATCAAGGCATGCCGTCGCTGTATCTTGCCCACAATGCTGCTGAACTGCGGAAGACGGGGGACTGGTATCGGAACTTTGAATATGACGTTGAACGTGAACGGGGGCTCGACTTTTCTGAAGACCTGTTCAACCCGCTGGTTCTGCGTTTCGATTTGCGCCTTCGCCGTCAAGCGGCGGTCATTGCTTCGACGGAGCAACATGATGTTGCCCAATTGGCTGAATATCGGCAGTCAGAAATCACGCGTCGCCGGAATGTAACCCTATCGTCGCCGGTCGAGGATGCCTTTGCTCAAGATCTTGCCAATGCCGCCGATCAGTACATCGTTTCCCGCGGGGATCAGAAAACGGTCATCGCCGGGTACCACTGGTTCAGCGACTGGGGCCGCGACACCATGATTGCGCTACCCGGCCTCACCTTGCCAACTGGGAAGCATGAAGTCGCACAGAGCATTCTGCGCACGTTCGCGCAACACGTCGATCAGGGGATGCTGCCGAACCGTTTCCCGGACGCGGGGGAAACTCCGGAATACAACACAGTCGACGCGACGCTTTGGTTCTTTGAAGCGGCACGCGCTTATCTTGCCTACACTGGCGATCTGCAATTCATCCACGACGACCTCTATCCCGTATTTACCGACATCATCTCCTGGCACGTGCGCGGTACACGTTACGGAATCAAAGTGGACTCCAGCGGGTTGCTTTCCTCGGGCGAATCCGGCGTTCAGCTTACCTGGATGGATGCGAAGGTCGGCGACTGGGTCGTGACGCCGCGGCGCGGCAAACCCGTTGAAATCCAGGCACTCTGGTACAACGCACTCTGCATCATGGAAGACTTGGCGCGCAAATTCGAGGACGAACCCGCTCAGAAGCGTTATCGCAACATGGCGACGGTTGCGAGTTGGAGTTTCAATCGCCTCTTCTGGAACGAGAATACCCGGTGCTTATACGACGTCACCAATGGCGCGCTGCCGGATTCGTCGATCCGCCCGAACCAGATCTTTGCGGTCAGCCTGACCCACAGCATGTTGTCATCCGAACGCGCGAAGAGCGTAGTAGAGAAAGTTCAAGAGCATCTGCTGACCCCGTACGGTCTGCGAAGTTTGGCGCCGAGTGATCCTCAATATCGTGGCCGATACACTGGGGGCCCCTTAGAGCGTGACGGTGCTTACCATCAGGGCACCGTATGGCCGTGGCTGTTGGGACCGTTCATTACCGCATACATCAAGGTCAATGGAGGCGGTGACGCAGCCCGCCGCCAGGCGTCCGAATGGCTCGCTCCGCTCAAGGATCACCTTACGGATGCTGGGCTCGGCCACATCTCAGAGATTTTCGACGGCGACGAACCTCAGCGGCCTTGTGGGTGCATTGCCCAGGCATGGAGCGTAGCCGAGATCATGCGGGCGCTCGTGGAAGATGTCTACGGGCTACGACCGATGGCCCAGCAACCGGTAACCAAAACCAATTGATACCAAAGTTGCTGGTGCCGGGAGGGGGAGTCGAACCCCCAAGGTACTAAGTACCGGCGGATTTTGAGTCCGCTGCGTCTGCCAGTTCCGCCATCCCGGCTTCGATCGACAACTGACTGAGGGTAGTGACTTATTGCTGACTGGCAACTATAGGCTCCGCTTCGGCAAAATCACTGGTGCTAGTTTTGGTGTCAGTTGGCTCGTTCCGAGCCACTCCAGTATTACACAGGCGCTGGACCGCTTCCAACTGGTGCTGGGGGAGCAAGTGCGCATATCGCAACGTTACCTGAATGTCGTTGTGGCCCATCAGTTCTTGTACCGTCCGAATATCAACCCAGGCCACCGCGAGGCGGCTTGCGTAAGGGCACCGGAGATCATGCCAGGGGAAATCTCGCACGCCAGCAGTCTTTCGTGCTTCCTTGAACCAACCACTTGCTCCAGTCGTCGTGTTGCTGCGGTAGGTGCGCGAAGACCCTTCATGCATCAACATGCTCGCGCCATACTTGATCCTTGCCCACTGCTGAATCATCCCAGCGCCGAGGTCTGGCCAGTCATGAAGAAGATGGCGGTTTCTTCTCATTCCTCCAACCACAGGAGCGTCGCTCGATAGGCCACCACTAAGGCAGAATCGGGATTTGCACCTGTGATCACAGCGCTTCTCCTCAGTGCCGGAGGCACGTAGTTCCCAACTGAGCGTGGCCGTACCGCAATCAAGCAGCACGGCGAAACCCTTGCGGACCGCCGGTGCAAGGAACTCGAACTCCCGTCTCTTGATCGCTAAGCGGTGGGTGGAATGGGCCGCCGACAATCTCGCATGATTCGGGTCACAAACAGCTGTGACGATCGACACAGACGGAATCGCTGATTCGAACCCAAAATGGTCATGCTGGTTGCAATAAGAAAACACTGCTTGCAAAGACTTGCAACGTACAGCAGTGTTCGGACAGCGAAGCAGTTCGCTTGGTCTGGTGAACAGCGGCGCTGCCGGAGCTAATTCAAGAAACAGGATCTAGCCGCTGCAACGCAGAGGCTCCTCCCCCCGATCTCGTTTCCGTACTTTCCCCAGGTAAATCCACGTGTCTTGAAAATGCAACGGTCACGGAGAGGTGACCCAGAGGGCGAAGCTGCATCATCGGAGTTGTTGCTTTTATTATCAGAAGAACGCAGTTTGCAGACAATTTACATCGACGAAATTGACTTCGTAATTCGCCGTAGATAAGCTGGCGAACGTCCTACTCCCCCAGAAGTTATTCCTGCGACTCCTCGGCCACGGTTTTTTCAGTGAGGGTTGTCGCGGTGCCTCCCCTCGTCGGTCCTCTCGAGTTGGTTCTCCCTAGACGGTCTTGAACCTGAGGCCGGGAGTAACGCGTCTCTGTGGAAAAACATGGTCCCCGGACAGGGTGACTTAGAGGGCGAAGCTATGGCAAGTTTGATTCAAATCCCGGGACACCCAGAGGGAGAGCCGCAAACAGCAACAGAGAACTGGTATGCCGTGCAGACTTACGCCCGGCACGAAAAACTAGTTGCGCACCGGCTTACGGAACGCGGAGTCACAACATTCCTGCCGTTGATGACGGAAGTGCACCGCTGGAGCGACCGAAAGAAGATCGTCGAAGTTCCGCTGTTCAGTTGTTACGTATTTGCGCGCATCGCGCCGACCAACACCGACCGATTGCGGCTGTTGCGTGTCGATGGTGTGCTGAACCTGGTGGGCCAGCGCGGCGAAGGGACGCCGATTCCCGACGAGCAAATCGAGTCGGTTCGACAGGTCATCCAGGAACGCATGCCCTGGACGACACATCCATTCCTGAAGATCGGCCAGCGCGTCCGCGTCCGTAGCGGGGCGTTGGAAGGCATGGAGGGTGTGCTTCTGTCGCGCGCCGGGGAACGCACCCTAGTCATCAGTGTTGATGCCATTCAGCGCTCGCTGGCCGTCCGCGTCGAAGGCTACGAAGTCGAAGCTGCCTGAATACTCTCCTTTGTCGGAACCACGTATGAATTCACCCTACTTTCTCGTTGACCCTGCGGTTCAGACGGCACGCCTGCTGGTGGTGACTCGCGAGCCGGCGGGTCTTCAGTTTCTTTGGGGCCTGGTCGCATCTCATTCCTGGCGGCTGGAAAACGCGGCCAGCGCCTGGGATGCGCTGGAGCGAGTGCAATCCGGCTTGGCGCCGCATCTGCTGATTCTGGACCTGCCCCGCGGCGATGGTGACAGCCTGCTGATGCTGCGCTGGTTGCGGCGGCTGCGGCCGGACTTGCCGACGTTACTGCTCTGCCATGCCGGCGATGTCGACAAACAGCGCGACGCCTTCCGCTTGGGGGCCAACGAGGTTCTGGTACGGCCCTTCGACGGCGAACTGGTCGAGCTTGCCGTGCAGCGCTGCCTCAACCAGGCGAAGGTCGTTCCGGCACACGAGACCATGATTGAGGACGTCGAGCGCATTGGAGAAGACCGATTCTTTGTGACGGCCAGCCCCATCACGCAAAAGCTGCGGATTCAGGCGGAATTGCTGGCGGAAACCGATGTCCCGGTCCTGATCCTGGGCGAGAAAGGGAGCGGGAAGGAGAGCGTTGCAAGGTTAATCCATCACCTCTCTGTGCGCAGCGGATTCAGGTTTCTAAAAGTCAATTGCGCGGACAATGCCGCCGATCTCCTCGAAAAAGAACTCTTTGTGCCGGCGAGCGACGCCGGACCTCTCCAACCTGCTGCTCTGAAGCTTGGGGAAAAAGGAGCGATTCTGTTCGACCAGGTCACGGAAATGTCCCATCATCTGCAAGGCCGCTTGCTGGGCGCATTGCAGGACTTGCCGGGGTCCGCTGGGAAGACCAGTCGTGTGCGGATTCTGGCTTCGAGCCACGATACAGTTGAGCGCGCGCTGGCCGAGAAGAAGCTCCGCGAAGACCTCTATTATCGTCTGAGTGCCTTCACCGTACATGTCCCCCCGCTGCGACAGCGCAAGGAAGAAATCCGTGCCCTACTGCACCACTTCATGCACAGCCTGGCCAAGCACTACGGCCTACCTGCGCGGGAGTTCTCCCGCCCGGTTCTCGAGTCCTGCGAACAATATTGGTGGCCGGGCAATATCGAAGAACTCGAAGCCTTCGTAAAACGCTATCTGGTCGCCGGCGACACAGAGTTCGTGCTGAAGGACATGGAAACGCTCGGGCACAAGGCAGGGGAGGATGGATCGTCACCGCATGCTTTTTCCGAAACGCAGCAAGCAGGAAACGGAGCGGCCAACGCAACGTCCTTGAAGGCGTTAGTTCACGACATCAAGAGCGAAACCGAGCGCAACGCGATCGGCATTGCCCTGGAAAAAACCGGGTGGAACCGCAAGGCGGCCGCGCGGCTGTTGCGGGTCAGCTATCGCACGTTGTTATACAAGATCGAGCAATACCAAATGAAGTCTTCGGAGTCTTTTCTCTCCCCGCTGCCGCTGAACGGAGCCGGGCCGAAAGACAAAGTCAGCTGAGGAACGAAACGGGCCGGGGATTGCAGAACGCTCCGGCAAGCTGCCTCGCCGAAAACGGGCATCGGCAGAAAGAGCAAACCATGAACACAATGAGAGTTCTCGCGGCTGTAGCTACGCTTTCCGCAACCCTGACGCTGATGGCCTTCGGGCAGACACAAACGGCGCGCGCCGAGGGAAAGCAGGCGTCGATCCCAACTACGGAGGCAACGACCTCCGCCACTGCCCAGAACGGAGTGGCCAATCCCGAAGAGTTTGTAATCGGCACGGGAGACGTCCTCGCGGTTAATGTCTGGAAAGAAGCGGAAATCTCCAGAGTCGTGCCCGTTCGTTCCGATGGAAGGATTTCGCTGCCGTTAGTGGGCGAACTGCTGGCAGGCGGGCGCACGCCCCGGCAACTGGAAGCCGAGATCAAGACCAGACTCAAGGATTACGTTTCTGATCCCGCAGTCACGGTGGTTGTCCAGGAAGTCAAGAGCCAGAAATTTAATGTTCTAGGCATGGTGAATCACCCTGGTTCTTTTCCACTGGCGAAGCCCATGACGGTCGTTGATGCGATCGCCGCCGCAGGGGGATTCCGCGACTTCGCGAAGCAGAGGGATGTTTATGTTCTGCGGCGTGACGTCAACGGGAAACAGTCCCGTTTCGCTTTCAACTACAAGGATGTCATCAAGGGCCTCCATTCCGAACAGAACATCGATCTGGAGAACAACGATACGGTTGTGGCTCCCTGAGCACATGGCCCAGACACGGGTTTAATTTCGCCATTCCTATGTATAAGAAATTCTTCGGCCTGAACCGCAGCCCGTTCGACCTCTCGCCGGATCCTTATTTTCTGTTTGCGACCCCCCGGCATAACGAGGCGCTGGCGTCGATCGTGCACGGTGTGATGCGGCGCAAAGGCTTCATGGTTCTCACCGGCGAAGTGGGGACGGGCAAGACGCTGATGGTGCGCTGCCTGATGGAGCTACTCCGTACCCGGGGTGTGGCGACGGCGAATGTGTTCAATCCCCAGCTCCGTTCCCGTGAATTCCTCCTTTACATCCTCGGGGACCTGGGCATCAGCACAACCAACCCGGAAAACAAGGGCACTCTCTTGCTCCAGCTCTACAGTTATCTGATCGCACGCCAGCAGGAGAATCAAACCACAGTTCTTATAGTCGACGAAGCGCAAAATATGTCGATCGAACTGCTGGAGGAAGTCCGGTTGCTCACGAACCTGGAGACCGCGCAACAGAAGCTGTTGCAAATTGTGCTCGTCGGACAGCCCGAACTCGATGAGAAGATGGATTCTCAGCAGCTGCGCCAACTCAAACAACGAATCACCCTACGCTGCCACCTTGAGCCTTTGCAGGAAGCAGAGACACGTGCTTACATCTGGCGGCGGCTGCGACGTGCAGGAGCCGTGGCATCGGGACCGTCCATTTTTCCGGTGCCGGTAATCGCCACGATCCACAACTACTCAAAGGGTATTCCCAGGCTGATCAATACCATATGCGAGAACGCGCTGATCGCCGCCTACGCCAGGCAGTCCAAGCAGGTGAGCGCAGACATGATCGACGAAGTGGCGCATGACTTGCGGCTGCACGTCTGCTCGCGCCCGCTGGCAGCAGAGAATGGGCTGAATGCCAGCCAGAAGCAATTGGCCAATTCCCTGCTGGATCTCGTCAACGTGCTGGAGCGCGTGAGCCGGGGATCTATGGCCGAATCGGTCACAGCCGCAACTGAAACGAAAGTGATCTGAAACCGCTTCGGCAGGTTGAATGTCCTGAGGTTTCGCAGGACGACGTTCTCCAACTCAGGCCGACACACGAACTCCTTACCGATTCTCCCCCGCAGTTGGAAACACTCCTCATCCAGAGACGTCGCCGTGATCCTTAGCGGCCCGGCGCTCTGCTAATCTCCCAGGGGGTTGCATGTTAGCATCCGCGTTGAGGCGGGCCAGATTCTGGCGGCCCGAGGTTCTGTCTCGTAAACTCGTAATTCTCATTTCCCAAGTCATCTTAGTAGGCTTTGCTTACTATGCCAGCTTCCAACTGCGCTTCGAATTCTCGCCGCCTCAAGACATCCGGGAACTGCTCATCCGCTCTTTCTTTATCGTCATCGGCATAAAAGTAGCGGCCTTCCTGTCGTTCGGGCTGCTGCGGGGATGGTGGCGCTATGTGGGCATGAGCGATCTGCTGGACATCACTAAGGCAGCGTTTGCGAGTTCGGCGGCACTTTATGTCGTGCTCTTATTGATCCTGCGATTGGATGGATACCCGCGATCGGTGATCGGGATCGACTGCCTGCTGACAATCTTGGTGGTCGGCGGGGCGCGCTTCGCTGTCCGCGCTTATACCGAAGCCGTGGAATGCCACGCCGGCGAGAAAAGTACCTTGGTGATCGGGGCGGGGCCGGAGGGCGCCAGCCTGGTTCGCGACCTGCGGCAAAACCCGGAGTCGGGCTGCAATCCCGTCGCGATCGTTGACGAGGACTCGAGCAAAGTCGGAATCAAGATTCATGGCGTCCCGGTCGTAGGCACGACCGACTCCCTGGGAGAGGTCATCACCCGCTACAGCGTGAAGTGCGTACTGATCGCTCTGCCGTCGCCGACGAATAAGAAGGTGCAGCGGATCATCGACAACTGCCGCAGTTCGAAAGTCGAATTCAAAATCCTGCCCACTCTCGGCAACCGCATCAACGGCGGGAACGTGCTCGGACTGCTGCGTAACATCAACGTGGAAGACTTGCTCGGCCGTCCTCCCGTTGCTCTGGATGTGCACGCCATCCGCACCAAGTTGCAGGACAAGGTCGTGCTGGTCACAGGCGCGGCGGGATCGATCGGCTCGGAACTGGTGAGGCAGGTGGCCGGTTTTCATCCCTGCCGGCTCGTTCTGCTCGACCGGTCGGAAAACGACCAGTTCCGGCTCTCGATGGAACTGTCACGCAAGTTCCCCGAACTGGACTATGTGACCGTCGTCGGGGACATCCTGGATCTTGGGTTGCTGCGCGACCTTTTCGCGCTGCATCGGCCACAGTCGGTGTTTCACGCCGCAGCGTACAAGCATGTACCGCTCATGGAACGCAACTGCTTTCAGGCGGTGACCAACAACATCCTGGGCACATACAACGTGGCGCTGATTTCGCGTCAGTTTGCGGTCGAGGATTTTGTTCTTATCTCCAGCGATAAAGCCGTAAATCCCGCCAATGTCATGGGAGTGACAAAGCGGGTCTGCGAACTGATCACCCTCGCCCTGCGGCGGCAGAGAACCCGGTTTGTAGCCGTGCGGTTTGGCAATGTTCTTGGCAGCGCCGGAAGCGTGCTGCCTATTTTTCAACAGCAGATCGCCGAAGGCGGCCCGCTCACCATCACGCATCCCGACGCCGTGCGATATTTCATGACCATTCCCGAGGCCGTCCAACTTGTCCTGCAGGCTTCAACTATGGGCAAGGGCGGGGAAATCTTCGTACTCGAGATGGGGGAGCCGGTCCGGATCCGTGACCTGGCAATGAACCTGATCCGGCTGTCGGGGCTGCAGCCGGAAACCGATGTCAACCTCGTGTACACCGGACTGCGCCCCGGGGAAAAGTTGTTCGAGGAACTCTGTCTTTCAAACGAAGATACCAAGCCGACCGCGCATGCGAAGATCCGCGTTTTTGACGGGGGGTTCGCCGATTTCAAGAAGGTAGGAAAGTGGGTCGACGAGCTGTCGGAACTGGTGATCGCAAAGAATATGGGCGGTCTCATCTCAAAGTTGCAGGCCATCGTTCCCGAGTACCAGCCCAGCGATGAGGTACTGGCGGAATGCGACGTGGACCGCCACGATATCGCGTTGCGGCGGGGAATGGAGCGCGCCGCTTTCATCGCAACCATGAAGGAGCCCGAGATACCCAGGCAAGCCCGTGCCGTGTAGTGACGCGCCTGCAAGATCGCGTGTTGATGCTGCCCTCCCGAATCGCATTGCTGAACAACCAGGAGAACCTTCTTGAGAACTGAGTTCCTGCCATTTCACGTTCCGGACATCGATGAGGCTGAGATCCGTTCGGTGGAGCAGGTCCTGCGCTCGGGCTGGCTGACAACTGGGCCGAAGGTCAAGGAATTCGAGAAGCAATTCGCTGCGTTCGTGGGGGCGCGGCACGCCATTGCGGTGAACTCCTGCACTGCGGCGCTGCATCTTGCGCTGGATGCGATCGGGCTGAGAGAGGGAGACGAGGTGCTGGTGCCCACACTCACGTTCGCCGCTACCGCGGAAGTCGTTGTCTACTTCCGGGCTCGCCCGGTGCTGGTGGACTGCTGCCCCCGGACGCTCAACATCGATCCGGAACGAATCGAGCGGGCTATCACACCCCGCACGCGCGCTATCATCCCGGTGCATTTCGCCGGACAACCGTGCGACATGGATCGGATTCGAGAGATCGCGATGCGGCACGGACTCGCGGTCATCGAAGATGCGGCTCACGCGCTGCCGGCCCGCTATCGCGGCCGGATGGTGGGAACGATCGGAGACATCACCTGTTTCTCGTTTTACGCCACCAAGACGATCACCACCGGTGAAGGCGGAATGATCACCACCGACAACGAGGAGTATGCCGAGCGCATGCGCATGATGAGCCTGCACGGGATCAGCAAGGACGCGTGGAAACGCTACACGGCGGAAGGTTCCTGGCGCTACGACATCCTTTTCCCCGGTTACAAGTACAACCTGACCGATATCGCGGCGGCCTTAGGAGTCGAGCAACTGCGCAAGTGCACGCGGTTTTATGAGACCCGGAAGCAACTGGCCCGCAATTTCGATCGGGCGTTTGCCGGCGTTCCCGCGGTCGTGACACCCGTCGTCAACGACGAGGTCGAACACGCGTGGCATCTCTACGTGATTCAGCTTGACCTGGAGCGGCTCACCATCACGCGCGACCGCTTCATCGAAGAGCTCAAGACGGCAAGAATCGGAACCAGCGTGCATTTCATTCCGCTGCACCTGCATCCTTATTACCGCGATACGCTGCACTACGACGCGCGCGAGTTCCCCTGCGCCACGCAGGCTTTCGAGCGGATCATTTCCCTCCCCCTTCACACCCGCATGTCGCACGAAGACCAGCAGGACGTGACAGACGCGGTACGAGACATCGCCAAGCGATACCAGAGATGAAGCGGATGTTTGACATCGCGGCTTCTTGCACGGGCCTGATTCTATTGTCCCCCGTACTCG
>Ga0209698_10006691_pt1 | contig 12212 bp, 13 predicted proteins | sample LitLauG_LLR_2012_FD_187203 | JGI IMG/M metagenome (GOLD analysis project Ga0209698, IMG submission 187203) | Freshwater sediment microbial communities from Pennsylvania, USA - Little Laurel Run_MetaG_LLR_2012 (SPAdes) (version 2) | ecosystem: Environmental > Aquatic > Freshwater > Creek >...
CCAGAGCCGTCCCTCACCACGAGGTCGCGACTCGAATTGAGCACTTGAAGGAACTTTAGGCTCAAAATGTCTCGGACTGTCTGGGGTTGTTGGCGAAGGACGCGATATCGTCCTAGATCTCATCCGTCCACACTCGAAACCCTTCAAGCTTGTTGGGGCCGAATGTCGTTATCATGGCAACGTCCGCCGCATCCCGGCCGCGCGCGATGAGGACTCGGCCAATCCGCGGAACGTTGTTCCTCGGATCGAATGTGTGCCATTGACCGCCGAGATAGGCTTCGAACCAGCCGGCGAAATCGCCTGGCGGGAAAGGTGGCTGCATCCCGACGTCCCCAAGGTAGCCCGTGCAATAACGTGCCGGAATATTCAAGGCCCGACAGAACGCGACCGCAAGATGCGCGTAGTCGCGACAGACTCCACGACATTCCTGATAGGCCTCCGTGGCTGTTCGCGTGGGGCTTGCATGTTGGTAGCCGAAGGTGAGGCGCTGATGAACGAAATCGCAGATGGCTTGCACGCGAGGCCAACCGGGAGCGGCTTTGCCGAACAACGACCAAGCCAGATCCAGCAACTTGTCGCTGTCACAAAACCGGCTTGGCAACAGGAACACGAGGGCGTCGTCGGGAAGCTCCTCAACGGGAACTTGTCGAGCTCGCGACTCCACGGGATCTGGCAGACCGGTATCAGTGATGATTGCATCGCCCGTGATTGTCACGCGGCCAGCGGGAGCGACGATTCGGTTGCACCAATTTCCGAACCCATCGCGAAAGCCCGACATTGGCACCGAGGGGTTGACGAGAATGCTGTCAGGCATCGAAAGGTCGGATGTGCGTGAAAAGTGAATGCAGAGGGTCAAGATTGCTGGCGTCGGCTTTGGAAAATTGTAAATGAGCTCATAGCCTACACGAAGTTTCATCTGTTCGACTTTCTGTCCATGCTGGGTGCCGTCTCCTTGGACATAAGCAGACGCATCGTAGTTGGAACTCTAATTTTATCGATTCTTTTTTTAGAACACGATCTAGCCGGCGAATCCAAAGGCAGGACAGAGTCGGAATATGCTTAGCCTTCATGGCGCTTGTGTCATCCGCCCCGACTCTGCGCGGAAAATAGCGATGCGAAACCTTTTTGCTATCAGGATCTGGCCCGCAGAAGGCGGTCGTTCTTCTGAGCATTATCCGAATCTCGTTCTTCCAAAATGTTGTCCCTAAGATTGCGGTTGTGACGGCTTTGTTTGTCATGGAACCGAGGCGCAAATGGCTCAAGCTCAGAATACGACGGCGGCCGAGTTGCACGAGGCTGCGGCGAAATCTCACCGGATGGCGGCCAATCTGCATGGCAAGAAAAACGACACAGTGGCCTTGGAGCACTGTTCGAAGGCAATGTTGCTATCTGAACGGGCGCACAAATCGTCGATGGCCGCACACGGCATGAGTGCCGCTGTCGAGGGCAGGAAATGATCCGCTCGGTCTGAAGTGCCGGTATTCCGGTCTGTAGCCTGAGTAGTTTCCGATACTACTGACTCCGGCTTGCGGCCGCCTATGGTCCGATCGGCGATGGCTCGTTCGAGAGCCACAAGTCGCCCAAACGAACCAGAAGGAGATCCTATGGAAACCGTCAGTTCGACCATTGAGCCGGTCGACAAGCGTCACTATCGCGATTTCGCTACAGCCTTCAAGCTCGCCGAGCTGAGACCATTCTGCGGCGCCTCGTGGGACTCCACGAACCAAAGCTGCTGGTCGATGCGGCGCGATATCCCAGTCAACATATCAGCAGTGTCCGCGTCGCCGAACGCCGCCGATTGCGTTATGGCATCACGTGCCGATTGTCCAAAGGCGGCCAGCGCCGCAGCAACGGCGAAGATATGCTGCTTCTCGTCGGCGATACCCAGCGGGTAGGGAACGAGGAATGAGCGCTCGGTGGCGACTTGAACTGTCCCGTGAGCCGTGCCGCCGAGAGCGCCGGCGCGCTCAGCAATCAAGTCGGAATAGTCCTCCGCTTCACCGGCGACCTTATCGAATAGCTCGTGAATGGCGATGAACGCTGGTCCACGCACATTCCAATGTGCCTGCTTAACCTGAGCGTGGAGGTCGATCGCCGCAGCGAGGTGCTTGTTGAGCAGCTCGACAGACTGGGAGCGAATGTTCGGCGAGAGTGTATTGTGTGTTGGATGCATTGTATATGACCTTCTGCTGATCGTATGCCGGAGGCGGGGCCGGCAGTGGCGTGGACGGCCGGCGATCAAGACCGCCAGCCGTCGGTTCTCGCAGTCTACTTACCGTTATTGGTTCTTGCTGACCCAAGCATCCACATCTTTGCGGATCTGATCCTTGCTCAGGCCGTAACGCTCCTGGATTTTGCCCTCCAGTTGTTCGCGCTTTCCACCGATCGTTGTCAGATCGTCGTCGGTGAGCTTGCCCCACTGTTCTTTGGCTTTTCCAGTCAATTGCTTCCAATTGCCGGCAATCCGATCCCAATCCATGAGGACCTCCACGTGAGTTCGACAGCGACGCAAGATTGTCTCGCTGGGACCGATAGCTTAGGCCTGGACGCGGTGCGGGCTGAGAGTCGGAATCTACTCAGGCGGCGGCAAGCGCCGTGCGGATCAGGGCTGGGATGGATCTCGAGCCGGTTTTTCGCATAATGGCGGCGCGGTGATTGTCTACTGTCCGCTGACTGATGCCAAGATCGGCGGCAATGTTCTTGCTGGGGTGCCCGGCGAGCACAAGCGCGAGGATCTGGCGTTGGCGGACGGTCAAGCTGGTCATGCGCGTGACCGCTATCGTCCGAATTCCTGTTGAGCTTGCAGCGCCTTGTGACTGATCGAATGCCCGGGCAATGGCCGCCAAGAGTTCCTCATGATGCACCGGTTTCTCAATAAAATCAACGGCCCCCGCCTTCATTGCCTGAACCGCGATCGATACCGCACCGTTGCCGGTGATCACGATGGTCGGCAGTAGTATGGCGCTGGCCTTGAGGTGCTCGATGACATCGATCCCGCTCAAGCCCGGCATGACGGCATCAACAAGCAGACAGCCGGGCCGGCCTGGTCCAAGGGCTTCGATGAAGGTGGCCCCATCTGCGTATTGCTCGACGGCGTATCCACATTCCCGCAGGAAATCGCTCATGGCATCTCGGACCGCCGCGTCGTCGTCGACGACAAACACCGTCTGCGAGGGTCGCTCGACCTCCGCCGAGGCGGCTGACGCAGGCTCCGTCAAGGGAGTTTCGGTCGGAGATTTGGCGAGCAGGCGCTCGACGGACCGCATCAACTCCGCGGCCTTGACGGGTTTGCTCAAGTGCGCGCAACGGCGTCCGGCGATGTCTTTGAGACTGCTGGTCGAGATATCGCCAGTTAGAACGATTGCCGGGATCTCGCGTGCGCTGAGAGCCTGCAACTTGGCGATGGTATCGAGACCATTGGGACCATTAGGCAAATTGTAGTCGCAAATAACGAGGTCCGGTCCGACGGGAGCTTTGCTCGTTAGCTCTAACGCCAATTCGCCGTCGGCAGCCACGATTGTGGTATAGCCCTCGGCTATCAGCAGAAGATCGAGCATTTCGCGAACCGACGGGTCGTCATCGACGATCAAAATCACGCCCGAATGTGGCGCCGCCACTGACGGTTCGTAACGGCTCGCGGTTGGTTCGTGCGCGGCACCTGCGCGCGCAACCGGCACTTCGATCGAGAAGACCGAACCGGCGCCTACCCGAGATTGCACATTAATTCGGTGCCCGAGCAAATCAGCGAGGCGTTGCACGATTGCTAGACCCAGCCCAAGGCCCTTGCTGCGCTGCCGGGCGGGGTTGTCCAACTGATGAAACTCTTCGAAGATCAGACGAAGCTCGGTCTCAGGGATACCGTGACCGGTGTCCCAGACCTCGATCCGAAGCCAATCGCCGTGACGCCGGCAGCCTACGAGAACTCGACCTGAGCGGGTGTATTTGACGGCGTTGGTCAACAAATTGCGCACAATCTGCTCTAGCAAGCGAGGATCGCTACGAACCAGAAGCTCGCAAGGGAGTACGCGAAAATCAAGGCTGTTCGACTCCGCATAGTAAGAGAATTCAGTCCTCAACTCATCAAGCAGTCGCTGGACGGGGAAGTCGCTGATCGAAGGGCGTACAACGCCGGCTTCCAGTTGATTGATGTCCAGAAGCTTGTTCAACATGCTCGACATCGTGGCCACGGTTTCGTCGAGCCGGCGCACCAGTTTCTGCGTGGCTTCGTCATGCGCGGTCCGCTCCAGCAGGCCTTGCAACAGGCTGATGGTCTGCAAGGGCTGACGCAAATCGTGGCTGGCCGCCGCTAGAAACCGTGATTTACCGGCGTTGGCTCGCTCCGCCTCAAATTTGGCGGCCTCCAGCGCCTGTCCTTCTCGCTTGGCCTCGGTGACGTCAACAATTGCAATCAAGATCTTTCGCACCGCCGTTGGTGCTTCGCGCAAGGCTTTCGCGCTCATCTGGAACATGCGTTTGCCTAGTCCGGGAACCTCGATTTCGACCTCATGGTCGATGACCGTGTTTCCGGTCGCATCTATCGAGGCTAGGAATTCACGCAAAGCAGGCACATTGAGATGAGCCGCCGCTGAGAGCAATGGCTTGCCAACAAGATCCTCCGACTGAACCGAGAACACCCGATGAAACGATCTGGAAATTGAGATGACGCGCAATTCGTCGTCGAGGACGACGAGCGGCTGGCGAATGGTGGCGATGATATTATCCAGATAGGTGCGCGCGGCCTCGATCTCCTGTTCCGCCGCCTTGATTTCCGAGATGCTGGAGAACGTGATCACAACGCCGGTCCGTAGCTCGTCGCTACGATAGGGGAAGATTCCCCTCATATGCCAGCCGCCATCTTCAGCCCTGACTTCGAGCCGAATGGCCTCGTTGGTCGCCAATACGGCCTGTGCATCAGTCAACAGCGCATCATCGTGGAACCGACGCGTGAGATCGGACAATCGACGGCCAATATCAGTGTCGATGACATTGAACAAAGACTTGGCGGCGGGCGTGAAAAAGCGAATTTTCAAGTCAGCATCCAAAAACAGCGTCGCCATGTCCGTGCTATTGAGGATGTTTTGCAGATCGCTGGAGGTCGAGCGCTGCAGCTCGACGGTCTCGTGCAGCTGGCTGTTCAAAGCGGACAGTTCCTCGTTCAGCGATTGCAGCTCTTCCTTCGATGTTTCCAGTTCCTCGTTGGTGGATTGGAATTCCTCGTTGACGGACATGGCCTCTTCGTTCACCGCCTTCTGCTCCTCGTTGGCCATCTCCAGATCGGCAATCGCGCTTTGCAAATCCTGTCGCGTTGCCTCGAGCTCCTTTTCAAGTTGCAATGTGCGCGGAGCATCAACCCGAGATTCGATTTCAGGGCTCGGCGGCTCAACCCGCGCCGGTTCGTCAAGGAAACTCACCAGGAACAATACCTCGCCGTCACCCTCGACGCGACGGATGGTGATCCTGACGCCGATTCGCACACCACCGCTATCGACATGCGCCCCGTTCAACGTGACCGGGTCCTCGGTATTCTTGGCGCGGTGAATTGCCGATCTAAGTTTGATCCGCACGCCGTCTCGCGCCATGGCGATGATATCACGCGTACTTTCACCCGCGACGATCTTCAAGTATCGATCGGTCGCTCCGAAGTGAAAGAGACACTCCTGCTTGGCATTGATCAGCACTGAGGTCGGCGCGTAAGCATCCAAAATGGCGCGTTGCGCCAGGTCGCCAATGCTCTGCCTTCTGCGAACATATGGGGCCGGTGAGCCCCTGGCCGCAGTGTCCGGTGCACCAGCCTGTCTGAACGGGAATTGTACCTCGCGGACTCGACTGCGGCGGACTTGCCTATAAATGCGGTGCTTTTTGGAAACCGCCACAAAGCGTTGCGAGGTATCGCCAGCGGTTTCCGCTGATCCCAGGAACAGCACGCCGCCCTCGCGCAGGGCGAAATGGAACAACGACAGGACCTCCTGCTGTGTTTCAGGGCTGAGGTAAATGAGCAGATTGCGGCAAGAGACCAAGTCGAGCCGCGAGAACGGCGCATCCGCCAACACGCTGTGGACGGTGAATACCACGGTTTCGCGCAGTTCTCGCACAACTTGATAGTGGTGCGCTTCCCTGGTGAAGAAGCGTTCCAAGCGCTCTGGCGTGATGTCGACTTCGACGGATTCGGGATAGTAGCCGTTGCGAGCGACCGATACGCAATCCGGATCGATATCAGACGCAAAAACCTGCAATTTGATCGAGCGTCGAGCCAATGCGATCTGTTCGAGGAACAGCATGGCGATCGAATAGGCCTCTTCACCGGTGCTGCAACCGGGCACCCATACACGCAACGGACGATCAAGCGTTTGTCGCTGCACGAGTTCAGGAATGATGGATTTCTCCAATTCGGAGAACGCCGATGGGTCGCGGAAGAAACGCGTGACGTTGATGAGAAGATCCTTGGTCAGCAGCTCGCGCTCGACTGGCTCCCGGCGCAAGAAACCGAGATAGGCCTCGCTGTCCTCAAGGCCAGCTATCACCATGCGCCGCTCGATCCGTCGTTGCAGCGTCCCACGTTTGTAGGCGGAGAAATTGTGGGAGGTACTGGTGGCAAGAAGGCCAATGACTTCCGTGAGCACTTCATCTGCCGCGGTCACCGCCGACGCTTCGGCGCGTTCGACCCCGGCACGGTTCTGCTGGCTATACTCAATGATGGTTTCCGCTATCCTGCCCACCGGTAATACAAAATCGACTCTGCCGCCGGCGATGGCGCTGCGCGGCATTCCAGCGGACGCAGCCTCACTTGGCTCCTGCACGATCACGAGACCGCCGCCTTCCTTCACGGCTTGGAGGCCAAGGCTGCCGTCCGTTCCCGTTCCCGATAGGACCACGCACACAGCGCGTCTGGCGCAGTCCCGCGCTAGGGACCGCAAGAAAAAATCGAAAGGCAGGCGCGCGCCATGCCGATCCGGCGGAGTGGAAAGTCGCAAGACGCCCTTATCGATGGCCAGATACCGAGCCGGAGGTATGAGATACACATGGTCACGTTCGACCTTGGTGTTGTCGGTGACCTGCAAAACCGTCATGGACGTGTGGGCCGCCAACAGATTGACCATCAGGCTCTCGTGCTTGGGATCGAGATGCTGGATCAGCACGAGCGCCATGCCACTATTGGCTGGCATGACGTCGAGCAGCTTGCTGAAGGCCTCCAGGCCACCCGCTGATGCGCCGACGCCGACAATCGGAAAATCGATGCCTTCCGGCTTCCTCGCGTTACCCTTGCCAGGGGGCAATTGGGCTGGATTGATCGGCCGCGCAGTTGACTTGGTCATGACTCGAGCCTTCTAGGATCAGTTCGAACGCCTGATGCGCCTGAGCCCAGCGGTCTTCATAGCACAGTTAGACGGTTCATGGGCTCTAAGTGCTTATCAATGAAGGCCTTTGGGACAGCCTACTGGAGGTTTCCGAGCCAGCTTGAGCAGATTCCGAGTCTGCCGCCAGGACCCTGCGCAAGGCTAAATTCGGTTCGGCCATCCCCCAAACCGGCGCATGGAGCGGCGGCGTGCAATCGCGGCGGGAATGGCGGAGAGAGCAACATGTATGAGTTCCAGACACCGAGCGTAGAGACCCAAATCGTGACCGCCTTTTGTGAGACCGGCGCGCTTTCGTACTCGATCGCGAGCGGCACCACATTGGAGCAGTTTTCGGGGCAGATTGCCCGTTTGGCACGGCTTCGGCAAACATGGCCCGTCGCGGTCAGCGTAAGGTTCCAAGCACAGGGCTCCCGACCAGACATCCTTTCCGCCAAGACCCAGACTGTCGCGGCAGCGGTGCCCATCACCCTTTGGCAAACGTCCATGGGCGAATTTTGGCAATAACAACCCTGGCGATCCAGCTCGCCCCGCAGCCGTTAGCTTCGGCAGCGGGGCGGGATAGGCGGCTGTTCTAGGTCGCGTGACCATGGTAGGCTTTTTGATTCGATCACGGATTGACTTGAATCTTTGGCAATTGGATGGTGATATCATTCTTGGTTCTCTCATAATATAGAAAACCTATTATGATTACCGCCAACGCCAGACCTAACATCGCCATGTTTCGCGATAGTTTCATGGTATCCACTCTCTTTCTGAGTTGTCATACTGCTTAACTACTTTGACCGACATGATCCGGTTTGACTGTGATCAGTCTCTCGATGGCTTTCATTTTCCGATCCACGAAAAGCACATTGGATATCTGAATGACCTCCTTGCCGGCCCCTCCAGTCGTCAAGGTGAGATCGCCCGCACCCAACCCCAGGATGACGTGGTGAAAGAGATCCTGACCGAGCTTCTCGAAGACGAGGCCATTGGTGTCATAGCTGCGCGCTTGGCCGCCGATCAAACGCTCGACGATCATTTGTCCGGGCCGAATTCGCCAAATCGTCAAACGGTCGAAGACAAAAAACATAAGCAGCCATACACTTAGCAAGGTCGTAGAGAACACAAGGTAGAATCCCATGTTCGCCCGCGCCGCCAACTGGGGAATGAATGTGAGAATGCTGTCCCACCATCCGAGCCAGGCGAGGAGGATAACGAAAAAGGCCGCGGTAACAATCGTGACGACCGAATAGATGCCGCGCAACTTTGTGTTGGTGAAGACAACAAGCCCCACCAGAATTGCGATGAAGACGATGCCGGGATTGTTGCTGGGATGCACGCGCTCGACGATCTGAGGCACGACCGCGACATCCCGGCCCTGCACCAGGGTAATCAGTGCCATGGCAAATCCCATAAGCCAGGCCGGCCACCAGTAAAAGACGTTCGAATGACTGATGATCGTGACATCGCGGGACAGCCGCGCAACGGGTCGCGCAAGGAATGGCGCGGTGCCGGCATTGTCAATTGTGTGCTGTTCGGCCATGCGCAGATCTCCATTGCGACACTCGAAGTCAAGCGAGTCCATCTCAACCTAGCTTGTCAAAAACTCGGCGATCGGGTGCAGCGGTTGAACCCGCTCACAGATGATCTTGAAACTCGCCAACAAGGGCACTGCCAAGAGTACGCCGACCAACCCCCACAACCATCCCCACAACAAAATGGCGATGAAGATCGCGACCGGATTGAGTTGAAGACCGCGCCCGAGCACGACGGGTGTGATGATCTCGGCGGCAATAGCGATGAGCAACAACATGATCGCGGGAGCCGCCAGTGCGTGCGGCAGGTCATCAAAAGTCTGAACGCCGACCATGGTAAGGATCCCGATGCTGGTCAGTGCTCCGATATACGGAACAAAATTGAGAACAGTGACCATGACGCCCCACAACATGGGATTCGGAATGCCGAGAAGAAATGTGAGCAAGGTCGCCGCTATTCCCAGGCCGATATTGATCAGTGTGAAGTTGAGCAGATAGAAAGAGATATCCGTTTCAATCTGGCGCGTGATCTCCACGACCCTCTTCTTGTCACGAAATGTCGGTATCACGGTGACAAGCTTACGCAGGAAGACGTCTCCGGACACCAGCAACAGGTACGCGAGAATGATCACGGATATGATCGAAGCTGCCACCTGCGGTGTTCCGGAAAGTACAACGTCCGTGAATGCAGGTTGAACGACATGAACGTCCTGCGGCTCGACCCCCCCACCGGGCTTGGTGACCTCTCGCAGCTGATCGGTGGTCTGCTTGATGGCATCAAGTGGTGCCTTGAGCGCTACGAGCATGCGTTCGATCTTGTGCAGGCTGTCGGGCGCTTTTTCGATCCAGCTTCGTGCTGGTCCCGCCACCGCGACAATCCCCGCACTCAGCAGTCCAATCGCCAGGAGGACTACGATCGCCGAAGCGAGAACGCGAGGCACTCTAACTCTCATGATATATTCCACTGTCGGAGACAACAGCATGCTCAGGAGGATGGCAGACGCTATTGGCACCAGCAGTGAGGCCGCGAAATAGAGTGTGCAAAGAGTGGCGAGAATGCCAATTGCAGAGAGTGCCGCCGACTGGCCGATCCCTGAGAGCAATGAGATGTTGTCGCCGTCGAGTCGACCTTCAAATTCCGATCCGGGCTTAGCCTCTCCAACGCTCGTCAGCGATTTTGTGCTATTGGTCACGAGTTGCCTTTGTGGTGATCGCGGGTCTGTCGGGGGGCTATCTCGGCATCTGCCCACAAAAGCGCGAACGGGGCGAGGATCGGAATATACCCACATCAAAATCGAGATCGTGTTCGACAGAACAGCGGTGCCGATTGCTGCCATCAAACATCCAGCGGCAGCCGCGGCGGACCCTTCCGTCCGCCGCCCGCAGGCTGGTACTTTGATATTACAGTCGCTTGAGTTGTAGATCAGAAGCTCTTCCAGACTTCACCCGCCCAAAAGCCGCGGCCATCATGTTCGCGCCATGTGTGCTGCTCGCCATGCTTCCATTTCCAGTCATCCGGATGGACAAAGAGCCCGAATTCTGGGCGATATTCGTAGTTGGTGGCTGTGTGCCAACAGGCGCCTTCTTTATTGCAAACAATTTTCGCGGATGCGTTGGTGAGCGTCGATCCAAGAATGCCTCCGCTCGCCAATGCGACAAGCGTCAGCTTGATAACCGTTTTCATCGTGTGTTCCTTTCGTCAGGTTTGGGTATTTTCTTTACCCATCTGGGCAAAATACATGCCCGCGCCCATAACCAGCAGGCTCGGAAAATACTCAGGTCGCAATTCTGATGAGGCGCGCGAAGATGGGATTAAATTTATGTCGAACCCACGAAAACGTCGCGAGCGACCGGCCGGATCACTTTGATTATTTGCTGCAATCGACACGGATTCTCTGGGATCACTGGCGCGCGGCCTGGGTCATGCAAAATTCGGCTGACGAGGACGCCGACGTCTACCGCGCGGTTTCTCAAGCCTGCATCACTACGAGCGCCGCGCCGATCGGCACGCGCTTGTACAGATCAATGATGTCCTGGTTAAACAAGCGAATGCAGCCACTGGAAACAGCCTTACCTATGCTTTGAGGTTCGGTTGTGCCGTGCAACCGGAAATGGGTATCTTCGTTGCCGCGATAGAGATAGAGCGCTCGCGGGCCGAGGGGGTTTTCCGCACCTCCTGGCATTCCATCAGCGTAGGCTCTATAGCGCGGCAAGCTCTGCATCATACTCTCGGTCGGCGTCCAGGTGGGCCATTCGGCCTTGCGTCCTATGATCGCCGAACCACGGAAATTGAGCGCTTCGAGCCGGCCAACGCCTACGCCATAGCGCAGCGCCGATCCGGCGGGTTGAACGAGATAAAGGCGGCGCGATGGAATATCGACGACGATCGTTCCGGGCGCATATGGACCACTGTAAGCAACCTCTTGCCGAAGCAAATCGGGGTCTACTCGAGCGAGATTGATTGCACGTACGGGATAGGGCTCGCCTGCTATCGGCCCGTAGTTCGCTCCGTTACTCCCAGAATCGAACGGTTGGGCGTCCGCCAGCGGCGCTTGCTGTTGCGAGGTGGCACAGCCAGCAATCAAAAGCGGCATTCCCACTATTATCGTGCGGCGGCTAAGCATGCTCATGCCCCGCGCAAGCAAAGGGGTATTGCGCAACTCCCGAACCTCCGCTTGCTTGCTGGCGCGATCGGTCGATGTTCGAGCGGCCGGCGGTTGATAACTTGCCGACTGGGAACCAGTGCTGGCCGGCTGAGACACGGGCCGCTTGGCCCGTGTCTCGATCTTCGAAGCGCCAAACTAGATCGCCGGAAGCGCTTTCACTTCGGCCGCGGTCAACGTCAAGACAACCCGGTCGCCTTGCAACTTGAATTGCGGAGCCATCAGGTTGACTCGCGTCATGCCCATACCCCAGAAGCCGCCGACATCGGCATGCATGCTGACGACCCCATTGTCGGTGCCACGCTGGAAGTCGACGACCTTGCCGAGATTGGTCCCGTCGAGGCTGTAAACCGGCTTGTTGGTCCAGGTCAAACCGTCCTGCTCGGTCAGCGTCAAGCTCGTTCCGGCCCGTTTAGCCACAGGACTCGGAGCCGAGGTCGTAGCTGTCGCCGCGGGGGCAGTGACTGGGTCAACAGTTGTGGTGGTGTCGGCCGCCAACGCTGAAATAGCGAGGGCCGATGCCAGCGCTGCAGCTAGAGTAATCGAACGCATCATGATTTCCACTCCGATTTGGTTATTTTTCGAGAAGAGCAGTTGCCCATATCCCCGCGAGTCCCGCCAGTGTCGGAAAGTGCCTAGACCAGCGCTCGATCCGTCAATGCGGACCTGGTGTGAAC
>Ga0209698_10006692_pt1 | contig 12211 bp, 10 predicted proteins | sample LitLauG_LLR_2012_FD_187203 | JGI IMG/M metagenome (GOLD analysis project Ga0209698, IMG submission 187203) | Freshwater sediment microbial communities from Pennsylvania, USA - Little Laurel Run_MetaG_LLR_2012 (SPAdes) (version 2) | ecosystem: Environmental > Aquatic > Freshwater > Creek >...
ACGTACAATCTACCTGGGAAACGCTTCGCACTCACGTGCCGGTGGCTCTGAATACAGGTTTGAGCGGCATCCCGTATTGGGGAACCGATATCGGCGGATTTGTGCCTACGCCTGAATACACCGGCGAATTGTACGTGCGCTGGTTCCAGTTCGGCGCGTTCTGCCCACTCTTTCGCTCTCATGGCCGGGTGTGGACGCTCCATCTTCCGTGGGGCTGGAACATGGGTGAGCCGAGCCCAGCCGTTAGTCAGGAGACACCCCGCTACGGGCCAGACCCCGAAGAGCTTCACAACGCTACCGTTGAGCCGATTTGCCGGAAGTATCTCGAGCTGCGCTACCGGTTGTTGCCGTATCTCTACGCCGCGGTGAAAGAGACGTGTGAAACGGGCCTGCCCATTATGCGGGCACTGTGGCTCCACTACCCTGACGATGCAATCGCGTCAGCTCGGGGTGACGAGTTCTTGTTCGGCCGCGAGATTCTGGTTGCTCCCGTCGTGGAGAAAGGCGCAACGACACGATCATTGTACCTGCCGCGTGGAACGTGGTACGACTTCTGGACCAAAGAACGAGTCGAAGGCGGCCGCGAGGTTGTCCGTGGCGTTGACCTGCAAACGATTCCGATTTACGTGCGTGCGGGCGCTGTGATTGCCATGGGCCCCGTTAAGCAATACGTGTCGGAGAAGGTGTCTGCGCCGATTGACTTATGGATACATCCTGGTGCAGACGGAGCCGCTTCGCTTTATGAAGACGATGGCGAGAGTTTTGATTACCGCAAGGGCGAATTCATGCGCATTCTTATTGCCTGGAGTGATCGTGAGCGGCGACTCAGCGCCAGACTGGCGACTGGCTCTAAGATGATGGGATCCTCCGAGCGGAAATTCGTCGTGCATGTTGCCGGAGAATCCACGAGCCGCGAATTTGCTTTCAATGGCCGCACAATCGAAATCAAGGTGTGACGTCTCAACGCTTAATCACGATTCGCATTCTCACAAGTTCTCCCGGTGCAAGGTTCTCCAACCGACATTACCGTCTCTGACGATCGTAGTTTGCTTGCTGTAATCTACACGGCTAGCGACGGGACTGGAGGACGCATAGTCACCAACAAGGAGATGGCGGGCTTGCTTCACAGGCCCGCCTTACCTTTTTATTTGTGCTGTTACTCCTTGCTACCAACTAGCGAGAACACTGCGCCTTGCGGGTCCTGGCCCTGAATTATCCAGCCACCGCCTGGTACCTGCACCGGACCGTTAATAACCTTTCCGCCGCCAGCTTTGACACGTTCGATAGCTGCGCCGATGGCATCGACGCAGAAGTAGAAGCTCCATGAAACCAGAACATTGGGAGCCTTGGTCATCATGCCGCCGTCGCCCATTTGTTTGTGGTCGCCCTCGTCAAAAACACGATAAATGCCCATCGGCCCCATGTCCATATCGCTGACCTTGGTCCAACCGAAAAGCTTGTTGTAAAACGCGAATCCGCCTTCGAGGTCGGTTGTATACAGTTCGTGCCAACCAATGGTCCCAGCGGTGGGTGGTGCGGGGCGTACCGGCGAAGGCATTGCCGGGTTGGGAGTAAATACTACAATCGCGGCGCCTTGCGGGTCTGACATTACGGCGAAGCGAAGCATGCCAGGAACGTCCACGGCCGGTCTCAACAGCTTGCCGCCCGCTTCGACAATCTTTTCGATGTGCGCATCCACGTCATCGACAGCGATATAGCCCACCCAGGCAGTGTGCCCGGGGATGTGCAACATTCCGGCGATGCCGGCGCTGCCAATGTTGAAGGTGGTGTAGCTGCTACCGTCCGCAGCCGAAACCTCTGCGGTAGTCCAGCCGACCACGTCTGAATAAAACTTGCCGGCTGCTTTGGTGTCGCTGGTCATGAGCTCGTACCAGCCGAATTTTCCTTTTGGTGTAAACATGCGACCTTTCTCCGAACTCATTATCTGCTAGAGGCCAGCAGACTCCAATATTCGCGCGAATCCGAAATGGAGTTGTGCGTGGCTCCGGCAATCAAGTGATAGGAAACTAAATCAGGTTTAAAGCGCGCGCGCAGCGCCCGCGTGCTGCTGTTCGGGACCACTTCGTCCCTACCTGCAGCAAGAATGCGCGTGGGAGCCGTAATGAATGGCGCGTATTCCGCGGAATTGAAACGGTCGAGCAGTAGCCAGCGGACGGGAAGAAACGGATAGTGGTACGCAGCGACAGCAGCTAAGCTATAAAACGGCGTGACCAAGACCAACCGCCGTACCAGTTGACGGTGGCTTGCGACGTACACCGCGACCCCAGAACCCAAGCTCCGCCCGATCACAGTGATTTCAGGGTGGCGCTTGTGAACTTCGTCGAAGAGCGCGAGTGCGTCCGAGAAAAGCGCTTCTTCAGACGGCTTCCCTGAACTGCCGCCGTAACCGCGATAGTGCATTAAATAAAGAGAGCTTGTCGGGAAGGCGGCCGAAAGATCCGGCAAGTTGAGCGAAACATCTTCCGCATTGCCTCCGAAATAGAGGACCGCGGCGGGACTGCTTTCTTCTTCGCGCGTCGTCACTAAGACCTTCGCGTCGGTAATAGGCAGCGCGAGTTTGTCGCCGTTTCTGGCCGGTTGCGGGAAATAGATGAGGGAACGTTGGAAGAAAAACGACAGCGCGCAGATACCATGTAGGCAGCCGCTGCGACAATCAGGAGCAAGCGCATACGCAGATTAGAGTTTGACAGAAATCGAATCCGTCATGATGCTAACCCGCCATTCCGTACCCTATTAAAGGATGCCGATCACCCCCGAAACCGCCGCCCTCTGCGACCGAATTCTCGCCGGTGATCTCCGCGCACTCGCCCGAGCCGCTACTGCGATCGAAAATCAATCTCCCCTTGGCCGCCAAATCACCTCCGCGCTCTTCCCCCAAACGGGCCGCGCCTTGATCCTGGGCATCACCGGCCCGCCCGGTGGAGGCAAGAGCACGCTTGTCGACCAAATGATCAGCCAAATCCGCGCCGCCGGCAAATCCGTCGGAGTCATCGCCGTCGACCCCTCCAGCCCTTTCTCCCGGGGCGCTATTTTGGGCGACCGCATCCGCATGCAGCGCCATCACGCCGACTCCGGCGTCTTCATTCGTTCCATGGCAAGCCGCGGTAAACTCGGCGGTCTTGCACGCGGCACTCTCGAAATGGCGCTCCTTCTCGACGCCGCCGGCCGCGACTACGTCATCATCGAAACCGTCGGCGTTGGTCAAGACGAAGTTGAAATCGCTCGTTTAGCCGACTTAACCGTCGTCGTTCTCGTCCCCGGTATGGGTGATGATGTTCAAGCCACCAAAGCCGGAATCATGGAAATCGCCAATGTCTTCGCCATAAACAAGGCTGACCTCCCCGGTTCCGACCGTCTAGAACAGGAAATCCGGGCCATGCAAAGTGTTGCCGTTGATGCCGGATGCATAAGTGCCGCGCCTCTTCGGCGTGTTGTTTCCACCGACGGTTCTGGGGTGGCGGATCTCCTCGAAGTTATTCATCAGTTAGCAAACGGCCGGGTTCCGCAAAGCCGCCGAGTCGAGAATTGGTCCTTTCGGCTTAGCGAACTTTTGCGCGCTGAACTGCTCCAATCTCTTCCCGAATCTGCGATTCACCAACATGCCGTACTCGTTGCTGAGAAAATGGAAGATCCGTATACGGCGCTTGCAGCGCTCATGAGTTTAATCCAGAAATCATAGGAGAACGTGTTGAGTCAGAAAGCAGAAATTGGAATCATCGGGGGCAGCGGTCTATATGCCATGCAAGGCTTTGAAGCTCGCGAAGAGTTGCATCTCAAAACGCCTTTCGGCGATCCATCGGACGCCTACATCCTAGGCACCCTCGAAGGGCGTGAAGTTGCCTTTCTTCCCCGCCACGCTCGCGGCCATCGCATCTCGCCCTCGGAATTAAATTTCCGTGCCAATATCTATGGCATGAAGATGCTGGGGGTCGAACGCATTCTTTCCCTTAGCGCCGTTGGCTCCATGAAGATCGAGCACAAGCCGCTTGATTTCGTCATTCCCGATCAATTCTTTGATCGCACCCGGGGGCGCGTCTCTACTTTCTTTTCTGGCGGCGTGGTCGCGCACATCAGCTTCGCCGATCCCATCTGCCCGCAGCTTTCTTCCGCCGCTCACACCTGCGCCCAAACCATCGGCATCACCAGCAAACTTGGCGGTACCTATCTTTGCATGGAAGGCCCCGCCTTCTCCACTCGCGCCGAATCCAACATCTATCGAAGCTGGGGCATGGATGTTATTGGCATGACGAATCTCCAGGAAGCCAAACTCGCGCGCGAAGCCGAGATTTGTTACGTCACCATCGCCATGGTGACCGATTACGATTGCTGGCACGAAGAGCACGACGCCGTGACCGTTGAGCAGATCATTAGCACGCTGCATCAAAACGCCGAGAACGCCTGCAAACTAGTTCGCCAAATCGTTAAGACTCTGCCGCCAGACCGCGCCTGCAAATGCGGATCGGCCCTGAAACACGCCATTCTCACCGATCTCAAAACCGTTCCGCAAGAGACAAAAGACCGACTGGGGCTATTGCTTGGCAAGTATACCGGCTAGCGAGTTGGCCCGTGAAATCCTCGACGCTTGTCTGAAGGATGGTACTTGGCCCACACGCGCCCTTGACGATCTGATCACTCGTGCTCTTGACGAAGATGAGCAGCTCAGTTCCATTAATGCCACGCGCGCTTTGTTCGGCATTGTCATCGAGCAGTTGGGAGACCTTTTTGAACCTGCTCTTTGTGACGTTTACGCGCGGCTCTTCGCTCACGTCATAAGCCGCGCATTGCCGGAATACAACGTAGACGACATGTTGCTTCGTTACCGCCGTGTCCGGCAAGTCCGGCGCTTTCGGGGCGGGGAAGTGCATCGTGTCTTCGTTTTATCCCGTGTCACTTTAGGCGCAGATGTCGCCGTTACGAGCGTCGCGCTGGCTGCAGCCAAAGAACGTTTTCCCGATGCCGAAATCTGCCTGGTCGGCCCTGCCAAGAATGCCGAAATGTTTGCCGCCGACCCGCGCATCTTCCCCATCCCGGTAGCCTATGGCCGAGGCAGTTTATTGCGGGAGCGCCTTCTAGCCGCCGCCGAATTACGCGTCTCGGTTGACGAGCTCAGCTCTGTCGTAATCGATCCGGATTCGCGCCTCACACAACTCGGGCTGATTCCGGTCTGCGACGATGCCCGCTACTTCTTTTTCGAAAGTCGCGCTTTCGGTGGGGCCATGGATACTTCGCTCCCCGAACTCACCGCGCAGTGGCTAAGCGAAGTGTTTGACGTCCCACAGCATATGCCCTACGTCGCCCCCGTCGCTCAGCCGCGCATCGCCGACATAACCGTGAGTCTGGGCGTTGGCGATAACGTGAACAAGCGAATCGACGACGATTTCGAATTCGCCGTTCTCAATAAACTGCTCTCCTATGGTCGTCAGGTTGTTCTTGATCGCGGTGCTGGTGGTGAAGAAGCGGAACGCGTCGATGCGCTCGCCGCTAAAGTCAACCAACCCGCCCTGCTGCACGTTCACGAGGGCAGTTATGCTTCGTTCGCCAGCCACATCGTCCAAAGCGCTTGTTATGTAGGCTATGATTCCGCGGGACAGCATGTAGCTGCTGCGGGTGGCGTTCCATTGGTTTCCGTTTTTACGGGCCACGCTTCAGAACGGATGTTTCATCGCTGGCGTCCGTCAACGAAGACATCGCATGTGGTCGCTGTCGACGCGAGTAATCGCTCTACTGTTCTCGATCGCACGCTAAACGCTATCGAGGCGGCGGTGGCGGAAGGTCTTCGGTCCTAGGCAGAACGAACGGACTCGGTTTCCGCTTTGGCGGCTCCGGCGGTGCCTGTTCAATTGGTTTAGTTTGCTCGCCACCCGTTGCGGGCGACTCTTGCGTCTTGCTTTCAGGCAGCGGCGGCGGCGCGTTGGGATCCAGGTCGTACTTGATGAATGTGTCCGCCTCGAACTTCCGGTATGCGCGGAATTCAATTTCGTTCTTAGTGCTTTCTCGACCACCCTTCATAAAAAGCTTGGCCGTTAAGGGGAGCACAAACTGCTGACCTGAGATCGTCACCATTTCGTAATCCAGAACTTCGCTAGTCGAACTAATGGGAAAAGATTTCGGAATATTCGCCGCCTCCATTCTGATCCGATCAATCTCCCCTGTGCTCGGGTCCGCGTAAACAAGTCCGCGTTGTGCCACTCTAATATGCTGCTCAGATGCGCCATCGCCGGAGGATATCTCAAAGGAACCTTGCGGGGTGTCCACGAAATAGCTGAAGACCGCCATTACTCGGCCGCGCAGCTTGGCCCAATGGTCCCACTTGAACTCCGTCTCACTTTCGGGGGCAAAGACCGATTTCATCAGAGTATAGAACTCGCCGGTTGATGTTGAGCCGCTTTTCAATTGCTCCATCGTGGTATCCACCAGCTTGCCATTCACGGAATAAACGTTATAGTGCTCCTGCCCCTCGTTGTAGCCAACCTTCGCCAAAATTGTCCCGGCGTTGCGGTAGTTCTGCGCACCGTTAGGATCCACATACTGCCGCGTCACTTCCACGCAGAAGAAATTAGGGAGCCTCTTCGTATAGTTCCGCGCGTAGTCCTTGATTGCCTGAAGAATCTCTTTCTGCTTAGCGGCGCTCGGTGGCGGCACAGCCGGTGCCTGTGGCGCGGCACCTACACTCTCAGCCGATTGCTCCCCTGCTGTCGCTGGCGACGACGTCGCATCATGCGCGGGCGGCTTCATCGTAGCCGTTTTATCGCGCAACGCTTTCAAAGCATCAACTGTTTTCGGCCCGGCCCCTTGCGCCTGCAAATCGATAATCGTCTTGTCTGTTAGCTTCTCGTTAAGCTGAATGTCACGCACTCCCGCCGCAATCTGCTTATCGCTATGCTGATGCAGCGCCAATTCCGATCGAATAAAATCTGCCAGTTGCTCCACGCTCATTTGCGTTTGAGCAAAGAGTAAAATTCCACTCGCGAGAAAAGCCAGAAAGCACCGTGACCACATATTCAATATCATGACGTAAACACGCCCCCTTCGGTTGCTCCTGGCTCTGCTAAAGTCGCTCCGCTTTCTCTAGTTCCAGGGTGATATCACCCATTGGAAAGCCGAAGACGAAACGCATTTGCACCGGCAGCCGCTGCGCATCGTCGCTAATCCAAATCAGCAGCCTGCCTTTTCTGCGGTAGAGCACGTTGTCGAAAACGAAGGTCTCGTAGCGGATCGTATTGTATGTCTTGCCGTTCAGCGTTACTTTTTCTTTGCTCAGCCCTTCCACCCGCACATCGGCTAGCTTCTTTCCGTTGCTTATCGGAACGCTGAACTTCATACCCGGTTCGAGCGACGATGCCCGCAACGTCATCAGCGCGCCGGCGATGTCATACGTGCACGGCGGAATATCGAAATCGTTCTTATGATTCTCATTGCCCACTAAGTCCTTGATCGTGGCATGAAGTTTGTGGGCCTGATTGTCGAAAATCAGCGCGGTCGCCGTGTGGTGTTTACCCTCTTGTGCGTCCAGGTTCACGCTTGTCGCGCAAAACCGTTCACTGGTCGAAAGCTTGTAGCTATCCATCACTCGGTAGAGTTGATTGACAAATCCCGAACTAACGATTTGCAAATCTAACTGCCAGCCATTGTTTTCCGCTGGCATGAGTTTCAAGTTGGCTTCGCCCGCCGTCACCATGCGCCAGCCTACCCGGTACACTAGCTTCTCTGGATAAGGGAACTTGGCCGGCGTGGCGGCCCCTATGGTAATCGGCGGAGTCTTGGGCTGCTGTGCCGTAGCCAGCAGTGAGAGCAAACAGAGCACAAGGCTTGGTCGCGGTGGTCGAATTCGGAAACTATGCATTCAGATGTATTGACTGAACCTCTGTCCCGGCTGGCAGAGGATTGCGGGCGGCAGCACGTCGCGGCACGTTACATTAACGTCGGTGAAGCGAGCTCCACTACCTCTAGATTACTAAAAACCAATTGAAGTTAAGACGTCTGATGGCTTCCGCTCAAACGCCCGGCAGATTGCCAGCAGGCTTTCCACACTCGGCAAATTCGCCCCGCGTTCAATCGAACTGATTTGCGAAACGCTAAGTTTGGTCGCGCCCGCCAAATCCTTCAGCGACCATCCACGTTCCACACGCAACAGTTTGATCCGGTGCCCCAAACGCTCGCGCAGCAAATCTTGCGGCGTTCGCCCCAATCCGAATTGCTCGACGGCATTCTGCAAAGTCTGCCGCAACTGCGCCAGCGAAAATGGTTTCGCCAAATAATCGAAGACGCGCAATTTGAAAGTAGCGCGCATGTTCTCCAGCGACGGGTAACCGGTAATCACAATAATGCACATCTCCGGCCAGCGCGTGAGCAACTGCTCCACCACTTCCTCGCCCGTCACGGTGCCCATCTTCATGTCCAGCAGCACGATATCCGGAATCTGTGTTTCCGCCGAAGAGAAAAGCTCTTCCTGTTGCGCAAAGGTACGCACCGAAAAGCCGCCTTCATCCCGCAACAAATCTTCAATATAGTTGCGGAAGTCGATGTCATCGTCAAGGACGGCGACGTCAACCACTCCCACCGACGCTAAGGCTTCTTCGCTCATGTAATTTCGATACCCGCTGCGGGCAGCATCACTTCTAACGACGCGCCGCCTTCGGGGCGGTTCGCTGCCGTGATGGTGCCTCCCATTTGCGTGACAATCCCTTCCGCGACCGTAAGGCCTAATCCCGTACCGCGCGCATCCAACCTTGTGGTGACAAACGCTTCAAACACTTTCGGCAGCACGTGTGCCGGAATGCCGGGGCCATCGTCCATCACGTTGCACGCCACCCAACTTTGGCTGCCCCGTTGCGTCAAGCGCGATTCCACTATGATCTCGCCACCCAATGGAACGGCCACGAGCGCGTTTCGCAACAGATTTACAAAAACCTGCACCAGCCTGTCCGAATTGCCAATCACCGCATCAGTCTGGCGTACGTGGTTCACGAAGTTCACCGCCGATGCTTTCTCGTCAATGGCCACCAGGTTCCAACTCTCATCAATCAAATCGCGCAGCGCCAGCGGCTCCGTGCTTTCTTTGCGCACGCGTGCAAAGTCGACCAGCCCTTCACTGATCTTGCGCAGCCGCTGCGTTACGCGCAGCATTCGCCCCAACCGTTCCAGCGTAGGGCCATCGTGCCGCGTCTCTAATAACTTCTCAATCGAACCCTGTAAGACAGCTAAGGGCGTATTCAATTCATGCGCCACGCTGGTGCTCAGCAAACCCAGGCTCACCAACCGGTCCTGCTCTTCCAGCTTTTTGAGCGCATCTTCTAAATCGTCTTCCTGCTGCCGCAACTGTCCCACCGTGGCGTTGCGCGAGCGCATGATGTAGCCGATTTCGTCGTCCAGAATAAAGCGGTCGTCAATTAATTCGTGTTCCCGGTCGCCCGTCTGCGTCGCCTCGTCCGCCTTCAGCATCAACGTCAGCGGCTGATACACATACTGCGGCATGATGACAAACTCCATCACCACGATCGAAAGCAAGTACATCGTTCCCAACACCGCAAACACGCGTATCCGCGCCTGCCGCAACGCACTGTCATAAAATTCATGCGAAAGATGCACCCGCCGGTACTGCCCATCCTGCGAAGCCGTGCGGAACAGCATGTCTTGTCCCTGCTGCCAGGTGCCGTCTGGATGATCGTGCAAATACTTCTGTCCGTCCGCGCTCAATTCCGTCTCAGCCGCTGAACCTTGCTGGTATTCGTAGGCGCCGAACTCATGCGTCTCCGGCACCGGCTGGCTCATTGGCAATCCGGCCGCGAAGATCTGCGAAATCTCCATCAATTCGCGCTGCTTTGCCTTCTCAATATGGCTCGAAAAAAGCGGAATCACTGAAAGATAAACCGACACCGCCAGCATCAGAAAGAAGAAGTTGTGCAAAAACGCCAGCTTTTGGCGCACCTTCAGCTTGCCAAACGTCCGAATCGCAAGGTTCGGCGGGTTGACCGGCGCTTTATGAGTGTTGAGGCGCGAATTCCTGTCGCCGCTCAAGTTCTTGCTCCTTGTATTGAAGCTGGTACAGCTTCCAGTAGATATCACGTCGCGCCAGCAACTCGCGGTGCGTCCCCATTTCGCGCAATTGTCCACGGTGCATTACTACAATCCGGTCCGCGCGTTGAATCGTTGACAAGCGATGTGCAATTACCACCGACGTGCGGTTTTCCACGAGTCTGCCCAACGCCTCACGCACCCGCAGTTCCGTTTCCGTGTCTACGCTCGAAGTTGCTTCGTCCAAAATCAGAATGCGTGGGTTATGCGCCAGTGCGCGCGCAAAGCTGATCAACTGCTTCTGCCCCGTTGATAAACCTTGTCCACGCTCTCTCACCGACGTTGCGAACTGTTCCGGCATTTGCTCGACGAAATCGAGCAGATTCACTCGCTCTGCTGCCAACCGCACTGCCTCATCGCTAATGCCTTCTGTGCCGAGCCGGATGTTGCTCTCAATCGTCCCGGTAAACAGATACGGGTCTTGCAGCACCACCCCGAAATGCTTCCGCAGATCGTCAATTGCAAACGTGCGCACATCCACGCCGCCAATCCGAATGGCCCCGCGCTGCACATCGTAAAAACGCAGCAACAGATTCGTGATCGTCGTCTTGCCCGCGCCCGTGTGCCCCACAATCGCCACGGTTTCGCCCGCCGCCACCCGAAAACTCACGTCCTTCAAAACCCAATCTTCGCCGTTATAAGCGAACCAGACATGATCGAATTCCACATCCAGCGGCCCCGCCGGAAAAGCCGTCACACTAGCCGGCGAAACAATCCCTGGCTTCGTATCCAGCAGCTTGAAGATCCGTTCCGATGCCGCCATGGCGCCCTGCAGAATGTTGTACTTCTCGCTCAAATCCTGAATGGGCCGGAAGAATCGCAGCCCGTACTGGAAGAAGGCCACCAGCACCCCGAGCGAAAGCGCTCCCGCTTTGATCCGAAATCCACCGTACGCCAGTAGCAGTGCCAGCGCCAGCATGCCCAAAAACTCTACCACCGGATAAAACCAACCGTACGCGATCACCGAATCTTTAAACGCCAGCATGTGGTCGCGGTTGATACTCTCAAACTCGTCAGCGCTCTTTTTTTCGCGATTGAAAAGCTGCAACACCGCGATGCCCGCCACGTGCTCCTGCAAGTACGCGTTGATCTTCGCCACCGCTACCCGAATGCGCCGGAAACTCTGCGAGGCCGTACGCCGGAATTTCATCGTCACCAGCACCACCAGCGGCAAAACCGCCAGCATAAACCCGGTCATGCCTGGGCTTAACTTGAACATCGCCACAACAATGAACGTAAGCGCCAGCAGATCGCCAACGATCGTCACCAAACCGGACGTGAATAAGTCGTTCAACACATCCACATCGGTCGTCAAGCGCGTCACCAGCCGTCCCACCCGATTGTGGTCGAAAAAGGCCACATCCAGCGTTTGCATATGCGCCATCAACTCGCGCCGCAAATCGAACATCGCGCGCTGTCCCGTCCACTGCATCAAATAGGTCTGCGAAAAATCGAAGATGAACCCAAATACAACCACTGCCAGATAAGCGCCTGCCAGTTGGGTCAAGCCGGTCAAGGCATCGTGCGAAAGCCAGTTGTCCAAAACGGGAAACAGCAGTTTCCCCTGCTTCGTCGGGACCAAGTAACGGTCCACCGCCATCTTTGTGATCAGCGGTCCGATACTCTGAAGTAGAGAATCCACCACGAGCAAAGCCAGCGACGCGAAGACAAAACGCCTATAGGGCTGCAAATAGCGCAGAAGCCGCTTCATCAGCCGCGAATCGTACGCCTTACCGAGTGCTTCTTCTTCCAAAAGTTTAGCTTCTTATCTCCTATTCATCAGACTAACGTAAGCCACGCATGAACGGTCTCATCCTTATTGACAAGCCAGCCGGCTGCACCAGCCACGACGTGGTCAACCGCTGGCGCAAAATCGCCGGCACCAAACGCGCCGGACATCTGGGCACCCTCGACCCCATGGCCACGGGCTTGCTCGTGCTCGTGACCGGCACGGCCACCCGCCTCGCTCAGTTCTACGGCAAGTCTGAAAAGACATATTTGGCCGAAGTCACACTGGGCTCCGTTTCCAATACTTACGATGCGGAAGGCGAGGTCACCATAACAAACGTGCCTGTGCCCCCGGCCGAAGCGGTGCTCGCGGCTCTCAACGAATTCC
>Ga0209698_10006693_pt1 | contig 12207 bp, 9 predicted proteins | sample LitLauG_LLR_2012_FD_187203 | JGI IMG/M metagenome (GOLD analysis project Ga0209698, IMG submission 187203) | Freshwater sediment microbial communities from Pennsylvania, USA - Little Laurel Run_MetaG_LLR_2012 (SPAdes) (version 2) | ecosystem: Environmental > Aquatic > Freshwater > Creek >...
CTTGTCGAACTCAACCTGGGGAACCTCTTCCACCCACTTTTGCCCGGTGAACATGGCGATGCAGACGGCGATGCAGAAGAACGTTTGCGCGAGGGCGGCGTGAGCGCTGGAGACAGCGGGGGGCTGAAGGAACAGAACTGTCATTCCTCCCAGGATGGCTTGGGCGATCACCATGCCGAGGGCGGCCAGGGCCAGCTTGCGCAGCCAGGAGCGCTTTTCCACCAGCAGGGTCCATGCAGCGATGGCGAGAGTGAGGACCACGAGCGATCCGGCCACCATGCGGTGGCTCCACTCGAAGCGAACGCCTCCGACGAGATGCGGGACCTTGACGAGGTACCCGAATGAGGTCGGCCAGTCGGGGACAGACAACCCGGCGTCGTTGCTGGTGACCGACGCGCCCGCCATGATGACAAGGAAAGTGAAGCACGCGGTGAACACCGCGAAGATGTGATGAGGCCGATCATACGAAGTGGTGACGCCCTTCAGAACGTGCTCCTTGGCCCAAAATCCAGTTTGCTTTTAGAACGATTCGACTCACTCAGGTTCAGAATTCCAAAAGTGGGCCGCATGGCGGGAAGCGGCCCATCTTCGGGAACGCAGCATTCTAGCAGACCTAAGCAGCTACATGCCGCCCGCTTTGAACGACTGATCGACGGTCTTGCTCTCTTTCGGACCGACCGTGACCTTCTGGTCCTGCTCGCCCAGCTTTTCGTGGACGAAGGCGATGGTGTAGTCGCCCGGAGGCAGGCCTTTGATTTCGTATTTGCCGTCGGGGCCAGTAACCGCGTAGAACGGGCTTTTGACCACGTTGATGTACATCTTCATCCAGGGGTGCTGGTTGCATTTGACCGGGAGCATGATCTCTTCACGAGCGAAGGACTTCTCAATCGGCGCAGCCGTGGGTGGCTGCGATTCGTTCCACTCGCGGTTGTCCTTGGGAGTGGGGTGGATGTTGTGGGTGGTGGGATCGTCGTTTTTGATCTGAACTGTCTGGCCGGCCATCACGCCGAGGACGTGGGGATGGTAGCGGCAGCCGCTCTGGTCGAGGACGACCGGGTCCTTGGGAACGTCGAAAGTACGGCTGCCCAGACCGTCTTTCACGTAGACGAAGACGTTAGAAAGACCGCCCTTTGCGGCGACCACGTTCTCGGCTTCGTTCATGCCTTTGCAGGCGGGGTCCTGGCTCATATCGATCTTTTGAGCCTTGGGTGCCGCACCATCGAGCTTCACCGCGCCGCTGACAGAGCCGACGGTGGCTTGATCAATGGGAGTGGCTGCGGGCGCGGGAGCGGCAGATGGGGTTGCGGCAGGCTGGGATTCACTGGTCTCTTTCTTATTACAACCTGCGAGAAGGAACAGGCCCAGAAGGGCTAGCAGGCTTAGCATTGCTAACCAGGTCTTCTTCATGATGGTGTACACCTTTCTTGGGGGTTTGGGTGTCACTACGAAAACTTACTATTTTAGCGCGAACCTCCTGCCGATGTGGTGACCCTCGGGTTAGAGGGATGCGAAGCCCCGGCAACGGGTTTCTTCGTTCGCGGCGCTTCGTTGGAAGCGCTTGAGCGGCCCATCGAAGCTGCCACCCGGCGCTGTTCTTCCGGAGTGAGTTGGAAGATGTAGTCGACGAGCAGCTTGGTGTGATCCTGATCGTAGCCTTTGAAGGATGGCGGCGTTGGGCCGGCGAACACCCATTGATCGTTAACGCGGTTGAAGAGGCCTGATGGCATGGAGGTGCCGGGGCTGATCGCCTGCGGATCGGTTATCCAGCGCTCGACCCAGTCGGGCTTCAGGCGATCCTTTGCCAGCAAGAAGTTTGGTGCGGTGGCATGGGCGTCGTGTTGCGCGTCGCCGGTCGCGTGACACTTCAGGCAAGGCGCCGCGGTACTCGAGAACAAGCTGCGCGCCATTTCGGTTTCTTTGGCGCCGAGGATCGGCACCTGCTGCGGAATGTACGGCATCGGTTGCTGCGATAGCGCCTGGAAGAAGCGAACCAACTTCCGGAGCTCGTCGTCAGAGAATGAGAACGTGGGCATGCGAACCTTGAGGTAGGAACGTACGCCGTTGCGGTTCGTATCTGTGTCACTGAGCGATGGGTTGGTCAGGAAATGGCGCAGCCATTCCGGATTCACGCGCGCGCCCTCGGTGTAGAGCTTGGGCGGCAACTGTTCTTTCCAGTCCGGGTCCTGGTACTTCTTCATCTTCATCAGGCTGGAGTCCTGGCCGGGGAAAAACTGGTGGCAGCCGACGCAATTGTATTTCGTGACCAGCCACCAGCCTTCCTGAATGTCGTGACGCGCGTCTTGCGGACGGTACTGGTAGCTGGCGGGGAGAGCGCTCTCCTGGCTGCCGAGCAAGAACGTAGTCAGCGCCTGAACCTGATCCTTGGCGAGGTGAAGGTTCGGCATGCGGAGGGCTTCGGTCTCCGACTTGACCATGCCCTTGTCGTAGATCTCGGGCTCGGCGAGTTTGTGCTCGAAGAAACCCTTGTGGTCGTACCAGGGATCTTTCGCGGGGCCTTCAGGCAATCGCGCCAGATCTTCCGGGTTGGTGATGGGCTCCTTGCCGCCGCGCTGCGCGGCTTCGGTGAAGAGTGCGAAGTCAAGGCGCTCGATCGGCTTGCTGCCTTCAGAGGTCAGCTCGGTGCCGATCCGGCCTTCGTCTTCCAGGCCTGAAATTTCGTGACAACCAGCGCAGCCGTAGTGGCGAATCCACTTCTTGCCTTCATCCTTAAGCTTGGGATCGTCCATGAAGGACGCGTCGGCGTAGGAGGATGGCTCCTGCTTCTTCTGAGTTAGCAGGTAGGTCGCGATGTCCTGCGCATCCTCCACACTGAGGCGGAGGCTGGGCATCACGGTCATGTTCTGGACTTGCAGTTCGTGGCCGTCGTTGGGGCAGCGGCTGTGCTTAAGATCGAAGGCGTAGGGCAAGCCTTTCTTCGCGTAATCCTCGGGGCCAATGTCTTTCTTCTCGTACGGGCAATACGGGCGAGTGCGCTCGCGGGCGTTGTGGATCCAGCGCACCAGATAATCATAGTTCGCCTTCTCGCCGACGCGGGTGAGATTCGCTGAGAACGTGCCACCTTGCAGGTCGTCGCCTTCGCCGATGGAATGGCACGCCAGGCAGCCGCGAGTTTCGAAGAGTTCTTTGCCGTGGTCGGCGTTGCCTGACTTCAGGTGGGGTAGAGGGTCGGTGAATCCCGATTGCCACAAGTACGCCGAGATTGCTTTGATCTGATCGTCGGTCAGACGGAAATTCGGCATCTTGGTGGTGGGCCGGAAGTCGCTGGGCTTTTTCAGCCAGACGGGAATCCAATTCTTGTTCAGCTTGAGGCGGACGTCTTTCAGGTTCGGGCCGACCTTCTTCATGTCCTGCATCAGGCTGTGAGAGCGGAAGTCGATTTGCTGCAGACGGCCATCGATTTTGCTGTTAGCTACCTTCAATCCGACCGCCTGATCGTTCAGGCGATTGGCTTCTTCGTTGGTCTCGGCGGAGTCGGCCTGCTTCATCAGGTAGGCCGACCGCTTCGTGTTGTCGCGCTTCTCCTGATCCAGTTGCTTGAGTTGCTGGTTCAGAGACTGCAGTTCCTCCGGTTCCTTGTCGTAGCCTTCGTAGCGGTGGCAGCCCATGCAGCCGCGCTGGCGGAAGAGGTCCTTGCCGTGGCTGATGGTCCAGCCAACGTCGCCGCTGATGAGCATCATGTCGGCCGCATGACAGGTCTGGCAGCCGGCTTCTACGTTTTGCTTCGCGAAGAGCGGCCAGAGCCAGTGCTCGTAGTTGCCGTGAGCTTTCTCGATGCTGGTGGTGGCGCGACCGTTACCCTGATGACAGGGCGAACAACCGAACTTGTCGGGGTCGTGCACCTGCAACAAATCCTTCTCGGGGTGGGTGACGAAAGCTCTGGCGTAGTCGTCGGGTTCCTTGGCGCCTTTCGCGCTCATGGACGCCGCGGTGAGCTTCAGCGGCTCGCGAATACCGATGTGGCAGGACTCACAGCGGTCGACGATGTTGGCCTCAGCGACGTTGATCTGCATGATCGACGGATCCAGGTCTTCAGTCTTTTTTTCTAGGCCGGCGATCTGCGTCGGGGTGAGATCGACCATGTGGTCGTTGAGATAATCGTCCAATGCCGTCTTAGCTTGCGTGACGGGTTTTAGCGTCTCTCCCAGTTCGGCGTTCAGTTTGGCGCGCTGATCTTTGAGATCGTTGTAGGTTTCTTCCAGTTGTTTGAAGCCGTACTTCTGCTTGCTTCCGTCGGGATACTCGACGGTGGCCTGCTCGGCTTTGTAACTGTCCAGATCCTTCTGAATGCTTTGCTTGGACGAGGCGCTTGTGCTGGTCTCGATCTGATATGTGAGAGCGTTGACGTAAGCGCGGCGGTCGGTGAACACGCTTTGGACCGCGAGGATTTTCGCGCTGAGGTCGCCAATCTGTTTCTGCAGTTCACGGACGTGCGGGGTCGCTTGCTGGGTGGCCTGTTCCAGGTTCTGTTTCAGCTTCTGATAGTCGGAGGAATCCTCGACTTCTTTCTGGGAAGCGGCGGACTTGGAGCGTGCCGTGTTCAGGAACGCGGTGTAGCGTTGCTTCCACACATGCTGGTAAGCCTTCCATGGGCGCATGCCGAAGGCCTCGTCCCAAAGCGCCCAGAGCAAGGTCGCCATCAGGATGACGGTGGCCAGCATGTAGTGCCACGCGTACGACTTGGTTACGATCGGGTCGTTCTCGGGAGTGGGTTTTTCGGGCACCGCTTCCTCCGAAATTAACTGTTAGCCGTTAGTCGTTGGCTGTTGGCAAAAAGCCATTTCACTTCGCTTCACTCCGTTAGCCGCGTCGGTTTGTGCCATCAGCTAACGACCAACAGCCACCAGCTAAATGTTGAACCAGGGCGTGATCCATACGTACTTGATGTGCCACAGCAGGCGCAGGAGCATCTTCAGCGGCAGCGCCACCATGATCAGAAGGAAGACCTGCATGATGGAAAACTGAAGAAGACTCATGCGCGAAAAATCCTTGGGCATGTAGCGCCGGAAATAAGAGAAGACAGCGAAGCCGCCCAGCGCGAAGTACCCTCCAACGATCAAAGCGCCGAAAATACCCTTACCCAAGTTTGACGTGATTCCAAAGAGATCGGGCAAATCGCGGTTCACCTCATAAATGAGGCGATTATGGTCCCAGGTCTGGCCTGGCCAGAACCATTGCCAGCCGGGACCTCGAATGAACGTGCCAATAATGATCATCGCTACCCACAACACGATGAAGCCGAACAGAAAAGTCGAAATCGAGAAGCGGCGTTGCTTCCAGGTGTAGTAGCCGCTGCCCATGGGGTTGGTGTCGATATAGGGAATCACCATCAGGCCAACGATGATGAGGGTGGGCATGACCACGCCGGCGATCCACGGATCGAAGTAGACGAGCATCTCCTGCAGACCGAGGAAATACCACGGAGCCTTCGCGGGATTCATCGTCAGGTTGGGATTCGCGGGCTCTTCGAGCGGAGCGTTCAGCGTGATCGACCAGACCATCAGAATGATGGTGACGATGATGGCGGCCAGGAACTCGATGCGCAGCAGGAACGGCCAGACGTGAACTTCTTTTTGCCATCCGGCCTGGAATGGCCAGGTCTTGCGGTGATGCGTCTTGGCGAGCGCGGGATCAGTTTCGAGCTGAGCGATGAGCTGGTCGTTTGCGTGGGCCTGCCTCCACGCGAGATAGATGTAGAAGGCCAGGAGAGGAATGAGGCCGACAATGGGGACGTTGTCCGGGGCCGAGATGATTTCCCAAAGTTGATGCCAGTCCATGATTGCTCCTCGAGCTTGCCCTTATATCGTTATTACCGAGCTTCGCTCGGCTTGGACGGCCGAGGGCGGCCGTCCCCACGTGATTTATTCGCCGGCGGCTTTCGGTCCTCGCCTGGGCTTGTCTGCTTCCGCTTCCAGCATCACGGGGGCCGGACCCGAGATGCCACCGTCTTTCCTCACGCGCCAGAAGTGCACGATCATGAGTACCGAGGCAACGATCGGAATGCCGATACAGTGCCAGATGTAGGAACGTAGCAATGCGTTCGCGTCGACAATGGAGCCGCCGAGAAGGCCGAAGCGGACGTCGTTATACGGTGTCATGCCCAACAGCGGACCGAACGGGCCCTCATGGCCCAGAAGCGGTGTGGCTCGCGCCATGTTGGTGCCCACGGTCACGGCCCAGAATCCAAGCTGATCATCGGGCAGAAGGTATCCGGTGAACGAAAGCAACAACGTGAAGACTAGCAGCAGCACTCCGATGTTCCAGTTGAACTCGCGCGGCTTCTTGTACGACCCCGTCAGGAACACGCGGAACATGTGCAGCCAGACGCCGATGACCATCAGGTGCGCGGCCCAGCGGTGCATGTTGCGCAGGAGCTTGCCGAAGGGGACGTCGTGTTCGAGATAAAGGACGTCGCGGAAGGCCTGCACTTTTGACGGGTGGTAATAGAACATCAGCAGGACGCCCGTGAAGGTGAGAACAATAAAGAGGTAAAAGGTGATGCCGCCCATGCCCCAGGTGTAGCTGTAGCGAACCGCGTCCCGGTTGATCTTTGCCGGGTGCAGATGCAGGAACACGTTCGAGAGCACGCCGAGAGCGCGATTGCGAGGCGTATCGTCGTGCTTGTGGCGGAAGATCGACGTGTAGACTTGGGTCTTGGTCGGGTCCTTGAGACCTTCCATCTGCTCTTTGGCTTTCGCCGGAATGTCGGTCTTGAGGGACTGGACGTCTTCCTTGACCTTGTCGATCAAGCCGACGCGGCCGCCGTTTTTGCCGTTCTGTTTGTCTTCAGCCATTCGGTCCTCGTACTTCTCGCAGGTGGCTTTTCAATTTAAGCGGCGAGGGCAAGATGCCCTCGGGACGGCCGGCAAGACCCTTCGACCCCGCTCAGGGCAAGTGCCGGCGCTACTAACTACGCACGCAACCAGGCTCCGCTGGAGCCGTCGCCATCGTTGAACTGACTCGGTTGTCCCTTGGGCCACTGGTAGAGCTTGGCGACGTCGACCAGGATCTGGCCGTCTGGCGAAAACTCGACGTGGGCTCGATCCATCGGCCGCGGTGCCGGTCCTTCGAAGTTGATGCCCTCACTGTCGTATCCACTCCCATGGCACGGACACTTGAACTTGTTTTCGCTGGGCTTCCAGTCAGGTGTGCATCCCAGATGCGTGCAGCGGGCGTAGATCACGAACAAACGATCCGGAGTGCGATCAACCCAAATGCGGAACTTCTGCTGCCACTTGGTGTCGACCCCGAGCGCGTAATCCGACGGATATCCAATCTTGAACGAGGTGCGCGGCTCGAAGAGAGTGCGCGGCAGAAAGAAGCGGAAGAAAGCGAGGAACCACGCCCCCAGGAAGGCGCCAATACCGATCCATGCCAAGCGCCGGCGACGCTGGTCGACGGCGGAGTTGTCCGGCCCAACGGCGGCGATGCCACCGGCGGCTGCCGCCTTCGAGGTTCCGACCGCGGGCGTACCGACGTACTTATTCGCCGGCGCGGTTGGCGCCTTGGTTGCCTCCGGATTCTGCTTGACCGGATCGGTCTCCGGACCCGCCATGAGTCCTCCTCCCAGTAAGTGACGTTGCCCCTGTTCGTTCTAGTCGGCGGCCATTAGCGGCGCCGAGACGTTTTCTTGCATTGCAGACTGAGTGGGTTCGACCACAGCACGCAACACCAGGTGTGCCAGGGCATTGATGAACTTGGCCGAATCGTTCAACCCTTCGGTCATCTCGAATTGCCGGATGCCGAGGTGTCGTGCCTCTTCGCGAGCTTCGTGGTCAATTTCGCCGAGGGTTTCGACGTGATCGGACACGAAAGAAACGGGCACGACACAGATGTCACGAACTTTTTCCGCAGCGAGATCGCGCAGCATGCGGTGGAGCGACGGTTGCAGCCATTTGCTGGCTCCAACCTTGCTCTGATAGCAAAGCCGGTGGTGGTTGCGCCAGTCTCCGCGTTGCATCAGCAGGCTGACGGTCTCCTCAACCTGGCGCTGGTACGGATCCCCTTTGTCGATGATGGATTGGGGCAGACTGTGGGCGCTGAAGAGAATTTCTGGACAACTCGACGCGGGAAAGCGGGCAAGAGCCTGGTCGATTTTCTCCACTACGGAATCGAGATAGAGTTCATCGCGATAGAAGCTCTCCACATTCCGCACGGGAATGTCCCCGCGGAAACTCCGATTCCACTCATTCAAGCTGCTGCCGGTGGTGGTGCTGGAGTAGTGCGGGTAGAGAGGCAGGAGCACGACTTCATCGCAGTTCGACGACTGTAAATCTTGGATGGCCTCGGCGATAAACGGATGCCAGTAACGCATGGCCACAAAACAGCGGGCGTTGACCCCGGACTCGTTCAGACGGGTTTCGAGGGCTCTCGCCTGGATTTCGGTGAACCTTCGGATCGGGGAACCGCCGCCGATCACGGAATAATGATGTTGAACCTTCTTGGCCCGCGTGGTTGCAATCAACTTGGCCAAAGGTCGACGGCCGATACGGGCAAAAGGGAAGTCAATGATGTCGGGATCGCAGAAGAGATTGTAAAGAAAAGGCTGAATGGCTTCCAGCGTGTCTGGTCCTCCGAGCTGGAACAGAACTATCCCCAGACACCTTTCGGTTTGCGACATTCCCACAGGTTCCCCAGAAAGCGAACGGATGTTAACTCGTTTCGGGCCAGCGCGTCAACGGACGAGGTTGTAGTTTTTGGACGCACTCATCGCTTTACTGGCGCGCCGGTTCTGGAGTGGACCTCGGAACGCCTGCCTGCTGCATCTCTTCGATGACGGCATCGGCGAATTCGAGTGTGCCGGCCTTTCCGCCCACGTCGCGCGTAAGTTTGTCGCGGGTGCGGTAGACCTTCTCCAGGGCATTGCGAATCTGGAGCGCTGCGTCGGGCTCGCCGATGTGGCGGAGCATGAGCAAGGCCGAGCGCAGCACGGCGGTCGGGTTGGCGAGATTCTTCCCGGCGATGTCGGGCGCAGAGCCGTGCACCGCCTCAAAAATAGCGCACTCGTGGCCAAAGTTTGCCCCTGGCACAAGACCAAGGCCGCCGACCAGCCCGGCAGACAGGTCGGAAACGATGTCGCCGTAAAGGTTCTCGAGCAAAAGGATGTCGTACTGGTAAGGGTTCATCACGAGTTGCATACAGGTATTGTCCACGATGTGCTCCCCGTAAGTGATCTCCGGGTACTCCTTGGCCACCGTTCGCGAGCAACGCAGGAAGAGTCCGTCCGACATCTTCATGATGTTCGCTTTGTGGATGCAGTGGATTTTTTTCCGTCCGTTCTTGCGGGCATGCTCAAACGCGAAACACGAGATACGGGTGGAAGCCTTTTCGGTGATGATCTTGAGGCTCTCCACGACCCCCGGCACGACCTCGTGCTCGATCCCGGAGTAAAGGCCTTCGGTATTCTCACGGACAACGATCAAGTCGATGTCGGGATAGCGGGTTGGGATGTGAGGCAGATTCCGGATCGGCCGGAAGTTGGCGAAGAGTTCAAAACGTTTGCGCAACTCGACATTGATGCTGGAAAAACCCCCGCCAATCGGAGTCGTGACCGGACCCTTCAGTGCGACCCGGGTGCGCTCAATAGAGTCGTTCAGCTCTTTCGGGATGTACTCCTTGTATTTTTCGAAAGCCTCGGCCCCGGCCAGGAAGCGTTCCCACTCGAACTGTAAGCCGGTGGCTTCGAGAATGCGCACGGTGGCGTTGACCACTTCGGGGCCAATACCGTCTCCGGGAATGAGAGTGATGCGATGCGCCATAAATTCTGATCCGCTGCGCGGGTCTGCCGCGCGAATTCCTGTGTTGCGGGTTCAGCTTTTGATTGGAGCCTTGGTGCGGGCCTCGGGGGCGATGTCCTTGGTCTTAAGCAGGTCCTTGAGTTCGGACATGAATTCCTGCACGTCCTTGAAGTCGAGGTATACCGAAGCGAAACGAACGTAAGCCACTTTGTCGTAACGCCGGAGACGGTTCATGATCAGTTCGCCGACTTCGCTGGTTTTGCGTTCGCGCTCGGGCGATTCGATCACGAAGCCTTCGGCGTCGTTGACGATCTGCTCCAGTTTGCTGATGGGGACCGGGCGCTTCTCGCAGGCGCGCAGCAGGCCGTTAAGCACTTTCTGGCGGTCGAACTTCTCGCGGCGGCCGTCTTTCTTGACCACCATGTAAGGAATTTCGTCGATGCGCTCGTAGGTGGTGAAGCGCTTGCCGCATTTTAAGCATTCGCGCCGACGACGGATCGACTCGGCTTCCTTACTCTCGCGCGAGTCCACAACTTTGTCTTCCAGATGCCCGCAAAAGGGACACTTCATGGCGCTGACGAATCCGTTAAGTCTTGTGTTTCAGTAACTTTGAATTGTAGCAGGCGCGGTGCAGAGGAAGCGCCTGCGGGAAACCAGGAGGTTACCAGCGCCCAGCCGCTCTCAGGCCGCGGAATCGGCCGTAGCGGTGGCCTCTTCGGCTTGGTGACTCTCCTCGGAAAGTTTACGCAGGGACAGACGCTCCCGATGGGCAAGCAGGAGACCCACCGGAATGACGGCGACGAAGGTCACCAGCCACAACATAATGCCGCAGCTTGCAGCCAGCTCGGGGGGGACATCGAAAACGTGGTTGAGCACGCTGATCGTGGCCAGCTGGGATCCGCCACCTACGCCCGGCAGCTGGATGAGAGAGCCCACCATGCTGGACGCCATCAAGAGAAAAACCTGAGTTTGGGGAATTTTCAGCTTGCAGACTTCCGAAGGAGCCAGGGGGTTGCAGGAAGCTCCGTAGGCGTACGTGACTTCCTTGTAGGCGACGGCGATCATGGCCCACATCAAAACCGAAACTCCGATCAGGAGAAGAAGCGAAGTCTTGCTGTGGACCGTGTTCAGTCCGCTGCGGAATTCCCGAATACGCAGCGCAACGCGGTGCCCGAGGTTGGCGGCCAGGTGAGCAAAACGCCGTTCGACCCACTTTGCCAGAGCTTCGCCCCAGCGATGCACCGCGATCGCTCCCAAGGTGAGTCCGATCACGATCAACGTGAGACTCTCCCCTACATACTCGAAAACGTTGTGGTGTTCGAGGCGTCTTGGCGCCTTGGCAAAGAACGCTGCCAAAACAAACAGGAATGTAAAGCCCCCGACATCGAAGATGCGCTCCACCGCCCATACCGCGAGTTGGGAAGAGAAGGGCAATTTTTCCTGTTTCGCGATGAGGTAGGGTCGGATCAGTTCGCCGGGACGGCCCAGCAATGCGAGGCCAGTAAAGCCGATCATGGTTGGGGCGATGAGTTTGATCGTCGAGGCGTCCGGACGAACAGGCTGCAGGAAGATTTTCCAACGCACCGCGCGCAGCACGTAGGCGATGTAGATCAAGGCGATTCCGTGGAGGATATGGAACTCGCTGACGTTCTTGGTTTGACGCAGAAACGTGTGCCAGTCGAAGTTCTTCCAGGTTCGAAACTGCATGTAAACCAGGGCCATCAGCACGGCGAACGCAATTCCGGTGAAAAGAGCGCGCTTTTTGTCCATGAAAGAGAGGGCCCCGGGAGTGCGGCTACGGGTGGCGGCCGACGAACACAACACAAGGTATATGACAGGAAGGCAGGGGTCAACGCAAGTCGCGGAAAACGCAGGGCAGGCTAGTTCCCCGTGGGTGGAGTTGGACGCTTGGTCGCGGTCGCACTCCGGGAGGCCGGCTTCTTGCCAGTAGCCACCTTGGCAGGAGGTGCCAAATTTGCTTTCGCCGCCTTTTGTTGCGCTAGCTTCTTGCGATTGAAGTCGCGCACGATGCTAGCCACGTAGGCGCGTGTCTCGTAGTAGGGTGGCACGCCACCGTACTGCTCCACTCGCTTGGCGCCGGCGTTGTAGGCAGCCAAGGCCTTCACCAGATCGAAGTTGTAGCGCTCGAGAAGCTCGCGGAGGTATCGAGTTCCGCCATCCACGTTGGCCCCGGGATCGAATGCGTTGGGCACTCCCAGCTTGGACGCGGTTTCCGGCATCAACTGCATCAGGCCTTGCGCGCCCTTGCGGGACACAGCGTGCGGATTGAATCCGCTCTCGGCCCGAATCACACTGTTCAACAGGTCTGGATCAAGCCGGTAGCGCTCGCTAGCCTGGCTCACCGCATCCGGGATGTTCAGTCGAGGCTGCACCGCGGCCGAGAGCGCAGGGGTTGTCGCCGGTGCAGTTGGTACCGTGGCCGGTCCCGGGG
>Ga0209698_10006694_pt1 | contig 12207 bp, 13 predicted proteins | sample LitLauG_LLR_2012_FD_187203 | JGI IMG/M metagenome (GOLD analysis project Ga0209698, IMG submission 187203) | Freshwater sediment microbial communities from Pennsylvania, USA - Little Laurel Run_MetaG_LLR_2012 (SPAdes) (version 2) | ecosystem: Environmental > Aquatic > Freshwater > Creek >...
GCTCCGGCGATATTCGCGTCGACTAGGAGGTTTGTATCAGGGCATGCCTTCAGGCATGCCGTAACTGCTCGAAGAGGTCCGCGCCTTCAGGCGCTGAGGTCGTTCGGCCTTGTTCCTGAAAGAACTCATCTCGCAAGGCTGGCAGGCGCTGATGCGGAACCGCATGCGCTCGGTCCTCACCATGCTCGGCATCGTGTGGGGACTGGCGTCTGTCGTCATCCTGCTGGCCTACGGGCAGGGTCTCGGCGGCAGCGTACTGCACGCCTTCATGAACATGGGCAACAACGTCATCGTGATGTGGCCCGGGCAAACCAGCCTGCAGGCCGGTGGACAGCGCGCGGGTAAGAAAGTTACCTACGAGTACGAAGATGTGGAAGCCGTGCGCGATGAGGTTCCGCTGGTGCGTGCCGTCAGCGCCGAATCCTGCAGCGACTTCGGCTATAAGGTCGGCACGCGCGTGGTTTCCATTCAGACTCGCGGCGTGGAATTGCCTTACGGGCAGATGCGCAAGCTCGACCTCGCCGACGGGCGCTACTTCAACGAAGGCGATTTCGTGGACCATCGCCGCGTGGTGATTCTCGGCCACAACGCCGCCAAGAAAGCCTTCCAGGGCGCGCCCGGAGTCGGCCAGAACGTGAACATCGGTGGACAGGAGTTCGAGGTGATCGGCGTCCTGCGCAACAAAATCCAGGACTCAATGTACATGGGCCCGGACAACGAAGACGGATTCATTCCCTTCCAGGTGTATCGCGAACTGAAACAGATTCGCGACCCCGACATGATTGTCATCCAGCCGCAAGCGGCGGAACTGAACAAGAAAGCCCTGGCCGCCGTGCGCGAGGTGATCGCCCGCCGCCATCACTTCGATCCCAAAGACGACAAAGCCACGCCCACTTGGGACACCATCGAAGACCGCGCCATGATCAACGCATTCTCCATCGGCCTGCAGGCCGTGCTGGGATTTATCGGCGCGATCACGCTGGCGGTCGGCGGCGTGGGCGTAATGAACATCATGCTCGTGTCGGTGACCGAACGCACCCGCGAGATTGGCCTGCGCAAGGCCCTGGGAGCCAGGCCCCGCCACATCCTGGTGCAGTTCCTGCTCGAAGCCCTGGTGCTCACCTTCGCCGGTGGCCTGATCGGGATGGGAGTCGCCGTCTTCCTCACCTGGGTCATCCCGCCCATGCCGCTCTACGGCGACCTGTACAAGACGGCGAACCACGAAGGCGACATCTTCCTGCACGCCTCCGCTACGGTGATGATGGTCTCGTTCATCATCCTGTCGATGGTGGGCATCGTCTCGGGCTTCTTCCCTGCACTCAAGGCGGCGCGGATGGATCCCGTGGAGGCGCTGCACTACGAGTAGCCGGAGCAGCTATTTCTGATCTGTTCGAAGCGATAGGAAGTCCTCGTCAATGCCGCGACGAATCTGGTTCAAGTTGTTTTCTGTAACTGGCAAGACTCCACACTGATCGAGCCACACTCCATTGGGTTCGTTCCAGGCCCGATGCTCGAAAAGCATGATATAGCGTTCCCCGGGACTGAGATCCTTCGGGGTTTCGCTGGGAATGCCTACTGTGCTCTCAGTCACATCGATGTCACGGGTCGTTCCCAAGGGCCAGAACCTCGTCGCCTTGAGCCTCTCTACTACTCGCACCGATAGAACTTGAAACGGATCATCCCGATCCCCTCCTCCACGGTTGGCCACGACCTCGACGATGGCAGCGTTCGCGGTGTCCCGGCCGTGTACCGTCAGTGGGTAGGCTTTGCAATCCTGCAATCGCAAAAACGTACTGCGCTCATTCGTATCTTTAATCCTTCAGATACTCGGCCCATGCATCGGGCATGATGTCGGCCTGAGTGCGACATGGATCGCGTCGGGTGATACATGACAGGTCGAAGTGCATCAGCTTCTGAACAGTATTTGAATCGGCATAGGGGCTGAAATCCGCAAAAAGCGCCTTACACGCTGAACAGCCATCTGGCGGTCTTACAAGGTAGTTGGGATGGTCGATGAACGCAGTCCGAAAACGCAACGGGGGAAACCTTGAAACGCTGCCAGACTTCCCGATCAGGGTATAACCGTAACCACCGAACGTAGCGGCGACGCGCTTTTCGGGCGGCACCTCGACATATACCGAAAATCCCTTCCCCCACACCACACCGTCAACGACCGAGACATACGCTCTGATCAGACTTGGGCGGCCTGAGAGGAACCGGTAAATGGGCAATACTCTCTGAAGTCGATCGATGAGATACGGATGCATGTTGACGAGATCACCTAAACTGATCTCATAGAGACACTTCCTCTGAGTGCATGACCCGTCGTAGTGTCCCCACGCACCCCAGCGAGTGAATATCTGTTGCGCGTCAGCCCAGGTACTCTCGCGTAGGTTCAGTCTACGAAGGTCGGTCGGCAACCGCTCCGAGCGACAACCCAGAATTTGTTGCTGAATCGGAACGCCCAGAATTGCTAGGGTCAGAAGGAGCAGCAGAATCAACCCGCCAGATCGTAAGACTCGACGCAAGCAACCCATTCGGCCCACGACCTATTAGACACCGCTACTAGCCTGCCTCGAGTCCTGCCCCCTGTACCCCTCATGCCTCGACCCCCTGGCTTCTCGTCACGTTGCTGTCGTCCTTTACCGTTTGCGTCAAGGACCACGAGAACCCCTTTTTTATGTGGGATTTGCGCGTCGGAAGCGAAAAATGGAAGAAAACAGCTTGACACATTGATTAGTGTTATAGTTAACTATAACAGTAGATGACACAGAGTAGTTCATTAAAGCTCACCGCTCCCCAACTGAGTACGCACCCCGGGCCCGAGAGCAAAGCAGAAATGGACTCTTTAAGGAGAATGGAACAATGAAATTCCTTCGTTTTACCCTGCCCGTTGTGCTGATGTCCCTTTGCACCTTGGCTTTTGCCCAGTCCGACGCGCAAAAGCCGGTTGCGCAATCTGAACCGCAAAAGTCCTCCATAGCTCCTGTGCCGTCCGAAGCGCAGAAGTCGTTCGCAACCCTGAAGAGCCTGGCGGGAGAGTGGGAAGGCCCCGTCACCGTCCCGGAGATGCCGGAGATGTCAGGCGGCAAGCCGATGCACCTCTCGCTGCGCGTGACCTCGAGAGGGAACGCGCTCGTGCACGAGTTTCAGGAAGCCGGAACGCCGTTGGATGCGACCAAGTACGACCATCCGGTCACGATGCTTTACGTGGACGGAGACCAGCTCACGCTGGTTCACTACTGCGATGCGGGGAACCGGCCGCGCATGACCGGCAAGATGTCGCCCGACGGCAAGACAGTCGAGTTCGAGTTCAAGGACATCAGCGGGAGCACGGACTACCACATGCACCACTCGGTGTTCACCATCATCGACGCCAACCATCACACCGAGGATTGGACATTCATGATGAAGGACAAGCCGATCCACGCGCACTTCGACCTGCAGCGGAAGAATTGACAGGAGCGTATCTCGGGTAAGGGCTATGTGGAGAACCTGATGGACCGTGAGTGGAACGACAGTCAGCCGATTTACCGCCAGCTTCGCGACCGCGTCGTCGCCATGATACTCGACGGCGTGCTCAAGGAAGGCGATCCGCTGCCGTCCGTGCGCAATGTCGCGGCCGAATACCGGGTCAATCCGCTCACGGTGCTGAAGGGCTATCAACAACTGGTCGACGAGCAGTTGGTCGAGAGCAGGCGAGGTCTCGGCATGTTCATCAACGCGGGCGCGCGCAATCTGTTGCTGCAGGGCGAACGCCAGAAATTCCTGGCCGAGGAATGGCCCCGGGTCTCGGCCACCATTCAGCGGCTCGGCCTGACCGCGAAAGAACTGCTGAATGGCGACGCCCCTGCCGCTACTCCAGAAACGTCGAACGCTGCTGAGGAGAAGAAGAAACCATGACAGTCATCGAAGCACGCGGCCTGCGTAAGACTTTCGGCACAACCATCGCGCTCGATGGCGTCGATTTGCGTGTCGAAGAGGGCCGCATCCTCGGAATCATCGGCCCCAACGGCGCCGGCAAGAGCACCGCGCTCAACGCCATTCTCGGCCTCACCCTTTATCACGGGGAACTGAAGGTGCTCGGACGGAATCCCTGGCTCGAGCGCGATCAGCTCATGCGTGATGTCTCGTTCATCGCTGATGTCGCCGTGCTGCCGCGCTGGCTGCGGGTTTCGCAGGCACTCGACTACGTCGCCGGCGTGCATCCGCGCTTCGATCGTGCCAAGGCGGAAGGGTTTCTCGCCAAGACTACGATCCCGCACACCAGCAAGATCAGGGAATTGTCGAAGGGCATGGTGACCCAGCTGCACCTCGCGCTGGTCATGGCCATCGACGCGAAGTTGCTGGTGCTCGACGAGCCCACGCTGGGCCTCGACCTCCTGTATCGCAAGCAGTTCTACGATTCCCTGCTGAACGACTACTACGACCGCAGCCGCACCATCGTCGTGACCACCCATCAGGTGGAAGACGTCGAGCACGTGCTCACCGATCTCATGTTCATTCACCGCGGGCGCATCGTGCTCAATTGCAGCATGGACGAATTCGAGTCGCGCTACGTCGAAGTGACGCTGCGTCCAGAGCAAGTCGCCGCAGCGCGGGCGCTCAATCCGATACACGAGCACCAGGTGCTCGGCCGCAGCATCCTCTTGTTCGACCGTGTCGATCGCCAGCAACTCGCGGCGCTTGGCGAAGTACGCACGCCCAGTATCGCCGACCTGTTCGTGGCCGTCTTGGGAGACAAGCCGGGAGATACGGCCAGCCAGGCGCAAGGAGTGGCCCGATGAACACGCAATCGAACGCTGTGCCCGAATCCATCGCCTCACAGGCAGTCACGCCCGCAGCCATTGCGGAGACCCGGCCCATGTACTGGTCGGTGCGGCGCGAATTGTGGGAGAACCGCGCGCTCTATATCGCGCCTGTGGTCTTCGCCACCGTGTATCTGTTTGGCGACCTGATCAGCCTATCTTGGATGCCGCACAGTATGCGTCAGTTTTGGATGCCGCATAGCATGAGTGAAATGCCAACCCTCGCCCCGGCCGATCAGCGCATCGAGCTCGCCATGCCCTACACTCACGCCACGATGCTGCTCATGTTGATCGCCTTTATCGTCGGGATCTTCTACTGTCTCGACGCCCTGTACGGCGAACGTCGCGACCGCAGCATCCTGTTCTGGAAATCAATGCCGGTTTCGGACCTGACGGCCGTGCTCTCGAAGGCCAGCATACCGCTGCTGATTCTGCCGCTGATCGTCTTCGCGGTCACCATTGCCCTGCACGTGACGATGCGGCTGCTGACTCTCGCGATTCTGATGGTGACCGGTGTGGGGGCTGCGACGGTGTGGAACCGGTTGCCATTGTTCCAGATGGAACTGGTGCTGCTCTACAGTCTGATCGTGGTGGCGCTCTGGCATGCGCCTCTCTATTGCTGGCTGCTGCTGGTCTCCGGCTGGGCCCGGCGCGCGACTTTTCTTTGGGCCGTGTTACCGCCGCTGATGTTGGCCGTCGCCGAAAACATCGCGTTCCACACTTCGTTCCTGGGCTCGGTGCTGCACAACCGGTTGTTGGGATTCTCTGCCGCCGCGTTCGACCTCAAGGACAAGAATGGCGTCGCGATCGACGCGCATTTCATTCCCCTGGCACAACTCGCTCCCGGGAGATTCCTGAGCAGCCCGAGTGTCTGGGTGGGGCTGGTGGTCGCCGCCATATTCCTGGCGGCAGCCGTGCGGTTGCGCCGCTATCGCGAACCGATCTGATTCATCGAGAGACTGGTCTCGATCTCTCGCGTAAGGAGAAACGATTATGAGTTCAACGGTTATTACAGGACGAATTGCAGAAGCGTCGCCGAGTTGTAAGGCCAGAATGGCCGGTGTCCTTTATTTGCTGAGCCTTGGGACTGCAATCGTCGGCGAGTCCTTCGCTCGTGGCAGCTTGGCAATTGCACTGGGCCTCATCGCGGTCGCCGGTATGATTGCGGTGACGCTGCTCGTCTACGACATCGTTCGGCCCGTGAGCGAGAGTCTGGCTTGGTTCGCGGCGTCGTTCAGCCTCGCAGGATTGACCCTTGAGGCCCTGCGCTGGAATCCGCAGGGCATTGACATCGCGATGGTGCTTCACGGCCTCTATTGCGCCCTGATGGGCTACCTCGTCTTCCGGTCAGCCTTTCTGCCTCGATTTCTGGGCGCGCTGATGCTGGTTGGCGGTCTCGGTTGGCTGACCTTCCTGTCACCGCCGCTGCAAAACTCTCTGTCCCCCTACAACATGGCCTGCGGCTTCATCGGGGAAGCATCGGTGATGCTATGGCTCCTCGTGACCGGCCTGAACGTACGACGAGGGAAGGAGCAGGCCAGTGCAGCGGGGGATTGGCGATCGCAGCACCCCGTGCACTCTTGATTCCATCGTTCGTGTAAGGAGAAACGATTATGAGCACCGCCGTCTGGACCAACCGCCTGGAAATGACTTCCGTTGCCGACGCCGCCTTGAAGGTGGCGGCGCGCTTCTGGTTTGTGGTGGCCCTTGCCGGACAATTGGTGTTCGCATTTGCCGTGGCGACGTTCTATGGCCTTACGGCCCTGCGTGGAGACTTTCACGGATGGAACAAATCCATCACTCACGGCCTCGTCCCTGGAGACACCATCGGGAACTTCGCCGTCGCTATGCATCTGGCTTCGGCGGTTGCCATCATGCTCTCGGGAGGCGTCCAGCTGATTCCTGCCGTCCGCAGCCGCTTCCCCGTCTTTCATCACTGGAACGGCCGCATCTACATGCTGGCCGCGGTCGCGCTCAGCGGTGCCGGTGTTTACATGCACTGGATTCGTGGAAGCGTCGGCGACGCCATCCAGAAAGTAGGCGGAAGTCTCAATGCTGTCCTGATCTGGCTCTTTGCTGCGATGGCATTACGCTACGCGCTGGCTCGCGATTTCAGAACCCATCGCCGCTGGGCCCTTCGCCTGTTCATTGTGGTCAGCGGGTCGTGGTTCTACCGGATCGCATTCTTTCTGTCGTTTCTCGTCTTCAAGGGCCCCGTCGGTTTCGATCCGACCACGTTTCAGGGCCCGTTCCTCACCTTCATGGCGTTCGCCAATTACCTGTTTCCTCTTGCCATCCTCGAGATTTACTTGCGCGCCAAGGATCGCCCAGGCGCCTTCCAGCGCCTGGCCGCTGCTGGGATGCTTTTTGTGCTCACGCTGGTGATGGTCGCGGGACTTTTTGCGGTCACCATGGCGATATGGGTGCCCGACGTCAAAGCCGGCTTCGACCCGCGCCGATCCATCGACCAGACGCTCTCGGCCACCATCGCATCCGGCGGCATTGACCGCGCCGTCGTGCAATACCACGATCTCAAAGCGCACCAACCGGCTGGTTATAACTTCGATGAGGATCAGCTCAACACGTTGGGGTACAAACTACTTCATACCAATAAGTTCAACGAAGCCATCCGCATCTTGCAGCTCAACGTCGAAGCCTATCCGCAATCCAGCAACGTCTACGACAGCCTCGGCGAGGCTTACATGGACGCCGGCGATAAATCGCTGGCCATCGCGAACTATCAGAGATCCCTTGAACTGAACCCGAAAAACAGTGGCGCCGTCAAAATGCTTCAGAAGCTGAGCGCTCCCTGATTTGTACCGGCGGGCACTGTGATTGCGAACCGTGTATCTGCGCGTTTTATGTGGAGGTCACGATGATTCGAGAGCGAGCGCTAACAGTCGTGCTGGTGATCGTGGGTTTGCTCTTTTTAGCTGGCGTTTACCCGTTGCTGAGATTGCACCTGGAACCCTGCGAAGCAATGCTCGGTGGCGTCTATGCCACGCTGGGACTTTTCCTGCTGCTCGCCTTGCGGAACCCGTCAGCAAATCGCAGCCTGATCGCCTTCACGGCATGGTCGAGCCTGGTGCACGCCGCCATTATGGCGGTGCAGGCATTCCGTGATTTGATCCCACGCGTCGATCTGCTGCGCGCCGTGCTTCCGCTTGCGATCATCGGTGTTGCGCTGATCGTGCTGGCGCCAGCGAAGGTGAGAGTGGCTGCTTCCTGACCGCCGCGTGGCTCTGCTTGAGTGGGAATGTCACTTGTTACAGACCTAACCTTCTGGCGCACCGTTCTCCGCGAAAAGGGTGGGGTTCCGCAACGACTAGCGGCTAGCGGCCAGCAACCGGGGTCCATTACCCTCGTGCCTTGACCCCACCCCCTCCGCAGTTTACTTTCGTCCTTTAGAGCAAAATCAGCACTGGGACGAAGTGTGTCCCGGCAGCGAGGGACTCGTGGCACGAAAGCCGATCATTACCCTGACCACCGATTTCGGACTCAACGATCATTTCATCGGCACCATGAAAGGCGTCATCCTCAACATCGAGCCCGAAGCGCAGATTGTCGACATCTGCCATGCTGTGCAGGCCTTCGATGTGCTCGATGGCGCTCTGACGATCTCGCAGGCCTATTCGTACTTCCCGTCGGGCACGGCGCACATGGTAATTGTCGACCCCGGCGTGGGGACAGCGCGCCGGCCGTTGCTGGTCACCAGCGAACGCCACCACTTCGTGGCGCCTGACAACGGCGTGCTTTCGCTGATCTACCAGCGGGAAGAACGCCTGAGCGTGCGCCATGTGACCGCCGAGCACTATAACCTGCAGCCAGTCAGCAATACCTTCCACGCGCGCGACCTGTTTTCACCCATCGCGGCCTATCTCGCCAAGGGCGTGGACCCGGCCAAGTTCGGCGAAGAGGTCACGGATTTCGTCCGCTTCTCCGCGCCCAAGCCCAAGCCGGTAAACGAGTCGACCCTGCGCGGCGTGGTTCTGAAAGTCGACCGCTTCGGCAACCTCATCACCAACATCACCCCGCAAGACGCTCCTATGCTCTTCACCGAAGAGCCGGCCGCGTTCAAGATCGTGGTGGGCGGCCGCGAGATCACCGAAATCAAGTCCGCCTACGCGCTCGGCGCGCCCGGCGAGGTGTTCGGGATTCTGGGCAGCATGGGCTACCTCGAAATTGCCGCCAACCGCGCTGCCGCAGCGCAAGTCCTCGGTGTGGGCAGAGGCACAGACGTGAGCATCGTCCTGGGCGAAGCGGCGGCGGCGGGAAAGTAGGGGCGGGTGTTGGGCCTTGGGTCTTAGGTGTTGGGTCTGCATGCGACCCGTGCGGAATCGATCGACACACTGACGTCGGTGGCTGAAGACCTAAGACCTAAGATCCAAGACCTGATACCTAAGACCCAAGACCTGCCCCTAAGACCTGACACCCGGTTTCGGGTGCACATGCCGCTCCATTTCGCCCGTCCACTTCAGAAAACTCCACAAATGCCGCCGTTCGCGCCAGGCAAATTCCCAGAACTCCAGGAAACCGATCTGCGTCATCTTGACGCCGGTGTAGGTCTCGATGCGCCACAGCAGGTAGGGACTCCGCCACGGGGTCAGGTGATGGCCCCGGGTGGCATTCCACAGAAAGCGAAACATATAGCGCATGGAGTCCTCGTAGTATAGCTTTCGCGCCCGCAGGAAGAGCGCGGAAATCACATGCTAGAATCGACTTTCTACTGAGGGATTTCTGGTTTCATGTCCGACGAAAAGGCGCGTGCCGCGGCCGAGGAGCATTACTATGCCGCGCTCGATCTGGTGGCCGAGGGGCATCATGAACAGGCGGTCGAGCGCTACCAGCAGTCGCTCGCGGCCGACCCTACCTTCACCGAGGCCATGCACGGGCTGGCCCGGGCGCTGCAGGATCTGAACCGTCTGGATGAGGCGATCGCCGTGGCCAACCGCATCGCCGAACTCGATCCCGACGACGTCCTCGCGCACACCAGCCTTTCGGTGCTCTACCAGAAAAAAGGCATGGTGCCCGAGGCGGAAGCCGAAGGCAACAAGGCGCGCGTGCTCGGATGGAAGCAGCAGCTGAAAAAAAGCAGGTCTTAGGTATCAGGTGTCAGGTCTTGGGTCTTGGGTCTTAGCTCGCTGCTCGTAGCTCCTAGCTCCTGGGCTCTCGTTCGTTTTCCTCCATGATCGATCTCGCTACCATCGGCCGTAATCTTGAACAATCCACCGACGGGCAGTGGCGGTGCAAGTCTTCTTCTCCGGTCTCCTACCCGGAGTGGAGCAACGAGGCCTGCTTTCAGGTGGAAGATTCATCGTTCTGGTTTCGGCATCGGAACGCCTGCATTCTCGAGGCTTTGATGCAGTATCCGCCGGCAGGGGCGGTGTTTGATATCGGCGGCGGCAATGGCTTCGTCGCCAAGGCCATGCAGGACGCGGGATTCGACGTTGTGCTGGTCGAGCCCGGAGCGGACGGCGCCCGCAACGCGCAACGCCGGGGGATTCGATCCGTGGTGTGCGCCGGGCTGGCCGAAGCCGGGTTTGTTCCCGCGAGTCTCCCGGCCGTCGGACTATTCGATGTGGTCGAACACGTCGAAGACGATCACGGGTTTCTGGAAATGATCCGGAGCTACTTATCCCCTCAAGGGCGCGTCTATATCACGGTGCCGGCCTATCCGGCGCTGTGGTCGCACGAGGACATCGACGCGGGCCACTATCGGCGCTACCTCAAACCGGGCTTAAAGGAGTTGTTGCGGAACGCGGGCTTTGCAGTCGAGTTTGGCAGCGGCTTCTTTCAGTTTCTACCCCCAGCTATTCTCGCGGCGCGGGTCTTGCCCTACCGGCTGGGAATCGCGAAACCGGCTGCGGCACACGCTGCCAACGGCAAGATGAGAGACCAGCACCAGGTGCGGAGTCCGCTGATCGGCAAGATTCTGCAGCAGATGCAGCAACGCGAACTCGCCCAGATACGAGCGCGTCAGGAAACAAACTTCGGTGGAAGCTGGTTAGCCGTCGGAAGGGCCATCGGCTGATCCGGCGATCGTGCCATCTGACGACCCAAGACCTAAGACCCAACACCTGACACCCGAGACCTAAGCCCTGCTCTTCACAGTTCGTACTTCTTCATCAAATGCCGGAACGAGCGGTAGGAGATCCCTAGGACGTCCGAGGCCTTGGTCTGCACGCCGTGCGACTGGTTGAGGGCAGCCAGCAACAGCGAGCGCTCGATCTGGGCCACGTATTTTTCCATGTCGAGGCCGTCGGGCAGAATCGCGCCAGACGCGACCTCGGGCACGCCCGGAATTCCCGCGGCAGCCGCAGCCGCTTTGGCCTTGGGGCGTTCCGCGGGCAGTTCCACGTGCAGTTGTTCGGTGGTTTCGAGAGCCACCGCGCGTTCCACCGTGTTTTCCAGCTGGCGCACGTTGCCCGGCCACTCGTACTCGCACAGGCTGGCCAGGGAGCGGGCGTCGACCCGCACGATGCTCTTGCTCGCGGCCGGCGCATACTTCTTCAGGAAGTGATTCACCAGCAGCGGGATATCTTCCGGGCGCTCGCGCAACCCCGGCACCCGGATGGGAATCACGCTCAGGCGGTAGTAGAGATCCTCGCGGAACGTGTTTTCGGTGACCTGCTTGTCGAGGTCGCGGTTGGTGGCCGCGATCACGCGCACATCGATCGGAATCTCGTTGGCGCTGCCCACCGGGCGCACCGTGCGTTCCTGCAGCACGCGCAGCAGTTTCACCTGCATGGCAAGGGTCATCTCCCCGATCTCATCGAGGAAGATGGTGCCGCCGTCGGCCACTTCGAACAGGCCGCGCTTATTCTGATTGGCTCCGGTGAACGCGCCCTTCACGTAGCCGAAGAGTTCGCTTTCCAGCAGCGTTTCCGGGAAAGCCCCGCAGTTGACCGAGACGAAGGGTTCGATGACACGCGGTGAACACACGTGCACGCCGCGCGCAACCAGTTCCTTGCCGGTGCCGCTCTCGCCGTAAATCAGGATGGTGCTGCCGGTCGTCGCCACCGTGCGGATGGTCTGCTTCAGTTTCTCCATCGCGGAGCTGGCGCCGATGATGTTGTCGAGCGAATTGCGGGTGGCCGCATCCCGGCGCAGGGCGAAGTTCTGTTTGCTCAGCGTGGCCTTTTCGAGCGACCGGTTGATGGCCAGCTTGATCTCGTCGACCAGCCCCGGACTCTTGCGGATGTAATCGGACGCGCCGCCCGCCTTCACCGCCTGCACCGCGGCTTCGTAGTCATCGACCGCCGTCATCAGGATGACCGCCGATTCCGGGGAAGTGGCGTGCGCCGCGCGCAGCACTTCGATGCCGCCGATGTTCGGCATTTTGATATCGGTGATGATCACGTCATAGAGAGCGCCATCGATCTTGCGCTTGGCCGCCTCG
>Ga0209698_10006695_pt1 | contig 12206 bp, 11 predicted proteins | sample LitLauG_LLR_2012_FD_187203 | JGI IMG/M metagenome (GOLD analysis project Ga0209698, IMG submission 187203) | Freshwater sediment microbial communities from Pennsylvania, USA - Little Laurel Run_MetaG_LLR_2012 (SPAdes) (version 2) | ecosystem: Environmental > Aquatic > Freshwater > Creek >...
CTATGTGGCTCAGTATCGCGCCGCCGAACAGTTCGGCTCTGGTGGGGAAATTCTCCCACGACCACGCAAGAATTTCTTCGAAGTCCGTCAGCGCGGCTTCTGCGATTCGAATCTGGAAATCCACTCAGGAATCATCCGCCGGACTTGTTCGATCGGGATCGTGCGCCCTGCGTCTGCATCGCGCAAACCCTCGTCGATTGCGGCCAGAGTTTCGGCATCGACTTCGACTTCATCGGTCACCGGAGTGTCAAGATTCTGGTTAGTCATGCGACAGCTTTAGCGTAGCCCCGCCGCAACCGAAAATGCAACCGGGATCGCGGATCTGGTTGTCGGCAGCTTACTGGATTTCGGCATCTACACCCAGCCACTTCGGTTCCTGTAGTAGAGCCGCTACGGCTAACGCCACGGCTGGCCCTGTTATTCGACGAACCAAAAGGGGCGGAATACCGAGGTAGTAGTCATTCCCTTCGTTATCCATGAACCAGTAGATGTGAAACGTACATCAACGTTGTCATTCCCGGGTATTTGGATTTCGCTTTCGGGTGAGACGAATTCGATCTTCATCCGGACCGGCTGACTCGCGCCATATACTTTCGCCGTTATCTCGCGCCGTTGGCGCCGTTCGATGCCAGCGCCGGGCGCGTGGCATCGAGCATGATCCCGTCGTTGTAATTGGCGTAACCAGGTATGGTGACGGGCAGTTTGCCGGAAATCGCCATCTCTCCGAAAAGAGCTTTCACCGCGGCGACCTCCGCCACCGGCACCGTGCTGTACGTGGTGATGTAGGACGCGACCTGCGGGAAGTTGCGCAACAGATATGGATTGCCCAGCGAAATCAGCGTGACGGGCTTGCCGGTGGCGATGAGCTTATCGACGAACGGCGCAAAGCCTCCCGCGAGGGCGACATTGCCTCGATACGCCGCCACGGAAACGAACGCCGCCACGACGTATTCCCTGGCCTGCGATTCCCGCTGCAGCGCCGCATCGAGGTCGGAGTCAGACTCCGTGGAATCCAGAATCATGACGTTGCCGTTCTGGCCCCGCCGCCGGAGTTCGCTGGAGAAAGCCTGCCCTTCAACCGGAGCCCGTCCTTCAACGAGCGCGAAGAAGGCTGTCGATGACAGCGTGCGCAGCGGAACGGTGGGACCGTCGCTCTTGTCGCTGCCATTTCTTACCAGGGTCACCGAACGGTCGGCGATGCGCTGGGCTACCGCATTGCTTTCGATCGAATCAACGACGGAGTGGACTTCCTCCAGGTCCACAAGCTTTTTCTGCGACAGGCCCAGCCCGGCCTTGGCCGTAAGCAGACGCATCACGCTGGTATCGATGCGCTTCGGTGTGATACGTCCGGCCTTGACGGCCGCCTCAACGGCATTGATCGCGACCTCCGCGTCGGGCGGCATCAGCAGGATATCTGCGCCCGCTTCGATGGCGCGAACGGCCGCGTCACCTGGCGCGAAGCCCTGGCCGATGCCACCCATATCGAGCGCGTCGGTCACGATAATGCCGCGAAAGCTGAGTTCGTCGCGAAGCAGTCCTGACAGGATCTTCGTGGAAAGCGTGGCGGGGATCGCCGGATCTTCAATCGCGGGCACCGCGAGGTGCGCCGTCATGATGGAATCGACGCCGCTCTTAATCGCGGCGCGGAACGGCGCGAACTCCACCAGATCCAGACGAGCCTTATCGCCGGGGCTAGTGGCGAGGTTCATATGACTGTCGGTAGCCGTGTCGCCGTGGCCCGGGAAGTGCTTCGCGGTGACAAGCACCTTGGCCGAGGGGATGGAGTGCGCGCCTTCAATAAACGCCGAGACGAACGCCGAGACATCCTCCGGATTTTCACCGTAGGAACGGATATTGATGATCGGGTTGTCGGGATTGTTGTTGACGTCGGCGTCCGGGAAGAAGATCCACTGCACGCCGAGCGCGCGGGCTTCGCGAGCTGTGATTTCGCCTTCTAAACGCGCTTCTTCGGGTTCGCGCGAAGCAGTGAACGCCATAGCATGCGGAAAGGCCGTAGTGGCATCCACTCGCATGGATGCACCGCGCTCGAAATCGCCCGCCACAATGAGAGGCACCTTTGCCAGGCGCTGCATGCGGTTGATGAACGACGCGGCTTCCAGAGGATTCGCCTTGGCCACTGTGCGGCCGTTCGAGACGTTCACCAGGATCATGCCGCCCACGTGATCCTGCTGCACCAGATGGATGAACTTGCGGTACTCCTTCGAGCGCGTGTTGATGGGATGGCCGCTGAAGGGGATCACGACGAGCTGGGCGATCTTCTCCCGCAGCGTCATGGACTTCATCCAGCGAAGCGCGACGGACTCTTCAGAAGAGCCGGAGAGGCCCTTCACTGCGGGTTTGGGCACTGGCTTGGCCGCCGTAACTTTGGCAGCGGGTTTCGGCGTAGCTTTCTTTGGGGATGATGTCGCGGACAGCGCTGGAAATACCAGCCCAACCACTGTGAACAACAGTGCGGCAATCCCAGGGAGCGCGGCCCGGCTCGAAGTCCAAAGCAACATCTTCCTGGTAACCCCGCTGCTCAACCCGTGTTGCGCGCTTTGGAAGCCCGCGCGGCGCGCGCCGAAGAAGCTCCGCGTCCGCGGGGACGAACCGAAAGCTTCTTGACCGCCCGCAAAAGCTCCGGCACTTCCTTGTTGCTCTTGGCCAGAAGCTCGTCCGCGCCGGTCCCTTCCGGCGTCATCCCGGCGCGCGTCGCATAGCCCGAGAGCATGATGATGCGGGCCGGCGATTCGCTGGCGCGGATGAGGCGGATCAGCTCGATGCCGTCCATGCCCGTCATCTTGTAGTCCGTCACCACTACGTCGAAGTGATTCTTCTGAAATATTTCCCAAGCTTCCTCGCCGCTCTGCGCCGTCTCAACGCTGTATCCCTGTTCTACCAGAATCAGCTTGCGAGCGGTGAGGCCGTTGTTGTTATCGTCTACGAGGAGGATGCTTGCTGCGGGGTCGTCTTTCTTCATGGAGGGACCGAACGAAGCTACCAGAGCATTCACGAAACTGTCAATGGTTTCGCATCAGATTGAAACCAAGGCGAATCGAGTTCTTGACACAGAGTCGCCGAGGTTTTATTGCGGCTCGCAACGCGTTATTCCGCCGCGCGGGCACAGGTGTATTTAACAGGGCTGGATCTTTATTCCACGGAGCGCGGGGCCAGGTAACCGGCTTTGGCGATGATCGTGTACTTGATGTTCTTCTTCGACTTGTCGTCCACCATCTTCAGCGGCTCGCCGGTCTGCGGATTTACCAGTTGCACGGTCAGCTTGCGGAACTTGCCGTCGCGCGCCTGGTTGTTGGGCGAATAGGTGAGCTGATACTGATTGCGCAGAGACTGCGAAATATTGTTGAAGATGCCGGGCATCTCGCCCTGAAAGCGCGGGAAGAAAGCCTGTCCGCCTGTCTCCTTCGCGAACGTGCGAAGTTCGTTATCGGCCTGAAGAAAACCGATGTCGGCGTCGCCCATCATGGCACGGGCCGCCTGCAGAATCGAAATGGAGTAGACAGGCACGCCGGCCTCCTGGAGAATCCGGCGCGTCTTATCGTAGGTCAGCTTGCTGAAGGTATCGATGCCGCTCGCGATCAGCAAAATCGCCCGCCGCCCTTCGATCTTCGACATGCGGTCCGCCGTATCCGTAATGGCGTCGAACATGTTGCTCTCCGAAAATCCCGGAATACGCATGCGCTGCATCGCTTCCATGGTCTTCGTGCGGTCATTGGTGAAGTCGCTGAGGATGGTGGAGCGCAGGTCGTACGCGATGATCGCGACGTAATCGTCTTTCTTCAGCGTCTGCAAAAAGCCGTAGGAAGCATTCAGAGTCTCGCCCCAGCCGCGGCTGTAGTAGGCCTGATAGCGCGCGCTGAATTCGATCACCATGGCGACAGTCATGGGCGATTGCGCGGTCGTGAACTGCTGCAGCGTCTGCGGCACGTTGTCTTCGAGGATGCGGAAGTAGGCGCGCGGCAGATTCGGGATGGGATTGCCGTTGGGGTCCAGCACCGAAACATCCACGGTCACCAGATTCGTTTCCGCCTTGAAGCTCACATCCGTTTCCGCGTCCGTGTCTTTGGTGGCTTTGGGGCTGAGCTTGGAGGGTATCTTCGGCAAGTCGCCGGAACTCTCGTTAGCCGGGGCGGCATTGGCCGGGGCGTCGCCGGAGAACGGCGGCGTGCTGGTCGACGTATTCGGATTCTTCCGCGGACGCGCCACGGTCGAACTGCCCGACGAGGCCGGGCCATCCTGCGCCCAAACGCCAACCCAGAGCAGCAACCCGGCAGAAAATGCGACGATCCAGTTTTTCTTCATAAATAAGGCCGATGTAACCAACGACGATTTCCCGATCCCCGGGGTTTCCCGGTTCACACTCGCCGGCTAACCAGACTGGTTAACCCCGCTAATTAACCCAGGGATCGTTATCGGATCCGTGTTTCTTCAAGTACACTTTAAACTTTTTCCGCGCGCGCTGCAGTTTGTACTCTCTCCATTGCTCGGCGAGGCCAAGTTCAAAGCGTTTTCCGCGGCCGCGGCCGAACTGCGTCTTCATGTACACAAAGCCAAAGAGCATGCCGCCCAGGTGCGCCAGGTTGCTCACCGTGCTGCCCGTCTGGAACGAGTTGAGGAAGGCAATCCCGCCAAAAATCATCACCATATACTTGGCTTTGATCGGAAACAGAAAGCTGAACATTACCGTCTGATTCGGAAACAGCATGCCGTAAGCGAGCAGCAGGCCATAGATGGCGCCGGAGGCCCCGATGACGTGCTGCCGGGGATCGCCGAACAGCATATTCGCCAACACCACACAGATGCCCGCACCCACGCCGCAGATGAAGTAGTACTGCAGGAAGCGGCGCGTGCCCCAGGTCTGCTCCACCGGAGTCCCGAACATCCACAGCGAAAGCATGTTGAACAGAATGTGCCAGATACTCCCGAGGCTGTGCAGGAAAAGATATGTAACCAGCTGCCACACGGCGCCGTGCATCACGGCCGCAGGCTGCAAAACGAAGCTTTCAAAGATTGGCGCTCCGCGGAACATGGAGCCGAAGAAGTAAACCAGGTAGACCGCGACGTTGGCGATAATCAGCCATTTCACGCCGTCTCCGAGCGACCAGTCGAACATGGCCGATCGGGTTCGGAAGCGGGTGTCGTAACGCATGGAGAGTGCCCGGTGTGCGCCTCTCCGCGCTGCGTCTTTACGCCGCGAGCCGCCACCAGTTTCAGGATAACAAAATGCGGAGTTTTCCGGTAAACGCGACTTTAGTCGCGTTCGTTTTCGCCCGCAAAAAACTGAAGTCGCGAGTACCTGCCGAATGATCGGTGCGGCTAATTCCCGGACACCACACTAAAGCGGGGATAAATCGCGGAGCGATCGCACCGGCTCGATGACAGCGACCCAGGAACTGAGCCGTCGGCGCGGGCAGTAAATGCCCCGTCAAACGCCGGCAGTTGCGCGGACAGGGGCAGGATCTTCCGCCAATTCAGCTGGCGCGCCAACCAGCGCCGCGGCTGCATCCCGTTGCCGGGAGGCGGCTGCATACTGTTGCAGACACCAACTCCCGTACTGGGCCGCCGCCGCCAGGCCCAGCCATACCAGCCAGTGCGAAAGCAGGCCGGTCTCCACCACGAAATCGCCGGTCCACCCAAGGTCTTCGCCGAGGCGCCAGACGCCCAGCGAGGCGAAGCTGACCGAAACCATAGTCAGCAGACTGGCGGCCAGCGCTGCGATGCGGGCGTTTTTACCCTTGCGCCGCGAAACTGTCGGGCCGCGCCCGAAGCGAATCCTGACCACCATAAAACCGGCTTTGTCCCTGCACTCCATTTTACCTTCCCGCGCGGAACCCGAATCCGGCAATCTGCAACGGCACAATACCGTGGCAGCGCTTGGGTATAAAAACGCAGGAAGGGCGCCAATAGTTGCGCGCCGCGGCCTCAATTAACAAATAAAAGACAACAATTTACAACAAGGCGATATTGTGCTTTTTAGCACCAATACGCAAAACCCCTCGGCGCCGCGCGATTTATGCCGCGTGCTCGTCGAGCATCTTCTGCACGTCGCTCTTGCCCGCTGCCCCCACCTTGCTCGCCACCAGCTTGCCCCCCTTGAAGAGCAGTAGCGTCGGAATGCCACGCACCTGGTAGCGCATCGCCGTCTGCCCGTTATCGTCGACATTCAGCTTGCCGACCTTCACCTTGCCGGCGTTCTCCTCGGCAAGCTGGTCGATAATCGGCGTCATCTGGCGGCAGGGTCCGCACCAGACGGCCCAGAAGTCCACCAGGACCGGCTGCTCGGATTGGAGAACTTCGGTGTCCCATCCGGCATCGGTAAAGTTCAGTGTGTAATGGGGCTTTTCCGCGCCCGGCGCAGTCGTTGAAGTGGTGTCTGTTCCAGCCATTTGAATCCTCGTTAATGTGGTTACGATTTACTTACTTAGAGTCGCCCGGGTTCTTCCGGGATGCAAGCCCGCCATACAAAACCGAATACTGCTCCGCTGCTGCCGTCCAGGAAAACTCTTTCCGCATGGCCCGCGCCATCAGCGCCGCCCCGCCCTTCCGGTCCTGCCAGGCGTGGCACGCGCGGCGAATGGCTTCCAGCAGCGCCTTCCCATTGTAATCGGCGAACTTGAAGCCTGTGCCTGCGGGGTCGTTACCGTCCGCCCCGGCATCGATAATCGTATCGTCCAGACCTCCTGTGGCCCGCACCACCGGGATGGTGCCGTAGCGCAGGCTGTAAATCTGGTTGAGCCCGCAGGGTTCGTAACGGCTGGGCATCAGGAAGATGTCCGCGCCCGCTTCGATGCGGTGCGCCAGCGCGTCGTCGTAGCCGATCCGCAGACCCACCCGGCCCGGGAATTCGCTCTGTAGCTCGCGGAAGAGTTGCTCCCACACCGGTTCTCCATTGCCGAGCGCCACCAGATACACGTCGTCGCGGAAGATCTCGCGTGCCGCCTCGCCCAGCAGATCGAATCCCTTTTGCGTGGCAAAACGCGAAACGATGCCCAGCAGCGGCTTATCGATTGCCGCTTCGGGCAGGCCCGTTTCGCCCAGCAGCGCCCGTTTGCAGGCGTGTTTACCCGCCATGTTGCCGATCGAGTAGCGGGCGGGAAGAAACGCGTCCGATTCCGGATTCCAGCTCGCGTAATCCACCCCGTTAAGAATGCCCGTGAGTGCCTCGCCACGTCCGCGCAGTACCCCATCGAGCCCAAAGCCGAACTCGGGAGTCTGAATCTCTTTCGCGTACGCCGGGCTGACCGTGCTCACCGCGTCGGCAAACGCGATTCCGCCTTTCAGGAGGTTCACGCCACCCCAGAATTCGAGGGTGCCGTCGTGAAAAGCTCCAGGCCGAAAGACCGACCGCGGCAGGCCCAGATCCTCGAACTGGCTCGCTTTGAACAACCCCTGATAGCCAAGGTTGTGGATCGTCAGCAGCGTGCGGGCCGCCAGAAAGTGCGGGTCGATGCCGTCGCGCGTCCGGAGATACACCGGCAGCAGCGCTGACTGCCAGTCGTGGCAATGGAAAATATCGGCCGGGAAAAGGCGGCGCGAAACTTCCAGCGCGGCCCGCGCCAGCACGGCAAACCGGATGTGGTTATCCGGATAGTCGCCCGCCTTGTCGCCATATAGCCCGGGGCGGCCGTAGAGTTTGGGCGCGTCGATGAAATAAACAGTCACACTGCCGCCCGCCACCGTGGCCGGACTCGCCATCTCCGAGATACCGATTTCCTGGTCGCCCGACGGCATCGGGATCCTGAGCGACCAGATGACGCGCCGCGCCGGTGCCTCGGCCGCCGAGAGGAATCGCGGCACCACAACGCCAACCTTGTAGCCGATCCCGGCCAGCGCGGCGGGCAGAGCCGAAAGCACATCGGCCAGACCTCCGCTCTTGGCCCACGGGCTCACTTCGGAGGAGACCATGAGAATACGGGGAAGCCGGGGCGCCGCAGGGTTCGAAAGCACGTCTGTTCAATGGTAAACTAACCGTTTCCGGAACAAGCATTTTGAAGCAAATTGCGTATCTCGCGGCCGCCTCTCTGTTGAGCCTCAGCGGACTCCTCAGTCCTGCCGGTTTGCAGGCGGCCGAATCGCTCCAGCTCGGCAGCAATGAGAGCCTCTTCGACGTGATGGCGGCCATTAACGCCGCCGGATACGACGAAGGCGTAGCGCTGCCTGATAACAACCCCCTTCGCGCGCAGCTTCACGACTATCTTTCGAAACAGAATATCGCCGTCCTGCCCGACCTGCAGCGCTTCTACAAAAAACATTTGCAGCGCAACGGCGTGCAGGATCTGTCACAGTACATTTCCTGGGCCCTTTCCGTGAATGGCGCGCCGGATTTCGCCTGGCGCGTGCGCGACGTGGAAGTTCCCCCGGACGCGCGGGCGCTCGAAGGCTTCCAGGAGCTGATGATCGATTTCCACCGCCAGGCGAATCTCGCCGAGCTGTGGAAGCGTTCCCAGCCCGCCTACGACGCGGAAATCGAAAAATATCACGCCGGACTGATCAAAATCACCGGCGCCGTGGATGGCTACCTGCGGGTTCCGGCCAACGGCTACCTCGGTCGGCGCTTCCTCGTGGTTGTGGATCTGTTAGGCGCTCCCGCGCAGGTACAGACCCGTAATTACGGCGAAGATGCGTTCGTCATCGTGACCGCCTCGCCCCAGCCGCGCCTGTTCGATATCCGCCACGCCTATCTGCATTTCGAAGTCGACCCCATCGTCATCAAGTACGGGATGGAGCTGCAGCAAAAGCGCTCGCTCATCGATTTCGCCCAGACCGCGCCCCTCGAAGACCAGTTCAAGCAGGATTACACCCTGCTCGCCAATGAGTGCCTCATCAAAGCAGTGGAGGCGAAACTGGATAAGAACACCGTCGCCGTGCAGCAGGCGGCGCAGCAGGGTTTCATCCTCACGCCGTTTTTTGCCGAACAGCTGCCCGTTTTCGAAAAGCAGCAGCAGGGGATGCGCTATTACCTCGAGGAGATGATCGGCGCGCTCGATCTGAAGCGCGAGAGCGCGCGCATTTCGACCATTAAATTCGACCCCTCTCAGGCGCAGCGCGTGGCGAAGAAATTTGTGACGCCCGTGAAAGAGCCCGAGTTGTCTCCTTCCGGCAAGACGCTCCAGCAGGCCGACGAGCTGTATGCGAAGCGCACGCTGGATGAAGCAAAGAAGTCTTATCTGAAGGCGCTGGAGCAGCGCGGCGCGCCCGAAGAGCACGCGCAGGCGTGGTACGGGCTGGCGCGGATTTCCATACTGCAGAATCAGCCCGACGAAGCGCTGAAGTTTTTCGATAAGGTGCTCGGCAGTTCGCCCGACGCGCAAACTAAAGCCTGGACATACGTGTATCTGGCACGTCTGGCTAAGGCTGCAGGCGAGCCTGACCGGGCCGGGAAGTTTTACCAGGAGGCGCTCGCCATACCGGACGCGTCTCCCGGCGCACGCGAAGCGGCGCTGAAAGAATCAGGTTCGCGCGAAGCAGCGCAGGCCCAATCGCAATCGCAGAAAGCTCAGTAACCCAAATTCAGGACTTCAGGAGAACTCGCAGCAATGAAACGTTTCGCACTTCTCGCCCTGTGCCTCTTCGTGGCAACGGCGGCATTCGCGCAAAAAAAAGACAAGAACAGCAAAGACGCAGCCCCGGCAGCGGTTGGAAAGGCCGGTAAGCCATCCGGCCCCGGACCGAAGACCAAGGCAGAAGCGGCGGCGGTGAACGACCTGCTCAAGGCGCGCTCCGAAAGCCCCGATGCCACCATCGCAGCCGCCGACAATCTCGTCACCAAATTCCCCATGAGCGATTTCAAGAGCTTCGCTCTCTACACCGAAGCCAACGCCTACCAGCAGAAGAACGATCTGCCGAAATCCCAGGTTTACGGCGAACAGGCCCTGGCTGCCGATCCCAAGAGCTACGACGCCGACGTCCTGCTCGCCAACGTGATCGCCACCACCACCAAAGACAGCGATTTCGACATGGCCGACAAACTGAAGCAGGCTGATAAATATGCCCACGACGCCCTCGATCTTCTCGCTACGGCCGAAAAGCCTGAGCTGTTCGTCCTCACGGACGAGGCTTGGGGCAAGGTGAAGAACGAAGCCATCAGTCAGGCATGGCAGGCGCTCGGCACCTCGGCTCTGGTGCGCAAGAAGACGGACGAAGCAGTAGCCGATTACCAGAAGGGCATCGAAGCCAACCCTGATCCGTTCCTGATGATCCGCGCCGGCCGTGCGCTCATGGCAGCCCGCAAATTCGACGATGCCGTTGTCTATGACGACAAGGTCATTGCCATGGCCGACGCGCCCGCGCAGGCCAAGACGATTGCCGCCAGCGATAAGGCCCGCGCTCTGGCCGCCAAAGGCCACTAATCAAGCCCCTTGCCCGCGGTTGCGGCTCGGTACGCTTACTGAGCCGCAACCGCGGGCGGCACGAATCGCAGGTGTGAGGTGTAACGGTTGAAATTCGGCGCACTGGTCGTTACGGTCTTCGCGTGCGCCCTGACTGCGCAGACACCCCAGCTTCCTCCCGCCCGCCCGGTTGCCTCCAACGGCGACACCGTACCTTTTTCTTCCCTCGTTTCTCCCATCGGCGAGCCGCTCCAGATCTGGCCCCCGCAACGGCACTTGTACGACGCCGCCTTCGCCTGCGAATCCCCCAACTACCTCGATATTGCCAATGATGCGCTCGAACACGGCGCCGATCCGGACCTCGAACGCCTCATGCCCACCAAAGGCCTGTTCGGGATGGATAAGGGTTCAGCGATCGCCATCGCCGCGTATCTTGCACAGACCGATGAGGCGAAGGTGCAGTCCGCGCTCAACCCCGCTTCGCTCAACCCGGGCGACCTCGCCGCACCCATCCCCGAGGCTACGCTGGTTGCGCGCGATGCCGCGGCGAATTGCCGCGAAATGATCCAGCTCATGAAATCGGTGCGCGGGTCGAAGCCTTCCGCCGTGAATCAACCGCCCGCCGCCCGAAAGCCTGTCTACGCGGCATTCTGGCGGGCCGAGGGCCGTAACATACGCGCCTCGTGGGGCGCGGGCCTGAGTCCTGAGCTCGCAGAAGCTTCCGCCACAGCCAGACGGATGTGCGAGGAAAAAACCACCGCCTGCAAACCGGCCGGTACCTGCCTCATGAATCCCGGCTGGGACAAACCAGGTTCAGACAAACCAAGCTCGGACAAATCAGACTTGAACAATTCCGGCGACCTGCGCCAATGGTCTGCTTTCGTCACCAACCTCGAAGCTGACCGGCCCGCCTCCGGCTTTGCCTGCGGCTTCCCCAGCTATGAGGAAGCCCAGGCGCGCGCCTACCGCGGATGCCGCTACGGCGACAATCTGCCGCGCGGTTTTCGCTGCACTACCGTCTGGATCCGGGCATCCGATACGATTGTCGACAGAGGAAAATAATGACCCGCGGGAACCTCGCCCAGCCCCTGAGCCCAGCCCTGAGCCCACCCCAGAGCAAAGAACGTTGATAACCCGCATACAATCGAACCCCGAGGAACTGGAGCAGGCGCTCGGCTACGTGTTTCGCGACCGCTCGCTGCTGGTTCGGGCCCTCACGCATAGTTCCAGCGCCAACGAAGCGCCCGCGCCTTTGGCCGCCGAGTCTGGCGCTTCCGGCCTCGCGCCTGCGCGTGCGGATAACGAGCGCCTCGAATTCCTCGGCGATTCAGTGCTCGGCTGGATTGTCTGCCACTGGATCTTTCATCGCTTTACCGATTTCACCGAAGGGCAACTCTCGCTGCTGAAGAATCATCTGGTGAGCGCCACCCATCTGCTGGATGTCGCCCATCGCCTGGATCTCGGCAAATACCTGCAACTGGGCCGCGGCGAAGAAACCGCCGGCGGGCGTTCCAAGCAGCGCCTGCTCGTGAACGCCTTCGAAGCCGTGCTCGCGGCAGTGTATCTGGATGGCGGCGCAGATGCCGCCCGCGAACTGGTGGAACGGGTCGCCATCCCCGATGAAGCCGCGTTGGCCGAACTGGCCGGCGCCGGCCCGCCGCATGACTTCCGCGCCGAACTGGAGCGCATCGCCCGGGAACGCAAACTCCCGCGGCCGCTCTATCATCAGGTGAGCGAAAACGGACCCGGGCACGCCCGCATCTTTCGCGTGGAAGTCCGCGTGGGGCGCGATGTTTCCGCCGCTGCCGACGGCACGTCGAAAAAGACTGCCTCGCACAACGCCGCCCATCTTCTCTGCCG
>Ga0209698_10006696_pt1 | contig 12206 bp, 6 predicted proteins | sample LitLauG_LLR_2012_FD_187203 | JGI IMG/M metagenome (GOLD analysis project Ga0209698, IMG submission 187203) | Freshwater sediment microbial communities from Pennsylvania, USA - Little Laurel Run_MetaG_LLR_2012 (SPAdes) (version 2) | ecosystem: Environmental > Aquatic > Freshwater > Creek >...
GTCTTGCGACGCCCGGCTTTGCGCGCGTATCACGAGGCGAAGGAGCGGCAGCGGCTCCGTGGGCGATCCCCATCCGCGACCCCAGAGCTTGCACCGTCTCCCGGATGTAGGGCCAAGCCGCAATCGCCGGATCACTCTTGCAGACAGCATTGAGTTTGGTCTTCGATGCAGGATTTGCTAAATCGAAAAGCTGGTAGCCAACCAGAAACGTCGTTGAATATGAAAGCTGAGTTCCTCTTCGCAGGCAACCTGCGGCGTGACGGCGAAATCCATGCCGGAGTCGTTGCGCATCGTTGTGGAGGGTCGCTCAAGACGGAGAGCGAGTACCGGCAGCGAACGCGCCGGATGGCGCGGTGTTGGATCGTTGACCGCCAGACCTCACTTCTGCTTCGCGATGATCAGGTCTTTGATCTTGGCGTAGGTTGCGGCGGGGATGATCTTCTTCTGCACTAGTTCGTTCTTTGCCCGGTATGGACGGCCCTTGACGATTTTGTCCGAGTAAGCCTTACCGACGCCAGGGAGCTTGTCGAGTTCCTCGGCCGACGCCGAGTTAATGTCCAGCAGGGTCTTGGCCGCTGGGCTGGCGGCCTTCGCAGCCGCGGGCTTCTTGACGGTTGGGGCAGGGCTTTGCGCGGCAGGAGCAATGGAGAGTGCCAGCGCGGCCATAAGCAGCAGAAGCCATCGAGTCAGTTTCATGAAATTTATCCTTTCTTTCCGACGGTCCGGATCTTGTCGCCGACCGTGGAGCACGAAGAGTAGCACACTGCTTGCACCTTCGGCCAATTCCCTGGCGCCGAGCAGAGCGCGAAGTTCCAGCAACGCGTCGGTGGCGATCAGCGGGGACCCAGGACGAACGTGGCGGAAGCGGCACTGAGCATCCACGCGTGCAACCCGCACGGAGCGCCGCTCTCCACCAGGACGAAGACGTATTCAGCGCACGGAACCTTCTGGCGCCTCTGCACCGGCAGGCTCTGTCCGTCTAGCGGGTGCCAACGATAGCAGACCGTGACTATTTCAGATCGCGCAAAACGATGGGCATTACGTGATTGGTTTGCGGCGCATGGCACCGCCCTACGATCCGGAAACCAAGTTCCGCCGCTTTCTTATTGAGCAGCTGGATCTGTTGCCGGCGATATTTCTCTTTCCCAGTTTGGTACGCACGCGGGATATTGAGCGCCGAGGCAGGTCTCGCTCGTGAGTAGCGTGCCGGCCGCCTGGCGTAACGCCAGACCGCTTCTTGGCTAACGCTACTTCGGGGACACTACAACAGTGGTAGCGTGGGGAAATGAAGTCTCGATGGATCCGGATAGTATTGGTGTCCACTGTTAGCCTGCGGGCGGCGGATATCGCCGAAATCCGTTCGATCATGGCCAACCGCGTGGAGAGCGGCAGGGCCGTGAGCATCGTGACCGGCGTCATAGACGAAAAACAACGCCAGGTAATCGCCAGTGGCAAGATATCGCTCGACGGGGCACAACAGCCGGATGGCGACACGGTGTTCGAGATCGGCTCGGTTACCAAGGTCTTCACGTCGCTGATACTCGCCGGCATGATCGAGAAGGGCGAAGTGAAGCCGGACGATGCGGTCGCCAAGTTTCTCCCCGCCACGGTGAAAGTGCCCAGCCGCAACGGGCGCCAGATCACGCTGCTGGATCTCTCGATGCAGGTGTCCGGGCTGCCGCGCATGCCGGATAACTTCAAGCCCGCCGATCCGGCCAACCCGTACGCCGATTATGACGCCGCGAAATTGTACGACTTTCTTTCGCGCTACACGCTCACCAGGGATCCCGGCGAGAAGTATGAGTATTCCAACCTGGCTGTCGGTCTGTTGGGCCATGCGCTGGCTCTCAAGGCGGGCATCAGCTACGAGGAGCTACTGCGGCGGCGGATATTCGATCCATTGGGAATGAGCAGCACTTCCATCACGCTGTCCGAGGCGCAGAAGAAGCGTCTCGCGCCGGGATATAACGCCTCGCTTAAGCCCGCCAGGAACTGGGATCTCGATGCGCTGGCGGGCGCCGGCGCGGTGCGCTCCACGGTGAACGATATGCTGAAGTTCGTCGCGGCGAACCTGGAACTGACCGATACGCCGCTCAAGTCCGCCATGCGCCGCATGCGATCCGTGACGAAGGAAATCGGCGCGCCGGATCTGGAGATCGGCATGGCGTGGCATGTCTTAACCAAGTTCGACACGCGGATCTGGTGGCACAACGGCGGCACTGCCGGCTACCGCTCGTTCGTGGGATTTAATCCGGCCAAGAAGGAGGGCGTGGTGGTCCTGTGCAACACCTTCATGGACAACGATGACCTGGGCCGGCATGTCCTGGAGAGCCGCTATCCAGTCAGCACCGTCCAAAAATACAAAGAGGTACCGGTCGATGCGGCCGTGCTGGAACGATACGTGGGCGAATACGAGATGACGCCAGCCTTGAAGATCACTGTGACGCGCCAAGGGGCGCAGCTCTTCGCCCAGGCCACCAGTCAGCCGCGCTTTGAAATCTTCGCGCAATCGGAATCGGAGTTCTTCCTCAAAGTCGTGGATGCCCAGATTACATTCCTGAAGGACGGTCTGATTCTCCACCAGAATGGTATGGATCAGAAGGCGAAGAAGGTGAAGTAGGGCCGGCTCGCCGGCGGGATCACTCTACGCGCACGCCTTTCCAGAATGCGACGCGCCCGCGGATGTGGCTGGCGGCGGACTTCGGCTCGGCATAGTACCAGGCGGCTGCGGCGTTCGTTTTGCCGTTCACTTCGATATCGTAGTAACTCGCCGTACCCTTCCACGGACAGATCGTGGTCTGGCTGCTGGGCTTGAAGTAACCACGATGAAGAGCGTCGGCAGGGAAGTATTTGTTGCCTTCCACGACCATGATGTCGTCGCTCTCCGCCAGAACCGCTCCCTCCCAGATCGCTTTGGCCATCCGATTCCTCCTCCCTACGCCTGCTTCTGCGTCACGCGCCAGTACACTCCATACCGCTGATCTGCAATCCGGCTCAGCGGCAGCATCGAAATATCGCGGCTCTGCCCCTTGGTCCGGAACGTAAGCGGCGTCCGGGCGGCCAGTTCGATCCACGACCGGGGATCGCGCGACTCGGCTACGAATTCCGGCGCCGCCGGAGGCTTGGGCATCTGCGGCGGGTTGTCGCCTCCGCGGCGCATCTCCTCGGTCAAGCCCTCGCGGCCCAGATCTCCGGCCAACACCAGCGGGCCGTACATGATGGCCTGCAGCGTGTCGTCGTCGGGCATCGGGTGGACATGCAAGCTCATCGGCAGAGTGGCGCGCAACTCGTCGCCGTTTTCCCAGAAGCGATCGACCACCCAGTATCCGCCTCCGCGAACCACAGCCGCGGGTTTTCCATTCACCGCTACGGTCATCTTCCCGTCCGTCCAGTAAGGCTCGCGGATGCGCAAGGCTAGTTGCACGGGCTTCGCGGTCGCGATCCGCAGGCGCATCTCGCCTCGACTGAGGGCCGTGTCCTGCCGGAGGCGGATGCCCTTCTCCTCCCAATCCAGTTCCGAGGCCACGAACAGGTTCACATACAAGCCATCCTCGTCGTGGAAATAGATGCTGTCGGCCAGCTTCGAAAACGATTCGACGCCCGTGCCAGTGCAGCACCAGAACGATCCGCGCGGGCTGGCGAACACCTTCCAATACCCGGTGGCCAGCGGCACGTAGTACATGGTCAGCCCGTTCTTCGGATTCATAGTGCCGAGAATGCCGTTGAAGAACGCACGCTCGTAATAGTCGAAGTAGCGTGCCTCGGGCGACCACGCAAACAGGTGGCGAGTCAGCTTCAGCATGTTGTAAGTGCAGCAGCATTCCTGCGTCGAGTAGCCGAGTTCGCCGGCCAGTTTGTCGGGATCGGAGCGCCAGTGCTCGTCGTTGCTGGTGCCGCCGGTAGCATAGGACCGGTGCTGGGTGACTTGCGTCCAGAAGAATTCCGCGATGCGCCGGTAGCGGGCGTCGCCGGTCAGTTCGTAGCGCCGGGCCGCGCCGACGATCTTGGGGATCTGCGTATTTACGTGCAGACCCTTCAATTCGTCGCGACCGTCTGCCAGCGGTGCGAAGAGATGCTCGTGGTCGAAGCGGTGCGCTGCGTCGGCGTAATCCTTCACTCCGGTGACCGCATACAAATTGTAGAGCACCTCGTTCATTCCGCCGAACTCCACCCGCAGGACGCGGGCCATGTCTTCGTCGCTGAGCGAATCGGTCCACTGCTTGGTCCACCCGGCCATGCCGCGCACCACGTCGAGGGCCTGTTCATTGCGAGCCAGGACATACATGTCGAGCAGGCCCGCCATGATCTTGTGCAGCGTGTACCAGGGCGCCCAAACCTTCTGGCCGGCTTTCAGGCGATCGAAAAACGACGGCGGAAACGCGCTCAAATAGCCTTTGCCGTTGGCCTTCTGGCACTTCGCGAGCTCGGCCACGACCAGGTTCCCTTTGCCGCGCAGCATCGTGTCGCCAGTGCCGGCCGACATCAGCGCGCAGCCGGATAGAAAGTGTCCGGTGAAGTGGCCGCGCAATTCCACATCGGGTTTTTCCCAGCCAACCAGCGGTTCGGCCGAGGTGGGGATGCCTGCGGTCAGTCGGAAGGTGTGCAACAGCCGGTCGGTTTCGAGGCCCTGCAGGAAGTCGCGGTTGCGCTCCATCAACTCCAGAAGCGCGCTGTCGGTCAGGCGGACGCTGCCCAGGTCGAAGGGCTGCGCTTGCGCCGGCACGGAGTCCTTGACAGAAGTGGGTCCGGCCGCGGCGGCTAAGGGGGCCATGGCGGAAGCGGTAATAAACTGGCGGCGAGTGAGGTTCATAGCGTCACCGCTTTTCATTATGATCCGATCCGCAACGTGCCGGCGGCGCTCAGGCTCGCGCCGCTGGATGAGTTGCCGAGATACACCGTGTAGACGCCGGGCGCGATCAGCCAGGCGTTGGAGTTGACGTCCCAATAAGACAGCGGATGAGAGGAATCGTTGGCATCCACCTCGATGGTCACCTGCTCGGCCGCGCCAGGCTGGAGGAAGACCTTCTGCCATCCCACGAGGCGTTTGGGCGGCTCGCCGGTGGCGGCCGGGAACGCCAGATACACCTGCGCGACCTCCGCACCGGCGACGGAGCCTGTATTCGTCAGCTTGAAAGTCACCTGGAAGTTTGGGTTGCTCGAGCTCAGGTTATTGGTGACCGACCGATTCGAGAACGAGAAGGTGGTATAAGACAGCCCATAGCCGAAAGGGAACAACGGCGCGAGGCCCTGTGAGTCATACCACTTATAGCCGACGTTGAAGCCCTCGGAATAGTTGGCGGTGCTGTCGGATATGTCGGGATGCGGTAGTTGGTCCACGCTGGCGGGAAACGTGAGCGGCAGCTTGCCGGACGGATTGACCGCACCGAACAGAAGGTTGGCGATGGCCTCGCCGCCGCGCTGGCCCGGAAACCAGGCCTCCAGCACGGCGCTGACGCTCCCGAGCCACGGCATCGCCTGTGCGCCCGCGTTCTCCATGACCACGATGGTGTGCGGATTGGCGGCGGCCACGGCGGCGACCAGCGCATCCTGATCGATGGGCGGCGAATGGATCACGTCGGTGAAATTCAGGCTCGGCAGATCCATTCCCTCGCTGGTCCATTGGCTAACGAATACGATGGCCACTTGCGAAGCAGCCGCCAGCGCGGCCGCAGCCGCCGCATTAGTTCCGGGATCGAATTGCACGGTGGCGGCAGGAGCCATGGTCCGAATGGCCTGCAGGGGCGACGACGGATCCCAGATCACCTGCGCCCAACAGGGCGGGCAGGGATAGCCTTCGGTGAGGGCCGGTCCGCCGGTTGGAACGACTTGCGCGGAGCCGCCGCCGGACAGGACGGCGACATCGGCATGCGATCCGACGATGGCGATGGATTTGACAGCCGCGGCGTCGAGCGGAAGCTGCCCTCCGGCATTCTTCAACAGGACCGCGCCCTGCTCCTCGGCCTCTTGAGCGATGGCTTGATCAGCTGCCGTATCGATTGGCCCAAGTGCCTCGGGATAGTCAAACAGCCCTGCGGCATACATGGCGCGCAGAATGCGACGTACCATGTCGTCCAGGCGGGATTGCGGGACTTGGCCGCTCGAGACCGCTTGCGCAAGGAATCCGAAAAAGGCGCTATCGGGCTGTTCCTGGTCGAGACCGGCCAGCGCCGCTGCCACCGTCGAGTGGGTCGCCCCCCAGTCTGACATGACGAAGCCCGGAAACCGCCAGTCGCCCTTGAGGACGTCGTTCAAAAGGTGTTGGTTCTCGCAGGCGTACACGCCGTTCACCAGGTTGTAGGAGCACATGACGGACTGCACATGGGAGTCCTTGACGCCGATCTCGAAGGCCAGCAGGTCGCTCTCGCGCATGCCGCGTTCGCCGATTTGGACATCAACGCCTGTGCGGTTGGTTTCCTGGTCGTTCAAGGCGAAGTGCTTGATGCCGCCAATCACGTGCTGGGCCTGAATAGCGTTAATGTGCGCGGCGGTGATTTTGCCGGCCAGGATGGGGTCCTCGCCTTTGGTCTCAAAGGTGCGGCCGTCACGCGGCTCGCGGCCGATCAGGTTGATGTTGCCGCCCAGATTCACGTTCATGCCGTAGGCGCGCATCTCGGCGCCGATCACGCTGCCGTATTTGTACGCTTCGTTCGTGTCCCAACTTGCGGCGCTGGCGATGGAGGAGGGTAGCGCGGTGGCTGGACCCACGCCATTGCCTACGCCGACACTACCATCGGCGAGGTAGAGGTCCGGTATCCCGAGTTGCGGTATGCCTGGAACCCAGCCCGCGCCGTTGCGGGGGAGCGAGGGAATTGCGGCGACAGGACCGCCGGCTCCATACACAAGTTGGATTTTTTGATCCTGGGTCATACGCGTGAGCAGTTGGCCCGCCCGCTCGTCGGCGGTTGGTGGCTGGACGGCGATGGTTACGGTGTTCGACGTTACGCCGCCGATGGAAAGAATCACGGGGACGGCATCGCCCGTCGGCGCGTTGGATGGCACCAGCGCGTTCACCTGGTATTCGCCGACGGATCCGGGCGCGAGACCGGAGAAGGAAACATCGGCCGGCACACCGCCGACGGTGACCGCCGGTTTCATGGTGGTTTCAGCGAGCGGGTTGCTCGGGGCGGCGGCGCCCGTTACGGGCTGGTGGGTCACCGGGCCGAGGCCGGTGCAGTAGATCAGGATGAAGGTGAAGCCGGCCGACGCCGGATTCGAGGGAGTGACCAGGTGGTAGGAAGAGTCGAGGATAGCTCCCGGGCCGGTTCCCTGGCTGTTCATACTGAATATGCCCGGGGAGAATGGCGCGAGATTCACCGTCTGGGGAGCACTGGTGTGGCCTGCGAGTGTGGCGGTCAGGGATGCCTCGGATTGTCCCGTCAGTTCCCACGGTATTTGCAGGTTCACCTGACCACTCGAGGCGTAGAACAGCGGCGCCTCGGCCGCGCCGAAAGTCAGGGACAGCCCCCCAAGACTGGCGGGCAGGGGCACTCCTTGCGCCCAGGACGGTGCGCTGAGCAGAAAGCTCCCGTAAGCCGATGCGATGCTGCCGGGAGTTACTGGCGCACCCGGGGCGGAACTGGCGGCGTTGATAACGCCACCGGTGTTGATGGAAGGCGCGGGCTGGGCCCAAGCGCCAGGAATACTGGCCATCAGGCACGCGCAACCGGCGCGCAAGCTGGCCTTCAATGCAGACATGCGATTTGTCCGAAGCGTACCACACAGCCCGCTACCGGCCCTCGTCCAGGACCTCGATGGCGAAGACGGAGGCGTAATTAACCACTGGGACAAAGTCAAAGTTCAACTTGCCCTGAGCGGTTGGCCGAAGTCCGCGGAATCTCTTGACCATTGCGTGGTTCGGACCGGCTTCCTTCAGGATATCCAGATTACGGGCGATCGCCAACCCGTTGCAGTAGATGTCGAACACGCGCTGGCCGGGACCGCCGCCCCCCAGGTTTTCCTTGCCCCAGTAGGTTTCGGCGAAATACAGGGTCACCGCGTAGGTGCCGGGCGCGACGGGGATGGCGTACGAGAAGTGGCCGTACCGCTCATTTGCGAACAAGTCCGCATCGGGCGTGCCGGTGACCGCTTTCCAGTGGTTGGATGTTTGACCACCATAACAATAGTTGTCGGCCTCCCAGACCTGCCCTCGCGAATCGGTAGCGGAATTGGCCTGCGTGACAATCCGGATAGGGTTGAGCCGGTGCGGCTCGGCGGGCTCGATCTCAATAGCGCTAACGACAGGTTGCCCGCGCTTGGCATGGAATCCGATCCGGAGGATGCCGTCCGGACCCGGCTGGATGTCCTTGAATGCCCGGACATCTGCGATCAGGGGGCCACCGGCGTCGGAAACGATGTCAAAACCGTCGATCGTCAGCTTGCCGTTTACCAAGATATCGAACACGCGGCTATTCTCGCCGCCGCCGGTCTCTAATCCAGGGCCGTAGACCGGCTCAACGAAGTGCAGCTTCATCTCATAGGTGCCAGGTTTGAGGGGGATGTTGTAGCCGGTAAGGCCGATCCGGCCATTTTGATAGAGGAGAGGGTCGGAGGTGCGGGCGATGAACTGGCGGAAAGGCGCTGCCGGACGGCCGCCACCTTCGAAGTAACGGTCTGGCAACCAGGTGTGGCCGTGATGATCGATGTATTTGCGGTCGTAGCCCGCGACGATCCGAACGGCGTTGTCCGTCGCGGCAGCCACAGGCGGCGGAGTAACGCGGGCGAGCCCTTCGGGCTGTCGGCCAGCCGCGGCCCGAAAGGCCGTCACGGTCACGGCGGCCACCGCTACTACAATGATGGCGGCGGCCAGCAGCCAAATCCCGCTGCCGGGGGAGCGAATGGCTGGCGCGGCCGGCGGCGGTTGGGAGTGGTCCAGGGCTGGTTCGGCGAGCGGCTCGGGCAGCGTCTGGGCCAGGGATTCCACGAGGGCTTTGCCATTCGGCGGCGTGGGCACCGAAGAGTTGCCATCTTGTTGAAAAACAGGCGTATACATGCCAGGCGGGATAATGATTTTCAACGCTTGATGGGAGCCGTCGGCGGCGTAATATTCGCGCAGTTTCTTGCGCAGGCGATGGATCTCGACTCTGGCGATGGCGTCTTCGGTGGGATCGAAATTGGCGGGACGGCCCAAGACTTCGGTGGCGATACTATACTCGCAAACCTGTGCGTCTTGACCCTGGAAGTGCTTTTCGCAGATGTAATCGAGCAATTTGACCAGCCGCTGGGCGCGGGCAAATGTCGGAGAAGCGAGGACCGTCGCCAGTTCCGCGCGCTCAGCGCCGGTAACGCCGGTGGGGCGACTTCCACCTTGATTGGCATCCCCCATTTGTCGAGATTATACACATTTCCGCGACGCTCCGGCGTGGCGGCGCATTGTAAAATCCGCACGCAGTCGCCATGTCAGGTTTGTAACAAGGCGTACATTATTGAAAACAATAACGATATCTGGTGAATATGTCTTTTCGGAGGCTCCGTTACAGAGCTTAAGTCCTTTGGTTCAGGTGGCCGCCGGACTCCCTTGGGCAAGTGTGGTAACTAAAATGTACTAGCGCCCCTACGTGCGGCGGGTTACACTCGCCAGATCATAAGGACGCCAATAGTGTGGTTCGAGGCCTGGAAGCCCGTGCAGGGTGGTGCGCGCCAGTACCAGGCGTCACGTTACGCATTAAAGATCCGAATATCCTTGACTTGACTGTGTAGTAGGGTTATGCTACATGCAAACGATTAGTTTCAGCCTCATGGCGTGCTTGCTTTGCCGCCGGGAGGCAGTCTTCGGTTAGAGAAGGAAAATTGAGGTTAGAAAGGGGTCAAATGAATACACCAGATCGGATGCCGATCTCCGTTATAGCTCGGCACAGAAATCCAGGAAGATCTTTCTGGTTGTTGGCGCTACTGATTGTAGCCTTGGCAGCTTCGCAAGTACCCGTGTTCGCCCAGTTCGCGAGCGGGTCGATAGGGTCCACGGTCACCGACGCCACGGGCGCGGTTGTCCCACAAGCGAAAATCGTCCTGAAAAACGAGGCAAGCGGCGCCACTCGCGAGACCGTCACGAACAGCGCCGGATTCTTTAACTTTCCGTCCATTCCGCCGAGTTCGTATACGGTTACGGTCACGGCGGCGGGTTTGCAGACTTTTGAAGAACAAGGCATCACCGTGACGCAGGGCGCGACACTGGCTCTGCCAACCATTGTTCTTCAAGTCCAATCCACAAAGCAGGAAGTGGAGGTTATCGCGGGCGCCGATGTAGTAGTGCCTGTCGATTCCGGACAAGCCAGCCAGACGCTGAATAAGAACATGGTTGAGCAATTGTCGATCGTGGGGCGCGATGCGGCTGAGTTGATCAAGATCATGCCTGGCATGGGGAAGACAGGCGGCCTGAACCAGAGCATGTGGAACAGCTATACGACGCAGAGCAACAACGGCCCGATCGGCAACTTCTCCGCGAATGGAACCCAGCCGAATGGCGCCATGACAATGACGTCCGATGGGGCCAACCTGCTGGACCCGGGCAACCAGGGAACCCAAACCGCGAACATCAACCAAAACCAAGTCCAGGAAGTTTCGATTTTGACGTCGGCCTACGGCGCGGAATTCGCGAAAGGACCCGTCACGTTCCAGGCCATTGGCAAGAGCGGCGGATCGCAGTTCCATGGGGGGGCTTACCTGTATACGCGGAATTCGACGTTTAATGCCAACGACTGGTACAACAATCGCAACGGGGTTTCGGCGCCCACGGATAGCTTTTACTATCCCGGCGGCGACTTCGGCGGGCCCGTGCTGATTCCAAAAACGAATTTCAACAAGAACCACGACAAGCTGTTCTTTTACGCAGCGTATGAGTACATGGACCAAAAGCCGGCCGGCGCTCTGCAAAGCTACTTCGTTCCCACGGAGCAAATGAAAGCCGGCAATTTCAGCCCGGCGTATCTGAAGTCGCTTGGTACGAATTTCGCCAACGCGCGCAGCCAGGCCGCCAATAATCTGGGCGGAAATGCGGGCGCCAGCCTGTTCCCGGGCGGCATGATTCCGCAGAGCATGCTCGATCCGAATTCGGCGATTTACATGGGCCTTTTCCCCAAGCCGAATGTTGCCGACCAGGTGAATAACGCCACCGGCGCCAACTATGAGTTCTTTAACGGACCGCCAGTGAATCGCTGGGAATTGCGGTTGCGCGGCGACTACAACATCAACGACAAGACTAAGCTATTCTTCTCCTGGAACAGGCAGATCGAGAACGACCAAAACCCGATCAGCATCTGGTGGCAGATTGGCGGGTCGTTGCCTTATCCGTCGAGCCAGAATGCCAAGCAGGCTTCCAACATCTACAGCGCGAACCTAGTGCACGTGTTCAGCCCGACCTTGACCAACGAATTCGTATTCGCCGAAGCGAAATTCGTCAACCCGATTATTTTGGGCAACCCTGCCGCGGTGGATCCCTCCAAGCTGAATTTCAAGTTTACGGGCTTGTTTGCGAATCAGATGACGCCGCAGATCCCGAACACCTGGGGCTGGAGCAATGCCTCGGTGGGTTTCGCGACCTATCCCTACGGTGCTCCATGGCCGCCCGGAGGCGCCAACTCGTTCGGCAAGCTGTCGGATACGCCGAATGTCAGCGACAACGTTACCAAGGTTCAGGGGAGCCATACCCTTAAGGCCGGGGTGTACTGGGACTTTGCGCGCAATTGGCAGACCGGTGGCGGTTTGAACGACACCACCCAGGGCGGCGTGGAGTTCGATCCCTGGGGCGCTACCAGCACCAGCAACCCCTTGGCCGACTGGGTCACGGGGCGCATGTCGGGCCTCTCCCAGCAGCAAGGCGCTCCGGTGCAGGACTTCAAGTATTACCAATACTCGTTCTTCGTAAACGATCAGTGGAAGGCCTCCCGCAGGTTGACGCTGACCGGCGGTCTCCGCTTCGAGCATATGGGCAACTGGTTCCCGACCGGCAACACGGGTCTCGCGGTTTGGGATCAAGCCACGTACAACAACACTCCGGATGCGCCCGCCTGGACGGGCCTGCAGTGGCACGGCATCAACTCCAGTATCCCGGTGTCGGGCTTCCCGTCCAAGTCGTTCTTTGTGGAGCCGCGGTTTGGCTTTGCATACGACCTGTTCGGTAACGGCAAGACCGTTTTACGCGGAGGCGCCGGTTTGTTCCGGTATCAACTTGCTTACAACAGTGCCAGCGCGGGTTTCGCTCAGCCTCTGAA
>Ga0209698_10006697_pt1 | contig 12205 bp, 11 predicted proteins | sample LitLauG_LLR_2012_FD_187203 | JGI IMG/M metagenome (GOLD analysis project Ga0209698, IMG submission 187203) | Freshwater sediment microbial communities from Pennsylvania, USA - Little Laurel Run_MetaG_LLR_2012 (SPAdes) (version 2) | ecosystem: Environmental > Aquatic > Freshwater > Creek >...
GTAGAGGATCAGCGAGGTGTGCATGGCGCGCACCCAGGACGCGGGCGGCGCCTTCTGGTGCAGCATGTGCAGGAAGTGGCCGCCGACGGAATCGTCGTCGGTCTGCACTTCGATGCGGCGGCCGTCGTGGCTGTAGTGGTACCAGTAGCACAGCGCCGAACCGAGGCAGGCGACCAGGCGGTCGATGATGTCGCGCGCGCCCGCCTCGTTGTGATCGTCCTTTTCGGGCAGCGCGCAGCCCAGGGTCGACACCGCCGTGCGCATGACGTCCATCGGATGGCTGGCGGCCGGCAGCTGCTCGAGTACCGCGCGCAGCGCCTGCGGCAGGCCGCGCAGCGAGCGCAGCTTGGTCTTGTACGCGGTCAGTTCTGAGCGGGTCGGCAGCTTGCCGTAAACCAGCAGGTGCGCAATCTCCTCGAATTCACAGGCCTCGGCCACCTCGAGGATGTCGTAGCCGCGGTAATGCAGGTCGTTGCCCGACCGTCCCACGGTGCAGAGCGCCGTATTGCCGGCCACGACGCCGGAGAGCGCGACGGATTTCTTCGGTTTGAAGCCTGAAACGGCGGCAGGTTCACTCATCGGCGGACTCCTGAATGGTCGCTGGCGCGGACGGCCCGCGCATTACTTGCTCTTGCCCGCGGCGAACAGCTGGTCGAGCTTCTGTTCGTAGGCGTGGTAATCCAGATAGCGGTAGAGGTCGGCGCGCGTCTGCATCAGCGGCAGCGCCTCCTTCTGGCTGCCGGTGCTGCGGATGATCTCGTAGGTCTTGAGCGCCGCGGCGTTCATCGCCCGATACGCCGAACAGCAGTAGAGCACGATGTCGACGCCGACCGAGCCGAGTTCATCGCGGCTGTACAGCGGCGTATGGCCGAATTCCGTGATGTTGGCGAGGATCGGCACCTTGACCGCGTCCTTGAAGCGCCGGTACATCGACAGCTCCGTCATGGCCTCCGGGAAGATCATGTCCGCGCCGGCTTCGACGCAGGCGATGGACCGTTCGATGGCGCGCTCCAGCCCTTCGCTGGCCAGCGCATCGGTGCGCGCCATGATCACGAATTGCTCGTCCGTGCGCGCGTCCACCGCGGCCTTGACGCGATCGACCATCTCCTCCTTGGAGACGACCTCCTTGCCCGGCCGGTGCCCGCAGCGCTTGGCCTGCACCTGGTCCTCGATGTGCAGGCCGGCCGCGCCGGCCTTGATGAAGGCGCGCACGGTGCGGGCAATGTTGAAGGCGCCGCCCCAGCCGGTGTCCGCATCGACGAGCAGCGGCGCCGTGGTCACATCGGTGATGCGGCGGATGTCGGTCAGCACATCTTCCGGATTGCTGATGCCGAGGTCCGGCATGCCGAGCGAATTCGCGGCCACGCCGCCCCCGGACAGATACAGGGCGCGGAAGCCGACCGCCTGTGCCATGCGCGCGGCGAAGGCATTGATGGCGCCGGCGACCTGCAGCGGGGTTTCATCGCGCAAGGCCTGGCGGAAGCGCGCGCCGGCGCTCGTGGGCTGATCCATGGGAGAACCTTCATTTCGCAGATTTCGCAAAGTTTGCCATAGCGCGAGGCCTCGTATGAAGCTAAAATGCATAGGATTAGGGTGGCAATCAGGGCTTTCTTGCAAATTTGCGAAGGCAGCGCGACAAGCTCTATTTCGGTCCGAAAATCCGCCTGTTGCGCGAGCAGCAGCGGCTCTCCCTGGAGGCGTGCGCGGCACGGCTGCAGCTCTCCCCGAGCTACCTGTCCCAGATCGAGACCAATCAGCGCCCCGTCACGGCGCGGGTGCTCATCGCCCTGACGCGTGCCTTCGGCATCGATCCGGCCGACTTCGAATCCGACGGCGAAAACCGCCTGATCGCCGACCTGCGCGAAGCCAGCGCGGACCTGGCGCTGGGCGCCGAAACGCCCACCCTGTCCGAGCTCAAGCTGGCCGCCGCAACCACGCCGACCCTCGCGCGGCAATTCCTGAGCCTGCACCGGGCCTACCGCTCCCTCGACCAGCGCCTCAAGACCCTCGACGAGAACCTCGGGCTGCACGGGCACGACGCCGCCGAGACCCTGCTGCCTTACGAGGAGGTCCGGGATTTCTTCCACTATCGCAACAACTACATCGACGAGCTGGATCGCGCCGCCGAGTCGACCGCCGCCGACATCGGCATCGGCGGCGGCGCCGCACCCTTCGCCCTGCTGGGCGGGGCGCTGCAGCAGCGCTTTGGCGTCACGGTGGAGCGCTCGGAGCCGACGCGCACCGACCTGTTCCGGCGCTACGATCCGGCCGCCCGGCGGCTGACGCTGGAGCGCGACCTGCCCGAGCCGACGCGCACCTTCCAGCTCGCCGTGCAGTTCGCGGAACTCGCGTTTGCCGGCCTGATCGATGGCGTGCTGGCCGGATCCGGGCTGAAGTCGCGCGGTGCGCGCGACGTCGCGCGGATCGGGCTGGCCAATTACGCGGCCGGCGCCCTGCTCATGCCCTACCGCCATTTCGCCGCGGCCGCCGCCGAGCTGCGCCATGACATCGAGCAGCTGCAGCGCCACTATGCGGCCAGTTTCGAGCAGGTGTGCCATCGCCTGAGCACGCTGCAGCGGCCCGGCGCGCACGGCGTGCCCTTCTACTTCGTGCGCGTCGACCAGGCCGGCAACATCACCAAGCGCCACAGCGCCACGCGCTTTCAGTTCGCGCGTTTTGGCGGCGCCTGTCCGCTGTGGAACATTCACGAGGCCTTCGGCCAGCCCGGCCGCATCATGGTGCAGCTGGCGGAAATGCCCGACGGTATCCGCTACCTGTGCATCGGCCGCAGCATCGTCAAGCGCTCCGGGTCCTACCGGCGGCCCAACCGGCATTACGCCATCGGCATCGGCTGTGAGATCGCTCATGCCCGCCAGCTGGTCTATTCCGAAGGCGTGCCCCTGAACGGGCCGGCGGTTCCCATCGGCATCAGCTGCCGCATCTGCGAGCGGACCCACTGCTCGCAGCGGGCCTTTCCGCCGATCGACCGGCCGCTCGTCGTACCCGTCAACGAGCGGCATGTCGTACCCTATGCGCTGCAGGCTGCCGCGGACCCGCCGGCTCCCTGAGGCACAACCCGGAGCTCCACCATGCCTGCCCCTCTGTATGGCAAGACGATCCTGATCAGCGGCGGTTCGCGGGGCATTGGCCTGGCGATCGCGCTGCGCGCCGCCCGCGACGGCGCCAATATCGCGATCGCCGCCAAAACCGATTCGCCCCATCCGACCCTGCCCGGCACCATCCACACCGCGGCGGCCCAGATCGAAGCCGCCGGCGGCACCGCCCTGCCCCTGGTCTGCGACATCCGCGAGGAAAGCCAGGTCGAGGCGGCGGTGGCGGCCACCTGCGCGCGTTTCGGCGGCATCGACATCTGCATCAACAACGCCAGTGCGATCAGCCTGACGCCGATCCTGGAAACCTCGCTGAAGCGTTTTGACCTGATGCACGGCGTCGATGCGCGCGGCACCTTCCTGCTGACCCAGAAGACGCTGCCGCACCTGCTCAAGGCGCCCAATCCGCACGTGCTCACGCTCTCGCCGCCGCTGCACATGGAGGAACGCTGGTTCGGCCCGCACGTCGCCTACTCGATGGCCAAGTACGGCATGAGCATGGTGGTGCTGGGCGTGGCCGCCGAATTCCGCGGCCGCGTCGGCGTCAATGCGCTGTGGCCGCGGACGGCCATCGACACCGCGGCCATGACGGCGATCAGCCAGCGGGTCCGGCTGGGTGCGCTGCGATCCCCGCAGATCCTGGCCGACGCGGCCTACTTCATCCTGACCGCGGACGCGCGCACGACCACCGGGCAGTTCTTCATCGACGATGAAGTCCTGCAGCGGCACGGGATCACGGACCTGTCGGCCTATGGGCCGCCGGGCGTCTCCGAGGTGGACCTCACGCCGGATCTGTTCGTACCCAGCCTGCGCGAAATGCGCGGCGGGACTCGAGCAGGCATGGGGTCCGGGGATCCGGGCTAGACCCGGACGCGGCGCGCGAGGCGCTGGCGGTCGAGGATGCGGCTGGCGATCTCCTCGATGCTGCATTCGGTGGTGTCCAGGTAGGGCAGCCCGGCGCGCGCGAACAGCGCCATCGCCGCACGCAACTCGAACTGCACCTGCTGCAGCGAAGAATAACGGCTATTCGGCCGCCGTTCGTGGCGGATCTGCTGGAGCCGGTCGGGGCGGATCGTCAAGCCGAACAGCTTGCGCTGGTGGGGAATCAGCACCGCCGGCAGTTCACCCGAATCCAGATCCTCCTCCGCCAGCGGATAGTTGGCCGCGAATACCCCGTACTGCAGCGCCAGGTACAGGCAGGTCGGCGTCTTGCCGGAGCGCGACACGCCGACCAGCACCACGTCGGCGCTGCCGTAGTCGCGGGCGCCGGAACCGTCGTCGTTGGCGAGCGCGAAGTTGGTCGCATTGATGCGCGCGGTGTAGGCGACCAGGTCCACCATGCCGTGGGCGCGGCCGCTGGCGTGCGCCGAGGGCATGGCCAGTTCGGCTTCGAGCGGGCCGAGGAATGCCGCGAAGAAATCCAGGAACAGGGCATCGGCCTGCTGCACGGCGCCGCGCACCTGATCGTCCACCAGCGTTGCGAAGATGATCGGCCTGATGCCCGATTCACGACCCGCGGCGTCGATCTGCTGGACGACTTCGGCCGCCTGGGCGACCGTCGCGATGAACGGCAGCGTGACCGACTGGTATTCGACGCCGTCGAACTGCGTCAGCAGGCTGTGGCCCATGGTTTCGGCGGTGACGCCGGTCTGGTCGGAGACGAAAAAAACCGTGCGCTTGCTCAAGCGGCCCCGCCTCTGGCGTCAACAAGCATGAATTCTCCCATGATTTCTCCGCCGGTCTCGCGCCGCGGGGCCCTGCGAAGCCGCTCAACAGTGTCCCACGTCACGAAATCGTGGACAATACGCATTAGAATCCCGAAGCATCCTCATCAATCCCCTCCACCGCTGCATCCCAAAGGCCTCCGCCGTGACTGAATACGTACTTTCCTTCGATGAAGTGGGTCTCAAGGACATCGACCGCGTCGGCGGCAAGAACGCCTCGATCGGAGAGATGCTGCGCGCGCTCACCAAGCTGGGCGTGCGCGTGCCGCGCGGCTTCGCGACCACTGCGGATGCCTACCGCGACTTCCTGAAGCAGGGCGGAGTCGATGCGCGCATCAAGCGGGAACTGGCCGCGCTCGACGTCGAGGACGTGACGGCGCTGGCCGCGAGCGGCGCGCGCATCCGCAGCTGGGTGCTCGAGACACCCTTCCCGGCGCCGCTGCAGCAGGCGGTGGTCGCCGCCTGGCGCAGCATGGACGCGGGCCGGGGCATCGCCGTCGCGGTGCGCTCCTCGGCCACCGCGGAGGACCTGCCCGAGGCCTCGTTCGCGGGCCAGCAGGAAACCTTCCTGAACGTGCGTGGCGAAGCCGCGCTGCTGCAGGCGATGCACGAGGTTTATGCCTCGCTGTTCACCGACCGGGCCATCGCCTACCGCGTGCACCAGAAATTCGACCACTCGCTCGTGGCCCTGTCGGTGGGCGTGCAGTACATGGTGCGCAGTGACATCGGTGCGAGCGGCGTGATGTTCACGCTCGATACCGATTCGGGATTCCGCGATGCGGTGTTCGTCACCAGCGCCTACGGGCTCGGCGAGACCGTCGTGCAGGGCGCGGTCAATCCGGACGAGTACTACGTGTACAAGCCGGCGCTGCGCGCCGGCAAGCGCGCCATCCTGAGGCGCAGCCTGGGCGCCAAGGCCATCAAGATGATCTACGCCGAGCCCGGCGCGGGCGAACGCGTGCGCACCGTGGAGGTGCCCGCGGCCGAGCGCGCCCGCTTCTCGCTCAGCGAGGAGGAAGTGGCGGCGCTCGCGCGCCAGGCGCTGATCATCGAGGAGCACTACGCCTGCCCGATGGATATCGAGTGGGCGCGCGACGGCAGCGACCAGCAGCTCTACATACTCCAGGCGCGTCCCGAGACGGTGCAGAGCCGCGTCGGGCGTACCCTGCAGCGCTACACGCTGCCGGTCCGGGGCAAGGTGATCGCCGAAGGCCGCAGCATCGGCGGGCGCATCGGCAGCGGCCGTGCCCGCGTGGTGCGCGACGCCGCCAGCATGGCGCAGGTGCAGCCCGGCGACGTGCTGGTCGCCGACATGACCGATCCGGACTGGGAGCCGGTCATGAAGCGCGCCGCCGCAATCGTCACCAACCGCGGCGGTCGCACCTGCCATGCCGCGATCATCGCGCGCGAACTGGGCGTACCGGCCGTCGTCGGCTGCGGCAACGCCACCGAGCGGATCCGCGACGGCCAGGAGGTCACGGTCTCCTGTGCCGAGGGCGACAGCGGCTATATCTACGACGGCCTGCTCAAGTTCGAGCAGCAGCAGATTGAACTGGACGCCATGCCGCCCTCGCCGGTGCGCATCATGATGAACGTCGGCAATCCGGATCGCGCCTTTGCCTTCGCCGCCCTCCCCCACCAGGGCGTCGGGCTGGCGCGCCTGGAATTCATCATCAACCGCATGATCGGCGTGCATCCGCGCGCGCTGCTCGAGTTCGACCGGCTCGAGCCCGAGCTCAAGGCCACGATCCGCCAGCACATCGCCGGCTATCCGGATCCGGTGACCTACTACGTCGACCGCCTCAGCGAGGGCATCGCGCAGATCGCGGCGGCGTTCGCGCCGGAACCGGTGATCGTGCGGCTGTCGGATTTCAAATCCAACGAATACGCCAATCTCATCGGCGGCGCGAAGTACGAGCCGCACGAGGAGAACCCGATGCTGGGCTTCCGCGGCGCCGCGCGCTACGTGGATCCGAGTTTCCGGCCCTGCTTCGAGCTGGAGTGCCGCGCGCTGCTGCGGGTGCGCGAGGACATGGGGCTGCGCAACGTGCAGGTCATGGTGCCTTTCGTGCGCACCGTCGAGGAGGCGCGCCAGGTCACGGAGCTGCTGGCGGCCAACGGCCTCAGGCGCGGACAGCACGACCTGAAGCTGATCATGATGTGCGAGCTGCCCACCAACTGCCTGCTGGCCGAGGAGTACCTGCAGTACTTCGACGGCATGTCGATCGGCTCGAACGACCTGACCCAGCTCACGCTCGGCCTCGATCGCGACTCGGCGCTGGTGGCCCGGACCTTCGACGAGCGCGACGGCGCGGTCAAGGCGCTGATCGCGATGGCCATCGCCGCCTGCCGCCGCCAGGGCAAATACATCGGCATCTGCGGCCAGGGACCCTCGGATCATCCGGATCTGGCGCGCTGGCTGGTCGATCAGGGCATCAGCAGCGTCTCGCTCAATCCCGATACGGTCGTGTCGACCTGGCTGTTCCTGGCCGGAAAGTCAGCCTGAGGGCGCGGCTGCGCCGGCCGTAGGTGCCGCCAGGGCGGCGGCGACGTCGCCGTCGAGGTCTTCGGGCTTGTCGCTCGGCGCATAGCGCTTGAGCACCCGGCCATCGCGCGCCACCAGGAACTTGGTGAAGTTCCATTTGATCGCGCCGGTGCCGAGGATCCCCGGGCGCTCCTCCTTGAGGAAGCGGTAGAGCGGATGGGCGTCGGCACCGTTCACGTTGATCTTCGCGAACAGCGGAAAACTCACCTGGTAGTTGAGCGTGCAGAACTGGCGGATCTCGGCCTCGTCGCCCGGCTCCTGGTGCCCGAACTGGTCGCACGGGAATCCGAGCACCGCGAAACCGCTGCCGCGATGGCGGCGGTACAGGGCCTCGAGCCCGGTGTACTGCGGCGTAAAGCCGCAGCGACTCGCCACGTTGACGATCAGCAGCACCTGGCCCGCGTACGCTGCGAGCTTCTGCGCCGTGCCGTCGATGGCGCGGACCTCGAAATCGTAGACGCTCATGGACACGCTCCCCGCGTGGACACGCTTCTCGCGCACGCCGTGGGCGCAGCCTAGCAGACCTGCCCCGGGAAGCGCAGTAGGACATTCCACGATGCCCGTGGCGCGAAGGACGGCTCATGCTCAATGAGCGGCGCCCTCTCCGGTCGCGGCGCAAGGAGCGGCAAGCATGTACAGCAGGATCCTGGTTCCCCTGGACGGAAGCGCGACGGGCGCGCTGGGCCTGAAGCAGGCGATCGCGCTCGGCCAGGCTCTCAAGGCGAAGCTGCGCTTCGCCTATGTCGTCAACGACTATTACACCGTGATGCCCTACCTCGAGGGCGCCTATGCCGGCGACATGCTGGCCCGCGTCAGGGAGGAAGGCCGCCGGATCCTCCACGAGGCCAACGAGACCGCGCGCGCCGCCGGGCTCGGCCACGAGGCCGTGCTGCTCGAGGACTCGCACACCGAGATCGGCGCGCGCCTGATCAAGGATGCCGCGGAATGGGGCGCCGAGCTCATCGTCATGGGCACCCACGGCCGCCGCGGCCTGGGGCGGGCCGTTCTGGGCAGCGAAGCCGAGTACGTCGTGCGGCACAGCCCGGTGCCCGTGCTGCTGGTCCGCGGCTCCTGAACGGCCGTTGCGTGCGGACTGCTAAGATTCCCGCTCGCCAGCTCCGGGAGACTGGCCGGAGGGGAGCGCGCGCCTGCACACTCGATACGTCATCGCCCAGGTCCGCGGACGCGGCCACGGACTGGGCAACGAACTGATTCCCTGGGCCCGGGCCCTGCTGGCCGCCGAACTGCTCGACGCGCGGCTGTTGCCGCCCGCCTTCGGCCGCAATCGCCGGCGTTACTGGCGTCACTTCAATACGCCGCGCTACGACTGGTTGCGCAACCTGGCGCTGCAGCGGCTGCTGCCGCGCGTGGAGTTCACCGAGGCGGACTGGCTGGCGCATGGCGGCGGCGATGTGGCCGCGGCGCTCCGCGGCTTTGCGGACGAGCGCCGCCTGTTCGAGCGCGGCCGCTACGTCCTGACGACCTCCGGCATGTGGGGCGGGTACCGCCACATCGAGGCGGCACGCCCCCGCGTGCGCAGCCTCCTCGCGAACAGCCGCTATGCGGCCCGCAACCTGCAGCGCCTGGCCGCCCGCCTCGACCCGGCCCGCCTCACGGTCGGCATGCATGTGCGCCGCGGCGATTTCCGGCCGGCCGGCAGCGTGGCGGATTACCGCGGCAGCTGGAACACGGCGCTGCCGCTGGATTGGTACGTCAGCATTGCCGGACAGCTGCGGCGCGCGCTGGGCGCAGCCGTGCAGTTCCTGGTGGTGAGCGATGGCCGGCCCGGCGAGCTCCAGCCGCTCCTCGACGCCGTACCCTGCGTCAGCACGGCCGACATCCCGGACTCGGACTGTTCCGACCTGCTGGCCCTGGCCGGTGCCGACCTGCTGGTGTGCTCGATCTCATCGTTCAGTCAATGGGCGGCGTTCCTGTCCGAGGCGCCCTACCTCTGGTATGCGCCGAACCTGCAGGTCCATGAGGGCGGCTACGGTTCCATCTGGGGCGGCAGCGCCGCCGAGGCGGCGGCCCAGGCCGCTGCCGCGGAGCCGCCGGGCACACCCCTGCCGCGCGGCCTGGCCATCGGCGCTGACGGCGCGCTGCCCGGCGAACTGGCGGGTTTGCTGGCCAAACGCCCGCCGCGTCAGTGGCCGGGCAACGACCTGGTGCGCGGCGGCGTCGCCCCGCTGCCCACGCGCCGGGCCGGATGAGCGTAGACGGGCACGCGCTTGAGCCACAGCCGCAGCGCCTGCCAGTGGATGGCCGCCACCACCTTCAGCGTCATCCACGGAAAGCGCAGCAGGGTCGCCGCCAGCGCGCCGCCCGTGAGCGGCCGGCGGCGCAGGGCCAGGGTGGCCTCGAACAGCAGCTCGCCGGCCCGGCTGCAGCCCATGTGCACGGCCAGCGGCGAGTCCGCGGCCGCGACCGGCGTCGACAGCCGCCAGTCGTACTGCAGATCCATGGGCATGAAGGGCGACACGTGCAGCCGCTTGTCGCTGCGCCAGCAGCGCGCATCGCCCGCAGCGCCGGCCGGTCCGTCGAGCACGTAGCAGTGGCGCTCGCCCCAGGGCGTATTGTTGACCTCGGCGACGACGGTCTCGAGCTGCCGGTCGGCCGCGTCATAGCAGTAGTAGAAACTCACCGGATTGAAGCAGTAGCCGAAATAGCGCAGGTGCGTCAGCAGCCGGATCGGGCCGGCGGGCCGCCGACCGGTCTCCGCCTCGACCCGGTCGCGCACGCACTGATCGAGCGGCCGTGACGGGTCTCCGAGGTGATCGGCGCGGCGGAACGCGGCGACCGTGCGCCGCTCGACGCCCCACAGCCAGCGGCCGCGGAACGCGCCGGGGAGTTCGGTCAGGTCGAGCCATACCATGAACAGCGGGTAGCGGAAGGCGTGCACGCGGGGCTCGCGGCGCCGGTGGCTAACCCAGCCCGTATACAGCGCGCTGTGCAAGCGGTGCCTCCCGCGCAAAGCAGTCGAGCGCTTCGCAGGCGCTGACGACGCCGTCCTCGTGGAATCCGTAGCGCCAGTAGGCGCCGCAGTAATAGGTACCGTTCACGCCGTTGATCTGCGGCAGGCGGGCCTGGGCGGCCACCGCGGCGCGGGTGAACAGCGGGTGCTGGTAGCTGAACCGTCCGAGTATCCGCTCCGGTGCGATGGCGGCCGTGCGATTCAGCGTCACGCACAGCGTCTGCGGGGCCCTAAGCGCCTGCAGGATGTTCATGTTATAGGTCACGCAGACGCGCGCGGCCGGTTCGCGCGCCACGTGATAGTTCCACGCCGCCCAGGCGAGGCGACGCCGCGGCAGCAGCCGCGTGTCGGTGTGCAGCACGACCTCGTTGTCCTGGTAGGGAATCGCCCCCAGTATCGAACGCTCCGCATCGCTGGCGTCCTCCAGCAGCGCCAGGGCCTGGTCGCTGTGGCAGGCGAAGAACACGCGATCGAACAGGCGCACTTCACCGCCCGCCAGCCGCAGCTGCGCCTGCCCGCCGCTGCGGCGCACGCCGGTGACCGGCGTGCGCAGCCGGATGCGGGCGCGGAACGGCGCCACCAGCGGCTCGACGTATTTCTCGGACCCGCCGCAGACCGTGCGCCATTGCGGACGGTCGTTGACGCTCAGCATGCCGTGATTGCGGAAGAAGCCGATCAGGAAGCGCGCCGGCATCGCACCGATGTCGGCGGGCGCCGCCGACCAGATCGCCGCCGCCATGGGCATCAGGTAGTCGTCGACGAACTGGCGCGAATAGCCGTGCTCGCGCACGTACTCGCCCAGCGTGGCATCGTGCTGCGGATGGGTCTCGGTCAGGCCCGAGGCCTGGCGGTTGAAGCGCAGGATGTCGCGCCACATGCGGTGAAAGGACGGCCGCAGCAGGTTGCGCCGCTGCGCGAACAGCGTGTTGATGGTCGTGCCGTTGTATTCGAGGCCGCTCGCCTCGTTGCGGACGCTGAAACTCATGGCGCTGGGCTGCGAAGCGACGCCGAGTTCCGCGAGCAGCCGTGCGAAGCGCGGGTAGGTCGCGTTGTTGTAGACGATGAAGCCGGTGTCGACCGCGTAATGGCGCCCGGCGATCTCGACCTGGTGCGTATGCGAGTGCCCGCCGATGTGGCTGCCGGCCTCAAAGACGGTGATGTCGTGCTGCGGATGCAGGCCGCGCGCCACGACGTTGCCGGAAATGCCGGCGCCGATGATCGCGATCCTCATCGCTGCGGCACCCGCTGCAGCGCGGCCGGATCGTAGCCCTGCGCCGCGACCAGCGCCTGCAGCCGCTGGTACGACGCCGCCGGCAGCTGCGGCGTGCGCGCCATGATCCACACGTAGTCGCGCGCCGTGCGGCCGATGATGGTCTCGGTATAGTCCGGGTCCAGATACACGATGCGATAGTCCGCCTTGACGGGCCACACGAAGCGCATCCCCCAGACGGCATTGCTGCGCCGGTCGAGAATGAAACCGCGCGGGTGATAGGTCTTCAGCGGACCGTCCGCGCTGCCGGCGTTGAAGCTGAAGGTCGTGGCGATGGTACCGTCCGCGTCCAGCCGGTAGCTCTCGACCGCATTGCAGGCGCCCCGCTCCAGTCGCGTGGGAATGCTGGCGATCACGTACCAGCGGCCCATGAAGCGCGGGATATCGACCCGCTCCACGGTGCCGAGCGGTGCCCGGCCGTGCCCGTCGCAGGCCGTGCACAGCACCGCTGCCATCAGCGGCATCGCCGCCAGCAGCGGCATCGCACCCGCGCGCGTCATGGCACGGACTCCTGCCGGCGCAGCACCGCCGGCGGCCGGGGCAGAAAGGCGCTGGTGCGCGCCACATATTCGCGGTAGGCGGGAC